>Ga0081539_10003730_pt1 | contig 18130 bp, 14 predicted proteins | sample TabmetS4T2R2_FD_71023 | JGI IMG/M metagenome (GOLD analysis project Ga0081539, IMG submission 71023) | Tabebuia heterophylla rhizosphere microbial communities from the University of Puerto Rico - S4T2R2 | ecosystem: Host-associated > Plants > Roots > Rhizosphere ...
CGGAGCCGTTCGAAAGCTCGGAACGCCATGTTCCGGTACCCGTCAGCGTGCCCGGCGATCACGAGCGTGGCGGCATCGATCCGCTCGTAGTCGTCGATGCTCGACCCCCGACGCCAATAGGCGTCCTCGTTCTGATGCTCCAGCCAACGGAGCAGCCACGGCTCGTTCGCATCGATCCGACGCCGCCACTCCTCCCGCCATCCGTCGCCGTACGCGAAGGGCACGGGCGGCAGCGCGTTGAACGCGACCATGTACGTCGGGTAGTCGAGGACGTCGATGCCGCGCCTGGCGCCGCCGCCGTAGTGAACGTCGTCGGTGTACCGCCGGTCGGTCGCGAAGATCGGGATGATCGCCTTCAGGGCCGGCGGCCGCCTGACCGCCATCTGGAGCGCGTTGAACCCCGAGTACGACGTGCCCCACATCCCGACATGGCCGTTCGACCATTCCTGCCCGGCCAGCCACGCGATCGTCGCCTCGTGGTCCAGCCACTCCCGGTCGCTGTACTCGTCCTCGGCCACCCCTTCGGACGAGCCGGTCCCGCGGACGTCGGCCCGACAGACGGCGAGTCCGCCCTCGTCGGCGAGCCGCCGATAGATCTCCGACGAATCCGAGAGGTCGTCCTTGCGGTACGGCTGCGCCTCAAGGATCACGGGCCACGGTGGCGGGTGCTCGTCGGGGAGGTGGAGGGAGACGGCGATCCGCACGCCGTCGTCCATCTCGAGGAACCGTCGCTCATCCGGCACGGCGCGGACGGTACCCGTCGGTCCCTGCGCCGGTCTGACCGCCGACCAGTAGGGTCCGAGCCGTGACGAAGGTCGGCGAGGGTCCGATGCTCGCGAAGCTCGAGTCGGAGATCCCGCGCGGCCCCGGCTGGACCTACGAGCCCAAGTGGGACGGCTTCCGCACGATCGTCACCGTGGGCGATCGGATCACGCTCGAGAGCCGCGGCGACCGGCCGATGAACCGCTTCTTCCCGGAGCTCGTCGCGATGCTGGAGGAACGGAAGGACGGCCCGTTCGTGGCCGACGGAGAGATCGTCCTCGTGCGGCCGGGCGCGCTCTCGTTCGACGAGCTCCAGCTGCGGCTGCATCCCGCCGCGTCGCGGGTGCGCATGCTTTCGCGGGAGATCCCCGCCACGCTGATCCTCTTCGACCTCCTCGAGGTGGATGGCGAGGACCTGACCACCGCGCCGCTCGCGGATCGCCGGGAGCGGCTCGCGAAGCTCTGCGCCGATCTGACCGTCGGCCAGGCGCCCCAGGATCTGGACGACCTCGACCCGGGGCCGGATCTCCTCCTCACACCCTGGACCGAGGATCTCGACACCGCCCGGGAGTGGTTCGCGGACGAGGCCGGGCTTGGGCAGGACGGGATCATCGCGAAGCGCGCCGACCAGCCGTATCTCCGCGGCGCGCGCGGGTGGGTGAAGGTGAAGCACCGGAAGACCGCGGACTGCGTCGTCGGCGGGTACCGCGTCGCGAAGAACGACGACGGCGTCGGGTCACTCCTCCTCGGTCTCTACGACGACGAGGGGAACCTCCATTACGTCGGACACACGTCGTCGTTCAAGACGAAGGAGCGACGCGAGCTCCGGGACCGGCTCCGACCGCTGGAGGGCGACGGGGGCTTCGGCGGGATGCGAGCGCCCGGGGGTCAGAGCCGTTGGTCGGCCGGGAAGGACACGGCGTGGGTGTCGCTGCGTCCGGAGCTGGCCTGCGAGGTCGCCTTCGACCGGATCCAATCCGGCCGGATGCGGCACTCCGCCACGTTCCTCCGGTGGCGCGAGGACCGTGATCCGAGGTCCTGCACCTGGGCTCAGCTCGGAGAGTCACCGCCCGACTGGTCCTGGGCCGAACCGGACTGACGCCGGCGCCACGCCGCTCGCTCCTCCTCGGACCACTCCACGCCCTCCCACGGGTCGTAGTCGACCTCGAGCGTCTCCTGCGGCGGCCGCTCGTCCTCCGGCACGTGTCGGAGGTTCACACGGATCCGCGTCCACGTGGTGCTGCGGCCGCGCATCGGGTCGACCAGGACGTCGGTGGCCGTGAGGTGCTTCGCGGCGTCGGGATGCTTGGCCTTCCATCGCTCCAGACCCCCGAGCGCCTCCGCCTCGGTCGCCGCTCGGGCGATCTCGATCAGGGGCATCGTCGTGCGTCGCCGACCGGTCGGGCCGCTCCGCTTGCCCGGCGCCGGCGGCGGGACGGCGCCTTCGCGCCGGCGCTTCGAGGGCTGGACGCGCGGGGGCTCGCCAGGCTGCTTCTCGAAGTGGGGCGGCCACGGCGCGTCGCCGAGCCCCTCGGCCTCGTCCCGATCGGCCAGCTCGAGCAGCGGCGTGAGGTCCGCGGCGTGGTCGTCGATCTCGGCTCCCGGATCGCCGATCGAGCGCAACCGATCGGGGACGGTCCGCATCGTGAAGGCCTCGGGCTCGACGTCGGGGACCTCCTCCCACGAGAGCGGCGTCGAGACGCGCGCGTCCGGCATCGGACGCACGCTGTACGCGGACGCCACCGTGCGGTCGCGAGCGTTCTGGTTGTAGTCGAGGAACACCCCGTGCCGCTCCTCCTTCCACCAGGCCGTCGTGCAGAGGTCCGGCGCGCGCCGCTCGACCTCGCGAGCGAGGGCGAGCGCCGCCCGCCGTACGTCGGTGAACTCGGATCGCGGATGGATCCGCACGTTCACGTGGATCCCCTTCTTGCCACTGGTCTTCGGGAAGCCCGTGAACCCGTGGTCTTCGAGAACCTCGCGCGCGACGAGCGCCACTCGCCGCACGTCGTCCCACGGAACCTCCGGCATCGGGTCGAGGTCGATCCTGAGCTCGTCGGGATGGTCGACGTCGCCGGATCGCACGGGCCAGGGATTGATCTCGAGGCATCCCAGCGTGGCGGCCCAGGCGAGGTGCGCCGCGTCGGCCATCACCGGCATCGTCGCGGTGCGTCCGCTCGGGAACGTGATCAACGTGGTCCGCACCCACGACGGCGCCCCTTTCGGCAACCGCTTCTGATAGAAGGGCTCGCCGTTCACGCCGTCGGGGAAGCGATGAAGCGTCGTGGGCCGATCGCGACAACCGACCAGCGCCGCATCCGCGACGTCGATCCAGTAGCGGACGAGGTCGATCTTCGTGAGCGGCCCCGCGGGCGCGTCGGGGAAGTAGACCTTCTCCGGGTTCGTCACGCGGACGTCGCGACCGGCCACCTCGATCGTCGCGCTGGGCGTGGCCACGCACCAACCGTACCGTCGAGGAGATCACCGCGCGGCGATAGGGTTGGGCGGTGACCGGTGAGCGAGCGACGTCACGCAGCCACCCCTTCCTCGAGCCGTCCGTCCCGGCGATCGTCATCCTCGTGCTCGGCCGTCTCTTCCTCGCCGGCGCCTTCGTGGCCAGCCAGTCCGAGGGAGCGAACCTCGGTGACGACGTGGCCCGCTTCCACGAGATCGCGCACACGGAGGGAACGCCGTGGCAGGACTTCGACGTCGAGTACGCGCCGCTCGAAGCGATCGTGATCGAGTTGGTCGGTCGGGGTACGTTGGCGTACACGGGTCGTGCGATCGTCGTCCTCGCGGTGTTCGCGGACCTCACGGCGGCCGCAGCGATCGGCTTCGGGTGGGGACGGAGCGCGGCCGGGAGATACCTGCTGCTCGGTCTCCCGCTCCTCACGTTCATCTACTTCCGGCTCGACGCCGTTCCGGTGGCGCTCGCCGCCAGTGGACTCGCGCTGGCCAAGCGCGATCGCGAGGTGCAGGGCGGGATCTCCTTGGCCGCGGGCATCCTGATGAAGTTCTGGCCCGTGGTGGTCGCTCCGGCGCTGATCCTCCAGCGTCGACGACGCGCGTTCACGGCGGCGGCGGTATCGACGGTGATCGGCCTCACCGCTTGGGTGACGTTCGCGGGTCTCAGTGGAGCGTCCCAAGTCACGACGTTCCGCGGTGCGACGGGATGGCATGTCGAGAGCGTGATCGGGAGCGTCGTGTGGGTCGTCACCGGAGCGGATGCGGTGATCGAGCAAGGCGCGGCCCGTGTCGGAACGGTCCCGGGCGCGCTCCTCGCCGCGCTCGCGGTCTGCGCGGTCCTCACCGAGGTGGCGATCTGGTCGCGGGCCCGCTCGTTCGGAGGAGATCCGGTGGGCGCTCCGTCCGTCACGTCCGTTGCGGCTCTGCTGATGTTCTCGCCGCTCTTCTCACCTCAGTACGCCTTGTGGCTGACACCGTTCGTCGCCGTCGCCGTCGCCGAGGGCGCCGGCAGGTCCCTCGCGCTGCCGGGGGCGGCCGTCGTGTTCATCACGGGAGTGATCTCGGCGATGCGGATCGTCCAGACCGCGCTCTCGGTCGATGTCCAGCAGATGCTCCTCCTCGTCCGAAACGGTGCCGTGATCGGCGTCGTCGTCTGGTGGTTCGTCGCGTCGGGCCGGACGTCGACGATATCGGCGGACGCGACGTTGGCTCGTCGGCTCACGGCCGACCGGTAACGTGGCCGGCAGCGATCTCGTCGGGATCGAGACCGAGCGGCTGCGGCTCCGTCCGTTCGCGGGCGACCTCTCGGACCTGAACGCCCTGCACGCGATCCAGTCCGATCCCGATCACATGCGGTACTACCCGCATCCGTTCAGTCGCGAGGAGACACGCGCGTGGATCGAACGGTCGTTGGAGCGAGATGCGTCCCTGGGGTTCAGCCTGTGGGCGATCGAGGACCGTGAGACCGGCGAGTTCCTCGGGAACTGCGGTCCGGTGCCCCAGGTGGTGGACGGCGTCGACGAGGTCGAGATCGGCTGGTCGGTCACGCCTCAGCGGGCGGGCCAAGGCGTCGCCACCGAAGCGGCACTCGCGTGGCGCGACCGCTGCCTCGGCCCGCTGGGCATGGATCACGTGATCTCGCTGATCCGGCCGGAGAACGCTCCGTCACGCCGCGTCGCCGAGAAGGTCGGGATGACGGTCTGGAAGGAGACGCTCCACGGAAGCATGGGGTGGCTCCATCTCGTGTACCGCGTCGACCGGAACACATAGTCCTCCCGCGGTCACGGCGACGGACCCCGCCACCCCGGGTGCGTTTGCGGGCTTTCCCTCGAGGAGAGCCGAACATAGGCTTCGAGGCCTGTTGGATCCGGCCGTCGAACGTCCTGTCCGCACCTCTGTGGCGAGCCCGGACGCGCGGCATCTCTTCGTCGCGAGCTTCTTGAGCCTGTTCGTGGAGCTGACGCTGATCAGGTGGATCCCGAACACGGTCCACGTGGTCGGGTTCTTCGCGAACCTGGTGCTGATCGCGAGCTTCCTCGGCATCGGCATCGGGATCGCTCGGCCGGCGGATCGCGACTCCGCCGCCTGGGCGTTCCTGTTCCGCGCCGCGGTCGCCGTCGCCACCCTCGTGGCCGTCCACCTCGTCGATCCTCAGGTCACACAAGCGGCGACCGGCGCCTATGGTCTCAACGAGCCCCCGAGCGCCGTTCGCCTGTCCATCCCGATGCCGATCGTCCTCTTGGCGGTCTTCACGTTGACCGCATGGAGTATCGCGCCGCTCGGCCAGCTGGTCGGCGCGAGCTTCGATCGCCTCGATCGGATACCGGCCTATTCGATCAACGTCGCCGGAAGCCTGGCCGGCGTCGTCGTCTTCGCCCTCGCTTCATCGGCCAGCCTGCCACCGGAAGCGTGGTTCGGTCTCTCGATCGCCGTCCTTCTGACGGAGCGTCGTTCGCGCGCGTTCGCCGTACCGATCGTCGTGATCGTCGCCGCGCTCCTGATCGTTCGGATCCATGACTCGAATCGGTTCCGGAACGACATCCGTTGGTCGCCCTACTACGAGGTCGTGACGATGCCAGTGTCACGCGGCGGCGAGCTGGACGATGGGTTCGTCACCGACGTCAACGGGCGATTCCTATTGTCGGGGCTCGATCTGCGGCCACGAGCCGAGCTCACCGATACCGACCCGAGAACGGTGAGCGACATCGAGCTCTTGAAGAGCTACTACTCGCTGCCGTTCCAGTTGCGGTCACCGGGTCGCGTCCTCGTCCTTGGCGCCGGAGCGGGGAACGACGTCGCCGCGGCCCTCCGGAACGGGGCCGAGCACGTGACCGCCGTCGAGATCGACCCCGAGGTGATCGAGCTGGGTCGTCGCTACCACCCGGAGCACCCGTTCGCGTCCGCCCTCGTCAGCGTCGTCGTCGATGACGCTCGAGCCTTCCTGGATCGCAGCGAAGAGCGATTCGACGAGGTGGTCTTCGCCACGCTCGACGCTCACGGGTTGCTCACCGGCGCGGCGAACCTCCGATCGGACGGCTTCATCTACACGATCGAGGCGCTCCGGGCCGCTCGCGACCATCTCGCGCGGGACGGTGTGCTCGTGCTCTCCTTCGGCCCCTTCCGCGAGGACGTGCAGCTTCGTCAATACGGCATGGTCCGCTCGCTCTTCGGGCGGGACCCGATCTACCTCCTCCACGAGAACGGTCATCGCACCCTGGTCGCGGGTGCGACGGAGAACCTGACGGTGGATCCGTTGCCGTCGGGCTGGAGGCGGATCACGACCGAAGACGTCGCGGCCGGTTTCACGCGATACCCGGGAGCGTCGGTGCCGGCCACCGACGACTGGCCGCATCTCTACCTCAGCGAGCGCGGGATCCCGCCCGAATACGTCGCCGTCCTCGTCGGGATCCTGCTGATCTCGGCGATCTTCGTCGTTCGCACCTTCGGCGGCGCCCAACGGATCGACGGACGATTCTTCTTCCTGGGGGCCGGCTTCCTGCTGATGGAGACGAGGGCGGTGACGGAGTACGCGCTCCTCGCAGGATCGACATGGCGAACGAACGCCCTGGTGTTCGTCGTGATCCTCGCAACGATCCTGATCGGCAACGTGTACGTCCTGTCGCGGACGAGGCCGCCTCGGATCGCGGTCCTCTACGGTGTGTTGATCGCGTCGCTGCTCGCGACCTATGTGTGGCCGATCTCCGTCTGGCACCTGGCTCCCGGACCGATCGCGTATACGACCGCGGCCGCGTATCTCGGGGTCCCGATCGCCACCGCCGCCGTGATCTTCGCGGTGACGTTCCGCGGCGCTCAGATCGGCAGCGAGGCGCTGGCCAGCAACCTGATCGGGGCGGTCTTCGGCGGCGCGCTCGAATACCTCTCGCTGGCCCTCGGGATCCGAGCGCTCGGTCTGGTCGCCACAGCGATGTACGTGTTGGCACTCGCCGCCATGCTGCGTCGAGCGCGGATCGGCGCCGACGAGACCGTCCGGTTCTCCGCTCGGTCGGCGCTCGCATCGACGGGTCACGCCGACCGACGACGGGGGATCGGTGACGGCCTGACCTAGCCCGCGTTGATGCTGGCGCCGGTCGGGGGTCGCTCGAAGTCGGTCGTCATCTGCTCCGGGTCCTCCCCGCGCTGGTCGATCAGGTCGCGATCGGTCTGTCCGAGGAACCGTCCGGCTTCGGTGAGGTAGGGGATCCGGTCCGGGTCGAAGCCCATCAGCGTCGCCCCGATCGTGTCCGCCGCCACCGGGTCGTCGGCGAACACCAGGACACCCGGGGAGATCGGCCGGCCGGAGATCGGCCCGTTCCCCTCCATCCCGACGATGCCGTCGATGATCGCGTACGCGGGCCGGACGGCGCCGGCGATGTCCAGGATCGAGCGCTCGATCCCCGACCAGTGCAGGACGTTCTTGGGCCATCCGTAGACACGGCCGGGCAGCGTGCCGAACAGGTTCTTCAAGGACAGCGTGACCTCCGCCCAGTGGTGGGTCTTCATCTTCGGCATCGAGATCACGATGTCGGCGTCGAGGACCGGTCTGGCCACCGACAGCTGACCGAGCCCCGTGTAGCGCGACCGCAGCGTGACCTGCCGGACGTCCGACGCGTTGAGGTCGACGAAGGGCGCCTCGACGTCCGTGAGGGCCGACGCGAGCCCGGACCGGGTGACCACGTCCTGGACGTCGCGGCGATGCCCCGGCCCTTCGCCGATCACGACCGAGGCTGCGCCCAGGCGACGGAGCGCCAGCACGGTGGCCGCGATCAGTCGCGGCTCGGTGTTGATCGCCGTCGTGGGATCGAACTCCACCAGGTTCGGCTTGAGGAGGACGTTCGCCCCGTCGACCTCGGCCTCGATCGCGCGCAGCCCGTCGAGCACCGTCGTCTCCAACGAGCCTCCGTAGTTCGAAGCCCGGAGCACCGCGACGCGGGCGGACCCCGGCGTGGGGAACGCCGCCTCGTCCCACGGGAGTGGTTCGCGCAGCAGCGATCGCAGGCCCACCCCGCCGGCGACGCCGACCACGGCGCCGGCGGCGGCGCCTCGGAGGAGCGTCCGTCGATCGAACCGGTGCGTCATGCTTCGGCTCCCGGGAGCCGAGACCCGGACGCGAGCGAGGCCCATCCCAGCGCGACGGTGTCGCCGAGCAGCCCCGTCCGGTTGACGAGGTCGGTGAGCGCGCCTCGTGTCCGCTGCGCGTCCTCGTTCGAGCCGTGGATCCGGAACGCGGCGAGCGCGGTGGCGAGCGAGAGCCCGCCGGACGACTCGATCCGCGACAGCCGACGCAAGGCGTCCAGCCCACGCGCCTCCAGCTCGTCGTCCAGGTCGCGGAGCCCGATCAAGGCCACGGCCGTCGTCTCGGCGAACGGGGGCAGCTCCTCGCCGAGCACGATGCGGTTCCCGTAGTTCCATCCGCCCGAGCGGCATTCGCGATCGCGGAGGAGCGCCACCGCGTCCCCGATCGACGGCGACGATGGTCGGAGCAGGCGCAACGTCCAGAGGGCGCGCGCCGTCGGCTCCACCCACGACGACGTCCCGGTCGCCCAGGCCCATCCGATCGCCGACGCGTCGATCGGGATCGCGTCGGTCGAGTCGACGCGCCGAGCACGCGTCGACTCGACGTGGTCCACGGCGCGCTCGCGCTCGGGCCCCGGCCCGAGCGCGAGCGCTCCCAGCGCCGTGGCCGAGTCGTTCACGAACGGCCCGACGTCCAGCGACCACGACCCGTCGACGGCCTGGTGGTCCAGCAGCCACGCCCTCGCGTCGTCGTCGTCGTCGAGCGCCAGCGCCGCGATCGCCGTGGGCTCGGGCTCGCTCCTCGCGCCGGCGCGCGGACCGAACCCGCCGTCGGCGTTGCGGCTGCGCGCCAGCAGGTCGGTGCTTCCCCCGGACATACGCTGATTATCGGCTCGGGACGGTGCGGGACTAGTCGCGCACCTCGATCCGGTCGATCGCCACGTCCTCGACGGGGCGGTCCTGCTCGCCCGTCTCGACGGCCGCGATCCGTTCGATGACGTCGTACCCCTCGATCACCTCACCGAAGATCGTGTGGCGGCCGTCGAGCCACGGCGTCGCCGCGACGGTAACGAAGAATTGGGAGCCGTTCGTGTCGGGGCCCGCGTTCGCCATCGCGAGCAGACCGGGTCGATCGAACGACGGTCCGTGCGAGGGGACCTCGTCCTCGAACCGATACCCCGGACCACCCCTGCCCGTCCCGGTCGGATCGCCTCCCTGCACCATGAAGCCGGGGATCACCCGGTGGAAGATCGTGCCGGGGTAGAGCGGAGCCTGCTTCTCCGTCCCGTCCCGAGGGTCGACCCACGCCTTCGATCCGGTCGCCAGACCGATGAAGTTCTCGACGGTCTTCGGCGCATGCTCCGGCATCAGTCGGACGGTGAAGGATCCTGCGCTCGTTTCGATCGTCGCCGTGGGCATCGGGTCCTCGCTCCGGGTCGCGAGCCGGCGAGTCTAGCCGTCGGGCTGCTCGGCGGCCGCCGCGGTCGCGGGCATCGACCCGCGCATCCACGCGATGGTCCTGGCCAGGCCGTCGCGCAGGGGGACGCGGGGCGCCCACCCCAGGAGCTCGCCGGCGGATCGGATGTCCGGTCGACGCATCTCCGGATCGTCCACCATCCGATCCTCGTACGCGACCGGCGATGCGCTTCCGACCAGGGACCGGATCAGCTCGGCGAGGTCGGCGATCGTGATCTCGTCGGTGCTGCCGAGGTTGACGGGTCCGGTGATATCGGCCCCCACCATCCGCCAGATGCCTTCGATCAGATCGTCGACGTAGCACAGCGATCGGGTCTGCTTGCCGTCACCGTGGACGGTGATGGCCTCACCGCGGAGCGCCTGGTGGATGAAGGTTGGCACGGCGCGACCGTCCTCGTGCCGCATCCGCGGCCCGTACGTGTTGAAGATCCGCACGATCCGGACCGGGACGCCGCGCGTTCTCCGGTACGCCATCACGGCCGCCTCCGCGAAGCGCTTCGACTCGTCGTACACGGAACGAGGGCCGATCGGGTTCACGTTCCCCCAGTAGGTCTCGGGCTGCGGGTGGACCTGGGGGTCGCCGTACACCTCCGACGTCGACGTCAGGAACAGCCCGGCCCCCTTCGCCTCGGCGAGGCGCAGGCAGTTCAGCGTTCCGAGGGCGCCGACCTCGAGCGTCTCGACCGGATGGGCCAGGTAGTCGCGGGGCGACGCCAACGACGCGAGGTGGAACACCCAGTCGACCGGGCCCTCGACGTCGAGGGCGCGCGCGACGTCTCCCTCCCGGAACCGGAAGCGATCGTGTCCGCTCGCCTCGGCGAGGTTCGTGCCGGTTCCCGTTACGAGGGAATCGATGCATTCGACGTGCCAGCCCTCGGCCAGCAGTCGGTCGCACAGGTGCGAGCCGACGAACCCGGCTCCACCGGTGACCACGGCGTGGCGGGTGTCCATCCGAAACGTGCCTCCGTCCAGCGGCGTCGGTTCGCCGGCGGGACGACCGCACCGCGTGCGGCGTTCCCTGCTGGCGGTCGCGGGCATGGTATATGCCTGTACAGGGCGGACCATGCCCTCCCGCCTTCAAGTCCGGCCCCGTGGGGCCGATTGTTCGCGAGAGGGACGGGGTGACCGGAGGAACGACATGAAGCTGTCCGTGCTGATGCCCGTGCACAACGAGGCTCGCACGCTGCGCACGATCGTGCGGCGCGTGCTGGACGCGCCCGTGGAGGGTGAGATCGAGCTGGTCGCCGTCGATGACGGCAGCACCGATCGCTCGCTCGAGATCCTGGAGGAGCTGGCGAGGGGGGACGACCGGATCGTCGTGATCCGCCATCCCCGCAACCGCGGCAAGGGTGCCGCGATCCGCACGGCGATCGCTGCGATGACCGGCGACGTCGCCGTGGTCCAGGACTCCGACCTTGAGTACGACCCGGCCGAGTTCCCGCGCCTGCTCAAGCCGATCGTCGAGGATCGTGCCGATGCCGTGTTCGGGTCGCGGTTCGCCTCCAGCCCCGAGCGGCGCGTGCTGCTCTACTGGCACTCGCTCGGCAACCGCCTCCTCACCTGGTTCGCGAACGTCCTGAACGACCTGAACCTCACGGACATGGAGACCTGCTACAAGGTGGTCCGCGCGGACCTGTTGCGAGAGCTCCGTCTCCGGAGCGAGCGGTTCGGGATCGAGCCGGAGATGACCACGCGGCTGGCGCAGGCCGGGGCCCGGATCTACGAGGTGCCGATCTCGTACCACGGCCGCTCGTACGCCGAGGGCAAGCAGATCGGCTGGCGCGACGGTCTCGAGGCGATGTGGCTGCTGTTCAAGTTCCGGTTCGTCGATGCGCGTTCGACGGAGCACGCCGCCAGGTCGAGCCTCGAGAGCCTCGGACGTTCACCGCAGATCTCGCGCTGGATGATCGAGCAGTTCGACGGCGCGATCGGTGACCGCGTCCTCGAGGCCGGCGCCGGCCCCGGCAACCTCACCGCCTCCTTGCTCGATCGCGACCGGATCGTGGCGCTCGACATCGAGCCGTCGTACGTGCGTCGCCTCGACCAGCGGTGGGGACACCTCGAGAACTTCTCATCCGTTCTCGGCGATCTGGAGGATCCCGAGGTCTTCGTGAAGCTCGAGAGCGAGGACATCGACACCGTCGTCTGCGTCAACGTGCTCGAGCACCTCGACCGGCCGGACGTCGCGGTCGAGGGGTTCCACCGTGTGCTGCGACCGGGGGGACGGGCGCTGATCCTCGTCCCGGCCGGTCAGGCGCTCTACTCCGCGATGGACCGGGCGATCGATCATCGCCGCCGCTACGAGCGCGACGACGTGATCCAGCTGCTCGAGGGAGCCGGCTTCGAGATCGAGCGCGTGACGCCGTTCAACCGCCTCGGCGTCGTCGGCTGGTCGTTGAATCGCTGGACCGGTCGCACCTCGATCAGTCGCGCGCAGGTCTTCGGCTTCCGCGTCCTGATGCCGGTCGCGCGGCTGCTCGAGCGAGCGGACGGCTTGCCGGGCTTGAGCTGGATCGCGGTGGCCTCGAAACCGACGTGATCGAGCGGGACGCCCCGGTCTGGCCCGTCGGCCTGGCCGGCCTCGCGATCGGCGCCGCCTTCGCCGTGCGGGTCATGCTCCCGTACGGGATGGATCCGACGGTCTTCCTGCGGCTCGGCGACGAGTCGCCGATCCAGACGACCTATGCGCGCGCGCTCCTCGGTGACGCGATCAGCCGTCGCGACTTCGCCCACGACGGGAGATGGTTCTTCATCCAGGCGAACGACCCGTGGTACGTGGACACCGAGCACCACGCCGCCTTCCTCGATCGACCCCGGTACCGCGCTCAGCGGATGCTGTTGCCGACGGTCGCCTCGGCGTTCGGGACCCTCCCGCCGGAGGCGATCGTGTGGTCCCTCTTGATCACGAACGTCCTCTGGCTGGCCGTCGGGGCGATGCTGGCGGGCAAGGTCGCCACGGCGTCGGGTCTCTCGCCTTGGCTCGGACTGTGGATGCCCCTCAATCCCGGGCTCCTCTTCGAGCTGGAGATCGGGGGTGCCGGCATCCTGGCCTACGCGTTGGCTGTCGGAGGTGTGTGGGCCCTGATCCGAGGACATCGCACGGCCTCAGCGATGTCGTTCGCCGCCGCAGCGCTGACGAAGGAGGTCATGCTGCTCTTCGCGGTCGGCGTGTTCGCGTTGGCCTGGCTGCGGGAGCGTCGACCGACGTGGCGCCTCGTGATCGTGCCGGCCGTGGTGGTCGCTGCATGGTTCGCGTACCTCGCCGTCCGATTGAGCGACATCCGCGGCGCTGGCGGCGGTCAAGATGCGTTCTCGGCACCGTTCCTCGGGTTCGCTCAGGCGATCAGGGTTTGGGCGCAGGACCCATGGCACATGGTGCTCAACCTCGCGATCGTGGCGATCGTCGTGGTGTTCGTTCCGGCGGCGATCCGACGACCGTCGTGGTTGGCGTGGGGCGCACTCCCGTTCATCGGACTCGCCACGGTGCTTTCCTTCAACGTCTGGCGCGAGACGCACGACTTCCTTCGAGCGCTGGCGCCGGTGTTCACCGCGATCCCCTTCATGCTGACGCGGCCGACGTGGAAGGAGCTCGACTCCGCGTGCGTCGCCGATCAGTCCCTGGAACCGGCATGACGTCGAGGGTCGCCGCATGGCCGGTCGGCCTGGCCGGGCTCGTGATCGGGACGGCGCTTGCGCTCCGAGTCCTGATCCCGAACGGGATGGACCCCACGATCTTCGTGGCGTTCGGCGAGGATGCCCCGGAACAGACCGCATACGGCCAGCGTCTGCTCGGCGTCGTCACGGTCCGTCCGAGCTTCGGTCATGACGGCAAGTTCTTCTTCGCGCAGGCGAACGATCCGTGGTACCTGCACCCCGAGGTGCACGCCGCCGTCCTCGACCGGCCGTTCTATCGCGCGCAGCGGATGCTGTTCCCCACGATCGCCGGCGGGTTCGGCTTCTTCCCGCCGGACGTCGTGGTGTGGGCGATGCTGATCACCAACGTCATCGGGCTGGCCCTTGGCGCGTTCCTCGCGGCGGAGCTGGCCGTCGCATGGGGGGGCTCACGGTGGCTGGGGTTGTGGGTGCCGCTCAACATCGGATTGCTCTTCGAGCTCGACATCGGCGGGTCGGGCATCGTCGCGTACGCCTGCTGCCTCGCAGCCCTGGTGGCGTTGATCCGGGACCGAGTGTCGCTCGCGTCGGCGCTGTTCGCTGCGGCGACCCTGGCGCGCGAGACGATGTTCCTCTTCGCCGTGGGCGTCTTCCTGCTGTGGTGGATCGAGCGGAGACGCCGGCCGTGGCCGATCGTCGTCGCTCCGGTAGCGGCGATGATCGTGTGGGCGGCGTACCTCTGGCTCCGTATCCGGGACGTTCCCGGCTCTCCCCCCGAGCTGGGGAACTTCGGGCCACCGTTCCTCGGACTGCTGGATGCGTTCCGATTCTGGGTGCGAGCTCCTCTCGATCTGATCTTCAGCCTCGTCGTGCTCTCCGTGATCGTCGCGTTCGTCCCGCTCGCGGTTCGCAGCCGGCTCCCGATCGCCTGGGGGGCGTTGCCGTTCGTCGGTCTGGCCCTGTTCCTCTCCGCGTTCGTTCTGCGCGAGCCCTTCGACTTCTCGCGCGCCGTGATGCCGATCTTCACCGCGTTCCCGATGCTGATCCTGATCCCCCGAGCGACCGTCGGTGGTTCCTTGCCGGGCGCTCGGCCACTCGAGGCGGATCTCGCGGAACCCGGCGCCGAACGATGATCCGCGACTCGTCACTCGAGGCGGAGCCCGTGGCCCAAAGGACGGCGCACGTGAGACCAGCCGCGTGGCGCGTGGCCTGCGTGGGCACCGCGATCGTGGGGGTCGTCGTCCTCCGGCAGCTGTTGTTCGGTGGGATGGACCCGACGTTGTTCCTCGCGATCGGCGAGGGCAAGCCGATCCAGCGGGGATACGCCGAGCGACTGCTCGGCCCGGTGCTCACCCGTCCGCAGGGGGGACACGACGGCAAGTTCTTCTTCGTCCAGGCGAACGACCCCTGGTTCCTCGACCCGGGACACCATGCCGTCGTCCTCGATCGGACGCTCTATCGCGGCCAGCGGATGCTGTATCCGATGCTCGCCGGCGGATTCGGCGCGCTGCCTCCGTCGGCCGTCGTCTGGGGGTTGATCGTGGTGAACGTGATCGCCTTCGGCATCGGCACCTTCGTCGCGGCGAAGCTCGCCGAGATCTGGGGTGCATCCACCTGGCTCGGTCTGGCCGTCCCGCTGAACGTCGGGTTGATGTCCGAGCTGACGATCGACGGATCCGGCGTGGTCGCCTACGTCTGCTGCTTGCTCGGCCTCTACGCCCTCGTCAGACACCACACGTGGCTCGCCGCGATCGGGTTCGCGGCCGGCGCACTGAGCCGCGAGGCGATGGTCCTCTTCGCGATCGGGATCCTCGTCCTGTGGTGGATCACCTGGCGCGACGCGCCGTGGAGGATCGTGATCCTCCCCGCGATCGCACTGGTGACGTGGAACGTGTATCTCCGCGTGCGGCTCGCCGGCATCTCCGGGACGGGGGGAGCGCCCACGTTGATCGAGGCGCCGTTCCTCGGATTGGCGCGCGCAGCCCGGTCATGGCTCGATCATCCGGTCGACCTCCTCCTGAGCGTCGTGATCCTGACGGTGATCGTCGCGTTCAGCGTGCTCGCGCTCCGGACGCGATCGCCACTCGCCTGGGGCGCGTTGCCGTTCGTGGCGTTGCTGTTCGTGCTGGGCGCCGCCGTATGGGAGGAACCGTTCGATCTCTCGAGAGCGATCGCGCCCGTCTTCACGGCCGCCGCTTTCCTCGTGGCATCGCCGGATCGCACGAGGCCGCTCAGGCTCGAGGGTGACGGGACGGGCACATCATGAGCTCTCGACGGGAACGACGGGATCCGCTCGGTGCGCGATCGGCGGAGACGTCGGGTGTGGGTCCTCGGTCGAATCCGCACGACTCGATCGGCGTGCGGACGGAACGTGTGGGCACCGACCGCGAGCGAGAGGCGCAAGGACGATCTCGGCCGGTCCGACGGGACGCCATGGCATGGGTGGTCGGCGGGGTCGGGTTCGCGATCGGGATCGTGATCGTGCTCCGTCTCTTGATCCCGGCCGGGATGGACGCGACGATCTTCCTCGCGCTCGGCGAGCGCTCCGACGTCCAGACCGGCTACGCGCGAGCGGCGCTGGGAGACGTCTCGACCCGGATCGACCAGGGTCATGACGGCAAGTACTTCTTCATCCAGGCGAACGATCCGTTGCTCCTGGACCCGGGATCGAACGCGGCGTTCCTCGATCGTCCGGTCTATCGCGCGCAGCGGATGCTCTATCCCTTGATCGCGGGCGGCTTCGGAGCCTTCCCTCCCGGTGTGATCGTCTGGTCGATGCTGATCACGAACGTGCTGGCGCTCGGCATCGGAACGTGGATCGCGGCTCGGATCGCGATGATGTGGGAGGCATCGCCCTGGCTCGGGCTCGCGGTTCCGCTCAACATCGGGCTCCTGTTCGAGCTGTGGATCGACGGCTCCGGCATCCTCGCGTACGTCCTCTGCCTCGGAGCGGTCTATGCCCTGGCGATGCGGGCGGAGTGGACGGCTGCCGTCCTCCTCGCCGGAGCGGCGTTGAGTCGAGAGGTGATGGTGGCGTTCGCGCTCGGCATCGTCGTGTTGGCGTTGATCGAGCGTCGACGGGTTCCAAGGAAGCTGATCCTGGTTCCGTTGGCGGCGATCGTGATCTGGAACGGCTACCTCCAGCTCCGGCTCATGGATGTCCCGGGCACGGGGGAACCGTGGCCGTTCTTCGGTCTCCCGTTCGTGGGGATGTTCCAGGCCGTGAGGTTCTGGACCAGAGACGCGAGCGATCTCGTCCTGAACCTCGCCATCCTCCTCCTCGTGGCCGCCTTCGTCGGCAAGGCACTGAGGGACCGCTCGACGATCGCGTGGGGCGCCCTCCCGTTCGTCGCGTTGGCGACGCTCCTTTCGATCTACGTCTGGCGGGAGCCGTTCGACATCTCGCGTACCCTCGCGCCCGTCTTCACCGCGGCGCCGTTCGTGCTCCTGGTGCCGATGGAACAGAGCCGCCTCACGCTGGGGGAGGACCGGAGATGAACATGCCGGCGACACCGGAACCGATGGCCGTCGGCATCATCGGAACGGGGCACGTCGGTTTGATCACCTGTCTCTCGCTCGCTCACGTGGGACATCGGGTCGTTGGATACGACCTCGACGCCGACAAGGTGGCGGCCCTCCGAGCGGGCCGGATGCCGTTCCACGAGCCGGGTGGGCAGGAGCTGCTGGAGTCCGAGACCGCTGCCGGACGGCTGTCGTTCGCGGACGACATCTCCGAGGCGGTGGCGGCCGCCGAGGTGGTGTTCATCTGCGTCGGCACGCCGATCCGCGCGTCCGGCGAGGCGAACCTCCTCGCCGTGGAGCAGGCCGCCCGCCAGATCGCGAAGGCGGCCACCGGGCCGCTCGTGGTGGTCGAGAAGTCGACGGTCCCGCCGGGGACCGCGTCGCAGCTGGGACGGACGCTCGCCGAGGAGCGGCCGGACCTGGTGGGTGAGCTCGAGCTGCTCTCGAACCCGGAGTTCCTCCGTGAGGGACGCGGCATCGAGGACGCGATGCACCCGGACCGCATCGTCGTCGGCGGCTCATCGGACCGCGGCTTCGACGCGATCCGCCGGCTGTATCGACCGTTCATCGACGCCGGAGCGCCCCTGATCGAGACCGACATCACGAGCGCCGAGCTCGCCAAGCACGCGTCGAACGCCTTCCTCGCGCTGAAGATCTCGTACGCCAACGCGCTGGCTCGCATCTGCGAAGCATCGGGGGCCGACATCGAGGCGGTCACGAGGATCCTGGGGGGCGACCGCCGGATCGGCGCGGACTTCCTCGGCGCCGGCATCGGGTTCGGCGGCTATTGCTTCCCGAAGGACCTGGCGGCCTTCGCGCACCTCTCCGAGCGCCTCGGCTATCCGTTCCCGCTCCTCGGCGAGGTGGCACGGATCAACGACGAGGCCGTCCAGGCGGCCGTCTCGAAGATCCGCGAAGCGGTGTGGAACCTCGAGGGGAAACGGATCGCCCTCTTCGGTCTGTCGTTCAAACCCGACACGGACGACATCCGGTTCTCACCGTCCTTGACGCTGGCGAGAGCGTTGGTCGCGGAGGGAGCCTTCGTCGTCGGGTACGACCCCGTCGCCGGTCCCGCCGCCAAGGACGAGATCCCCGAGCTCGATCTGGCGAGCGATCCGTACGAGGCGGCCGAACGAGCTTCGTGTGTCGTGATCTGCACCGCGTGGCCCGAGTTCGTCGAGCTGGACCTCGACCGGCTCCCCGGCGACCCGGCGGTCCCGGACCCCCCCCACCGCCCGGACCCCCCCCCCCCCCCGGCGGGGGGCGAGGGCGGGGGCGCCCA
>Ga0081539_10003731_pt1 | contig 18117 bp, 20 predicted proteins | sample TabmetS4T2R2_FD_71023 | JGI IMG/M metagenome (GOLD analysis project Ga0081539, IMG submission 71023) | Tabebuia heterophylla rhizosphere microbial communities from the University of Puerto Rico - S4T2R2 | ecosystem: Host-associated > Plants > Roots > Rhizosphere ...
GGAATTGGTCTGAATCATTTCGCCTTGAAATCAAAGATCTATTTATCGGCTTTACAGTCGGCTTTCGCCGAACTTGTCAAGCTTAAGGCGCAGTTACAGACTGCGTAACATCAGTAATAATTTGATCGGCGGTACAACGCACCGCTCGTGAATGGGCGATATAGCTCGCGATCGCCGCGCGCAATCCGCCATCGCCTTGCGAACCGTTCTCATAATCGAGCAATGTCAGTGGGTCGGCGCGGCAATGACGTAACAGCAGCCGGCGCCAGATCGTCATCGGAAATTCGTCGAGGGCCGGCAGGCCGTCCTTAAACTGAATCGGGACTTTGCATTCCGGTGGTTGCAATGGAGCAGCATCAGCCAGACTCTGACCATATTTCGACAATTTCAGCAGATGTGGCGTCGCGGCCTGAGGGTGAGAGGCGAGCTGCGAGCGAGAAGGAGCTGACTTCGCCGGGACAGTTTGCAAAAGCTCGTCAGGTAATTGCTCGCTGACCTTGGTGCCGGATCCGACGACCGTTTGCAAATAACCCTCGCTGATGAGCTGGTCATAGCTCTGCATGACCGTTGAACGCGAGATCCCTAACGATCTGGCCAGCGCCCGTGTCGATGGGATGTTCGAACCCGCAACCAGGCGCCCCGTCAAGATCGATTTTCTGATCTCTTCATAAAGTTGCCGATGCAGCGGTACGGCGGAACCGTTGTCAATTGCGATGGCAAATTCCATCTCTCCTCCTCTTATACACTACTTTTGAGTGGACTGGTATAATTTTGTAAAATCGGCTCTTGCAGCAATCCACTTTAAAGCTTACTTTAAATGCCATCCGGGAGATAAACAAGTCTGATGATTGCCTGATGATTGCCTGATGATTGAAGGAGGGAGAAGATAATTATGAGTGAATTCGCGCCGACGTCACGCACTACGCTGAAGAGGTTGCCGCAACGCGGCGCATATGACCAGGACGTTGTTTATCGCATTCTCGATGAGGGATTGGTGTGTCACGTCGGTTTCGTCGCCGACGGCCAGCCGTTTGTGATTCCAACAAGTTACGGACGAATTGGAAACACTCTCTACATTCATGGTTCGGCCGCCAGCCGCATGCTGCGGTCGCTGGCCGGTGGAATTCCGGTCTGCGTCACAGTGACGTTGCTCGATGGCCTTGTCCTGGCGCGGTCGGCATTTCATCATTCGATCAATTACCGCTCGCTTGTGATACTGGGAACCGCAACATTGATCGAGGATTTACAGGAGAAGAAGGCCGCTTTACAGGCTTTTACGGAACACGTCATTCCGCATCGTTGGTCTGAAATCAGGGGACCGAGCGACCAGGAATTGAAAGCGACGGCGGTGCTCGCACTGCCGCTCATTGAAGTCTCAGCCAAAATTCGCACGGGGCCTCCTCAAGACGATGAAGACGATTACGAGATTCCTGTCTGGGCCGGGGAATTGCCGCTCCAAATCGCGGTTCTCGCTCCGGTTGATGACCCGGATTTGTCTCCCGGAATCTTTCCGCCGCCTTATGTTTTGAACTATTCAAGAAAGACGCGACGGGCTGTCATTTAGATAGTGATTGCCGCAAGATGGGCGCACGCTCTCAGTATTAGTGGAGGAGATGGTCAGAGATGTTAGCGGTAACTCTCAAGCGATTTGAGACCGGCGAACCCTATGTTTCGTGACATTTCCTGAGAGCAGACCATCACACAAAGGGAGAAAAGAAATGACAGTAGATGAGAGAAAGGCATTGATTGCAAAATATGCTGCCGGTTACGACGAGGTCGTTGATGCGCTCGAGGGCATTTCCAAAGATCGCTTGACAGCCCATCTGATACCGGGTAAGTGGAGCGCTTGTGAGATCGTCCAACATTTGGCCGACAGTGAAATGACAAGCGCGCTCCGATTGCGGCGACTGCTGGTCGAAGATCGGCCCGTTATTCAGGGCTACGATCAAGAGCTGTTCGCGTCGCGTTTGAACTATAATGAGCGAGAGATCGCTCCCGCCCTCGAGGCCTTTCGGGCCGCACGCACCACCACGCTGCAATTGCTTGAACTGATGACCGAAGATGATTGGCAACGCGAAGGCACACATACTGAAAGCGGGCGCTACACGGCAGAAGACTGGCTGAAGATCTACGCTGCTCATGCACACGGGCATGCCGATCAGATTCGCCGGTTGCATCAAGCTTCCGAAAAATGAAAGATTTAAACTATCTGTTATCTATCTGTTATCTGGGGAGATTCAATCATGCACAGACCTGATCCAACGGAATATGCTCCGTATTTCGGTAAATATATCACGCTCGTCCAGGGGAATGACGCCGTTGCCGCGCTGGATAGTCAACTCAAAGAGACACTCAGTTTTCTTGGCGGCCTCAGCGATGCTCAAGGCGATTTACGCTATGCTCCGGACAAGTGGAGTATTAAAGAAGTGATCGGTCACATCAGCGACACGGAACGTATTTTCGCTTATCGGGCTTTGCGTTTTGCGCGTCATGACCGGACGCCGCTGTCATCGTTTGATGAAAACAGCTATGTCGCTCATAGCAATCTGGCCAGCCGCCGGTTGGCTGAGATCACGGAAGAATTCGAGTTGGTTCGAAAGGCAAACCTGCATTTCTTCAAATCTCTCGACGGCGAAATGTGGGTGCGGCGCGGCATCGCCAATGAAAACGAAGCCAGCGTTCGGGCTCTCGCCTATATGATCGCAGGCCACGAACTACATCACCTGGAGATCATTCGATCCCGCTACCTGTGACCGAAATATCAACCGCCTGATTGGTTAAGGAGTTTAAATGACAAATAATGTTTTGACCAAAAATGATGAGGTCATTGACGCCCATACCGATCAGATCCGCGGCGAGAAAGCTCATTTGAGTGTTGCCGACGCGCTCGGCCGTTTGAGCGATCAGCAAGAGAAACGATTCGTTACACTCTTTGAGCATGGCAGTTTGCAAATCGAGATGTATGCGCCGCGCGGAATAGATCTCCAGAAACCGCATACTCGCGATGAAATTTATGTGGTTGCGGCAGGCCGCGGAACATTTTTCAATGGTGTTACACGGCGCGATTTTGGCCCTGGCGATTTGATCTTTGCGCCGGCCGGCAGCGATCATCGATTCGAGTCGTTTTCTGATGACCTTGCTGTTTGGGTAATGTTTTATGGGCTAGAGGGCGGGGAAAGTCAGGAGCCAGAGGACGTGTCACACACCGCATAGATCAACGGCGCGAGGGAATCGACGGCAGCTGATGATCGCTGTTGAGTGATTCTCTCGCGCCTTCTTCGTCACATCTCCGCAAAATTCCTGAGCAATTTCAATCCGGTCGCCTGGCTCTTCTCGGGGTGAAACTGAACTCCGACTATATTTTCGTGTCCGCAGATTGAAGGGAAGCGCGATTGATATTCTGTCTCGCCGATCACGCACGATCGGTCCGCCGGTTCGATGTAATATGAATGGACGAAGTAGAAGAACGATTGATCGGAGAGATCCTGAAAGACCGGGTGATTTTGTCTGAATTCAACCTGATTCCAGCCGACGTGCGGTACCCGCACGCCTTCGGGAAATTTCACGACGCGGCCCGGTAATAATCCAAGCCCTTTGTGAACGCCAAATTCGTGCCCCTCCTCGAACATCATCTGCAACCCGACACAGATGCCGATGATCGGTTTGCCCGTCTTTGCCGCCTCGATCACCAGTTGGTCGAAACCGAGTTGGCGCAGGCTATCCATGGCATAACCGAACGCGCCTACTCCGAGCAGAACCAGCTTGTCGGCATTGCGTATCACATCTTCGTCCCTGCTGACGACGGCCTCAATACCCTGAGAGGTGAAGGCCTTCTCCACACTCCGAAGATTTCCGACTCCATAATCGATGATTGCAATGGACATTGCTAATCTCCTGAAATAGTCCCTTTCGTTGACATCACGCCATCGATTCGCTCGTCAATGCGCACCGCTTGCGACAGGGCTCTCGCCACCGATTTAAAAACAGCTTCGATGATGTGGTGCTGATTACGTCCGTAAAACACTTCAATGTGCAGATTGCATTTGCAATGTTCGGCGAACGAATGCCAAAAGTGTTCGGCAAGTTCGACTGAAAATGCCCCGACTTTGTCGCGAGTATTTTGAACTTGATAAACGAGGTAGGAACGTCCAGAGAGGTCGATCACGGCGCGCGCCAACGTCTCGTCCATCGGCACATATGCCGCGCCATAACGTGTTATTCCTTGCTTGTCGCCCAGGGCCTGGGCGAAGACCTCCCCGAGTCCGATGGCGATATCTTCAACTGAGTGGTGATCATCAATGTGCAGATCGCCCCGGCAAGTTACTTCGAGGTCGAACAGCCCATGCCGCGCAAACAGCTCAAGCATGTGATCGAGGAACGGCAGACCGGTGTTGATTCGGCCAACCCCCGAGCCGTCGAGGTCGATCGTCAGATGAACATCGGTCTCTTTGGTTGTCCGCTTAAATTCAGCTTGACGACTCATATCCTTTGACTATCTCTTGAAGCGCGGCAATCAACTGATCGTTCTCTTCCGGGGTGCCGACGCTCATCCGGACGTACTCCGAGAGCATCGGCGCTTTGCTGATATCGCGAATCAGAATGCCGCGTGCGTGCAGCTCTTCAAACAACTGTTTGGGCGGAATTGCCGTCCTGACCGCAAAGAAATTGGCGGCTGACGGGAGGGGCTCCAACCCCGCTATTTTCCGCAATTCGAAAAACAATCGTTCGTGCTCACGTTGCATCACCTCAACCAGTGGCGTCAGCAAATGGATATTTTCAAGGGCGACTTCGGCGGCCATCATCGAAAAGAAGTTCAAGCTGTATGGCATTTTCGCTTTGTTGAACTCACGAATGAGTTCAGGCGCAGCCAGACAATAGCCGACGCGCAGCCCGCCCATCGCCATCGCCTTTGAAAATGTTCGCAGGATCACCAGGTTTTTATACTCTTTAAGTAGAGAGACAAAGTTCTCTCCGCCGATTTCGAGGTAAGCCTGATCGACGACAACCAGGCCGTCGGTGTTGCGCAAGAAAGATGCCAGATCGCGCGCACTGATGACACAGCCGGTCGGATTGTTGGGCGAGCAGATAATAGTCAGGTCAGCTTTGCTCGAGACGATTTTGCTGGCCAACCTCGGGATATTAAAGGTGAGGTCTTCATTGAGTGGGACCGAGATGATTTCACCGCCGGCGACATTGATCACCTGGCGGTAGACCGAGAAGGTCGGCTCCGGCAAGACCACTCGAACGCCTTTTTCGACCGTGGCATTGACCACGGATTGGATCATCTCGTTCGAGCCATTGCCGGCCATCACTCCATCCGGGATCCAGCTGACATAATCGGCCAGTTTTTCCAACAAAGAGACCGGAACGAATTCAGGATAGCGCGCCCAGTCGTGATCCATCGCCCGGCGCAAAACCTCTTCTTTAATCACACGGGGCATCCCAAAGGGGTTTTCATTCTGATTGATCTTAATGGGCGCTTCGAGCGGCGCCAGCGAATACGCGGAGATGGCCCGAACATTCGGCCTTATTTTATCGAGTGGGGAGGTCATAACTTAAGCTCTTAGCTGTCAACTAATCTGATCGTCGCAGAACGGGCATGAGCATCGAAGCCTTCGGCCCTTGCCAGCAAATCGATCGATGCCGCTGTGCGTTGTAATTCTGCCTCGGTATAACGAACGATGCTCGTGCGTTTGAGAAAATCATAGACGCCGAGTGCCGAAGAAAAGCGCGCTGTACCGCCGGTCGGTAAGACGTGATTGGTCCCGGCGAAATAATCTCCAACTGGCTCCGGCGAGTATGGACCGATAAAAATGGCGCCGGCGTTATGAATCTTAGCCGCGGTCGTTTCGCTGTTGACAGTGATGACTTCGACATGTTCAGGCGCGAGACGATTGGCCAGGATGCAAGCGTCGTCAAGCGACTGGACGACAATCAACGCGCCGTATTCTGCGAGCGAACGTTCGATAATTTCACGACGCGAAAGAGTCCGGGTCTGATTGATAATCTCTTTCTGCACGGCAATGGCCAGGGATTCGCTCGGGGTAATAAGGATGGCTGCGGCATCTTCGGAATGCTCCGCCTGTGAAAGCAGGTCGGCTGCAATAAAATCGGGGCGTGCGGTATCGTCGGCAACGACGACGATCTCGCTGGGACCTGCGATCGAATCGATATCGACCGCCCCATAGACCAGTTTTTTGGCTGCTGCAACATATTGATTGCCCGGACCCACGATCTTATCCACGCGAGGGATGGTCTCTGTCCCGCAGGCGAGGGCGGCAATGGCTTGAGCCCCGCCGACCGTGTAGACTTCGAACAACCCGAGTTCTTTGAGCACGGCCGCGATGACCGGGTTCTGATTGAATTGTACTGGCGGTGTGACAATGATGATGCGTTCGACGCCGGCCACCTGCGCCGGGACGGCATTCATCATGACTGTCGAGGGATAGGCCGCGCTGCCTCCGGGAACATACAACCCGACGATCTCCAGGGGCCGAATCCGTTGCCCCAGACGGACGCCGTTCGCCCCCTCGATCTCCCAATCGCGAACCAGTTGTCGTTCGTGATAATAACGGATGTTGGAGATGGCTTCGCGCATCGCGGCAATGAGCTCGGCATCGACTCGCGCGGCAAGTTTCTCGATCAACTCGCGATCGACCTTCATCGTCTTCGGTGTCAGGACGACGTCGTCGAAATAGGCCGTGCATTCGATCAAGGCTTCGTCGCCGCGCTTGGCCACATCGAAGACGATGCCCTCGGCGCGCGCCAAAATTTCTTTGTTCAAACCTGTACCGCGACTTAAGATGTGTTGTAACTTCTCATTGTCCTCGGGACGTGACTCAACCAGCTTAACAATTTCGATCATGACTTTAATACTTCAGTTAGGTCGGCTATGAGCATGCCGACCTCTACGCGTTTCAGATGAAAACTCGCGCGATTAACGATCAATCGCGCGGTTGATTCGGTGATAATGTCGATCACTTCAAGCCCGTTCTCTTTGAGCGTCTGACCGGTCTCGACCAGATCGACAATCCGGTCAGAAAGTCCGAGCAACGGAGCCAGTTCGACTGACCCGGAAAGCGTGACGACTTCAATCGGCACGCCTTTGGTATGGAAGTATTCCGTGGCAATGCGCGGATACTTGGTCGCCACACGAACTGTCGCGAGCAGATTGTAATCCAGCCCGACGACCTCGCGCTTGCCCGCGACCGCGATTTTGCATCGTCCGATCTTTAAATCGAGCGGTTCGTGAACATCCGCTTGCGACTCGAGCAACACATCGCGGCCACACACGCCCGCGTCGGCTACCCCATAGCCGACATAGGTCGGCACATCCGAAGGTTTGACGAAGACGAGGTCGAACCGGCCATCGGTCGAACTGATCAACAGCTTCCGCGAATTCAGCTCGCTCTCGGCGAAGATGATGCCCGCCCGAGCCAAGATCGCCAGCGCGGCATCCTGCATTCTGCCTTTCGAAAGTGCGATTGTCAGCTTGTTGGGATTATTGCCCACTGATCTTCACCTTCTTCTCCTTCAGTCGCAATTGGCGGGCTTCACTGAAGGCGCGGATCAAATCACCGTCGAATTTAACGTTCTGCGTCGCGGCGTCGCTTTGCCATCTCGAACCGTCGTTGCGGCGTGAAATGGCGCCGGCCAATCCATCGAGGGCGAATGAGAATCCAACCGCCGTTTCGGGCTCGCCGAAATTGCCGATCAGATTATCGTAACGGCCTCCGCTGCCTACTTCCACTCCAAATTCCGGCAGATAGACCTTGAATGTCATGCCCGTATAGTACTCAAAGCCGCCGGCATCGCCCAGATCAATATCGAAATTCTCTTTCATCCCGAGCGCGGTGAGGGTCGAATATATTTCGGCAATCTGTTCGACCGCCCCACGCGATCGGTTGTTGATGAGGACCTCGCGCGCATGCGCGATCGCATCATCTTTGCCGGCAATCTGCGTCAAACGGCAGAAACTTTCACGGCGAGATTCTTCGATGTGCGGCGCGATCTGCCGCAGAAATTCAGCAAGCGCGAGACTATTGCGCCGGCCGATCGATTCGCGCAGTTGTGTCCGGCCCGCATCATCGAGTTTCAGATAATCGGCGACGCCATTGAAAAAGTCGACGTGCGAAAGTGCAATCCGAAAATCGTTCAGCCCCAGCACGGACAATAGTTCCGCCGCGATCAGCAGGATTTCGATGTCGGCGACGACGACCGGTTGGCCGATGTGTTCAATCCCCAGTTGATGAAATTCGCGCGCCGATCGTTCGGTCGGTTCATCATAACGAAAGACCTCGCCGGAATAGCAGATTCGCAGTGGCCGCTGTTTGTTCTTGAATCGGGTGGCGACTGTCCGCGCGACCAGAGAGGTCAGCTCGGGCCTCAATGCAAGCAGCGCGCCGTCGCGGTCAACGAAGCGATAGGTCCGTTCTGCCCGCTTGGTCCCCATTCCGCGCGCGAAGAGGTCGTGATAGTCGAACATCGGCAGGATAATTTCATCGTACGACCATCCGCCAAAGACTTCCAATGCGCGGCGCTCGACATAACGGCGCAACTTCACTTCATCATCGAAGAAGTACTGGACACCGGTCGGAATTTTGGTGAGTGACGACATAAGTCAAAATTGGCGACGGACTAAGATCTCTTAGTTCATGCTCATAGCGCTCGGATCACGCGCCCGCGATTATCGACTTTTACTTCCAGGGATTGCGATTGGACGCCGTACGCCGCCAACCGTGATTTCATCGCTTCAGCGATCTTTTCGCAATTCTCGGTGGCAAAGGCGATGATTGTCGATCCCGCGCCGCTGATCGCGACGCCCAACAACCCCGGATATTTCTCGGGCTCATCGTTCAAATGCAAGACTTCACTGAGGCCGGGCGCGAGGGGCGCACGATAAGGTTGATGTAAGCGGTCACGCAATGCTTCGTTCAAGAGCTCAAAACGGCGTTCCGCCAGCGCGGCCTGCAATAATGCTCCGCGTTGCAAATTATAGATTGCATCGTGGCGCGTGACCATTTGCGGCAGGACGGCGCGCATCTTCGCCGTCTCCATCTCGAAGTCAGGAATGCAGAGGATAACCTTGACCTCTTCCGGCCAGGGACGTTTGACCGTCATCAATGAGCGCCGTTGCGTGCCCGAATAGTCGGTATACTCTTTCACCACCGCCACGACCAGTCCGCCGAGCATACTCGGGGCAAGGTTGTCTCCGTGACCTTCAAAATGGAGCGCGTAGTCGAAGAAATCTTCCGGCTCCAATCGGTCGCCGCTCAACGCTTCATAGACCGAGATCCCGGCGATAATAGCGCTGCTGCTGCTGCCCAGTCCCCGCGCGAGCGGAATTTGGCTGTCCACACGCAAATGGGCGCCGGGCAGATCTTTCCTCCCCCTGCTGCGTTCTGCCGCCACGTAACGTGCGGCGCGGATGATCAGGTTCGATTCGTCGAGCGGAACTTTCTCGGCGCCTTCTCCCGAAGCGACGATTTTGAATCCATCAGAATGAGGTTCGACCTCGAGACGCAGGTAGAGCGAAAGAGCGAGCCCGCAGGTATCAAAGCTCGCTCCTAAGTTTGAAGTAGATGCCGGAACGATGATTTCGGTTTTGGTCATTGCGATTACGGATTAGAGATGACGGAATGTGGAATTGGAAAACATCTACCCGTGCCCTTGATCAATTCCCAATCTGCAATCGTCAGGCTCCAATGAATCGAGCGTACAGTGAACGGGCGACATAAGGGTCATCGGTACCTTTAATGATGCTGCGCGCATCGGGGAAGACGGTGATTTCATGCTCGCCGGTCTTGAATTTCAGCAAATAGCGATTGTAACTCACTTCGCCCGCTCCGCGCAGCTGTTCCGCTAAATCCATAAAATCGATCTTTGAGTCTGTCGCGGGGGTGATCTGTACGGCGTTGCGTCCGCAAAGGGTCGTGACCAGTTGTCCGGTGCGCGAAGTGAGAAAATCATACTGGCCTTGTTCACAAGTGCGGCAATGGCCCTGTCCGCGCAACCCTTCGACTTTCAACTTCGCAAACTGGTTCTCCCACAGATCGAACTGGAGCAGCGAGCTGTGGAGCTTTTCGATCTGTCCAGTGAGCAGTTTCAACGCCTCAGAGACCTGGTACGAAGCGATCGTCGCGACGACCGGTAAGATGACCCCGGCGGTATCGCAGGTCGGTGAGGTGCCGGGCGCGGGCAGATCGGGGAACACGCAACGCAGGCATGGAGTTTCGTGAGGCCGAATCGTCATCTGCACGCCATAGGCACCGACTGCGGCGCCATAGATCCATGGTTTATTCAGTTTGACTGCTGCGTCATTGAGCAGAAAACGGGCCTCAAAATTGTCGGTGCCGTCGAGGATGAGGTCCGCATCGCCGATCAGATTCTCTACGTTCGAATAGTTGACGTCCTTGACGATTGCCTCGACCTGCGCCTCTGAATTGAGGCGGCTGATGCGCGTTGCGGCCGCGACCGTCTTGGGCAATCTCTCGGCCGCATCCTGCTCTTCGAATAAGACCTGACGTTGCAGATTCGATTCCTCGACGAAGTCGCGATCGACCAGACGCAGCCGGCCGATTCCGGCGCGCGCCAGCATCTCAGCCTGCATCGCGCCGAGCGCCCCACAGCCAATGATTACGACATGGCTTTGAGCGAGTCTTTCCTGACCTGCTTTGCTGATGCCTGAGAAGAGAATTTGGCGGGAGTAACGTTCAAAGTTCATCTGCAAATTGCGAGTACAAAATGTAAATTACAGATTGCGAATTTAGATTAAGAGCGCTTCGGCGCCTGACGATCTGCAATCCGCAATCTGTAATTACGATCAATTAGCGTGTCGTTCTGATCAAGACTTCAGTTCCGCTCTCTAGTTTGACTTTCTTGCTGCCGGTGATCAGGACGGAACCTGCGCCTGCACCTGCGCCTGCAGCTGCGCCGATCGCCGCGCCCTTACCACCACCCGCAATGCCACCGATAATTGCGCCGAGGGCCGCGCCGCCGGCGCCACGAACGGCGGTCTCCTTGCCCTGGCTGCCGCTCCGGACGTTGCCTTCTTCATCCACCCGGTCGGCTGATTTACCGTCGTAAACCCTCACGACCTGGGCTCCCATCCGGCCCGTATCACCATTGGTCAGCCTGATTCTGTCAAAGGAGAGAGAGAGCTCTGTCCTTCCGCTGACCTTTCCGGAACTATCGATTTTGGCGACGTGACCTTCAATCGTCGCATCCGCGTATCTGCGAGGGCTCAACACCACGGCCGTGAAACGATCTCCATTCTGCGACTTTTTCGAATCGATTTCGTTCTCCAAACGAATCTTCATCTCGGTGCCGCGCGGAATTGAGACCACGCGGCGCGCGCTGGTTCCAGACCTTCTTGTCTGGGCAAGTGAACTCTCAAAAGCGCCTGCGATCGTCATCATCGACAGGATGCCCAGTGCCAGTCGAACTAAATAGATCTTAGAGCCTGAAATTTTATCCATGACTGTCCTCCTCATGATTTACTACTCTATCTTCTCTGCTTCACTACCTGTCAGCTCATTAGCCATTTTCAAACATTCCATGGGAAAGCTTAACAAACAAAGGTGCGAGGTGGAAGGGATTGCGAAAGATGACTTTAATGATCTCAACCGATCTTTGGTTTGGGATCAGAGAAGACGTTTACTAAGTTTGAGAGGATTTTTATAATTGCCACCCATGACGATCAAGAGTATTTTTGCGCCAGAGAACCTGCTCAATCTCCTTTTGATCTTTGTTCCGATCGCCATTGTGCTTGAGCTGACGCACGCCAATTCGATAGCAATCTTTACTACTTCAGCCCTGGCGATCATTCCGCTGGCCGGATGGATGGGACGCGCGACAGAGCATCTGGCGGAAAAATTGGGGCAGGGAGTTGGCGGGCTGCTCAATGCGACTTTCGGCAACGCGGCCGAGCTGATCATCGCATTAATGGCTTTACATAAAGGACTCTTCGATGTGGTCAAAGCCTCGATCACCGGGTCGATCATCGGCAATATCCTGCTGGTCCTGGGAGTGAGCGTCGTCCTCGGAGGATTGAAATATCAGCAGCAGGCTTTCAATCGAACCGCGGCCATGATTGGATCGACCATGCTCGCCCTTTCGGCCGTTGGATTGTTGATGCCCGCGGTCTTTCACTTGCTGGTCAGAAACAACCCGCAAGCGGAGCACGATCTGAGCCTTGAGATCGGGATCGTCCTCTTCATCACCTATGTTCTGAGTCTGATCTTCACGCTGCGCACCCATTCGCATCTTTATACAGGTGGCATTGATACGAGTGAAGAGCAACACGCCATCGGAACTCATGGATGGAGTATGCCGAAGTCAATCATCGTGCTCATGGTGGCGACGGGATTGGTGGCATTGATGAGCGAATTCCTGGTTGGTGCTGTCGAAGAAGCATCGCACGCCCTCGGCTTAACCAAGGTCTTTGTCGGCGTCGTTCTGGTGGCGATCATCGGCAATGCGGCTGAACATTCGACCGCCGTCATGGTGGCGATGAAGAACAAAATGGACCTTGCGTTGAATATCGCAATCGGGTCGAGTATGCAGATCGCGCTCTTCGTCGCACCTGTTCTAGTCTTTGTGAGCTACCTTTTCGGCAGGCCGATGAATTTGCTCTTCACGCCGCTGGAAGTGATTTCAGTCGCCGTTTCAGTGGCGGTCGTTTCGCTGATCGCCCAGGATGGGGAATCGAACTGGATGGAAGGAGTTTTATTGCTGGCTGTCTATATCATTCTCGGCCTTACTTTCTACTTCCTCCCAGGGTAAAAATCTCTTAGATCTGGATGACAAAGGGCGGCTCGCCCAGGCGCGACCGCCCTCTCTTTGTCATGGACGAGATTCCTATTTATCCGCTCCGGAGTTTCTCTCCCTTCTGATTCGGCTGGCAGTCAGTTCTTTCCAGACGATCTGCTCCATTCCTTCGGCCTGCGCCTCAAGTTCTTTTAACAATGCATCGCGCTTGGTCAAACGATGCTTGAGGTCCGCCGCAATCGGCTCTCCTTTACGGCGGACATACTGAGTCAGCAGCAAGTCATTAGTGTTTTCGACATATTCGACGACCTTCTGCGTCCGGTCAGTGCTCGTCAAAATATGAACAGCGTGCGCCATTTCATGACCGAGCACTTCGGCATAACGCTCTTCCTTATTAAGATCAGTGAAGGGAACAAAGCCATTGGCGCGTGCGGCATTGGGGCCGACATAAGCCTGGTCGATGTTCGGTAGATTAATCTTGATGACCGCAATGTGTCTTTTATCCTGCGGGTCGAAACGCTCGATGCTGAAATTTCCGGCCGTGCAGGTCGAGGTTCGATTGACACGAACGATTTCGACATACACTGCATGTCCACTCGTATCAATCCATTCCCATAACCATCGAAGCGTCGGATGTAAGGGTTGTCTTTCATTGTCTTCCGCAAAAACGAGCCGCTCGATTGCTTTCCATCGTTCGAGGTCCTTGGCGGACAATCGATCCGTGAGAAGACCGGTGGCTCCGGCGGGCTGATCAGTGAGTGATTTAGATGAAAATCGCTGAAACGATTCCTGTGCAAAAGTGGCAGGAAGATAAGCAAGCAGCACCACATGTGCCGCGGCCAACAACTGACGACGCAGCATGCAACCTCCCGAAAGCTAGTGAGAGAACATTATCTTATTCTTAAATGATCGGTGGGGCTTTCTTAGAAGTGAGATAGCAATAAGTAAGTAAGTTGTGTGGGACGCGAGACAGAACGATTATAACCGAGAAGCTGTGAATGTCATTAAGGAATTTGTCACAGTCAGGAGAAAAGATCCAATCTCTTTCAAAAACTTATCTTTTTGGCGGGCTGATTGGCGAGTTGATCCGTCGGAAAATTTTTTCATTGTCTTCATCTTTATCTCTTTATCTCTTTATCTCTTTATCTCTTTATCTTTATCTTTTATGTTTTGTTCCCAGCAAAGGAGAAAGGCCCAGGATGACCTCACTCATCCTGAGCCTCTGAAATGCAATTCTCACATTTGAATATTCTGGTGATCGTCTTCAGGCGGCGCTTAAACATCCTCACATATATTCAATCACCTCAACCTTGCTTCGATCACCGTTCTCGCACCAATACACGCCCCCATAGAAAGAAAGTTCCACGATCTTCTCGAAAATTTTAAAAAAACTTGCGGCGCTTCTCAGTATGGAGGAGAACAAAGGGCTTCTCGCTTTTGTGACAGGCGCTTGCTTCTGCCGCAAAAAGGCCAAAGTCAGCGCTACGCACCAATCTTAAAATGGCCAATGTCGAGCTAAGAATGATTGTGGAAAAAAGATGCCTAAAAATTCGTAGGGCTTAGTGGTACCTCACTTACCACTAAGCCCTAATGCGAACTTCTTTTCGGAAGGATGCTGGTGATCTTAGTTATAAGTGCTTCCGAATATCCTCACTATACCCGGTTGCTTCGATCACCTTAATTGCACGTCTACACGCCCCACAAAACGAAAAGTTCCATCTTGTTCTGAAATTTTTTGCGCTCCCATCATTTTTCATTACCAAATAGATTAGAGGCCAATATTGACAGGGGTCTGCTCATCCTTGATACTCGAATTTATGGAGGAATATCGAAATAAAAGAGAGACGGTCGGTCATGATCAGATCAAATCAGAACCAGCCGAATCAGATCTAATTAAAGATGCATCATCTTATCCTGCTTCGATTGAGGAGATGAGCGAAAAATGGCGTTCAATCCAAAGAGAAGGGCGACAGGGGGATTCGAATGACCAACGAAGCATTGTTGAACGACATTATCTGGCCGTGGGATTAGTCATTGGTCTATTGGTTATTGCATTTTTAATCGTGGTCGGCGGGTTCATTTTTCTGGTTTGGAATGCTCATTAAGGGCCGGCAATCAAAATTAGATTGGGCTGAATGAGAGCCGTTTTAATGTTTAGTCGATGATGAATAAGATCATTCTTGGATTAGAAAACCTCCTTCGTGGCCAGACGGAACTGCTGCGCGGTTCCCGCGTCGGGTTGATCTGCAATCCTTCGTCGGTCGATCATCGCTTTCATCACGCCGCAGATCTTTTCTATGCGCATCAGGACATTAATCTAACGGCGCTCTTTGGTCCCCAACATGGGATTCGCGGCGAAACTCAGGACAACATGATCGAGTGGGAGAGCTTTCGCGATTCACGAACGGGAATAATTGCATATTCGCTTTATGGTGAATTTCGCGAGCCGGTTGAATCGATGTTGACCGAGGTAGATGTCTTAGTCTTCGATATTCAAGACGTCGGCACCCGCATCTACACTTTCATTTATACGATGGCGTTGGCGATGCAAGCGGCACGCAAGCATGGCAAGCGAGTTGTTGTCCTCGATCGTCCTAATCCCATTGGGGGGATGGCCATCGAGGGAAACCTTTTAGAATCGGGACAGGAATCGTTCGTTGGAATGTATCCGTTACCCACAAGGCACGGGATGACGGTCGCGGAACTAGCGCGAATGTTTAATGAAGAATTTGGAATCGGCTGCGAGCTGGACGTTGTGCCCATGAGCGGGTACCAGCGCGAGTTCTGGTTCGATCATACTGATGCGCCGTGGGTGATCCCCTCGCCGAATATGCCGACTCTGGATTCGGCGTCGGTCTTTCCGGGGGCGGTCCATATTGAGGGTACGTTGATCAGCGAGGGGCGGGGAACCACCCGGCCCTTTGAGATCATTGGTGCGCCTTATATTAATAGTTATGAGCTGGCTGAGCATTTGAATCGACTTGGATTGCCCGGAGTCTACTTCCGTCCGCACAGTTTTATTCCGACATTCCAGAAACACGCCGGCTCGCTTTGTCATGGCGTTCAAATTCATGTGCTTGACCGTGAGGTTTTCAAACCTGTCATCACCGGGATCGCCTTGATTAAAACTATTCGAGATTTATATCCGAATGATTTTCGATGGCAGACGCCGCCCTACGAGTACGTCTATAACCGGCTGCCGTTCGATGTGATTGCGGGAACAACCAGACTGCGCCAACAGATCGAAGGGGGCGCGTCGGTGGAGGAGATCGCAAGGTCCTGGGAGACTGGTGAAAAACGCTTTGCTCAACAGCGAGCGCCTTACCTGCTCTATTGATTAATAAGGAAGAGCCATGAAGACCTTGTCCGAATATTTGGCCGAAGCCGAAAAAAATCACGGACATATGTGCCCGGGTCAGGTCCTCGGCGTGCGGATGGCGATGCTCGGCTGTCACTTGATCGGCATCGAGGAGCCGAAAGTCGGCAAGCGCCTCATCGTCTTTGTCGAAATCGACCGTTGCGCGGCTGATGCAATTAATACCGTCACGGGCTGTCGTTTGGGTAAGCGAACGCTCAAATATCGGGACTTCGGCAAGCTCGCTGCAACTTTTCTCAATACCGAAACGGATAATGCCATGCGGGTCGTGGCGCTCGAATCTTCGCGAGCGACGGCCAGGGAACGTTTCGGACATTTGCCGACGAAAAAAGAGCAGCAGATGGAGGCCTATCAAACCCTGCCCGATGAAGATCTATTCAGCTGGCAGCAGGTGCGAGTGGTTTTGCCCGACGCGGATCGTCCCGGCCATCCCCTGTCGCGCGTCCTGTGCGACGCATGCGGCGAGGGAATTAATGATCGCCGTGAAGTCGTGGCAGACGGAAAGATTTTTTGCCGGGCCTGCGCGGGCGAAAGGTATTACGAAGTGCTGGTCGATTGAGCCGTATCGAATATCCGTTGCCTGGCGTAAAAAAGTTAAGCTAAGATGACACGCGATGATCAGTCATGCGCACCATTCACATCATCATCACCATCATGACCATTCTCATGGTCTCGCGCCCCATGATCATTTGCACTCTCATGACCATGATCGCAAAGCTTCGCAGCGGTTGCTCTTCATTGTCCTTACCTTAACTTTAGTTTACATGATCGCGGAGGCCGTCGGCGGATATCTGGCCAACAGCCTGGCCCTGCTCTCCGACGCGGGACATATGTTCACCGACGTCGCCGCGCTCGCGCTTTCGTTATTTGCCGTCCGTTTTGCGTCGCGCCCCTCGACGCCGCGCAAGACCTATGGTTTCTATCGCCTCGAAATCCTCGCCGCATTGGTCAACGGCGTCACGCTGATCGTACTTTCATTGCTGATCTGTTTTGAAGCATATAAAAGATTGCGTTCTCCTGAAGAGATAAATGGATGGCTCTTGATCATCATTTCGAGCGGCGGTCTGATCATCAACCTGATCTCGGCTTATCTGCTCTCTCATTCTCATCAAGAGAGTCTGAACGTCCGCGGCGCGTTTCTGCACGTGCTGGGTGATCTGCTCGGCTCGGTCGCCGCAGTGGTCGCCGGCATCATGGTCATCTGGCGCGGATGGAAATGGGCCGATCCGGTCTTCAGCGTCATCATCAGCGTGCTGATCATCTATAGCTCATGGCGACTGGTCGCCGATGCCGTCAATATTCTGCTTGAAGGAACGCCCTCGCACATCAACATCGCAGCCGTCGAAGAAGCGATGCGCACCGTCTCCGGAGTCCGCGAAGTTCACGACCTGCACATCTGGACGATCACCTCGGGCCGCCACGCCGTCACGGCCCACGTCGTCGTCAACGACGCCAGTGACAGCTACCGCATCCTGCGTGAAACGCGTGAATTGCTGGCGGGCCGCTTCGCGCTCACCCATTCCACGATCCAAATCGAAGATCCAACTTTCGCCACCATCTTCAACGTCAAGAAAAAAGAGGCTTGCTGAGCCTGATTATCCGATCTTCACTAAAAGACTTACTGAGCTAAAAAGAATTTTGATCGTTCGATCAAGTTGGGCGTTTTACTGTGCGGAGTATGTTTGATCTATCCGGCATAGGAACCCGGAAACACTTCTGGAAAAATCCCGATAAGCCAGAACGATGAGGGGAGAGAACTGTTGAGGAAGAGGAGATATGAGGGATAGCTGCGAATCGCTATCACCAAGTGCGTTGCCCCTTGTCAAATAGAGATTTAAAGACATGCTGAAAAGAATTTTGATCTGTTCAATCGCACTGGTTGTCTGGCTCTGTGGCATGAGTTTGAGTTGTCTGGCGCAAGCGCCTGAAGATATTCACGAAAAGATATCGATAGGCCAAAAGGATGGATTGAA
>Ga0081539_10003732_pt1 | contig 18116 bp, 16 predicted proteins | sample TabmetS4T2R2_FD_71023 | JGI IMG/M metagenome (GOLD analysis project Ga0081539, IMG submission 71023) | Tabebuia heterophylla rhizosphere microbial communities from the University of Puerto Rico - S4T2R2 | ecosystem: Host-associated > Plants > Roots > Rhizosphere ...
CGCGGCGGATGTAAAAGAACTGGTTATGATGCCCAACCCAGAACACGCCCAGGATGACGAAGGTGATGAAATAGCTGAAAAGGTTCGGCGCAAGCTGCAAAAGCGCACCGCCCAAACCCAACTGCTCGACCTGTTCCTGAACGGGCACGCGCAGGTCGAAGACCAGCACGGTCATGACGATGGCGAAAACGCCGTCCGTCAGCGTTTCGATGCGCGCCGTCGTGATCGAGGACGCCATGCGTTTCATCTCAGTATTTGTATCTTGAGGGGCTTGAGTCATTGCTTCGCTCAGAAACAGGAATGAGAATTTTGACGCAATCTTGTTTAAGTGTAGCGCCCTCGCCTGGTATGCGCCAGCATTCAATAAAGTGTACGAATTTCATCCACTTTTTTAGGACATAGTGTAGAATGAAAATAATCTTACCACCCGGCTTGTTTTTAGACTGCGAGACCAACCATGATTATTGGTATTCCAAAAGAGATCAAAGATAATGAGTATCGTGTATCGCTCCCGCCCGGCGGCGTGCGTGAACTCACGCGCCGGGGACATCAGGTCATCGTCCAGACCAACGCCGGGCAGGGCAGCGGCTTTACCGATGACGAGTACACCCAGGCAGGCGCGACGATTACCCAGACCGCCGACGAAGTGTGGCAGCAGGCGAAGATGATCGTCAAGGTCAAGGAGCCGGTGCCAAGCGAGTACCCCTTCCTGCGCGAAGACCTGATCCTGTTCACCTACCTGCACCTCGCTGCCAACGAGGAACTGACGAGGGCGATGGTGGACAGCGGCATCACAGGTATCGCCTACGAAACCGTTGAGACCGAAGACGGACTGCTGCCACTGCTCCAGCCGATGAGTGAAGTCGCGGGGCGGATGGCGACCCAGATCGCCGCACAGTATCTCGAAAAGCCGGAAGGCGGACGCGGCATTCTGATGGGCGGGGTTCCGGGTGTACGCCCGGCGCACGTCGTCGTGCTCGGTGGCGGCACGGTAGGCACCCATGCCGCGCAGATCGCGGTCGGAATGGGAGCAGATGTAACGCTGCTGGACATCAACGTTGACCGCCTGCGCTACCTCGAAGAAACCCTGCACGGGCGCATGACTACACTTTACTCCAACGAAGGCAACATTATCGAAGCCCTGCACAATGCCGACGCCGTAATCGGCGCGGTGCTGGTGACGGGCGCGCGCGCCCCACGCCTGATCACCCGTGATATGCTCTCGCTCATGCCGCGCAACAGCGTGATTGTGGACGTGGCGGTTGACCAGGGTGGCTGTGTGGAGACAACCCACGCCACCACCCACAGCAACCCGACCTACTTTGTGGACGACGTGCTGCACTACGGCGTCGCCAACATGCCCGGCGCGGTGCCGCGCACGTCGAGCTATGCGCTCTCCAACGCGACGCTACGCTACGTCATTAAGCTGGCGGGTGGTTCGCTGCGTGACGTCTTCGAGGGCGACCCAGCGCTGGCAAAAGGATTGAATATTTACCAGGGCAGTGTCGTCCACCCTGCCGTCGCCGAGACCTTCAACATGCCGCTGGCATCACTGGAAGCGGTGGTTTAAAAGCTTAACCTCACCCGCTTCACTACGTTCAGCCGCCCTCTCCATTTTATGGAGAGGGCACGACCTCGTAAACTCGGTCGTGGTGAGGTCTGAGTGAACCAGTACCAAACTTCCTCTAATCTCGCGCGATGCGCGAACGGCGCAGGTCGTCTTCACCTTTTTGGAGCAGTTGGTCAAGCATATCGAAGACTTCGGTCGTGCTGCCGGACGCCAGCCGGATACGCCCACGCCGCGCCTCATGTAGTCCGTCAATCACATCCCAGGGGTTATCTCCCGCGCCCGTCACCTGATGGTTCACGACCACGCCGCCAAGCACTAGCGGCAGATAGATATACATCTGGTCAGGTTCCGCCTGCCCGCTCAGCCAGAGCAGCACGCGGTTGGCGTAGTGGATGCGTTCGGCGCGGTCGCCCAAATTGACGCGCACGCGCGGGCGTATAACCGTGAACGCCGCTAGCACCCCCTCGTACATGAGCGAGTCGAACAGGTAGCGAGCGATGATCTCCCCTGGCTCCCACTCGGCAACCGTCTCATCATGCGCCAGCACCTGCGAGAGCGTCTGGAACCACCGCTGGTCTTCGAGCCGGAAGTCAGGATCAAGATTGGAACGGTTATCGACTGTATATGTTAGCATCTTGGCAATCGCGCGAACTTCGCCAGGGTGCAGCGGCAGCCCACATGCCGCGTAAGTATCATCGACGGCGAGCAGCAGCGGATCATAAATCTCCTGGCGGGTGAAATTCGCCGCCAGCACGCGCGCTTCGTCCAGCTTGCTCAGGATATTACGTCGTTCGGTCAGCATTTTCTCGTGCGTCCACAGCACTTCGTAGCTCGGCTTGAGTGGCTGCTGGAGCGCGGGCAGCGACTTCGATGCGATCTCGAACGTCACGGTGATATTTTCCGGCGGCTGGTTGAGCGGATGATCCACCCACTCAATATCGCGCAGAGCTTGAAGCTTGAAAGGCGAAACCGAAAGCACCGATGGCGGCGCGCCGCGCGTGGGCAGGCGCATGACGTTCCCACCCCGGCTGCGGTAGCGAATGTTGACAATCGCAGGCACATCGTCCACAGGCGCGGTAGGCGGCAGCGCCACTACCGGCAGGCGCAGCACTCCAACTTCACCCGCTTTCATCGCCATCGAGACGACTTTGCGCGGCGTTTCCAATTTCATGGCGCTGCCGTCCGGCGCTTTGCGCGGCAGGTTCAGCGTGACCTGCACGTCGATATTCTGGTCGAGCATGTTCTGCAAAATGACGATCACCTCAAATGGCTGGTTGAGGTAAGCGCTGCGTGGGAAGATGCCAACTGCTGCTTGCAAGTCGTCCTTGAAGCCGACGCGCAGCCCTCCGGCGATAGTGCCGAGAACGTCCGGGTAATAAGGGTCGAACTGTAAGTCTTTGTCCATAATTTTTTGCCCGGTGCTAAGCGCCGTTGCGTTGGGCAACGCGCGCAAGAATATCGCTCGCCATTGTATAAACGCCCTCGTCTGGCGGATTCAGTTCGTCCGCGCGTTGGTGCAGCGCCGCCTCGATTTCCTGTAAGCGTTCCAGCGGGTTTTCCTTCTGAAAAATCAGGAGTTCATTGACCAGAATCCCGCCCATGATTAAAGGCAGGTACGCTTTGCTGAAATCGACACCGGATTTTTGCCCCAGCGCATGGATCACACGCTCACGATAAGTTGCACGTTCATCCAGGCTGCCGAGGTTTTCGCCGGTCGCCCCTTCAACCAGATTGAAACTGAAATCAATAGCATCGCGCAACAGGTCATCGTAGAGGTAGCGCGGGATCATGACTGCCACATGCGCGGCGGCGCGTTCATCCCGCTCCAGCATGGTCAACAGCGCGCGAAACCAGTGCGGGAATTCCATGTGCGCTTCCAGCGTGAACGGATTGCGCTGAAAAAGCGCCTCCATGTTGTAGCTGCCCGCCGCGATATTGCCGTGTGCATTGTAGCGCGGTGAGGCATATTCGAGGATCAGCGTCATCAGCTTGGCAATCGCCATTGCCTCCGGGAGTTTCAGGGCGTAGCCTGCTTCGGCAAAGCGCGTATAGGTTGCCTCGATCAGTGGTGGGAGCATGTTGTCGCGCTTCAACTGCGGCAGCGTATACGTCTGAATCAGCGGACCAAAGCGGTGCATCAAGAGGCGGTCATCGCCGTAGTCGCTCATTTTGCTGATGCTGACCCAGCCAGGCGTGAAATCCGCGAGGGTGCCTACCGTACCCGACATGACGGTGATCGGGATTTCGATCAGGCTTTGCGTGCCCTGCTTCTCGGTGTAGAAGTTGGCAGCCTTGAGCGTTTCGATTTTGGTTTTGCTCTCATCGGTCATCAGCTCAAGCGAAACTTTGCCCCTGCCTTCATGCAGGCGGATGCGGTTCGGCTTGCCGAGCGGCTTGATCTCGAACTCGACGCCAATTTTGTAGCTGTCGCTGACGGCAGTATCCGGCAGCGTGGTCACAGGCAGCACCACGTAGCCCACTTCTGCGCTTTTAACGCCAACCACCAGCCGCTGGGTGCGGCAGATAAAGCGGTCACGCTGCTTTTTGGCATCCTGCTTGGGCAGGTGCAGCGCCATCGAAACGTCGATTGCGCCATCACTGGCATTCTGAACCAGCAGGATTACTTCAAACGGACGCCCTGCACGCACGATTCGTGGCAGCGCCGCGACTGCCACCTGCGCAACGCCGATGTTGCAGCGCCAGCCGCCTGTGATCAGCCCTAAAATATCCGGGTAGTTGACCGAAGCGTTCATAGCAAAAAAGCTCAATATACCCCTTAGTTACAGTATATCGAACTTTGGAACCTGGTACGTTGAGGGGCGACGCGAAAAATTATTCGCTATTGATCGGGAATTGTATGAATGTTGCTAAAGTCACTGGGTCAATATCTGTAATGCATGTCGATGAATAACACGCACTATGACCTTAAATGACATAGCCGATGATCAATCCTAGAAACTATGAAACTGCTTTATACTTTTTACCGTCTACCTATATCTAGTTCATGTCAAAGGAAACACCGATGTCTCGATGGCTTCGTATCACCGTGACAGTCCTATTCATGCTATTCATGTTCGTCAGCTTCACTACGAAGGTCAGCCACGCGCAAACGATGTTACCGCTGACCGTCTCAACAGTTTACATGCAGGTGAACACGCCGAACACCGGTGGGTCTCCACACAGCCTCACTTTGCCCTGTACGACGAGACGGAATGTTTTCGGCAACTGCTTCTCACCGGAGCAGCAGCGTTTCTATGATTCATGGGGGCAGTACCTCACCAATATCTTCACCGAGCGTGTCAGCAATACGGCTGTCTATCGTGATCCCAACCCGCGCCGGCGCGGGAGCGGCTTATCCGCTGGCTTACGGATGGGCTTGTGCCTGGAACAACGTGACTGCAAACTCATTCGCTCTGGTACCACCAGTAGGCGGGCACAGCAGGATGGTCCCCCCTATAAGTTCACCGATCCTGAGACCGGCAGCATCACGACCATCAATGAAAATGGCTATGTTGTGATCACCAGCCCAGCAGGCGAGGTGATTGCCGAATTTGAGCTGACGACCAATTATTTGGGCGATCCTATTGTAGAAGTTGAGGGTGATGACGGTTCGATTTATCGTGAAAGTCTGGATGGTTACACACTGGAGATCGAGCCGGACGGCGAAAACTGCACCATGAGTGATGGCATTAATGAATATGACCTGGAACTCGACGAAGATGGCATTCTGGTCTATTACGGACCAGACGGCTACGTATTAGAATTTGAGCATGACTCCGAAGATGGGACTCTGTATACATATGACTCGGACGGCAACTACGGTGAGTTCTATGAAGGGGGTGAGTACGCCTTTTACGATGAGGAGGGTAATCTCCTTAAGGAAGGCAAAATCGACAATCCGACCGTCGCCGAACGCTCGGAAGAACTGGGCTATGATCTATCTGACCCTGATCAAGTTGAGCTGCATGACGACAGCGACGATGATCTCGGCTCTGAAGCCGAAAGCAACAGCGATCCAGCCGACGAAAACGACGATGCTGTAGACAAATCAGATGACACGAGTGCGAGTGATAATACTAGCTCCGATGATCCGAATGATGACGCTCAGGGCAGCACAGATGATCAAGGCCAAGGCGAAGAAGGCGGCTGATAAACGTTACGCCTGTAATTCCATATACGTAACACACAAAAGTTGAAATAAACAGAAAGCGCCGTAGATTTACGGCGCTTTCTAAATTATGGGCTGTCTGAAGGGAGTTTCGAACCACATTCCAATTTTCCACTATTAGAGAAGCGTAAAAGCTGAAAGCATGAACGATGATAATAGCCATTTTCTTGGCAAAAGAGGCTGAGCACGTACATCCTGATGTCGATCCATCCTCTCATTCCCGGCAAGGAAGCAGCATTGATCGACTCGATGCATCGCTTTGGCGCGGCGATCAAGGGCGCTCCGGGATTGATTTCAGTGCAGACCTTGCAGGACGAAGCGCAGAATGTGCTGGTTGGACTGGCAATCTGGGAATCGGCAGAAGCGATGCAGGCGTCAATACATCTGGCACGCGCGGCAGTAGAAAATGACCCGTTCAACGAATGGGAAGCGGAAGATGCTGTCTCGGCTACCGGCTAGTCGAAGTGTAGTGGTTCACAAGCGTCGCATTAATCCCCTGCGCCGTTCTGCCCATTCAACAAATCATGCTTGTAGCACTGCAATGCCTGCTCAAACAGTGCCAAGGCACGTGGATTTTCCTGTGTGAACTCAAAAAATGTAAACGAGCGGAGATGCTCGCTAGTGAGTGACGTAACAGTGGGATGGGTGTAGACCGTCTCACGTTGCGCTTCGAGGCAAATAAAGATAAAAACGGCATAGTAAGCCGCTTGCGCGCCGCATTCTGCTTTCAGGTATTCCAGCGCGTATGCTGTCTTTGGGCTAACCTGCACGATCTGTTCGGTCAGGTCATGAAAAAGTTGTTCATAGTTGAATGCCATGATGTGCCTCAGACAGCATCGACTATAAACGTATCTTCAAGGGTTTTCAGATCGTATAACGCAATCAACTCACGAGCAATAATGAGGGGGAGAAATGGTTCTTCCGGCTGCTTAGAGGGTAGCCAAAAGTAGTATATCTGGTTCGGAAAACCAATAACCGACAAGCATACCCTATTCGGCTTGAATTTTGATGAGAACGACGGCTCACTCCAAATGCCGAATCAGTCGGATGACGACCAGCGCCGCCAACAGGAGTCCGGTGAACAGCACCGGATTGGCTGTGAATGGAGTGAACAGAATCAGCAGCGCAGTCACCGGATGTACTAGCGTATCGAACAGCGTTTTGGAGCGCGGCTGCTCCTGAAGTGCCCACACCGAGAATACGTAGAGCGCGCTTGGCAGCGCCAGCGCCATGCCAGCCGCCTCTACGCTGATCTCGGCATGGTGTGTGACCTGATCGATCACGACTGAAAGACCAGCCCCCACTGCTGCCGTCGCCACAAAGACAAAGAGATGCCCATACGCCCACACGAACGCCGCACGGATCGAGGACAGCAGATTATGGTGTATGGGCTGGTAGAAGTAGAGCCACCACATCGAGTAAACAATCAGCAGCCCGCCCAGGATAATGCTCACCAGATTGCCGTTCAGCGCGCCTTCGTCAATAGCAGTGCGAATCGCCGTACTGGTCGAGAGGATAGCTTCGCCGAGCAGGATAAGGGTGAACAACCCATAGCGTTCGATGATGTGATGTAGATGCCACGTTGTGTGTGCAGCGCGCTCCGCCCACACCGGCACCAGCAGCTCGGCGATCGCAAAGAGAACGAAGCCGGGGAGATGCCAACTTTCCGGGGTAAACAACAGAAGCACCCAGACGACCTGGCAAAGCGCCACCCCCACCGCGTAACGGATTGCTGCTGGGCGGTGCTCTGGGTCGGCATTGGCGGCGCGCAGCCACTGGGCAGTGCTTGCCACCCGCATGACCACGTAGCCGATCACCGAGATCGTCAAATCTCGCTCGGCAAAAATCGGCTCCACGCCCGACGCCAGAATGAGCGCGCCCGTCATCTGCACGAACACCAGCAGGCGGTAAGGAATATCGTTGTTATCATAGGCAGAGGCGAACCAGGTGAAGTTCATCCACGCCCACCAGGTGCCAAAAAAGACGAGCGCGAAACTGACGATGGCTTCGGAAGCGTGCCCCTCGGCAATGCCGTGATGCAGCCCGGCAGCCGCCTGAGCAACCGCCACCACAAAAACGAGATCGAAGAACAGTTCCAGCGGTGTCGCCACGCGGTGAGGCTCGTCCGGCGAACGCGGTCTCATTGGGACGATCCAGCGCGGTCGCGTCTCGGTTTCGTGCATCAGGTTGACCTCGAAATGTGCAGGGTAGTCCGCCGAGTCTAGAAAAAACTCGCTTGAAATACAAAATCGGAGGATCTCTTCAACATAACGTGCTATCTGCTGTGCTGCTCGATGATTGTAAGTGCTTCTGGAGTTGCATAATGACGTAGGACTTTGAGTACCCTATTTTCGAGAAAGCTTTTCTTAGGTCCGTCAAATTTATAGTCAATTTTATTCCTCAGAAATTCAGTGAGTACCGAGACGACTCTAACATCGTCAATTTGACCGAGCAGATAAATAGCGTACAGCCAGCTCTTTTCTGTCCATACGTTCAGTTCTCCTGTCGATAAAACTTGCGCTAACTTTGGAATAACAACATCTGGAACACAGTAGTGCATGTCAAGGATCATAAATTCACTATCTCTTTTGGGCATAAAGTAAATTATGGGGAGATCGTCAGGATCAGGTTTTTGAGCGACAATCCCTTTTTGCCAATTCTCTGATTCGTAAACCAGCGCCAAAAGTGCGTCAACTGAATAATACTCACCATTAGGGCGGTACAAGTATCGATAGTAGTAATGCTTTAATTCCAATCGCCGATTTTCGCCCGCCTGAATTCCTCTCGAATAAGCGGAAAGACAATAAGCACTAAAAGGCATAGTCGGATTATCAGGATCGAGCACCTGTTCAACCTGTTCCCAAAATGATTTTGTTGCAATCTGTGACATGGTGTGACACATAAATTTAAATTCGCGGCTCATCGGACGCTTGAGATAGTTCAAAGCTGCGTTCTCTAGTCGTTCAATATTCCCAGCGTTGAGTTCATAGCGTTTGATATATTTCCAGATGATCTCTTTGAGATAACCTGAACCGAAAGTTTTCGGATCTTCTTCAAGAAAACGGAGACCATCTTCAAAGACCTCAGCATCGGCACGCTTGAACGCATGTCGAAGCTCATTTCGTGTATATCCGTCAAAAATATATGCTGCCACTATCGAAATCCATATGGAACTTGGCGTAAAATCGTCGCATCACGGTCGTTCTGGATGATAACGTCGTTTATTCAGCTTATTATACGAAAAGAAACCGATCCTTCTGCAAGAGGTTTAACCGCACAGCTTGGTTCTCCCCGAAAACCTTGCTATCATTAAAACAAATTTAAATGGATACGATAGGATGGTCACGATGTTAAATGTCCCGGAACGAAGTGCGCTTGCGCCGGAAAGCACCTGGAACGCGCCCAGCGTCTTTGAATCGCGCGCTGCCTGGAACCAAGCCTACGAGCAGGTCTCCACCGCCTTGCCCGCCGCGTTAACTCGCTTTCAGGGCAAGCTGGGCGCAAGCGCGGCAACGCTTGCCGACTGGTTCGATGCACTCGGTGCGATGTACGAGCGCGTCGGGCATGTACTCTTCTACGCGCTCATGTCGCAGGCGTGCGACACCAACGATCAGGAAGCGTCCGGCATGGCAGGGCAAGCAACCGGGTTGATGGGGCGCTTCCAGGCGGCAGCGTCGTTCGCCGAGCCGGAACTGCTGTCACTCGGCGAAGCCACCCTGCGCGACTGGATCGCCAGCGAGCCGCGACTGGCAGTTTACGGGCACTACATTGACGATCTGTTCCGGCGGCAGCAGCACGTCCGCTCGGCAGAAGTCGAAGAATTGCTTGGGCTGTCGCGCGATACGTTCTCACAGATCGAGAACACCACAGAGGCGTTAGAATCGTCTGAAATCCCCTTCCGTCCCGCCAAGAGCAGCAGCAGTGAGGAAGTCAGCGTGACGCAGGGTAACCTCGACGCCATCTACACCAACGCCGACCGCGAACTGCGCCGCACCGCCTATGAAAGCTACACCAACGGCTACTTGGGCTTTAAGAACACGCTCGCCAGCAATTACCTTGCCTCAGTCAAGCGCGACATTTTCCTGGCGCGCGCCCGCCGCTTCGACACGGCGCTCGAAGCCTCCCTGTTCGAGAACAATATCCCGGTCGAAGTCTTCTACAACCTGGTCGATACCTTCCGCAAGAATATCCCGACCTGGCACCGTTACTGGGAAGCGCGGCGTAAAGGCTTGGGCGTAGACAAACTCGCGCCTTACGACATCTGGGCACCCATCGCCAAGCAGGAGCACAATGTGCCCTACGCGCAGGCGGTCGACTGGATCAGCGAGGGGTTAAAGCCGCTCGGCGCGGAGTACGTCAATGCGCTGCGCAAAGGCACGCTCGAAGACCGCTGGGTGGACATCTACCCGAACCAGGGCAAACGGCAGGGCGCGTTCTCCTTCGGCTGGCGCGGCACGCACCCCTTCATCATGATGAGCTACCACGACGAACTCAAGTCGATGAGCACGCTCGCCCACGAACTCGGTCACTCGATGCACTCCTACCTGACCTGGCAGAACCAGCCACCGATCTATTCAGACTATTCGCTTTTCGTCGCCGAAGTCGCGTCCAACTTCAACCAGGCGATGACGCGCGGCTACCTGCGCAACGCCCAGCCCGATCCAGATTTCCAGATCGCGCTGATCGAAGAAGCGATGGGCAACTTCCACCGCTATTTCTTCATCATGCCGACGCTGGCGCGCTTCGAGTTGGAAATCCATACCCGGGTCGAGCAGGGGCAGGCAGTCACAGCGGACGACATGAATACGCTCATGGCAGACCTGTTCGCCGAAGGCTACGGCGACACCATGAGCTACGACCGGGAGCGCGTCGGCATCACCTGGGCGACCTTTGGACACTTGTTCTCGAACTACTATGTCTTCCAGTACGCGACTGGCATTTCGGCGGCGCACGCACTTGCCGCACCAATTCTTGCGGGAACGCCCGGCGCGGCGGAAAATTACATCAAATTCCTGAGCGCGGGCGGTTCGCTCTACCCGCTGGATGCGCTCAAGCTGGCAGGCGTCGATATGGCAACGCCTGCTGCCGTCGAAGCCACTTTCAAGGTGCTCGATGACATGGTGACGCGACTGGAGCAGTTGGTCGGCTAGTAAAGCAACGGAGCGGCGATGGAAGAAGAACAACCTGAGCGCGGCATTCGACCCATCTGGCTTGTTGGCGGCGGCGCGCTGCTGGTCACGCTGACGCTCTGCGCGATTATTTCGCTTGCGTTTGCCGCCGGGTTGGTGATCTTCTCGAATAACCGGAACAACAACAATCAGGAAGCCACGCAGGTTGCGTTTCAGCGCGCCACTGAGCGGGGGGCGACAACCGTTGCCCCTACACTCACACCGCTTCCGGCGCTGCCAACTCGCACACAAATCTCCGCGCCAACCGCCCTCGTGCTTGCCACACCAGGCGGTGCTCGTCCCGCGCCGGATCAGGCGGTCAGAACCTATTACGATCTGGTCAGCCAGCAGCGTTATGATATAAGCTGGAACCTGCTCACGGATTCGTTCAAGCAGCGGTTCAACTGCTGTGCGCCCAACTACAACTACAGCGGCTATGTCGAATGGTGGGACAGCGTGGATCGGGTGGAGTTCGGAAGCGTGCGGACCGTCTCGCAGAATGGTGACCGGGCGGTGGTCTACGCCGAGATTTACTACCTGATGAACAACGGGCAGCGTTCAGGCATGAGCGCCAACACGTACATCGAACTGCTTTTCGACCCGTTCATGAACGCCTGGCGCATCGAGGACACGCGGGCGAATGCGTGAAGCTTATTTTCGCTAGAATGAGAACTTTAGAGCAAATCAAAGAGAAAATTTAACGCTATTTGGTCGATGCTTCCCAAATCCTTAGCGCCTGCAATCCTTCAAGGTTACGAATCAGCCTTAAGGCATCAGCAGCATAATCACAAACACGCGCCCGCTGATGATAAGGACTGTCATCTTCTAAAAGCTCTATCAATTCTGGAACAGCCGCTTCAGCATCGATTCCTATTGCCCCCAAAGCTCTAGCTGCTCCTACGCGAACGCGACTATGCTGATCTTTTAGCAAAATTCTTAAATCATTTACCGCGCTAATTTCCCTTAATTCTCCTAGCGCTTCAGCCGCAGCCGCACGCACATTTTCTTTGTCATACAAAGATTTAATTAGTTCTGGAGCTGCCTTCTTATCGCCGAGAATTCCAAGAGATTTTGCCGCATCTTTTCGAACTGATGACGACTCGTCTGTCGTCAGTGCATGTATAAGAGCATCAACAACTACTTTATTTTTTATTTTACTGAGTGTCGTAGCAGCCTCACATCGAAGTAAAAATTCCTGGTGAGTTTTCAAAATATTAATCAAATCAGGAGCTATCTGATTTAGTAACACGATATCTTGAATTTCACGTAAGGCTATGACAGCATCCTGCCGTTCAACCCAATCTTTTGAATTATCTCTAATTACGTTGGAAAGATTAAAGAATTTACTATGATTTCCTATTGGGACAAGTTGTTGAAGAATTTGCTCAAGTTTAATCCAATGACTTGATTTAGGATCAATGAAAGGCTCTATTTGTATCTCTTTCAGCTTATCGTGTATGCGTGTTTTGTGTTCGTCCACATAGTCAAATTGTAGAGGAAGAACTGGCTTTTTCTGTCCTAGTGCATACGCCCACTCATAAGTGACCCATTGTGATATGACCGAATTTGGTGTCACAACCACGACAACTACATCTACCTGATTTAAGGCTTCATCAATAGCATTGCTCCATTTTATACCTCCCTGCAAACTTTGAACTGCTGCCCAGCATTCAAATTTATTGCCCAGAGCTTGGATAATTTGAATAGCATACTTTTCGTCAAGTTTACTATATGAGATGAAGACACTAGCCATAGTAGCTACTCCACACTCAAATGAGGTCATTCACCCAAATACATCCCCATCTGCTCCCGTGCGTGCCGATACATCAGTGCTTCGGCATCCGCCACCGTTTCCTGCGAGACATTGTCCCACAGGTCGGCTTGCATCCGCTCCGGCGAATCGAGGATCGCGCGCAGTTCTTCCGGTGTCTTGCCAAGCCGCGCGCCGTAAATTTCCAGCGTCTCGCTCTTGCCACCGGGGATGATCTGCCCGTAGATCAGGCTGTCCCACTCGCGCAGCACCTCGTCGCTTAGGAACGGCAGCCAGTGGTGCGGTTCTGCGTTGTGCAAATCTTCATTGTAAGCGGGGTCAAGCAGCGCCTGATCCCGTTCGTCCATATACGTCAGCAGCACATGCAGCATCACAAAACGCTGGGCGCGCGGTGCCCATTCGTGCTCGGCAAACTGCGGTCCTGTCATATGCAGCGACCAGATTTCGTCCATCGAGAGGTGCATCACATAGCCCGCAAGAAATGCGCGGTGGTCGGGGTCGGTCACGGCTTGCAGTTCCGGGTAGCGCGCCATCATCACCCGCCAGGGGTGGTCTTCCATCGGCTTGTCGTAGCTGTAGAAGTGCGTTTCATCACGGCGCAACCCCGCCAGGACGCTGGCATCCGCGACTACGCTGCCCAGCAGGTACGCACTGCGCTGCGCGTTGAGCAGCGTTCGCTGCTCATCTGGCACTGCTGGATCGCTCAGGAAACGCTGCGCGATCAACAGATGTGTGAATGGGGTGGGCATTAGATCACGGACTCGGCTGCAAGCAGCTTGGCAGCTCATCCACCTGGTGAGTCCACTCGCTCCCGTAAAAGGTCAGGTAATCCTGCAAATGCGCCGTCCAGTACTCGTCGTCATGCCCCCCAACTGGGCTGATGATGTACGTGTGTGGGATGCCACGCGAACTCAGGCGGCTGGAGAACAGTTCCAGGTTCGTCCCAGCCGGGTCGTCCGCGCCATTATCCAGGTACATCCGCAGGTTAGCATTCGCCAAGAACGGCGCGTTGAGTGCTAGTTCGAGCGGGTTGGAAGTCGCCGGCGCATTGCCCTCATCGAAGGCGGCACTGTGCCCCCCGACGATTCCGAACACGTCCGGGTGGCGCAGTGCGATGCTGTACGCCCAGAAGCCGCCGCGCGAAATGCCGCCAATGGCACGGTGATCACGGTCATTCCAGGTGCAGAAATCGCGCTCAACCGCGGGCACGAGTTCTTCGAGCACGACGGTTTCGTAAGATGCCTGCGGCGGAAAGCTGTTTTCTGCGCCAATAGCGCCCATATCTGGCATGACGACGATCATTGGAGGCAGTGCGCCTAAGCGTATGCCCTGGTCGAGCGCCTCCTGAATGCCAAGGTTGCCCCACTGAAGCTCATCCTCCTGCAAGCCGTGCAACAGGATCACATACGGGTAGCGTTTCTGCGTCTCCAGGTAGCAGGGCGGGATATAAACGCGGTAGCGAAGGTTTTCGCCCGCCGTCTCGCTGCGGAAGTCGTCAAATGGGATGATCTGTCCGCCGTCCTGCAAGCACGGGAGCGGAGTCGGTGTCGCGGTGTTTGGCGGCGTCGAAGTCGGCACCGGGGTCAGGGTAGGCGGGCGAGTCTCCGTCGGAACCGGAGTTTCGCTGGCTGATGGGGTGACGATCACGATCTGCGGCGTGGGCGAAATGACTGGCGCAAGTGGGTCGCAGGCGCACAGCAGCAGGAACGCAAACAGCAAAGCTGACAGGGGTGTGGACAGGATGTGGAGTCGTTTGGTCATAGGGCACGATTATAGCCTGCCTGCTAATTTTCGACAGGCGGTTCCGTTAAAATAATCAAGCTAATCAAACCAGCATACTTTACACTAATCATGTTTCAATACACGATTTCATTGAGGAATAGTCTCTAAAGGCAGAGCGATGATTTGGAAAGCACATTGGCGAGACATTTCAGCGCTAGCCCTTTCACCGGAGGCTGACACCGTCATTTCTGGCGATGTAGACGGCAACGTCTTTCAATGGAGTATTGTCACAGGAGAAAAACTTAGGGTCATTCGCCAGCCGACGCGAAAAGGTGTAGGTGTAGATAAAATTGCCTTCAGTCCAGACGGAAACAAATTAGCGGTTAGTTGGAATCATGAATTAATCGAAGGGCAGCTTGAAGTTTACGATACCCAAACGTGGGAACTGAACTATACGGTTTACGATGAGCAAATTTTCGACTTTGCCTGGAAGCCGACAGGCGAATACCTTGTGACAGCAGCCGTCGCGCTTCGAGTAATCGACGGAGCAACCGGAAGCATCATTTCAACCTTACCACATCTCCATCAAAGCCGCGTTTCTTGCGTGGCTTATACACCTGACGCACAACGGCTGGTTTCTGTTGGCGATTTTTATGATCCGAGTCTCATCCTTTTGGACGCAACCTCGTTTGAAGAAGTATCTAAAATTTATGAGGATGAACAGGATGATGTGTGGACTAACGATCCATACGAAATATTATATATTTCAAATGACGAGGTGGTTCTTAATCAGGATAACGATCCGGTTCGATGGAATTTCAACAGCGGAAGGATGATTAGAGAGTATAAATTTCCCTTCATAAATAATGGACGAACGTGGGCAGCTATCAGCCCTGATGGGAATTTGCTCGCCTACACTGAAGTACATGGTTATGAAACCATTCCCAACTGGCTTGAACCATCGATCTATAGTGACGAGCATTGGGCACGAAGTCGAAAAGCCAGCGCTGTCACTATCAAAGTTTATGACCGTCGATCTGGTCAAATAACTCACTCATTTAATGGCTATAAAGACGACGTTAGAAGTTTACTTTTCTCGCCAGATTCATCTCTACTACTTACAGGGGATTGGGAAGGGTACATTCGTATTTGGGAGCTTTAGCGACTTAGCATCTCGTTCATTGACTTTCCGCCGCACGGCTCTATGTTGCGAACCTAATCGCCTATAGGGAGAGTGGCGGGTTCAACTTCAACGTCAGCGTCTATTGGGATGCGCGCCCGAGATCGCTTTGCCAGGTACACAACCCCGGTCGCGGCAAGAGCAGACACCAGCACAAGCCACAAAACGGGTTGATAACTTTCAAAACGGTCGTAGAGGAGGCTTGCTCCTAATGGGGCTGACGTGCCAGTCACAGTAAGGAAAATTGCCATCACGCTAGAGATACGACCATAGTGCGATGTGCCATACAGTTCGGCAAGGATGGACGGACGTGCAAGGGTGGCAGCCCCCTGTGATGTGCCAAAGACGAAAATAAATAAAGCGATGATGAGCGGCGATTGACCGATGAGAAGAAACCCCATCGCCAGCGACTGAAGGGCAAATATTCCAATGATGATCAGGTTACTGGAAAAGCGGTGATCGAGCGGAGCAAAGATAATTCGACCCACCACCTGCATAATCCCTATCGCCCCGGCAGCGAATGCTGCTGTACTTGAATTCACATCCGCAGTGATGAGAAACGGAATAAAATGCACCCGGATAGCGGCTGCCGAGAGCGACGCAAGACAAAAACCAGCAGTGAGAAGCCAGAAAGAGCGCCCCTGAAGCGCCTCGCGCAAAGAGACGCTTTGTTGAGGAAGCACTTTATGCGCCGTTTTCAGGACAACGCCATCGGGAATCAGCCCTAAATCCGCTGGACGACGGCGCAGCACTAAAGCGTGCAACGGAATAGTCATGATGGCAAGGAAGATGCCGAGCGTCAGAATTGCCGTGCGCCAGCCGAGGCTGTGTAGCAGTGCATCTGAGAGCGGCAGAAAAATCGTGCTTGCCAGCCCCGCTGCAAAGGTAACAACCGCCAAAGCTGTACTTCGTCGTTGATGGAACCACTGAGCAATCACTGCAAAAGCAGGTTCGTAAAGGATTGTCGCCCCACAAACGCCAATTCCGACCCAGATGAGGTAAAAAGCGGGCAAGCTTGTCACCTGAGACCATGCAATCACCAACAGGCTTGCGCCGATTGATCCCACTGTCATCAGCAGGCGTGCGCCAAATCGGTCTATCCAGGCACCCACCGGAAATGCCATTGCTCCCATCATAAGCAGCGCCAGTGAAAATCCGGCGGTCAGTTCAGAACGTGACCAGCCGAGTTCCGCTTCCATTGGAGACAGAAACACCGAAAAGGCGTAGTAGACAATGCCCCAGGAGATGGTCTCTGTCAGCGCGAGCGTGACCGTGATATACCAACCGTAAAATGGCTTCGTGGCTTTTTCCAACCACACGTGCTTTCGGCAGCAAAATCTCACCTGATAATAGGGGATTTTATCAGGTCATATCCGAGCAAAGCACGCTTTATGAAGGAAATTTATTAATTTTCCGCTACGCGCGGCGGGTAACCATTGCTACCTTTGCGGCGGTGTTATTTTGTTGAGCTTTTCGATGGTCTCCGGCGTGAAGCGGATCGTGAACGTCTTGACTTTGCCATCCACCAGCACGAGTTCATCGTTTTGATCGACCTCATCGATCCCTGCTGCCTTCACGCCATCGGCAGTCAAACGTCCATAAAAAGTCACTTTGTTTCCATCCGCAGCCAGCTTATCAAACTCGCCGTGAAAGCCCTGGATGAACCCGTTGACAAACATTTCTATCTGTTCTTTACCGTGAAATTCCGGCGGTGTCCCAGGAAATGGAGGGACGATATACACATCGCCATCGTCTGCGACCAGGCTCATCACCCGTTTGGCATCCTGTGCGAGCCATGCATCGATGAAATTTTGACCTATCGTCAGTGAATCCGGCATGATCTTTCCTCTCTAAGTAAATTTGTATGAGTTATAAACCGGCTAAATACTTTGCTACCCTAGTTTGGATAGCATCCATAAATATATATTAAAATAATAATGAGTTATTGGTATTTTGGCAAGCCCAGGCTTTGAAATCCCCTCCTGTGCGATGCTCATGGATTAAAACCAAAGCATGGACAAACCCATACTTTGATAACCATTCCTCAGTAGGGTATCCTCAAATTTGATAGCCGTTCTCCATACAAAATAGGGGATACCTTGACCACCACGACACCTCTGAGAGTGGCGATGATTGGCACAGCGCGGCGCGTACTCGCTCTGTATGCCCCCATCTTGCGCACGTTAGCGCAGCACGTCGAGGTGGTTGCGGTCTGGGGGCGTAGTGAGGAGTCGGCTTCCCATCTCGGCAGTGCGCTTGGGGTGCCCTGGTATACAGATATAGATCGGTTGGTGCAGGAGACCGCGCCCGACATCGGCATTGTTGCCGTAAGCTACCATGCAAACGGGCAGGTCGGGTTGATGGCGGTGGAAGCCGGGTTGCACGTGTTGCTGGAAACCCCAATCGCCCACGACCTCAGCGAAGCCGATGTCATCATACGCGCTGCCGCCGAACGCGGGCTGAAAGTCGAAGTCGCCGAGCAGTTTCACCGCCGCCCCCTGGAGCAGATCAAACTGAAGCTCATCGAATCGGGGCTG
>Ga0081539_10003733_pt1 | contig 18116 bp, 21 predicted proteins | sample TabmetS4T2R2_FD_71023 | JGI IMG/M metagenome (GOLD analysis project Ga0081539, IMG submission 71023) | Tabebuia heterophylla rhizosphere microbial communities from the University of Puerto Rico - S4T2R2 | ecosystem: Host-associated > Plants > Roots > Rhizosphere ...
TGCTGGCCGGCGGCGAGCGCCACGGCCCGGCCCGCCGCGACGGCCACGCCCCGGCCCGCCCTCGGCGTCGGCGCGAGCCTGCGCGGCCGGCGGCCGTTCCCGGCGTCGAACCCGTGGAACCGCCGGGTCGACGGAGCGCCGGTCGACAGCCGGTCAGCGGCGCTGGTCACCTCGATCGGCGCCGGCGGCCACCTGCACCCCGACTTCGGCGCCGACTGGGACGGCGGTCCGTTCGGCATCCCGTACGTCGTCGTCGCGGGCGGCCAGGCGCGGGTGCCGGTGACGTTCGAGTACGCCGACGAGAGCGACCGCGGCCCGTACCCGGTGCCGCGGAGCGCACCGGTCGAGGGCGGCGCCGGCGCCGACGGCGACCGGCACGTCATCGTCGTCGACCGCGACCACTGGAAGCTGTACGAGCTGTGGTCGGCGTACCCGCGCGGCCGTGGCTGGCGGGCCGGCTCGGGCGCCGTCTTCGACCTCTCCCGCGGGACGACGCGGCCCGCCGGCTGGACCAGCGCCGACGCGGCCGGGCTGCCGGTCTTCCCCGGCCTGGTGCGCTACGACGAGGTGGCGGCCGGCCGGATCGAGCACGCGCTGCGGTTCACGGTGCCGCGCACCCGGGCGGCGTACGTCGCGCCGGCGCGGCACTTCGCGAGCGACCTGACCGACCCGAACCTGCCGCCGATGGGCATGCGGGTGCGGCTGAAGGCGTCGTACGACGTCTCCCGCCACCCGCCGCAGGCCCGCGTCGTGCTGCGCGCGCTGCAGCGATACGGGATGATCGTCGCGGACAACGGGAGCGCCTGGTACCTCTCGGGAGCGCCCGATGCCCGATGGGACGACGACGACCTCGGCACGCTCAAGCGGGTGCCCGGCAGCGCCTTCGAGGTCGTGCGGATGGGTCCGGTGACGACGCGCTGACCGCCGGCGAGGTGGCGGGCCCCTGGACGGCGCCGGTCGCGCCCGGTGATGGCCGACGCCGCGGGGCGTGAGGGGAGTTGCCGGTGGGCTCGCTCGGCGCGTGGGCGTGGCTGCTGTTCGCCATCGGGCTCGAGGTGTTCGGTACCGCGTGCCTCAAGCTGTCCGAGCAGCTCACCCGGCTGTGGCCGACGGTCGGCGTGACCGTCGGGTACGTCGGGTCCTTCGTCGCGCTGGCGCTCGCCCTCAAGTCGTTCCAGGTCGGGACGGCGTACGCGATCTGGTCCGGCATCGGGACGGCGGCGATCGTGCTGGTCGGCTACTGGTTCCTGGACGAGAGCCTGGGCCCGGTCAAGGTCCTCGGGATCGGGCTGATCATCGGCGGCGTGGTGCTGCTGAACCTGACCGGGGAGCACTGAGCCGACCGGGAGCAACCAGGTGGGTCGGTCGCGGCGGGCCGCGACGTCGCGCTCGATGCCGTCGAGCAGCCAGGTGAGGCCCTGCTCGAACGTGTCCGGGACCTGTGGCGCGCCGCCGGCCAGCACCGCGGCCAGGCGGGGGAGGCCCTCGGCGTCCGCGATCGGTGCTCGCCGTCGTCCTGCAGAACGCGATCGGGGCGCGCGTGCCGGGCGTGAGCGGCAGCCTGGCCGACGTCGCCGACCTGCCGCGCACGCCGGCCCTGACGGCGTCGATCAGCGACGCGTTCGCGCACAGCTTCTGGTGGGTGGTGGCGATCGTCCTGCTGTCGATCCCGCCGCTGCTGCTGCCGGGCCGGCGCGGCGGTTCCGAGAGCTAGGCCGGGCGGTCCTCGGCCGGACCATCCTGGGCCGGGTGGTCCTGGGTCGGGCGATCCTGAGCCGGGCGATCCTGAGCCGGGTGGTCCGCCGCGGCACCGTCGGGCGCGGCGCCGTCCGGGGTGTGCTGGCGGAACGCGAGCACCCAGCCGCCCGCCCAGGTGTAGACGCTGCTCACGCGCGCCTCGTAGGCCGGCGTGTCGGGGCTGCTGGCGCTGACCCGGTAGGACAGCAGGACGGTCTCACCGTTGATGAGCACGGTGCGGCGGTCGTCGATGGCGTACCGCACCCACGGCGCGCGGCCGTCCCACTGGCGCAGCAGCTGCTCGCGGGCGAGCACCTGCCCGGGGACGACGACGAAGGCGTCGCTGGTGAGCACGCGCGCGTAGTAGGCCCGCACGTCGGGGCCGCCGGCCGAGCCGGCGCGCCAGAAGTCCTCTTCGAGTTGCCAGGCCTGGTCCATCGGATGTCCTCGGTCCGCCGGTCTCGCGAGCGCGACCGTACCTCGAGGCGGCACGTGTCGCCCGGTGGAACACCCTCTGACATGCGCCGGGTGCTCAGCCGTGCGCGCGGCGCAGCCGGATAGACTCGCCCGCCGAGCCGGGCGGGCCGGCCCCTTCCAGGAGACGAGATGCCCGACAGCCCGGCGCCCACGTGGCCCGAGCCGGTCGACTCCGACGTCGACCTCCACGACCCGGCTCAGCGCGGCGAGCTGCGGCGGGCGCCGCGGGCGGTGCTGGCGGCCGTCTCCGCCGGCGGGGCGCTGGGGGCGCTCGCGCGGTACGCCGCGACGGTCGCCCGGCCGCACGACGCCGGCGGGTTCCCGTGGGCGACGTTCGCCGTCAACGTCTCCGGCTGCCTGCTGATCGGCGTCCTGATGGTGCTCGTCACCGAGGTCTGGACGGCACACGAGCTGGTGCGGCCGTTCCTCGGCACCGGCGTGCTCGGCGGCTACACGACGTTCTCGACGTACACCGTGGACGTGCAGCGGCTCGTGACCGCGGGCTCGGCGGGAACCGCGTTGCTGTACCTGGCCGGAACGCTGGCCGCGGCGCTGGTGGCGGTGTCCGCCGGTCTGGGGCTGACGCGGGCGGCGGCGCGGCGTCCCCGGGTGGGAGTCCGGTGACCGTCGTGCTCGTGGCGCTGGGCGCCGCCGTCGGTGCGCCGCTGCGGTACCTGGTGGATCGCGCCGTCCAGGCGGGCCACGACTCGGTGTTCCCGTGGGGGACGTTCGTGGTGAACGTCGTCGGATCGCTGATGCTGGGGGTGCTGGCCGGCGGCAGCGCGGCGCACGGCGTCCCCGGGTCGGCGACGGCGCTGCTGGGCACCGGGTTCTGCGGCGCGCTGACGACGTACTCGACGTTCGGCTACGAGACGGTGCGGCTGCTCGAGGAGCGAGCCGGGCTGTACGCCCTGCTGAACGTCGTCGCCGGCGTGGCGGCCGGGCTGGGCGCGGCGTCCCTCGGTGTCGCGGTGGCGTCGGCGATCTGGGGCTGAGCCCCTCGACGTATCTGGCGCCGTCGACGGGCCTCCTCAGGAGTGAACGACGAATCGGGGGGAACACCACCATGGACATCACCACCTGCCCGGAGTGCGGCGCACCGGCGGAGATCACCTTCCGGACGGCCCTGGAGAGCACCGGCGGGCCGATGGAGCACGTGAAGCTGCAGTGCGTGCGGCGGCACTGGTTCCTGATGCCGACGGCCATGCTCGCGGACCGGCCGGCGCCGACCTGGCGCGCCGAGTCGCCACGCGAACGTCCGCGACGTGCATGATCACCGCCAAATAATCCACTCCCCCAAACCAGGCCGCCGGCTCTCACCTCGCGGTGGGATGGAGGGGGCCGGTCGCGGGGCGGATCGTGATGGGGAGGTCGCAGGTGAGGTGGCGGCGGAACTCCGCCTCGTCGGTGATCGGGTAGCAGGGGAAGACCTGGATGCCGTTTCCGTCGTGGTCGGGGCCGGCCATCGTGACGGCGTAGGGGCCTTCCTTGGGAGCGGTTTCCATGAGGCGCCGAGTGGCGGCCATGAGCTGGCCGGCGTCGTAGGCGCTGTGGATCTCGACGAGTCGCGCTGGCGCGATCTTCGTCTGTAGCTCGGCGCGGGCATCGGGCGGCAACGGTTCGGTGGCGTAGACGATCACAGCCGGCTCGTCGTACTCGACCCGGCAGAGCGCCACCGGCAGCCGCTGGTGACGGGAGATCCACGAGGATACGAGCGACCCAGCACGCGACACGACCGCGTGGTTCTCCTCCGGAGGCCCCTCTCGCTCCACGGATCGAGCATGCCACCGATCCGCTTTCGCGCGCGTAGGCGCCAACCATCCCTGAACCGCCGGTTCCGAAACGCTCCGGGTCGGGTGGCAGCTCCAGCGGGACGAGCTCGAGCTGATCCGCGGGCCGACGAAACACGGGCGTGCGGCGCAGCTCCCGTTGCCCGGCATTTCCGTCGGAGCGCTCCGACTTCCGCAGGCCGAGCAGGAGGCGTGGCGGCCGGCAGCCGGCGTGCCCGGAAGAGACGCGCCAGGCGCTGCGCAAAGCTAGGCGCCAGCCGGGGGGAGTAACCCGTTGCTGTACTCCGTGCCGTAAGGCGTGACTCATGATCATCTCGTGCGAATTCCTGGGTGCTACAGGATAGGTCAGGTCAGGAAACGCTCCCCTGATCGATGTGGATGTGCTCGGTCCATCCCGGAGAGAACCCTGCGATGTGCTTGGGCGACCCGTGATAGGGCTTCGACGGCCTGCAGTGCCCTTCCGCCAGAGCGATGTCGTAGCAGCCGTCCCCGACGGGGTACTCGGTCAGGATGCCCGTGACGCCATGCTTGGCGGCCCAGGCGAGGCCGGCCTCCTTGGTCTCGAACACCGCCGCGGCGAAGGACGCCTCATCTCCGTGGAAGATCCACACAGTGGCCATGCGGGCACAGTGGCAGGCATTGGCCGCCAGACCCGAGGCCGGCCCAGTAGCGCTCGACTTGAAACCCTTGTGTTCACGATTCGTCATGGCCGGTCGATCGATCCGCGCAACTCCACGGGTGGTTCAAGGAACCGTGCGTGGCAGACGGCAGCCCCGTGATCTCGGTGCTCGCCACGCGGCGCAGGTGTGAATCGCTGCTCGTCGCTCTCGACGTCCACCCGCGCCTGTCATGCAGATCCTCCGGCACGGCCGGATCGCCGCGATGATGAACGACTACGGCCGCTCGTCATGGCACGCCAGTGGCTCGCCATCCTGTCAACGGGCGTGAGATACGCGTGAAACTAGCCGTTGACCTGGGTGGAGGCGATCGGACTCGAACCGACAACCCCCTGCTTGCAAAGCAGGTGCGCTACCAATTGCGCCACGCCCCCTGGGCCGGCGGCGGCCGGGTCGGCCGCCGTCGGGCTCTCGGACCTCAGCCGACCTTGTCGGTCGCCTCCGCCCACAGCTTCTCATGCGACTTGCCCGACTCCGCCTTGCGCCAGGCGGCGAACCCGGCGCCCGCCACGAGCAGGACGAACAACAGCTTCTTCACCCAGGGCCTCCTGTGGATTCGGGGTGGCTGCCCGCCACCCCCGCGGCGCCTCCGCCGGTGCAGCGTATCAACGGCGTGCACCCTCACAGGTCACGGAGGTCGTCCGGCGACCACGCCGACGGAACCGTCAGGAAGCCGCGCCCGAGGTGATGTTCTCCTTGGTCACGAACGTCTCGCGCGCGGCCGCCACGACGCGGTTGCGCCCGGCGTCCTTCGCGGCGTACAGCGCCTGGTCGGCGGCCGCGATCAGCGCCTTCGCCGACACCGCGTTCTCCGGGATGCCGGCGACGCCGAGCGACGCCGTCACGTTGCCCTCGCTCGCGCCGGCGTACCGGCGCTCGATCGCGCCGCGCACCCGCTCCGCGAGCCCGAGCGCGCCGGTGACGTCGCTCTCCCGTGCGAGGATGACGAGCTCCTCGCCGCCGAACCGGTACGCCGTGTCGGTCGACCGCAGCGTGTTCGTCACGGTCTCCGCGACGCCCTGCAGGATCTCGTCGCCCTTGGCGTGACCGAACGTGTCGTTGACCCGCTTGAAGTGGTCGAGGTCCAGCATGATCAGCGACAGCGGCCGGGCGTAGCGGAGGCTGCGGTCGCACTCCAGCGTCAGGTCCGCCTCCAGCCGCCGCCGGTTCGCCAGCCGGGTCAGCGCGTCGTGCTCGCTCGCGTGCGACGTCGACTGGTGCAGCCGCGCGGCCTCCAACGCCGCGGCGGCGTGGATCGACAGCGTCTCGAGCACCTCGACCTGGTCGTCGGTGAGGCGGTCGCGCCCGGGCATCAGCAGCTCGAGGACGCCGACGACGCGGGCGCCGATGATCAGCGGCACCGCGAGGTGCCCGGCGTCCTCGTTCTCGGCCGCGGTTCCCGTCGTCGTGCGGCCGTACTTCGCGGCGCGGCCGACGACGCCGGTCCCGAGCTCGACGCTGCGGTTCGGGTCCGCCGCCTCGGGGTCGGAGTCGTGCGCCGGCAGCAGCGAGGCCTCGTGCTCGCTGACGAGCCACACGACGACGCGCTGCGCCCCGGTCACGGTCGCGACGCCGTCCACGACCGACTCGAGCACGTACCGGAGGTTCAGGCTGCCACCGATCTCGCGGACCATCTTGAGGATGCTGCGCAGCCGCGCCGACTGTTCCTGCACGTGGCGCTCCCGCGCGTTCGCGACCGCCCGCGAGTCGCGCAGCGACACCGCCATCGCGTTGAACCCCGCGACGACGCGCATCATCTCCGTGGCGCCGCTGGCGACGAGCTGCTGGTCGAAGTTACCGGCGCCGGCCGACTCCAGCCCCTCGATCAGCGCTTGCACCGGGGTCAGCACGTCCTTGCGCAGCAGCTGCCGCCGCTTCGCGGCCGATGCGAGCACCAGCGCGCCGATCATCACCGCGCCGGCCGCGGCACCGATGAGCGTCGTCGTCTGGAGCTCGCGGAGCGCGTCGAGCTGGCGGCTCGCGTTGTCCAGCGCGGTCTCGCGCGCCGAGCGGTAACGATCGAAGTCGGCCTTCCCGGCGAGAAGGAACGCCTCGAGCTGGGCCGGTGAGGCCCGGTACCGGTCGGCGTTCCGCAGCGCGGGCTCCGCATAGCCGCGCGTCCACAGCCGCTGGTTGATGTAGAGCGACACGATGTCCGCGGTGAGGTTGCCGTCCTGAGCGAGGGGCAGGAACCGCCGGTTGGCCGTCCGCAGGGCGTTGCGCCCGGTCTCGTACGGCGCCAGGAACTCCCGGTTCCCGGTGGTCAGGTAGCCACGGATTCCGAGCGACTGCTCGAGCATCGCCGCGTGGCCGTCGTTCATGCCGCGGACGCCGGTCTCGTACTTGGTGATCTCCGGTCGCGAGTACAGCAGCAGCCAGGCGAGGAGCCCGACGGTGAGCAGGACGATCGCCCCGGCCCCCGTGATCACGAGGCGGAAGCTGTCGTCCACCACCTGCTCCAGGCCCCGGCTCCTGCCGGTGAGCCCGAAGCGCCGGCTCAGCTGGCTCCACACCGGCTCGCACCTCCCTCGCCCCCGGGGCAGTGAGGGCTTCGACCGCGCCGTCACGGGGGTTGAGCCGCTTGGGCCGTCCGTGGTCCTCGGTTCACCCGAGAGGCCCGCGCCGCCGGAGGGTGGGACGATCAGCGGGAAGGGACCGGACGCGACGTATCGGACAGCCGCCGGACCGCGGGAGGAACGATGAGTCCGATCAGAGACCCCGATCGGTCGGCGGACACCCAGCCGCTGCCGGTCGGGAGCGGCGACACCCTGCCGGACGCCGGCCGGCGTCCCCGACGCGAGGCCGACCACCCCGACGCCGACCACCCCGACGCCGACCACCCCGACGCCGACCTCGGCGACGACGACTACGACGGCGACGACGACGGCGGTCCCGGCACCCGGCGGCGGGTCCCGAGCTGGCGATCGGGGCCGGGGCGCCCGGAGCGGATGGTCCCCCGCAGCGCCGTCGTCGTCCTCGTCCTGGCGCTCGTCGCCCTGATCCTCGCGGCCAGCGTGAACATTTTCACCGGCGCCATCGACCGGCTGAACCCGTTCCGCAACGGCATCGTCCAGGAGCAGACGATCGACCGGTCGGGCCCGGCCGTGCTCAAGTCGATCAGCGACCTGGGCGAGTTCCACGCCGCCAGCGGCTACTACGAGCTGGTCATCGACATCGAGAAGGACGTCAAGCCGGTGCCGTCGTTCCTGGCCGGCGAGCGCACGCTGTTCGTCGCCGCGGGCGACGTCGACGTCGTCGTCGACTTCCGCAACCTCAAGGACGACGCCGTCAAGGTCGACGCCGAGCGCACGCAGGCGATCCTCACCCTGCCGCGCCCGACGCTCGCCGAGCCGGTGGTGAACACCGACCGCAGCTACGTCTACCAGCACGACCGCGGCCTCGTGGACCGCCTGCGCGACGCGTTCGGCAGCAACCCGGGGCAGGAGCAGCAGCTCTACGGGCTGGCGAAGCAGAAGCTCGCCGCCGCCGCGCAGGGCTCCGGCGAGCTCACCACGCGCGGCGAGGCGACCACGCGCGCGATGCTCACCGGCCTGCTGCGCTCCCTCGGCTTCACCGACGTGCAGATCCGCTTCGAGGGGGACCCGGGCCTGTAGAAGCCGTCAGCGGCCGTTCCGCCGCCGGGTCAGGGCGACGCCGCCGGCCGCCGCGAGCAGCACGACGGCCACGACGGCGGTGACGCCCACGACGATGCCGGTGGACGACGACGCGTCGGTCGCCGCGCCCGCGTTCCGCGTGCTCACGGTGGCGGTCGGCGACGACGTCGCGTCCTCGGTGGGGGTCGCCGCCGGCGTCGTGGCCGCCGGCGTCGTGGCGACGTCGCCCGCCTGCTGCGCGGTGAAGGTCCACGTGCCGGCGATCGGGTGGCCGTCGGCCGAGGTCACCTGCCACTCGACGGTGTACTCGCCGGCCGGCGAACCCGGCCGCAGCGCCTGCCGCACCGTGCGGTCCTCGAACACCGGCTCCCCCGCCGCGACGTCGCCGGCCGGCCCGATGACGCGGATCCGCGAGCCGAGCTTGACCGCGGGCTCGCCGAAGGTCAGCGTGATCGACGCCGGCGGGGTCGCCACCGACGAGCCCTGCTTCGGGCTGGTCGAGTCGAGCTCGTCGTGCGCGCTCGCGGCGGGCGCCGACGCGAGCAGCGCGCCGAACGCCAGCACCGTCGCCGCCAGCGCGGCCCGGGCCCTCACCGGCCACGCTCACTGGTGCCGGGGAAGACGCGGACGTGCGCGGACGCCGCCGCGGCGTGTGGTGGAGGTGCGGGATGCATGGTGCCGGACATGGGATGGCTCCTTGGGGCCTCAGGCGTACGGAAGGGGACGCGTGAGGTCGCGGGCGCTGCCAGCGGTCAGGGCCGGCGCACCCGCGCGGCGCGGGTGCTCCGGGTCAGGTGGCGAGGCTCGCCCACGGCCTCGGGAGGGCCGTGGGTGGACCGCGCCGCGGCGAGACGCGCAGCAGGACGGCGCGGCGCGGCCGGGGGACCGCGGCGACGTCGGGAGCCCGCCGCACCGGGACGGCGACCGGTGCCGCCGCGCGAGGGAGGGCTGGCAGCAGCGCGGCCAGCAACCCGCACAGCGCCCACAGCGCACGGTCCCCGGAGGCGAGCACGAGCGCGCTGACCGCGGTGGCGGCGACGTGCGCGGCGAGCATCGCCCACGACGGCGCCGCCGCGTGCCGGCCGGCGACGACGCCGGCGGCCGCGGCCACCGGCTCGCAGGACCCGGCGGCCACCGCGTGGCCGGCGTGCATCGGGGCCGTTACCGGCGCGCAGGCGGCCCCGACGAGGTCGAACGCGTGGTGCAGGGCCCACTGGCCGGCGGCCAGCAGGCCGGCGAGGAGCGGGAGCGAGAGGCGCCGCCGCGCCACCCAGGCGCAGACGTAGGCCGTGGCGAACGCCAGCCCCACGAGCGCGAGCGGCCGGGGCGGGCGGCCGCCGCCCGCGACGTGCGCGGCGACTGCCAGTCCGACGACGACGGCGGTGACCGCGACCGTGCGGGCGACGCGCAGAACGCCGTCCCCGGGCGAGCCCATGAGGCCGCATCGTACGGGGATTCCCGAGGTGGTGCCGTACTCCTCAAGTGGGGCTCAAGCGCAGGTCAACGCCGTGTGAAGGCGGCGCCGACCCCGGCCCGGAACGGCGTCACACGGGCACGTTGAGCGTCGCCGTCATGCCGTCGGAGACGCTGCCGGTGACCTTGGCGAGCTGCAGCGAGTAGCCGTCGCTGAAGATGTTGTCGGTGTCGAGCGACGACCGCGCCAGGTTCGCGGAGCTCTGCCCGTAGCCGTCGGTGGCGTAGACGAGCTTGCTCTCCGCCTCCGGCATCGCGATCTGCGACGTGCGCAGCCGGTCGCTCGCCGACGTCGCCGCCGACAGGCTCGGGTACACCTCGAAGTGGATGTGCGGCCAGCGGCCGGCGTACGCGCCGGGGTAGACGCTGGTGAACGTGATGTTCCCGGCGGCGTCGGCCTCCTGGACGCCGCGCAGGAAGTTCTCGTCCCTCACCGCGTCGGAGTAGATCGAGTAGTTGCCGTCGGCGGTGCAGTGCCACAGGTACACCGCGGCACCGGCGAGCGCGCCACCGCCGTTGCCGACGTCGAGGATCTTCAGCTCGATCGTCAGCGGGACGCCGGACGCGACGCCGGACGCCGAGCCGAAGCTCTTCGTGATGTCGCGGCGGACGACGCCGCTCTCGGTGAGGACGTTGGGGCCGTTCGTGCCGTCCGCGGGGTAGGGGCCGCCGGTCTCCTCCGGGATCTCCTCGGCCGAGGACGACGACCCGCTCGAGCCCGTCGACGACGCCGACGAGGTGGCCGACGACGGCGTCCCGGCCGCCGGCGTCGAGTCGTCGCCGCAGGCGGCGAGCGCGAAGAGCCCCGCGCCGCCGAGCACGGTCAGGGCGCGGCGGCGGCTGAGCAGGATCGGCAGGTCGTGGGACAGGCCCTTGTCGTGGTCGTGCTCGCCGTGCCCGTGGTCGTGGTCGCTCATGGTCCTCGGTTCCTCCGTGGGGTTCGTCTGCTCCGGAGGATGTCGACCGAGCCTGGACGCCGTCTGGGAGGTCGCTGGACGCGCGCCACCGATCCCGTGATCAGGCGCGAGAGGGACGCCGTCACTTCCCCAGAACGTGGTGATCATGCAAGGCTCTCCTGTCGATCATGTGGGTAGGGCGGGTTTGTGGAGGCCGAGGGAGAGTTGGGCGAGGGCGATCAGGGCGTGGACGTTGCGGTAGCCGTAGCCGCGGCGGGTGATGAGTCGGATCTTGGTGTTCACGGACTCGGTGAGGCCGTTGGACAGGCCGGTGGTCAGGCTGGCGTTGATCGCGGCGCGGTGGGTGGTGATCTTGCGGGCGACGGTGACGAATTCGGGGATCCGGGCGCGGCGGGCCCAGGAGAGCCAGCGGTCGAGCAGGCCGAGGCTGGGGGGTCCGCCGGTGCGGAAGACCTCTCGGAGGGCTTCCTTGAGTCGCCAGGCGCGGTGCAGGCGGGGGTGGTTGATCGCGATCCAGTGCATCGCGGCGGCCTGGTTCTCGGTCCAGTCCTCGGGGTTCTTGCGCAGCGCCCAGGTGCCTGTGTTGATCGTCTTGCCGTCGCCGACCGCGGACTTGTTCGCTCCGCCGCCGTGAGCGGGGGTGCGGCGCACGGCGTTCCAGACCTGGCGGCGGACCAGGTTCACCGCTTCCCCGGCCCAGCGCACGACATGGAACGGGTCGGCGCAGTGCACCGCGCCCGGGGCGTGCGCGGCGACCGGGCGGGCGATCCAGGCCGCGGAGTCCGAGGTGACGTGGGTCAACGCCGCTGTCCGCTGGGGACCGAGCGCTTCGAAGAAGGAGTCGAGGGTGGCCCGGTCCCGGCCCGGCGCCGCCCACACCAGCCGGCGGGTGTCGTGATCCACGACCCCCATCAGGCACCGTCAGGTAGGTGTGGCCGCGGCGGTAGGAGACCTCGTCGATCCCGATCCGGCGTAACCCACCCAGCCCGTCATCCCCAGCTGCCGCGGCCGCTGCCTGCAGATCCGCCGCGACCCGGGCGACCATCGTCCCGATCGTGCGCCACGAACACCGCAACAACACCGTCGCCGCCGACGCCGACATCTGCGTCGCGCACCACGCCGCCGCCTGCTCGAACCCGTACGTGTGCCGCGACCCCGCCCGCGCCCACGGCACCCCCGCGGTCACCACCCCATGCTGCGGGCAGGAAACCCGCGGCGGCTGCGCCTCGATGAACACCCGCTGCCGGCCCCAATCCAGCGCCCGCCACCGCCGCACCCGCCCCGCGTCATACCCCGGACACCGCCGCCCACACCTCGAACATCGATCACGCTCACCCGCCCGAGCCCGCAGCGACACCACCACGACCCCAGCGCCCGAGGCCCCCTCCTCCACGCGGCAACCGACCACCCTCACCCGCCGCGCATCCACACCCAACAACCGAACCACTACCCTGCGACCGAGCACGCCGCCGCCCTCTCTAGATCCCAGCCCTCGACAAGCCGGAACCTAGATCGCGACGGCGTGCTCACACGCCAGCGACACCCACAAGATCAGCAGAAGAGCCTCATGCAATTCCCGGACGCCGTTCCAGCGCGAGGTGACCTTCGCGCGGGGGGCGTCCGGGAATTGCATGATCACCGCCAGGGGTGCGCTACGAGGCGGGTGCCCAGAACGTGTACCGGGCGCCGTACCGGCTCACGACGGCGTGATCCGTCGCCGGGTCGCACGCGCCCGACGGGCCGACACCGCCGCGCACGAGGTCGCGCTGGATCGTGTCGACGCCGGCGAGGGCGCCGATGCCGCTGTTCTGGACGACGTCGAGGCGCAGCGCGGCGATCGCCTTCGTCGGGTCCTGGGCCGGGAAGCTGCCGCCGGCGGCCAGGCGCCCGACGACCCGGCTGCCGTCGGCGTACAGGTTCCACTGCGGCACGGACGGCGTGCCCTGGTTGGAGATCGAGTCGTGCGTCCCGGCGACCGCGTGGTAGCGGTCCGACGTCACGAGGATCGCGACAGGCCGGCCGCGCCAGGTCGACCCGCCGGTGGCGGCGTCCGGCAGGCACTCGTAGACCTGCGAGCCCTGGCCGACGAGGAACGTCGCCACCAGCCGGTGGCCGGCCGGCGGTGCCAGCGGCTCGGGCCGGTACGTCGCTCCGCCGGTGCCCGCCTGCGCGGCGGGAACGGCGAGCGCCGTGGCTGCGAGGACGGCGGCGAGGGCGAGAGGCTTGCGGTGCGGTCGGAACATGCGGGTTTCCCTCCTGGAGGCGAATCGACGTCCGGGAGGCCGCTCGTGCACCGCCCGGACCGACACGGTCACTTTCAGGCACGTACCGCGAGGCGAAACGGATCAACCGCCGGCCGACCTACCTTGCCGTGAGCCCTTCGTCGACGCTACGTCACGCCTGACGCGGCCCGCCGTCGCTCAGGTCGCGGCCGGGAACCGGCTGGCCGGCGTTCTCGCGACTGCCGGCGCGGGTCCGCCGCGGGTCGGGCGCGGCCTCGGCCGGGAACCGGCGCAGGAACTCCCGCTCCAGCGCCAGCATGCGCTCGGTGTGCGCCTCGAGCGCGGACTCGCTGCCGCCGAGCAGCGTCTCGTGGCGCGTCTCGTGCAGGTGCGTCAGCTCGCGTCGCAGGTCGTCGTCCTCGAGGTCCCGCGGCGCGACGCCGCCCGCCGTCCTGGAGCCGGTCTCAGCCATGACCCACGTGTACTACCCGGTGGGGGACGCCGCACGCCGGCCGGCGTCCCCACCCTTCCCCCCGATCAGCCGAGCGCGATCGCCACCTGCTCCAGCGCGTCGAGCGACTCCTGCATGCCGCCCTCCATGCCCGTGTCGACGATCATGTCGCGGACCTCCTTCGAGGAGACCTCGGTGAGCATCGTCAGCGTCGTGCGGCCGTCCTGCTCGGTGAAGACGGTCGTGATCAGCGCCGGCTCGGAGTCGCCGTCCGGCATGCCCTCGAACACCTCCGTGTTGACGATCCGCTCCTCGGGCACGATCTCGCGGTACTCGCCGTGGAAGCCGACCTCGAAGCCGCCGTTCGCGACCATCACGTAGCGCCAGCGGCCGCCGACCCGCAGGTCGATCTCGGCGAGCGTCACCTCGCCGCGCCGGCCGCTCCACCAGCGCTTGACGAGCTCCGGCGTCGTCCACGCGCGCCAGACGAGGTGCCGCGGCGCGTCGAACTCGCGGGTGACGAGGATCTGGGTGTCGGTCGGGAACGTCGTCACGGCGGTCCCGGTGGTCGCTGCTGCCATCGTCATTCCTCCAGGTCGTTCGGGCCGTCCTTGAGGTCCGCCAGGACGGCGTCCAACTGCGCGAAGCGCTCGGACCAGAGGCGCTCGTACGCCGACACCCAGTCGTGGATCGGCTTGAGGCCCCGGCCGTTGAGCCGGTACAGGCGCTGCCGGCCCTCGTCGCGCACGTCCACCAGCCCCACCTCCCGCAGCACCCGCAGGTGCTTCGACACCTGCGGCTGGGCCAGGCCGAGCTGAACCACCAGGTCGTTGACCGGCCGCTCACCGCCGGCGAGGAGATCGATGATCGCCCGGCGCCGCGGCTCGGCGACCGCGTTGAACGCATCCGTCGTGGTTGCCGCCCGCGCCATGCGCTCAATAATATTCCCATATAGGAATACGTCAAGCCGTCACCTTCCGGTGGCCGGACGTGCATCGAGAGTTGTCCCGCCGTATGCCGTGCCGCGTCGTGTCCGGACGTTCACCGGGCGTGGCACAGACGCTGACGCGGCCGCCGGTCCCTGCCCAGGCCTCGCGCCTGGCCCGGCGGCCGGTGCGCGACACCCCGGCCCGCCTGGTCACCGGCCTCACGGTCGCCGTCCTCGTCACCGTGGGGTTCGGCGTCGTCGGCTTCCGCGATCTCCGGGCCCGGGACGACGCCGTCACCGCGGCGCGCGCGGCGGCCGCGAACCTCGTGACCGTGCAGTCCGCGCGCACGAAGCTCGTGACGGCGGACGCGCTGGCCGCGAACCTCTTCCTGCTCGGCGACGCCGCGACCGAGGTGCGGCGCCGGCAGTACGACTACGCGCTCCGCCGCGCCTCGCTGGACCTGGCGCTGGCGAGCCGCGACACCCCCGCCGACCGCAACGACCTCGCGATCGCCAACCGCTGGCTGGTCCGGTACGCCGGCGAGGTGACGGCCGCCCGGCTGCCGGGACGCAGCGACGGCGCCGCCGCGCTGGCCGCGGCGTCGGACCTGCTGCGTGCCGAGGTGCTGCCGCGCCTCGCCCGCGTGCAGGAGCGGAGCGCGGCCCGCCTCGCCGGCCAGGAGCGTCGCGTGCGCTCCGCGGACCTGGCGCTGCTCCTCGCCGTCGGGCTCGCGCTCGGCGTGCTGGCCGGCGGGCAGGCGTGGCTGGCAGGCGTCAGCCACCGCCTGCTGAACCCGGCGCTGGTGCTCGCGACCGTCGTCGTCCTGGGCGCGGCGGCGTTCGGTGTCATGACCGTCCAGCGCAGCCGGGCGCACGCCGCGGACGTGGCCGCCGGGCCGGCCGCGGCGTCCGACGCGCTGGTGGCGGCACGCATCGCCGCGTTCGACGCCCGGGCGGCGGAGAGCCTGGCACTGGTCCGCGACGTCGGGGACGTCGGCGACGCGGCGTGGCGCGCGGACGTCGCCGCGATGCGCTCCCGGCTCGCCGGGTACGCCGCGCTCCCGGGCCGCGCGGACCAGGCGGGCGCCGTGGAGGCCGAGCTGCGCGGCTACGAGCGCGCCCATGCGGAGACGCTGACGTTCGAGCGGGTCGGGCGGCATGCGGCCGCCGTCGCGCAGTCGGTCCGGGACGCGCCACGCGGCAAGGGCCAGGTCGGCGGCGCGACCGGCGAGTTCGACGACCTCGACCTCGTCACCGCCGCGGCGCTGACCCGCGAGCAGGACGGCGTCGACGTCGGCCTCGAGGCCGCGCGGCGGCGCCTGGTCCTCGCCGGGTGGGTGGCGCTGCTCGCCGGCGCGGCGGCGGCCGCCCTGGCCTGGTCGGGCGTCGCCCGCCGCCTGGCGGACTACCGCTGACCCGGCCGGCCGTGCCGGATGACAGCGGTTATGGGCGGCGATTCGGTGAGCTCCCGGCGAAGCGGTGACGGGCGCCGGAGGCGTGAGGTCCGACGTGCACCGATCGACCTTTGTTGATCGTCGTTGACCGTCCTTGACCGTTGTCACGCAACGGACCCCCGGAGTCCGGAGGAATCGCCGTGCGGGCTCCCGGGAGCCTGACGGCGAGTGAGATCGCATCCTCCGTTCGGACGTATCAGCAAGGATGTGCTCACCTGGAGTGACGTCCGCGCGTTAGGGTCCTCCCGACGGTAGTCAGCCCTGCGCACCCCGTTCCGGTGCGCTGCGGGGGCAGCAAACGGTCCACCTGACGGGGAGCCTTCTGTGATTCGTTCTCGTGCGTCATCCGTGCCTCGCCGGGCACTGGCAGCAGCGTCGGTCGCCGCGGTCGCGACGGCGTTGGCGACGGGCCTCGTCGCGACGTCGTCGGCGCGCGCCGACACCGCGCCGGTCGCGCCGGAGCCGGTGCCCACCGTCGCGGCGGACCGCCTGCCGACCGTGCAGATCAACGGCGTCGCGTGGGCGCAGCTCATCGTCGGCAACCGGGTCTACGTCGCGGGCAAGTTCACCCGCGCCCGCCCGGCGGGTGCCGCGGCCGGCACGAGCGAGACGGTGCGCAACAACCTCCTCGCCTACGACCTGACGACCGGCGCGCTCATCACGTCGTGGGCGCCGTCGCTCAACGCGCAGGCCTTCGCCCTGGCCGCCTCGCCCGACGGCACGCGCATCTACGTCGGCGGCGAGTTCACCACCGTCAACGGCGTCTCGAAGCTGCGGATCGCGGCGCTCGACGCGACCACCGGCGCGCTCGTCACGGCGTTCAACGCCAGGGCGAACACCCGCGTGCGCGCGATCGCGACCAGCGGGTCGACGGTCTACCTGGGCGGCAACTTCTCCGACCTCAACGGCACCGCGCGGTCGAAGGTCGGCGCCGTCGCGGCGTCCAACGGCGCGGTGACGACGTGGAACCCGGGCGCGGACGCCGAGGTGTTCGGCATCGTGGTGCCGACCGGCAGCGGCAAGGTCGTCGCCGGCGGGCGCTTCACGACGTTCGGCGGTCGCGCCGCCTACGGGATGGGCGCCGTCAACGCCACGACCGGCGCCGGGCTCGCCTGGCCGATCAACTCGGTCGTGCGCAACGCCGGGCCGGACGCCGCGATCTACTCGCTGGCCACCAACGGCACCAACGTCTTCGGGACCGGGTACGTCTTCGGCGGCGGCGGCAACTTCGAGGGCACGTTCAACGCCGACGTGAACGGCAACATCGTGTGGGTCACCGACTGCCGCGGCGACACGTACAGCTCGTTCCCGGTCGGCGCCGTCCTCTACAGCGTCGGCCACGCGCACGACTGCCGGTCGATCGGCGGCAACCCGGAGACCAACCCGCGGTCGTACCAGCGCGCGCTGGCGCAGACCGTGGCCCGCGGGCCGAACAACGCGGTCAACGTCAGCGGCCGGTTCTCCGGTCGCCCGGCGCCGTACCCGCTGCACTGGCTGCCGACGGTGGACGCCGGCTCGTTCACCGGGACCACCCAGGGCGCCTGGTCGGTGACGGGCAACGCGGACTACGTCCTCCTCGGCGGCGAGTTCCCGCGGATCAACGGCACGGCGCAGCAGGGTCTGGTGCGGTTCGCCGTCCGGGCGATCGCCCCGAACAAGCAGGGCCCGCAGGGCGGCTCCGAGATGACGCCGACGCTGGCGAGCGCCGGCTCGCACACGCTGAACGTGTCGTGGAAGGCGGCCTGGGACCGCGACAACAAGCGCCTCACGTACCAGGTGCTGCGTGGCGCGACGGCGTCCGGGGCGACCGTCGTCAACACGCGCACCGCCGACACGCAGTGGTGGAACCGGCCGACGCTGTCGTTCAACGACTCCACCGCACCGGCCGGCTCGTCGCAGACCTACCGGATCCGCGTCACGGACCCGCTGGGCAACGTCGTGACCAGCGCGGCGGCGACAGCCACGGTCCCGGCGGCCGCGGCCGCGCAGGTGGGAACGGCGGACGACGCGACGGCGACGTCCACGGCGACCGGTCACGCCGGCACCCTCCAGGTGCCGGCCGGCGAGTCGAAGACCGTGCGTGTGGCCGGCGCCGGCTCGGCGGGCACCGACGTGACCACCGGTTTCTCGTTCGCGGCGGTGCCGACCGGCGGTGGCGCGTACCTGTCGACGACGGTGCGCGGGACGGCCGCCGGCGACTACCGGGTGAAGGTGCGGGTCACGTCGTCCGGTGCGGTGACGTCGCAGCTCGTGAAGGCGACGGGCGGCACGGAGACGGCGCTGTCCGACGCGGCCGCCGTCGCCGGCGTCAGGTACGCCGCCGGCACCCGGCTGCTGGTCCGCGTGCAGGCGAGCGGCTCGTCGCCGACCACGCTG
>Ga0081539_10003734_pt1 | contig 18115 bp, 18 predicted proteins | sample TabmetS4T2R2_FD_71023 | JGI IMG/M metagenome (GOLD analysis project Ga0081539, IMG submission 71023) | Tabebuia heterophylla rhizosphere microbial communities from the University of Puerto Rico - S4T2R2 | ecosystem: Host-associated > Plants > Roots > Rhizosphere ...
TGCTTGCCGGCATCCGTCTTGTCCGTCGTCAGGAAGAGATCGGCCTCGGCCTCCCCCGTCGGACTGTTCGGCGACCAGGCGCGCTGCACCCAGAGCGCCTGGATCGGATGGATCTCCGTGCGCTCGCCGGCCGGCTGGTAGTGGTCGCAGTCCCAGATCCAGTAGCCCTTGATCCAGACCCGGTCGCCCGGCTCCGGCCAGGCGAAGTACGGAACCGTCTGCGCCTCGCGCTCGGTGTGCAGCCGGCCGAGCTCGCCGCTCTCCGCACCCGCGGTCGCGTCGTTGCCGGTTCCGATCAGGTCCGCGTACTGCGGATCGACCTTGACGTCCATGTTCAGGTCGTAGCCGGCATGGCTGTACGGTGTGTCGCCGCCGGAGACGTGCGCGGAGTACCACGCCTTGCCGTTCGAGTTGACGACTCCCTCCACGGTCCGCAGCGGCGGCGCAGCAGCCGAGGCCGCGGTGTCGCCGTCGAAGACGCGAACCCAGTTCGGCGACAGCCCCTGGATCATCGTCGCGTCGTTTCGCTCGCAGCCGTCCGCGACGGCGCGGACCTGCGGATCGGGGCCGGCGAGCGAGCGCGCGAGCACACCGGCGGCGGCGATCAAGGCGATCGCCGCGGCGGCGACCACGACCCGTCTCACACGTGGATTATGACCGGCGTCCCCGCGGTCGTCTGCCGAAAGAGCCTGCGCAGAACGTCGTTGCGGACGCGCACACAGCCGTTGGAGACGGCCTTGCCGACCGACCACGGCTGATTGGTCCCGTGGATTGCGATCGGACCGCCCTGGGTCCAGCCCGTGAGGACCTCCGAGAACGCCGAGATCCCGATCGCTCCCGGGCCGAACGGGCCGCTCGCGTCCTCGGGGATCAGCCGCTGGTTCACGTAGTAGCGGCCTGTCGGCGTCGGCGTGGCCGGAGACCCGATTGCGCCGATCGTCCGCAGCACGGCTCGGCCGTCACGAAAGAGCGTCACGCGCCGCGACGAGAGGTCGACCTCCACCCGGGTCCGCACCTTGGCGAGCTCGACGTCCGCCGCGCGCACCCACCCCTCCACGCCGTTCGGCCGCCGCGGGAGCTGGACGCGGTACCAGCGCGAGCAGTCGCGGAACGTGCGGACGGCCCGAACGCCGAAGACGGTGGGCACGCCGTTCTTGTTCAGCGTGCCGAAGCGCGCGAACGGTCGCCTGCCCGGGCTCCGGTAGGCGCGCAGGCGCCTGGCGGCGACGGCGGCGTACGCGGCGCGTCTCGAGCCGAGAGACGAGGACCCTGAGGCGCAGCTCCGCGCGGCCACCATCCCTCGGCTCGGTACCGGCGTTTGGGACGCGCAGGCGACGGCGAGGAGCAGACAGACGCAAACAAGGCTCACCGAACGGACGTCGAACACGATGCAAGTCTGTTACCCGAATTTCACCCTTTCCTTACGAGCGTCCGCCGCCGATAGAGCTACCGTGATTGGAGAGATGCGCACCAAGCTGCCGCACAAGCACGTCGCCGTCGTCAAGCATCAGCTCCGCCAGCGCGCAGGAATTCCCTACGAGGTCGAGACCAAGGTCTGCTCGGCCTGCGCCCGCGTTCTGGACGAGCGACCGCTGAAGCGCGCCGCGGCTTAGGCGAGCTCGGCCGCCACCGCGCGGAGCACCTCCGCCGCGCTGCCGTCGACCCGTAAGGCGGCGTGGCGATCGAATCGGGTCGGGCCCAGATTGACGATCGCGACCTCTCCGCCCGACTGCATCGTCTCCCAAGGCAGCAGCGAGACCGGCGCGACCTCGAGCGTCGAGCCGACCACGAGCAAGAGCGCGGCCTCGCGCGCCAGCTCGTAGGCGCGATCGATCGCCTCGAGGGGCAGCAGCTCGCCGAACATCACGACATCCGGCTTGAGGATCGTTCCGCACGCTTCGCAGCGCGGCGCGGCCGAGCTCTCGAGCAGCCGGAGCACGTCGTCCAGGGCGTACCGCGCGCCGCAGCCGCGACAGACGCAGGTGCGAATCGACCCGTGCACCTCCACGAGCTCCCGCGATCCGGCCCGGTCGTGCAGGAGGTCGATGTTCTGGGTGATCACGGCCCGCACGAAGCCGCGGGCCTCGAGCTCCGCGAGCGCGCGGTGCCCGTCGTTCGGCTCCGCCTGCGTGAGCGCGCCGAAACGCAGCGCGTAGAAGCTCCAGACCTTCTCCGGGTCCGCGTCGAACGCCTGGATCGTCGCGTACTCCATCGGGTCGTACTCGGCCCAGATGCCCGTGGGCGAGCGGAAGTCGGGGATGCCGCTCTCGGTCGAGACGCCCGCGCCGGTGAGGACCACGCACGGCTGCCGCCTGCGGATGAGCGCGGCGAGCGCCGCGGCGTCGCTCACGCCGCGCGGCGCTCGGCGACGACGCGCAGCAGCTCGCGGAGAGGGATGTCCTCCAGGGACTCGACGAGGAGGTCGGCGGCGGAGAGATCGAGCTGGGCGGTGACGGAGTTCGGGACGGCGACGCAGAAGATCCCCGCCGCACGCGCGGCGGCGACGCCGTTCGGCGAGTCCTCGAAGGCGATCGCGGCCTCCGGCGCGACCCCGAGCGTCGCGAGCGCGTCGAGGTAGAGCGTCGGCAGCGGCTTCGCGCGCGCGGCGTCGCCGTTCGCACAGACGATGCACGCCCAGCCGTCGGCGGTCTCGAGCCGTTCGAGGTGGCCGGCGATCCACTCGTTGGAGCTGCTCGACACGATCGCCACGCGCAAGCCACGGTCGCGCGCCTCCTCGAGGTACTCGGCGACGCCGGGACGGAACGGCTCGACCGCCGCGAGCGCAAGCTCGCGCTCGCGTTGCGCGCGCTCGACGGCGTCGCGGTCGATCGCGCGTCCGAGCGACTCCTCGAGATGCGCGAGCGGGTCGAAGCCGCCGAGCGTCCCGATCGCGGCCGCCCACCGTTCGACCGCGAGCTCGGCGCCGTGTTCGCGGTACGCCTCCTGCCACGTCTGGAAGGCGACGGACTCGCTGTCCACGAGCAGCCCGTCGAAGTCGAAGAGGAGCGCCTCGATCACGACTCCATCGTAGAGTCAGCCCGGTGGACGGGTTCACGTTCTCGACTGAGATCCGCGTTCGCTTCGCCGAGACCGACGCGCAGGGGATCGCGCACCATTCCAACTACCTCGTCTGGTTCGAGCTGACGCGCGTCGCGTATCTCGCCGAGTTCGCGGGCGGCTACAACGCCCTGCGCGAGGAGGGGTACGAGGCGACGGTCGTCGAGGCGCACGTCCGTTACCTCGCGCCCGCTCGATTCGACGACGTGGTCCGGATCTGGACCCGGTGCACGGACGTGCGAGGCGCGCGTTTCCGCTACGAGTACGCCCTCGAGCGAGCTGGGGACGGAGCGCGGATCGCCGACGGCTGGAGCTCCCACGCGTGTGTCGACGCACGCACGCTGCGGCCTACGCGCCTGCCGCAGTGGCTGGTCGACGCGGTCGCTAAGGCTGAGTCTTCGGCTTCGCCGGAGTCGTCGGCGCCGTCGACGTCCCGGCGGGATCGCTCGTGACCGGGCCGGTGTCCGTCGGCGGCTTCTTCGGCGGCTTCTCGACCGGCCTCGGCTTCGTTCCCACTCGCACGATGCGCGGCTCGCTGCGGTAGTACGAGCGCCACGTGTCGTCGTAGAGAAGCTTCCCCTTCGCATCGAACACCCGGCGCTCGACGCTCGTCTTCCGCGACGGTTCGCCGAAATCGTCCGTGACCCTCTCCCCGACGTAGAGGCCGGCGTCCCTCTCCGCCTCGGTCGGCGCGCCGCCCGTCACGGTCAACGGCGCCGTCTCCGACTCGACGCGTCTGTGGGGGCTGGTGCCGTAGAGCGCGACCGTGAGCGAGGACGAGCCGACGAAGGTGCGCAGCAGGAGCCAGTGGCCCGTGTCGTTCACGAACTTGAGGTCGACGTCGGGGTAGTTGACCGTCGCGTCGCGGCCGAGCGGGTAGTGCGAGATGTAGAGCGCGTGGTTCGTCCGCGCCGTGATCTTCAGACCCGCTTCGTACGCGGCGTTGAACGTGGTCGTCGAGACCTGGCAGACGCCGCCGCCGAGGCCGGTCTGCAGCTCGCCGTTGATGATCACCGGCGCCTCCAGAAATCCCTTGGCCGCCGTGCGCTCGCCGGTCGTCTTGTTGAAGGAGAACTCCTCCCCCGGCGCGATCAGGTGGTGGTCGATCAGGTGCGCGACGAGCTGGACATTGTGGATCCGGTTCGCGTCCCCGCCGTAGATCGTCTCGTATGCCCCGACGAGCTCGTGGATGTCCATCTCGCTCGCGCGTGCGGTGGTCAGGTGGGGCCGCGTCTGATGGATCACGACGGGTGCGACGCGGTTCGCCGTGGACAGCGCCGCCCGAAGGACGTTGCGCGCCGTCTCGGGGACGTCCACCGACTGGCCCGCTCGAGCCGGAACGAGGCGAACGCTGTTGCCGGCGCCGATCGTCCAGTCGGCGTCGCGCGGCTTCCGGTCGAGGACGCGCGCGAGCCGGACGAAGAAGCGATCGGCACCGGGACCGCCGACGCGAAGCTCTCGGTCGCCGTTGCGCGGCAGGTCGAGGAGCTCGGCGACGCGGTAGCGCGGCAGACGGAACCGTGTCGGCCCGATCGCGAGTCGCACCGGCGCCGAGAGGGCGGTGCTGACCTGCGCCGTCACGGGTTGCAGGTCCGCGGCCGTCACGGTCGCCGGGTCGAGGCGCACCGGCAGCTCGACGGAGGGCGTCCGCTGGAGCGACGCGAGCGCCTGAACGATCACGCGGGCGGCCGCGTCACGGTCGAGGACGCGCCCGACGCGGTCGGCGACGACGTAGGGGGTGAGGCCGCGGAGGCGCAGCTCGGCCTCGCGGTGCGGCCGGTTGATCGCGCGCTCGACCTTGTCGAGCTCGTAATCCAGCGCGGCGTTGTAGGCCTGCGCGCTGGGGGCGATGTTCGCGCCGAAGATTCGGACACCGAGGCGATAGAAGCCGCGCACCGGCGCGGTCGCGGGGCCTTGGCGGAGCGCCGCGTCGACGGCTGCGCCCCAGTCGACCTCGACCCCGAGCCGGCTCGGCGTGAGGCGCCAGGCGTGGCCGTCGGCCGTGAAGGTCACCGGGACGTCGTCGAGCGACTTGGAGCGGCGCTCCAGCACGGCCTTGGCCGCGTCGGCGTCCATCCCCCCGACCTGGACGCCGGCGATCTCGACACCGTTCGGCACACGCGCCGGCGACCCTGCGAAGGCGAGGCCCAGCGCGAGCGCGACGAGCGTGATCGCGCCGATCGTGATCGCGGCACGCCGCCAGAGGACGGCGCGGGCCGAGCGTTTGCGGGCAGGGGAACGAGAAACCGGACGGCTCAAGGGCGCGATTCTACCCGCGGCCGAGGCCGTCGCAGCGAGCCCTTCCTGAGTGTTGTTGCCGACTTGGACAACACGCGGCACACGGTTCTCGTTAGGATCGCCGGTGGGTGGTGGGCCGGGGTGCCCCAGCGGACAGCCAGGCGCCGAGCGTCAGAACGTGAAGAGCTCGATCCCGCCGGCCACGTTGAGCTCGATGCCCGTGACGTAGGCGGCGAGGTCGCTGCAGAGGAACGCGATCGCGTTCGCGATCTCCTGAGGATCGCCCGGCCGCCGCATGGCGGTGCGCTTGATCATCCGCTCGTTCATCTCCGCGTTCCCGAATCCGAACGCCTCGGTCGCGATGATCCCCGGGACGATCGCGTTGCACGTGATCCCGTGACGTGCGCCCTCGAGGGCGAGCGACTTCGTGAGCCCCAGGAGGCCCGCCTTCGTCGTCGAGTACGACGCCTGCCCGAAGCCGCCGAGCGTTCCGGCGACGGAGGCCATGTTCACGATCCGGCCCCACCCGCGTTCGCGCATGTGCGGCCAGACGGCCTGCGCACAGTTGAACGCGCCGGTGAGGTTGACGCGCAGGTCGCGCTCCCAGAGCTCGGGCGACTGGTTGGACAGCTGCGCGACGTGGTCGAGCGTGCCGGCGTTGTTGACGAGGATGTCGACCGAGCCCAGCTCGCCAACCGTCCGTTCGACCGCAGCGGCCACCTGCACGCGGTCGGCGACGTCACAGCGCACGGCGAACGCCCGCCGGCCGAGCGCGCGAATCTCGTCCGCCGTCTCCTCGCTGTGCACGAGCCCCTGCGTCCGCGCGACGGTGGCGAGCGCGCCGTAGCTGTCGGTTTCCTCCGACAGCTCGGACTCCAAGAGCAGGTCTGCGACGACGACGTCCGCACCGGCGCGCGCCAGCGTCAACGCATCGGCGCGCCCGAGCCCCCGCGACCCGCCGGTGACGAGCGCGACGCGCCCGGAGAGGTCGATCTCGATCGCCAACCCGTGCGCAGCCTCCCAGATCTGGCCTGCGCGGGCGCGACGCTCTGACTGCCTTCGAGACACTGGCGAGGGCCGCGCGGGCGAAGTCCGCGATTCGACCCGGGCACGCAACGCCTAGCGCGGGATGAAGAGCTCTTTCGCGATCACGAGCCGCTGGATCTGCGACGTCCCTTCGTAGATCTGGAACAGCTTCGCGTCGCGCATCAGCTTCTCGACCGGGTACTCCTTGATGTACCCGTAGCCGCCGAAGACCTGGACGGCGTCCGTGGTCACCTTCATCGCCGTGTCGGCCGCGAAACGCTTGGCGAACGAGGAGTACAGGGTCGCGCGCCGTCCGTAGCCGTTGTCGAGCATCCACGCCGCCTGCCAGGTGAGCAGCCGGGCCGCTTCGATCTCCGTCGCCATGTCGGCGATCAGGAAGTTCACGCCCTGGTGCATGGCGATCGGCATCTCGAAGGTCACGCGCTCGAGCGCGTACTGCTTCGCCAGCTCGAACGCCGCCTGTGCGACGCCCACCGCCCCCGCCGCAGTGCCGGGCCGCGTGAAGTCGAGCGTGGTCATCGCGATCTTGAAGCCGTCGCCTTCCTCGCCGAGACGGTTCGCGGCGGGGACGACGACCTCGTTGAGGGCGAACGCGGAGGTGTCGGTGGCGCGCTGGCCCATCTTGTCGAGGTGCTTCTCGATCGTCACGCCCTCCGCGTCCATCGGGACGACGAAAGCCGAGAGGCCGCGGTGGCCGCGACTCGTGTCCGTCTTCGCGAAGACGACCGTCCAGGCAGCGTGGCCGGCGTTCGTGATGAACATCTTCGAGCCGTTGAGCACGTACTCGTCGCCGCGGCGCTCGGCAGTCGTCTTGATCCGCGCGACGTCGGAGCCTGCGTCCGGCTCCGAGAGGCCGAACGAGCAGAGGATCGGCTCGTCGAGGAGCGGCGGCAGCCATCGGCGCCTTTGCTCGTCGGAGCCGGCGAGAAGGACGGGCCCGGCACCGAGCGTGTTGGCCACGATCGAGACCGCGATCCCCGAGCAGCCCCAGGAGAGCTCCTCGCCGATCAGCATCCCCTCGAAGCCGGGGAGTCCAAGGCCACCGTATTCCTCGGGGACGTGGACGTTCATCAGCCCGAGCTCGTGCGCCTGGGCAATCACGTCCGCCGGATGCACCGAGCGCTCGTCGTAGTCGGCGGCCCTCGGCCGGATCTCCTTCTCCGCGAATTCGCGGGCGAGGGAGCGCAGGGCCGTCTGCTCCTCGGTGAGCGCGAACGAGATGCCGCCCGCCACGGCCTGCTCGATGGTCGTCACGAACCGCCTCCGCAAACGTTGATTGACTGATCAGTCAAGATGGTAGCCGCCCGGCCGGAAGGGCGCTACCGTCGGTTCGTGCACCGGGTCGCCGCGATGCTGCTTCTCGCCTTCGCGGTCGCGCAGCCGGCGGCCGGGGCGCGGCGTGAGTCGACGATCCCCTTCGTCCCGGCGAGCCGCGCGAACTACCACCCGGCGCACCGCAGCGCAGGCGCGATCCGGCTGATCGTCCTCCACACGATCGAGGGCACGTACGGCAGCGCGATCGCGTGGTTCCGCAACCCTCGGGCGCGGGCGTCGGCCAACTTCGTCGTCGCACGCGACGGGCGCATCACGGAGATGGTGGCGCCGTGGAACGTCGCCTGGCACGCGGGAAACAGCTGGGTGAACGCCCACTCGCTCGGCATCGAGCACGAGGGACTCGCCGGCCTCCCGTGGCTGTACACCGACGCCGAGTACCGGAGCTCGGCCCGGCTCGTAGCCTCGCTCCTTCGCCGCTCCCGCCTCCGCGCCGATCGCGGACACGTGATCGGACACACCGAGGTGCCGGATCCGTACCACCGAGGTCGCTTCGGCGGCTACTCCCACCACACGGATCCCGGCCGGTTCTGGAACTGGCCGCGGTACATGACGTACGTGCGCAGCTATGCGGCGGGCGCGGAGCCGCCGCCACTCGCGTTCGACGTGGCCGTTCCGACCCCCACGCTGATGCAGCGCGTCGGAGACGTCGTCGACTGGCAAGCCGTTCCGGCCGGCGAGGCGGCAGCGCGCGTCGACTTCCTCGTTGACGGGGCGCTTGCGGGAACCGCGTCGAGCGAGCCGTGGTCACGCGCATGGGACAGCTACGCGGTCGCGAACGGCAAGCACGTGCTGACCGCGCGCGCGATCTCCGAGGACGGAACCGAGGCGAACGCGAGCGTGGTCGTCTTCGTGCGGAACGTGCGCATCGCGATCACGTCCTCCAGCCTCGGTGACGGCGACATCGTCCGCGGGCTCGTGCGCTGGACGGCGACCGTGCGTGGACGACCGGACCGCGTCGAGTTCTTCGTCGACGACGTGCTTCGGTACACACAAACCACGGCGCCCTACGTGTTCGAGGCCTGGAACGCATCGCAGGAGGCGGACGGCGAGCACCGGCTGCTGCTGCGCGCGATCCGGCACGACAAGGTCGTCGCCTCGCTGACGGCGCGCGTCGTCGTCGTCCGCTAGCGCAGCCGCGCGCGGAAGGCGAGCACCCGTGCGACGTGCCCGTCGAGCGCGCCGGACCGGGCGAGCGGTGTCAAGGCGACGATCGCGCGCCGAGCGTGCGCCGGGCTCGTGAAGAGCACGAGGTCGGCGCCCGCGAGCGCTGCGGCGCGCGCCCAGCGCTCCACCGGCGCCCGGCGGACGATCGACAGCGAGTCGGTGATGGCGATGCCGCCGAACCCGAGCGCGCGGAGCCGCCGGTAGGTGTCACGCGAGATCGTGGCGCGGAACGGCGCGCCGTCGTAGAACCCGTTGCTCGTCATCACACAGCCGACGCCCGCGCGGATCGCGGAAGCGAATGCCGCAACCTCCCAGCCGCGGACCCGCGCGTCGACGTGTGGCGCCTCGTCGGTCGAGACGCGGGCGCTGCCCAGGCCGGGAAAGTGCTTCACGCAGCCCTGGACGCCGCCGTCGCGCAGGCCGCGGGCGAACGCGAGCCCGAACGCCGCGCGGCGGAAGTGGCGGCTCCCGAGCGGGCCGTCGGGCGCGTCGAGCACCGGCGCGAGGTCGACGTCCACGCCGGCACCGCGCAGCGCAAGCCCGGTCGCGCGGCCGGCGGCGCGCGCATCTGCTGCCGACCGGTACACGGACGCCGGCCGTGCCGGCGGGAGCTCGCGCAGCGCGCGCACGTCTCCACCCTCCTGATCCGCGAAGACGATCGCCTCGGTGTTGCGGTCGTAGTCGCGGCTCCAGCGCTGCACGAGGACGCCGCCGACACCGTGCGGCGCAGGTAGGCCGGAGACGACGACGAGCGCGGCCTTCTGTTGCGGCGTGAGCGCGGCAACTGCTGCAGCGAGGAGCGCGGCGAGCGCCACGGGCCGAGCGTATCCTCCGCGCGCGATGCCGGTGACGACGCAGCGCGGCCCCCGCGTCGGTGACGACGCCGTCGAGCTGGAGCTGACGGACGCCAAGCTGATCGGCGTCGCGCTGCTCCACGAGCTCACGCGCCCCCGACGCGTCGAATTCGGCCGCGCGGGCCGGACCTTTCGGTTGCGCTTCCCGCGGCCGAATGCCGACCGCTTCGAGTACCTGCTCGAGCTCACGCGGCGCGGCGGCGCGCGCGAGATCGTCCCCGACCCGACGAATCCCCTCCGCGCGCCCGGCCCGTTCGGCGACAAGTCGGTGATCGAGTTCCCGAGCTACGAACCTCCGGAATGGGTCGCCGACGAGGAAGCGGCGCCGGGGGACCTGCGCGAGCTCCCCCTCGAGAGCGTCCGGCTCCGAACGATCGTTCCGAGCCTGCTGTGGTCCGCAGCCGACACCGATCCCCACGAGCCGCTGCCGCTGCTCGTGGTCCACGACGGGCCGGAGTACGCGCAGTACTCCGCGTTGGTGCGGCTCCTCGACCATCTCGTCGACTTCGGCGAGACGCCCGAGTTCCGGGCGCTGTTGTTGCCGCCGGGCCGCGCGCGGAACGAGGTCTACTCCGCCTCCGCGCGCTATGCGAACGCGCTCGCGGCCGACCTGCTGCCGCGCGCGTTCGAGCAGGCGCCGACAAACCGGCAGCCGGTGCTCCTCGGCGCCAGCCTCGGCGCGCTCGCCGGCGTCCACGCGCACTTCCGCAATCCCGGGCTGTTCGGCGGCTTCTTCCTCCAGTCCGGAAGCTTCTTCCGCCGCCGCTTCGACTCGCACGAGGCGCGGTTCAAGCGGTTCGCGCGGATCACACGGTTCGTGGGCCAGGTGCACGGGCGGAGCGGCTTCGCGCCGCCCGTGCCGACGATGATCACGTGCGGCGCCGCGGAGGAGAACCTCGCGAACAACCGCGCGCTCGCGGACGCGCTCGTGCGGCGCGGCTGGCCCGTGCGCACGTTCTGGAATGGCGACGCGCACAACTGGACGGCCTGGCGCGACGCCCTGCAGCCGCACCTCTCCGAGCTCCTCGTCCACGTCTGGACGTGAACCGCCGCGACGTCGAGCTCGGGCCGTTGCGGCTGATCGCCTACGGGCACTGGGGACGGCCGGTCCTCGTGTTCCCGTCCGAGCTGGGCCGCCGCTGGGACTGGGAGGACAGCGGGATGGTCGGCGCGCTGACGCAGCTGATCGACGGCGGCCGCGTGAAGCTGTACTGCGTCGACGGCGCGGACGCGTATACCTGGCGCGCCGACGACGTGCCGCTGGAGGAGCGGGCGCGCCGGCACGGCGAGTACGAGCTCTGGATCAACGACGTGGTCGCTCCCTGGATCCACGCGGATACGAACAGCGGCGAGATCGTGGTGACAGGCGCAAGCTTCGGCGCCTACCACGCGGCGAACTTCGCGCTCAAGCGCGCCGACCTCTTCCCGCTCGCGATCTGCATGAGCGGCGTCTACGACGTCGGCGTGGTCGGCTGGGGCGAGCGCGGCGACGCGACGTACTTCAACAACCCGTTGGACTACGTGCAGCACCTGCACGGAGATCACCTCGACTGGCTCCGCTCGCGCGTCTCGCTGCTCCTCGTGTGCGGGCAGGGCCAGTGGGAGGACACGACGGGCGCACTGGAGTCGACGAAACGCTTCGGCGGTCTCCTCGGCGCGAAAGGGATTCCCCACGAGGTCGACCTCTGGGGTCACGACGTTCCGCACGACTGGCCGTCATGGCGCGCGCAGATCGCTCATCATCTCCCCCGGTTTGCCTGACCACCTGATCGGCCTGCTGCTCGGCACCGAAGAGGACTGGCCGCGCGCGTTCGAGGCGCTGGTCGGGCGGCTGGGCCCGCTGCGCTGGCGCGGCGAGGAGCACCGGCTGACGACCGAGCGCATCCTCAACGAGCCGTTCGACCTTCGCGGCACGCCGCGTTACTCGCTCGTGATCGACCGGCTCGCGTGGTGGTACGACCTCCCGCGCGAGTGGTTGAAGAAGGTCAGCCTCGGCGACGACGTCTACCTGCTCAACAACCCGTTCACGTTCCAGGCGATGGAGAAGCACAGCGCCTACGTCGCGATGATGCGGCTCGGGCTGAAGGTGCCGGACACGTGGATGGTGCCGCACAAGGCGCCGACACCCATCGCGCGTTTCGAGTACATGGCCGCGAAGTTCGCGGACGTCGCGTCGAAGTACAACGCCGCGTTCGACCTCAACGAGGTCGCCGAGCGGATCGGCTATCCGCTGTACATGAAGCCGTTCGACGGCGGACAGTGGGTCGGGGTGACGCGCATCGGCAGCCCGGAGGAGCTGCAGCAGCGCTACGACGCGTCCGGCGAGCGGCTGATGCACCTGCAGGCGGCCGTCGAGGACTTCGACGTCTTCGTCCGCTCGCTCTCGATCGGCGCCGAGACGATGACCATGCACTTCGACCCGGGCGCGCCGATGCACCTCCGCTACATCGTCGATCACGGATTCCTCAGTCCCGAGCTCGGAAACGAGATCGTGACGATCTCGCGGCTCGTCAACGCGTTCTTCCGCTGGGAGTTCAACTCGTGTGAGACGCTCGTGAAGGGCAGCGGCGTGTTCCCGATCGACTACGCGAACGCTTCGCCCGACGTCGCCCTGACCTCGCTGCACTACTACTTCCCGTGGGCGATCAAGACGCTCGTCAAGTGGTCGGCGTTCTGCACGGTGACCGGTCGACCGATGCGCGTCAGCCAGAACACGCGCGACTATTTCGCCGTCGGCGATCGCGACGACCTCACGTACGAGGACAAGCTCGCGGAATACCGCAAGCTCGCCGACGCGTACTTCCAGGTCGACGCCTACGAGGAGTTCTGCGCCGAGACGCTGCCCGGGCTCGACGAGCTGACACGGGAGTGGTTCGCGTCGCCCGAGTTCGACGCGCTGCTCGTCGAGGTCGTGACCGGGACGTTCCCGGCGCACGAGCACGAGGAGATGGTCGCACGCCACCGTGGCCTGGTCGGGCAGTGGCTCCGCGAGCAGCTCGGCGTCGCGGCTCCCTAGCTCTCGCCCTCCCAGTAGTCGACTCCGTCCGCCAGCCGGTAGATCCCGCGCTCGTCCGGAGCGGGCATGTCGATCAGGACCTTGCGGCTGTCGGGATACACGGCGACCGAGGGGTTCCCGAGCTTCGTCGAGAAGATCATCACCCGCGTCGGCTCGTCCGTCTCGTTGCGAACCTGATGCGCGCCGTCCGGCCCCTCACGGAAGCACACCGTGTCGCCCGGGCGCAGGCGGTGCTCGCCTTCGGGCGTGCGCAACGTCGGCTCGCCGGTGAGCACGATCAGCCACTCCTCCTCGGGATACTCGTAGTGGTAGGGGAACGACCTTCCGCCGGGCGGGAGCTCGTAGATGCTCGCGCCGAGCTTGCGCGAGCCGATCGCCTCGCCGACGCGCGCGTAACGCCAGTTCCAGCCGTCGGGACGATTTCCGTCCCGGAGCTCGGGCTCGAAGATGTTGAAGGTGTCCATGGCGTACAGCCTCTACGATCTGGGCGTGGCGACGACGAGTGAGCGGGCCGCGGTCGATCCGCGCGACTTCCTCGCTGTCGACGCGCTGCTCGACGACGAGGAACGCGCGATCCGCGACACGGTGCGCCAGTGGGTGCGCGATCGCGTCCTTCCCGACGTCGGCGGCTGGTTCGAGGAGGGCGTCCTGCCGCGCGAGCTCGTCAAGGAGGTCGCGGAGCTCGGGCTGCTCGGGATGCACCTCTCGGGATACGGGCTGCCCGGGGCAAGCTCGGTCGCGTACGGCCTGACATGCATGGAGCTCGAGGCCGGCGACTCGGGCGTCCGCAGCCTCGTGTCGGTGCAGGGCTCGCTCGCCATGTTCGCGATCTGGCGGTGGGGCTCGGAGGAGCAGAAGCAGCGGTGGCTGCCGCCGATGCACGCGGGCGAGGTGATCGGTTGCTTCGGTTTGTCCGAGCCCGACGCTGGGTCCGATCCCGGGTCGATGCGCACTTCCGCACGTCGTGACGGCGACGACTGGATCCTGAACGGCTCGAAGATGTGGATCACGAACGGCACGATCGCCGACGTTGCCGTCGTGTGGGCCCGCACGGATGCGGGCGAGATCAACGGCTTCCTCGTCGAGCGCGGCACCCACGGGTTCGACGCGCCGGAGATGAAGCACAAGCTCTCGCTGCGCGCCTCGGTGACGTCCGAGCTGCTGCTTCGGGACGTTCGCGTTCCCGACGAGAACCGGTTTCCCGAGGTGTCGAGCCTGCGCGGGCCGCTCTCCTGTCTCAACGAGGCGCGCTACGGCATCGTCTGGGGCGCCGTCGGCGCCGGCCGCGCGTGCTTCGAGGCCGCGCTCGAGTATGCGCGCGAGCGGCAGGTGTTCACGAAGCCGATCTCCGCGTACCAGCTGACGCAGCAGAAGCTCGCGGAGATGGCGCTCGAGGTGAATCGCGGGACGCTGCTGGCACTCCACCTCGGGCGGATGAAGGACGGCGGCACGCTCCGGCCGGAGCACGTGAGCATGGGCAAGATGGCGAACGTCCGCGGCGCTCTTGAGGTGGCGAGGACGGCGCGCACGATCCTCGGCGCGAACGGGATCACGCTCGAGTATCCGGTGATCCGGCACATGAACAATCTCGAGTCCGTCCTCACGTACGAGGGCACGCACGAGGTGCACACGCTCGTCGTCGGCGAAGCGCTGACGGGCGAGAACGCCTTTCGCTGATCCTCCGCTCCACGGCCAGCGACGCGGCGGGTCGCAAAGCCCGGCGCGCTCGGCGTTGGCGAGGACGTACGCACACGCGGTCTCCAGGTAGCCCTCGTCCTCGATCAGTCGGACGCCGAAGCGCTCCTGGAACAGGTGGCCGACGCGATCGTGCCGGCGGTTGAACCGCTGTGCGTACATGAAGTTGAGCCGGTGCATCCCGCGCGAAAGCCGATCGCGGGCGGCTTCGACGACGAGATGAAAGTGGTTGTCGAGGACGCAGTACGCGTAGAGGAGCCAGCTGAACCGCCGCTCCGCCTCGCGGATCGCGCGCACGACGGCGTCGCGGTCGAAGTCGTCGCGGACGATGGGCTGCCGCGCGACGCCCCGAACGGTCACGTGAACGACGCAGTGCGGTGGAAGAACGGCGGAGCGCGGGCGGCGGGGCATGGCGACGACGGTAGCGGCGGACAGCCGGGGAATCGTCGTCCTGGACGAAACGGCGCTGACTCGACACACCTTGCCTCAGGGACAGTCCCTGCACCGAGGACGAAGCGGCGATGGCCGTTGCTGCCACGCCGCAGGGACAGTCCCTGGGACCCTGCCGCACCCGCCTTGGCCAGCGAGGTCATGCCGCAGGGACAGTCCCTGCGGCATGGCCGCACCGCCCGTGTCGCCTTCCGCCGCTACACCGTCACGGCCGGCGGTGCCTCCTCGAGGGCCGCGCGCGGGGATCCAGCGCAAGCCCGGCGAGCCCGGCGACGATTGGCAGCGCAGCAGGAACCTGAGAGCGACCGGGACGACCGCGACCATGTCGACCAGCGCCGAGAATGCCGACGGCGCCTGCCAGAGGCGGGACGCGGAGCCTCATCCGCGAACGGTCCCGAGAACCGGCATGCCGTTACATTCACCCAATGGCCCTCCTCGCGGTGGCGGCAGCGCTGGCACTTCCGCCGAACGGCATCCTCGTGGTCGGCAAGAGCCTCGGCGGGGTCCGCCTGGGGATGACGCCCGCGCAGGTCGAGCGCGTCTGGGGCGCCGACCACGGTCGCTGCCGCTCGTGCGCGCGGACAACGTGGTACTTCACGTATCGGAGGTACCGACCGGAGGGCGCCGCCGTCCGCTTCCGGCGCGGCCGCGTCGACGCGGCCTGGACGCTGTGGTCGCCGCTCGGCTGGCGAACGCGCGACGCGACGTTGGCGGTCGGGATGAACGCGCTCGAGGTGAACGCGCGCTACGGAGCGCTCGTCGCCATTCCGTGCGGCACGTATCGCGCGCTGATCCTCACGCGCGGCGAGGTCACCACGAGCTTCTACCTCTACGGACAGAAGCTCTGGGGCTTCGGGATCGGGCGCCCCGGAACGTCACCCTGCCGCTGAGCGCTCCTCTTCCTGCTTGAGCCGCCGGACGAGCGGGATCGCCGCGCAGATCGGCAGCGCGAGGATCGGCCACAGCAGCTGGTAGCCGTGCGTCGATTCGAAATACCGGCCGAAGATGTCCATCACCGCGCCCGCAGCGATCGGCCCGACGATCAGGCCGAACCCCTTCGTGGTAGTTGCGAGCCCCGCGACCGCGCCGCGGTGTTCCTCCGGCGTCACCTTGAACAGCAGCCCCCACGCAAGCGTCATCACGGCGCCGCCGGCGATCGTCACCGGAAACATCAGCGCGAGGTACCAGTCGTGCCAGTCCTGGGCGAGCCCGCCGAGCAGCAGCCCGCCGCCGTAGAGGAACGAGCACAGGTAGATGATCCGTGCAAGCCCGAACCTGTCGCCGAGGCGGCCGGCCCACGCGGCCGCGAGGACGTAGCCACCGGCGACGGTCGCGAGCACGGCAGTGCTGATCGCCACCGGCTCGCCGAGGCCCTGCGTGATGTAGAGGACGACGAAGAACCGTGCGCCCGCGAACGTCCCCTCCCAGGCCGAGTTGCAGACGAGGAAGCGGCGCACGTTCGGCTCCGAGCGGAGGATCCGCCAGCTGTGCCCGACGTAGACGTCCACTCCCTCGAAGACGCGCTTCGTGGCCCGCGGCGGCTCGCGGACGAAGATGATCGCGGCTCCGCACGCGGCGACGGCCCCGAGCGCCGTGATCAGGAACGGTGCCGGGTGCCACAGATCGAACAGAAAGCCGCCGCCGATCAGGCCCGCGCCGATCGCGAAGCCGCGGAGGAGATGCTGCACGCCCTGGGCGCGGCCGTACTCCGACGCGGGCAGCAGGTCCGGGTAGAGGCCGCGGTACGGCGGCTCGTACACGTAGTACGCAAAGAAGAACGCGAGCAGGATCAGCGTCGTCAGCCACAGGTTCGGCATGAACGCGACGACCGCGAGGCAGAAGCCCATCGGCCCGAGCGCGACGAGCATGAACGGCCGCCGCCGGCCGAGCGGCGTGTGGAACGCGTCGCTCCACGGGCCGATCACGAGCGGCAGCGTCAGCGCGAACAACCCCTCGGAGCCGAGGACCAGCGCGATCAGCGTCCGCGAGTCCGTGAAACGGCCGAGCAAGGGCGGCAGGTAGGCCGACGTCGTCGTCAGCGAGAAGGCGAGCCCGAAGGCGCCGAGCCCGAGCACCCACTGCTCGCGGCGTCGCCGCGGGCTCGGAAGCGGTACGACCCGCGCCGGTACCTGCTCCATTTGCCGACTTGTATACGTTCCGGGCTTCGTGAGGCCTCTGGCGGGCATGCTCGTCGTCGACCTGACCCGCTACCTGCCGGGAGCCTTCGCGAGCCGCGAGCTGCTACGGCTGGGCGGACGCGTCGTGCACCTCGAGCCGCCCGGAGGCGACCCGATGCGGGCCGTGGAGCCGAGCTGGGAGGCCGAGCTGAACGCGGGGAAGGAATCGGTCGTCTGCGACCTCAAGGCCGACCTCCGGTTCGCGCGCGCGCTGCTCGCGCGCGCGGACGTCGTTCTCGAGAGCTTCCGGCCCCGCGTCGCCGCGCGTCTCGGCGTCGGCCCGGACGACGTCCCCGAACGGGCCGTCTACTGCTCGATCACCGGCTTCGGGGGCGACGAGCAGCGCGCCGGCCACGACCTCAACTACCTCGGTTGGGCGGGCGCGCTCGCCGAGACGGCGCCGTCGTTGCCACCGCTCCCGATCGCCGACCTCGCCGCCGGTGCCCTCGGCGCCGTGACGCAGATCCTCGCCGCGCTGCTGGAGCGCGAGCGCACCGGACGCGGCGCGCGCCTGGTCGTTTCGATGACGCACAACGCGCACGAGCTCGGCCGCTTCGGCGACCCGCTGACCGGTCGCCTCGCGTGCTACCGGATCTACGCGTGCGCGGACGGACGCCTCCTCACTGTGGCCGCGCTCGAGGCGAAGTTCTTCCACCGCCTCTGCGAGCTGCTCGGTCGAGAAGATCTCGTCCCGGCCCAGTACGACGCGGCGCAGGAAGAGCTTGCCGCCGAGCTCGCCGCCGTCTTCGCGACGAAGCCGCTCGCGGAATGGCTCGCCGTGTTCGACGGCGAGGACGTCTGCGCAGGACCGGTCGCGACGTACGACGAGGCGGCCGCGACGTATGCACGTGACACCGGCGCCCGCGCTCCCGCCCTCGGCGAGCACACCGATGCGTGGAGGGCCGAGCTGCAGGCGTGACCCTGCGCCTCGGAGTGGTTGCCGCCTGTCTCGCCGCGCTCGTGCCCGCGGCGGGCGTCGCGCGTCCACGCGCGGAACCGACGGGAGTCCGGCTCCTCGTCGAACGCGACGGCCGGCTCGCCGTCCTCGACCTCGCCGGCGCGACGAGCCTTCGCCTTCCGCT
>Ga0081539_10003735_pt1 | contig 18108 bp, 18 predicted proteins | sample TabmetS4T2R2_FD_71023 | JGI IMG/M metagenome (GOLD analysis project Ga0081539, IMG submission 71023) | Tabebuia heterophylla rhizosphere microbial communities from the University of Puerto Rico - S4T2R2 | ecosystem: Host-associated > Plants > Roots > Rhizosphere ...
CGCGAGCACGGGCTCGAGCAGCGCCTCGGGCAGCAGCAGCCAGCCGAGGCGAAGCCCGGGCGCGAGCGTCTTGCTCGTCGTGCCCGCGTACACGACGTGGTCGGGAGCGAGCGCCTGCAACGCGCCGACGGGAGGACGGTCGTAGCGGAGCTCCGCGTCGTAGTCGTCCTCGATCAGCACCCCGCCGGTCGCGCGTGCCCAGGCCACCGCGGCAGCGCGCCGGTCCGGGTGCAGCAGCGCGCCGAGCGGGAACTGGTGCGCGGGCGTGAGCACCATCGCGCCGGCGCGGGTCTCGGCGAGTCGATCGGTCCTCGCCCCGCGCGTATCGACGGGAACCGGCACGACGTCGAGACCGGCGGCGCGGGCGATGTCTCGGTGCCACCAGAAGCACGGATCCTCCATCGCGATCCGGTCCACGCTCCTGCCGCGCAGCGCGCGGGCGACGAGGGACAGTCCATGGCTGAACCCCGCGCAGACGACGACCCGCTCGGGGTCGGCGACGACGCCGCGCGCGCGCGCGAGGTACTCGGCGAGCGCGTGCCGCAGCTCGCGACGGCCGCGCGGGTCGCCGTAGCCGAGGCTCGACGCCGGCGCGTCGCGCAGACCGCGCCGCAGCGCGTTCGCCCACGCCGTGCGCGGGAACGCGGCCAGGTCGGGGAGACCGGGGTTGAAGCTGAAGCGAGGCGCGCGGCCTGCGCGGTCGACGCGCGGACGCGCGGGCTGCGCAGCCAGCGCAACGTCCGCAACCCAGGTGCCCGCACCGCGGCGGCTGTTGAGGTACCCCTCCGCCTGCAGCTGGCCGTACGCCTCGACGACGGTGCCGCGCGCGAGCCCGAGGTCGCCGGCGAGCGCCCGCGTCGACGGCAACCGCGTGCCGGCGACGAGCCGGCTCTCGCGGATCGCCGCGCGCAGCGCGGCCTCGAGGGCCGCGCGCCTCGGCCCGTTCGGGTCGAGCGCGAGCTCGAGCGTCGTCGCCGAAGTGGTCCAAGGAGAGCGCATGAAAATGGCCCTGCGGGGTGGATCACCGGCAGCGTAACGTCCGCGGCCTGATGGCCGTCGCAAGCGCGTGCGCGTAGGCTTCCGCCGCGTGGAAGCCGGGACCGAGAACCTCGTCGAGGCGCTCGCGCGCCTGAGCCTCTTCGCGGACCTGACGCATCCGCAGCTCGAGGTTCTCGCGCACTCCTTCGACGAGGAGGTCTTCGCCGAGGGCCAGCGGGTGATCCGCCAGAACATGCCCGGGAGCGGCTTCTACGTCATCCTCGAGGGCGAGGCGAAGGTCGTGATCGACGGCGTCGAGCGAGCGCGGCTGAGCCCAGGCGACTTCGTCGGCGAGATCTCGATCCTCACGGACGAGCTGCCGATTGCGGACGTCGTCGCCGTGACGATGCTGCGCTGCCTCGCGATCCCGAACACCGAGCTGAAGGCGTTCATGCTCGGCCAGCCGGCGGTGATGTATCGCATGCTTCAGACCGAAGCCAGGCGGCTGCGCGCCGCGAGCATTTGGGAGCGCTGAGCGAGCGCCCGTTTCCGCCGGGCGCATACGACGTCGTCGTGATCGGAACGGGCCCGGGCGGCCTGCAGACGGCGTACTCGCTCGCGAAAGGCGGTGTCGAATGTGCCGTCCTCTCACGCGACCCGGCGCCCGGCGGGATGTTCCGCCGCTTCCCCGTCTTCCAGCGCCTGATCAGCTGGACGAAGCCCGATGCGCCTGTCGAGCGCGGCACGCGCGAGTACGAGGCGTACGACCACAACAGCCTGCTCGGCGAGGAGCGCGACCACCGTGCGCTCGCCCCGGAGTTCATGGACCGCGCGTTCGACCTGCCCGCCCGGCACGAGATGGAGTCGGCGCTCGCCGAGTTCGCGGCGCGCGGCGGCGTGCAGGCGCGCTACGACTGCGAATGGCTGGCGACGCGGCGTACGGATGAAGGCTTCGTGCTCGAGACTGCGGACGGCGAGTACAGCTGCCGCGTGTGCGTCTTCGCGCTGGGCGCCACCGAGCGGTGGACGCCGCCGATTCCCGGTCTCGACGCCGCGCCGCACTACGCCGACACGCTGACGCCGGAGTCCTACGCAGGGAAGCGCGTCTTCGTCATCGGCAAGCGCAACTCGGGCTTCGAGCTCGGTCAAGGCCTGTTGCCGTGGGCTCGCCAGCTCGTGCTCGCGTCGCCGCGGCGCGTCGACACCGCGGTGCTCGCGTTCTCGCCGCTGCGGCTGCGCTACCTGCAGCCGTTCGACGAGTACGTGCGCGGCGGCTCGGGCAGCTACGTCGTCGACGTGTCGATCGAGCGCGTCGAGCGGAATGCGGACGGCTACCGCATCCACGCCACGGGCACGACGTGGGACGGCAAGCTCGTGTTCGACAGCGACGAGGTGATTGTCGCCACCGGCTTCCGCGCGCCGCTGCGCGACCTTCCTGCGCTCGGCGTCGCGACCGTGAGCGACGGGCGGCTGCCGGCGCAGACGCCCTACTGGGAGAGCGTGTCCGTGCCGGGGATCTATTTCGCCGGCAACGTCACGCAGGCGTCGCCCGGGCTGCGCAAGCACGGATCGTCGAGCAGCTCGAGCTCGGTCAACGGCTTCCGCTACAACGCGCGCGTGCTCGCGGAGCACATCGCCGAGAAGCACTTCGGGCGGGATCGGAAACGTCCCGAGCTCCGGCGCGACGACGTCGTCCCGTACCTGCTCTCGGAGCTTGCGCACGCGCCCGAGCTTCGGATCCAGAAGGGCTACCTCGCGCGCGTCGTGAGCGTGGACGAGACGCAGGGGATCCGCGACGACGGCATCGTTCCGCTTGCCGACTTCGTCGACCGCGCGGGCCCGGACGCGTGCGCGGCCGCGGTGGAGTACGACGGCGGCGGGGCGATCGTTCCCGTCGTCTACGTGCGGCGCGGCGGGCGACTCTCGGAGCACGTGCTGCCGCCGCACCCGATGCATGCGTTCGACACCGACGCGCACCGCAGCGAGCTCGAAGCGCGCGTCGCTCCGTTGCTCGGCTAGCGTGCGCGACTTGGGCCTGACGGAGCACGAAGTCGCCTTGCGCGCAGGCACGACGCCCGAACGTGTGCGCGAGCTCGTCGAGCTCGGCATTCTCGCGCGCGGCGAAGGGGACGGACAGTTTCGCACCGGCGACGCGCTGCGCGTCCAGCTCGTCGACGAGCTCGAGGCCGCGGGGATCCCAGGGGAGAGGATCGCCGCGGCAATCGCGGACGGCGCGCTCTCGCTGCGCTACCTCGACTGGTTCCCCGACCCGCCGCCGCGGGCCGATCACACGTATGCGGAAGCGTGCGATGAGCTCAGGATTCCGTTCAGCCTGCTCGAGAAGGTCTTCGCGAGCTTCGGCCTGCCACGTCCGCAGCCGTCCGACCGGGTGCGCCGCGAGGACGAGGAGGTTCTCGCAGCCTTGCCCGTTCTGCTCGCGGGCGGTCTCGGCGAAGCGGAGGTGCTGCGCGCCTCGCGTGTCTGGGGCGAAGGCGTGCGGCGCGTCGCGCAACACCAGGTGCATTCCTTCCACGAGCTGATCGAGGAGCCGTTCCGGCAGCAGGGGATGTCGGATGACGAGGCGCTTTCGGCGGCGATGTCGACGGTCGGCGTGCGCATGATCCCGCTCGTCCATCGCATGATGAACTGGCTGTACAGCCGTCATTTCGAGCGCTACGCCATCGAGCACCGTGTCGGGCACGTCGAGAGCGCGCTCGAGAGCGCGGGCCTCCACCGGCGGCCTGCGGCCGACCCCGAGGCATGCGTGTTCGCGGACCTGTCCGGCTACACGCGCCTGACCGATCGGCTCGGCGACGAGGTCGCATCCGAGATGGCGCTGCAGCTGGCCGAGCTGATGCAGGAGGTCGGGGACGACCACCGCGGGCTCGCCGTGAAGATGCTCGGCGACGGCGTGCACTTCCACTTCGAGGATCCGTCGAGCGCGGTGCTCGGCTCGCTCGATTTCGTGGACAAGGCGCGGGAGCGCGAGCTGCCGCCGGCGCACGTCGGCGTCAACGCCGGGCCGATGACGTACACGGACGGCGACTACTACGGGATGACCGTGATCGTCGCGGCGCGGATCGCCGCCCAGGCGGGGCCGGGGGAGGTGCTCGTCGGCGAGGCGGCAACTGCGTCCACGAAGCCCGAGGGCGTGCGCTTCGAGGAGGTCGGGCCGCTCGCGCTCAAGGGCGTCGCGCGGCCGGTGACGGTGTTCCGCGCCGTCAGGGCCGCGGGCTGAGCTCGAGGACGCGCACGAGCCACTCGCGCACGGCGTCGCGCAGCGCCGGGAGGTCGGTCTTCAGCGAGTGGTCGCCCGCCACCTCGACGACCGTGCGCTGCGGGCCCGGCGGCGGCATGCCGAACGGGTCGCGCGTTCCCTGGACGACGAGCGTCGGTAACGCAACGCCGTCGAGCTCGTCGAGGCGGCTGCGTTCCGGCTTGCCGGGCGGGTGCACCGGAAACGCGAGGCAGAGCACGGCGATCGCGCCCGTCTCCGCCACGGTGCGGCACGCCACGCGGGCTCCCGCCGAGCGTCCGCCGACGACGAGCGGGAGGCCGTTCAGCTCGTCCGCGGCGAGCCGCTCGACGACGGCGATCCACGCCGCGTCGAGCTGACGCGCGGGCGCGGGCGAGCGGCGTCCGGCGACGCGATACGGCTGCTCCACCAACGCAACAGTCATCCCGTGCGACAGCGCGACCTCGGTCGCGGCGGCGAGATCAGGAGCGGTGACACCCCCGCCGGCTCCGTGCCCGAGCACGAGCGCCGCCGATGCAGCTTCCGCGACGTGGAGGTGCGCACGGGCAGGACCGTGCGGCGTCTCGATCTCGAGGGTCGTCACGGGACGAACTATCTACACAGCGCCGCGTGCAATCGCTCGCCGAGGCGCGGGTCCGGACCGATCCGGACACCGCTCGCCACCCTGTCCGGATCCGGCGCGCGACAATGCGCGCGTGCGAGATCGCAGCGAGCCCCTCGACGAGCACGAGCTGATCGCGCGCGGCCGGGCGATCGTCGACGCGAACCTGTACCTGGTTCTCGGGACGGCCGACGCCGAAGGGCGGCCGTGGGTTTCGCCGGTCTACTTCGCGCCCGACGGCTACCGCGACTTCTACTGGGTGTCCAGGCCCGAGCGGACGCATTCGCAGAACATCGAGCAACGGCCGGAGATCAGCATCGTCGTCTTCGACTCGTCGGTGCCGATCAGCACCGGACAGGCTGTCTACATGTCGGCGGTTGCGCAACAGCTCGCGGGCGACGAGCGCGAGCCCGCCATCGACGTCTTCTCGCGCCGCTCGCTCAGCCACGGCGGCGTCGAGTGGTCGGTCGGCGACGTCGAGGCTCCCGCACGGCTTCGCCTCTACCGCGCGCGGGCCCTGTACCAGTACGTGCTGAACGCGGACGACAACCGGATCCCCGTCACGTTGTGGTGAGCCGGTAGCCGCGCACGTAGTCGACGACGAACTCCTTCGGGTACGAGCCCGCCGGCCCGCCCGGGAACTCGTAGATGTTGAGCATCAGCTGCATCGCGTAATCCGGCGATTGCGGCACGGTCTTGACCAGGGCGTCGTCGACGAAGAACGCGACCCCGTCGGGCGTCCACTCGGTGGCGTAGACGTGGAACTCGCGTGCGTCGATCTCGACGCGAACCTTCGTGAAGTCGTCCAGGATCCGGTCGTCGCCGAAGGGATGGACGCCGACGCCGACGAGCGCGTGATCGTCGCCGATCTCGTTGCCGAAGATCTCACAGACGCAGATCTCCGAAGACCGGCCGGGCTCGTCGTAACGGATCATCCAGAGCGCGACCATCGCGCGCGGGTCGTCGTTCGCCTTCGCGCGCAGCTCGACACGCCCGAAGAGCGGCGTGTAGAGGCGCACGTTCGGCTGCTCCTCGCGAACGACCGCCGCCTCGGAGAAGCGGTGCTGGCCGACGGTGCTGCCGACCGGGCCGGCAAGCTCGCCGGTCTGCAGAGACGAGACGCGGAGCTCGCCGTCCAGCTCCGGGCACCACGGTTGCTGGTCCTCCTCGATCCGCAGGCGGAGCAGGCCGTCGCGCACGACGTAGCGCGCCGCCGAGCGCTCGCGGCTGCTCCAGTGCGGGAGATAGAACGGGAGCCAGCGCGTCGTGTCGAGGTCGTCGCCGTCGAACGTGTCCTCGAACTCGAGCTCGAACGGCATCCGCGCGAGTTTGCCGAATCGTCACCACGCGGGCCTTTCGTCGAGGCGTAGGATCGACCCGCTTCGTTTCAACGACCCGGGGAGGGCACATGGCAACGAAGCCGATTCCGGAGGGCTACCACTCGGTGGCCCCGTATCTCGCCGTCGACGACGCCGCGGCGGCGATCGAGTTCTACAAGCGTGCCTTCGGCGCGCAAGAGCGCCTGCGCATGGACGCGCCCGGCGGCAAGATCGGGCACGCGGAAATCGAGATCGGGGACTCCGTGATAATGCTCTCCGACCCGTTCCCGCAGGGGACGCCGAAGTCGCCGAAGGAGCTCGGCGGCACGACCGGCAGCGTGATGCTGTACGTGGAGGACGTCGACGAAGTCGTCAAGCAGGCCGTCGACGCCGGCGCCACCGTGACGATGGAGGTCGCCGACCAGTTCTGGGGCGATCGCTACGGCTCGTTGGTCGATCCGTTCGGCCATTCGTGGGCGATCGCGACGCACGTCGAGGACGTGCCTCCGGAAGAGATGGCGGAGCGCGCCAAGGAGGCCATGGCTGCAATGAGCAGCTGAGGCTGTCACGGCCCGCCGGGCGCTCGGCCCGGCGGGCCGTCAGGCCCGCTGCATGGTCAGGATCGCGACGCCTTCGCCGACGGACTGCGTGTCGGTGAGGCGGAACCGCTTCTTGTCGCTCGTCTCGCCGAAGAGCTGCTTGCCGGCGCCGAGCACGACGGGAAACACCATCAGCCGCAGCTCGTCGACGAGATCCTGCTCCAGGAGCCCTCGAACGAGCTGCACGCTGCCGTGCACGACGACGTCGCCGTCGAACTGCTGCTTCAGCTTCTCGACCTCGGCGGGCAGATCGGCGCTGATGACCGTCGAGTTCGTCCACTCCGGGTTCTGGAGCGTCGAGGACACGACGTACTTCGGCATCGTGTTGAACCTGTCGGCGAACTCGCCCTCGCGCGACGGCCAGGCGTCGGCGAAGCCTTCGTACGTCACGCGGCCGAGCAGCAACGCGTCCGACGCCATCGTCTCGTCGAGCTTGAACTTGTTCCCCTCGTCGCCGCGGTCGAACTCGAACGTCCAGCCGCCGTACTTGAAGTTCTCCGACCCGCCCGGGTCCTCGACCACCCCGTCCAGCGAGATGAACTCGGTCACGACGATCCTGCCCATGCGGCTCCTCTCCGTAACGTGCAGACGGACCATTGCGTGGGCCCGCGTTGGCGAATGTCACCTGAGGCCATAGCATTTCGCTGCTCGACCGAAGAAACGCGCCTACAGTCGAGACGTGTCCGACCGTGAGTGTCCGAAGGTTCGCTTGCGGCGAGCCTCCTCTGTCCTGGAAGCCTGCAGCTAAGCCCGATATCGCGGCCGCGCGAGCATCGTCGCATAGGCGGTGACCCTTCCCGCCCTGAACGTCAGGCGCCAGCAGCCGACCGCCGGAGGCTTGAGGATCGATGGGAAGTAGTAGCGCTCGTCGGTGCTCCCCTTGCCACCGAGGAAGACCTGCTTGAACCGGCGGACCGGCCCGCCGCTCCGCTGCCCGGTCACGACGAGACGTGTCTCACCGTTCGGTCCGTCATTCGGCAGCACGTACCCCGGCGGGAGAAGCCAAAGAATCTTCGAGCTCATCGTCGCCGTCCGCATGCCGCCAACGCGAAGACTGAAGCGGCCGTTCACGTCGTCGTATCCCGCGGCCAGCGTGCCTGCGAACGGACCGACGTTGACTGTGCTCTTGTCCGCCGAGACGGGCGTGGCAAGACAGGCCGTCGTGGCGAGCAGCGCCAGGGCGCTAAACACGCCTGCATTTTACGAACTTCGCCGAGCGTGGAGAACGGACTCCGCCGAGCGGTGGGCAAGTAACGCTCGGTGTCGGACGCGGCTTTACTGGCGTGGGCGAGTGTTCCGGAATGACGCCAGACCGGGCAGAATCACGCGATCAAGAAGGCGACTACCGACCGCTGCACGAAGCCGCTCTCCGGCCGTGTGCACGGCTTGCGTGGGATTGCCGGCCTGACCCCGTAGATGTCCGCCCCTGCAGCTACCGAGGGTCCCCCGCTCCGGCGTAACCGCGACTTCAACCTGCTCTGGGTCGGGCAGGTTGCCTCGGAGCTCGGTGCGAACGTCTCTGCGATCGCGTTTCCGCTGCTCGTACTCGCAACGACAGGGTCGCCGGGAAGGGCCGGGATAGTGGCGGCCGCCGGCACCCTGCCTGACCTCGTCCTCGCCGTTCCGGCCGGGGCTCTCGTCGACCGCTGGGATCAGAAACGCGTGATGATCGTTGCGGACTGCGTGTGTGCCGCGGCCTTCGGCAGCCTTGGGCTGGCGGTTGCCCTCGGCGCGGTGACGTTCGGGCACATCGTCGCCGTCGCCCTCGTCGAAGGGGTCGGCTTCGTCCTGTTCGGCGTCGCCGAAGGCTCCGCGCTCCCGAAGGTCGTCGCCGATCGCCACCTCGCCGCGGCTCTCGCGCGCAACAGCGCCCGCGCGCATACCGCCGCGCTCGCGGGGCAACCGCTCGGCGGGGTCTTGTTCGGGCTCGGCCGAGCCGTGCCGTTCGTGTTCGACGCGGTGTCGTACCTCATGTCCGTGGTTACGGTCTCCCTGATCAGGACGAGCTTCCGGCGCGACCCTGTGCCGGAGCGGCCGCGTCTGCGCAGCGACATGCGAGCGGGTTTGAGCTGGTACTGGGGTCAGTCCTTCCTGCGTTCGACGTCGCTCATCTCGATGACACGCAGCTTCACGCTCAATGCTCTTTACCTCGTGGTGATCGTGATCGCCCGCGAACGCGGAGCCTCGGCGGCGCTGATCGGCCTGATCTTTGCGTTTGTCGGAGTCGGTGGACTCCTCGGCTCGCTGGCGGCCCCGTGGCTCGCACGACGTGCGTCGACACGCACGGTGATCGTCGCCACGGCGGTAGTCGGTGCCGTGCTCGTGCCCCTGCTGAGCATCCTCCCGGGACGAGCGACGCCTGGAGTGGTCTTCGGAGCGATGTGGATCCTGAACCCGCTGTGGTCGACCGTTGTCGGCGCCTACAGGCTGCGCATCACACCGCCAGAGCTCCGAGCCAGGGTCCTCAGCATCGCGTCCCTCGTGTCGAGCGCGCCCGTGCCTCTCGCGCTCGTCGCGGCCGGCCTGCTGCTGGAGGCTGCAGGCACGACGCCGACCGTGCTCGTGTTCTCCGGGATCATGCTCGTCGGCGCGACGATCGCGATCGGAAGCCGAGCGGTTCGAGACGCGCCTGATCGGCATTCCTCGCTTGCTGGTCAGGCGGAGACTGTCTAGGGGTCACGCTCAACCTGATCAGGTACACGCGCGACACAACGGAACAGAAACGCCCGCCTGGGCCGGCGTTCAGGAATGTCACTCGAGTCTCGGGCGGCGGCAGCGTTGTGCAGATCAGAGCGCTCGAACTTCGGCGAGCCGCTTGACTGCGAACGGGTCGGTCCCGCTGGGGTCCCAGCAAACGGCGGCTTCCCACGCGGCCCGTGCTTGCGCGGCAACGTCGTGCGTGTCGCCGGGGAGACCGGCGGCGTTGTGTGGCAACGCCAGGTCGAGGTCGGGGACGTCGACGTGCGACTCGTCCCAGTCGATCAGCGCGACCTGATGCGCGGTTATGCGGATGTTGCGCGGGTTGGGGTCACCGTGGACGACGCGCTGCTCTCGGCCGGCGAGCCGCGTCCACGCTGCTCGGCATCGAACGACAGCCTCATCCGGCATCGCGCGTAGGTCGATCTTCGTCCCGGTCTCCGTGTGCAGGAGGTCGATCGACGATCGCCAGCCCGGACGTTGGGGCCAGCCACGGGTGAGTCGGTGCAGCCGGCGGAGTGCGTCGGCGACGCGACGCCAGTCGGCCTCTGTTTCGGGGGATCGGCCGTCGACATAGGTCATCACGACCAGACCGTCGGCAAAGTGTCGGCCATCCGCGGTCGGGATCGGCACCGGCACTGTCATTCCTTCACGGTCGAGGTGTAGTAACAGCTCGGTCTCCCACGAGAGGTCGGCGTCGCTGCGCTTGCCGAGCCGACCGACGGCGAGCTGCCCGTTGACGCGCACGCTCCATACCTCGTTAACGCCAACTCCGCCACTGAGTGGTTCAAGCCGGGCGACGTCGTCTCCCCACTGATCGAGTGCCTCCCATGCCACGGCGACATCTTCGCGGAGGCTCACGAAGCGCTCGACGGCTGCTCAGCAAGGAACAGCGCCGGTCAGCTTTCAGCGCCACGGCATCGGGCTCAACGACCGCGGCCGGGCTACAACACGGCCTGCTGGGCCAGCGTTCGGGAATGTCACCCGAGCATTAGCTCGTATGCGCGAATCGTGCTGCGACCAGCTGCCCAGTGTGCGTGAACACGGTTGAGACCGTCGATCAGGCCGAATCCTCGCCCGCGGTCGGTGCGGACGATCACGACCGGCGGCAAGTCCTCGTAACGCTTCACGGATTCGGTCATCGAGGTTCCGAATTGCTGCGGCTCTGACGGGATCCACCCCATGTCTTCGAGGTCGTCAAGGTCGACCTCGACGAGGCGATAGCTGGCGCTTTCGATCTTGTGGCCGCGGTTGTCGAGGCCAGTCTCGATGTCTGGATCGTCGTACCGGATCAGGCTGGTGTGCGCGATCGGCCCCGGGTCGAGGACGGTCACCGCCATCTGTGCGGCAGTATCAGCTGAGTGACCTGCGCCAGCGTTCGCGAATGTCACCCGGCGCGGTACGGGATTGAGCGCTGAGCCGCTGCGCGGGCGTGCATCTGTAGTCTCGGCAAGTGAGGGAATCCCGATCATGTCCTACTCGATGAAGTTAGGCGACCGGGGCTACCACGAATTGTGGGCCTTCGCGAATCTCCGTGGCGGCCGCGAATACGCGGCGGCGCGGCGCAGACCGGATGGAGAGTACGAGGACGTCTGGGTGTACGGACTCGTGATCGCGCACCTGCGGGAGAGGGACGGTACGAGCGGCGGCTTCTTGCTGGTCGAGCTGGATGCCGATGGCGGCGTCATCGACGACTGGGTGGAGACTGGCTTCGAAGAAGCAAAGAAGCACGGTGCCGCCCGCGCCGACGCTGAGGCGGACGGCCTACCCTGGGAGCCTGTCCCCGACACCAACGACCTAGCGAAGTACGTGAGGACGCGCCGCCGCGACTAATCGCGGAGGGCGGTAAGGCGAGGCGAAATCCAGCGCTGGGCGAGCGTGCTGTCGCCAGCCCGCGCTCCCGGGCTAGCCGACGGCGACGCCGTCGTACGCCCGCTGCAGCTCCTCGATCTCGATCTTGCGCATCTGCAGCATCGCCTGCATGACGCGGCCCGCCTTCCCGCGGTCCGGATCGCTCAGCATCTCGCCGAGGACGCGCGGGACGACCTGCCAGGAGACGCCGACCTTGTCGGTGAGCCAGCCGCACGGGCCTTCCTCGCCACCGTCGGAGAGGCGCTCCCAGTAGTGGTCGACCTCCTCCTGAGACTCGCACGAGACGAGCAGTGAGATGCCCTGCGAGAACGTGAACGACGGGCCGCCGTTCAGCGCCACGAACTCGCGTCCGTTCAGCTCGAACGTCGCCGTCATCAGTGCGCCCGGCGTCCCCGCGCCGGCGTCCGGGTACCGGGTCGTGCCCGTGATCTTCCCGTCGAAGACCGAGGTGTAGAACTCGGCTGCCTCCTCGGCGCGATCGTCGAAGGTCAGGAACGTCGTGATGGTCGGCATCTCGCCCTCCTGGGGATCGGTGTCGTCCTTCGAGACTCCACGGGCGATCAAAACTCATCGCTCACCCTCGCGGAGGTGGACACGGCGGGGTTCCCGGGTAAGACGAGTCTGTGCCGGCCGCCGAGCACACCTACAGCTATCTCGCCCCCTCGGTCGTCGTCGAGGAGGACGGCCGCGCCGAGGTCTCGCTCGCGACCTCCGGCGGACGAGCGCCGAACCCGTACTTCTTCACGGGCTTCCTCGGCGCGCCGCGGCAGACGGCGCAGGCGCTGCTCGTCGTCGCGGAGGTCGCGCGCACGCGCTACTACGAGCCGCCGAACATGATCGCGGCGAGGATCCTCGCGGCCGATCCCGTCGTCACCTCGAACCTCGACCGGCTGCGATTCGAATCGTTCTCCGCGTGCGCCGGCGTCTATGCGCGGCTCGACCTGGAGCCGGGCGTGCTTGACGGCAAGCCGCGCGAGTGGGGGACGACGAACGTCGACTTCAATCCGCCGATGCGCGCCGCGCTCGCGCGGGTGCACGACGACGAGGCGATGCTGATGCACGTCGGCCACGACGAGGTGAAGGTCGAGACGCTCGGCGGCGGCGCGGTCGAGAAGAAGGTGCCGCTGCCCGAGCGCTGGCTCAAGGGCTTTGCCGAGGTGCAGGTCGCGTCCTCGTACATGACGCTGCGACACGAGTTGCCGGGAGTGGAGGCGCGGCGCTTCCTGCAGAGCCTGCCGCGGACGAAGTCCCGCTCGGTCGCGTGGGCGACGCCCGCCGGCAAGGGCCTGAGGCTTTCGTCGCGCGCCGACGAGGCGGCCGTCTGTCTCGCAGGCCCGGAGCGGCTGCGCCTGCTCGAGAAGCTGCTGCCGTTCGCGACGGCGCTGCGCGTCTACGGGCCGGCGCCGTCCGGGCGCCGCGGCGCCGAGCCGAGCGCGTGGGAGGTGGTGCTCAACGGCGCGCGTGCCGTCTTTGCGCTCTCGCCGGAGCTCTTCCGCGGCTTCTCGGGCGAAGGCGGCGTCCTCTCCGACCTCGCGGCGGCCGACGAAGAGGTCGTGGACGCCGTCGCCGAGACACTGCACGGCGAGCCCGAGATCGATCCCGACGATGTGGCGCACGTCGCCGGGCTCGCACGACCGGCCGTGCAGACGGCGCTGGGTGCGCTCGGCGCCGCCGGACGCGTCGGCTACGACCTGGCGGCGAGCGCGTACTTCCATCGCGAGCTCCCGTACGACCGCGCGGTGCTCGAGAAGATGCATCCGCGGCTACTCGGCGCACGCGAGCTGGTCGAGCAAGGGGCGGTGCGTCTCGAGGGTGACACGGCCACTGTCCGCAGCGGCGACGCGGACTACGTCGTGCGGATCGAGGACGGCGTTGCCCGTTGCACGTGCCCGTGGTTCGCGCGGCACCGAGGCGAGCGGGGGCCTTGCAAGCACGTCCTCGCGGTCGAGCATGCGCGGCGTACCGCGCGTGTAGCGTGAAGCTCGTCGACGTTCTCCGCGGGTTCAATCCCCAGCGCGTGCGCGACGAGATGATCGCGCTGCCGGAGAAGGAGCGGCGAGCGCTTGCCAAAGGCGCGGCGAAGGAGTTTGACAGCCTCGGCTGGAACGGCCGGCGCGGCCCGCGCTACCGCGCGGCTGCGCTCGCGTTCGTCGGCACGGCCACTGCCCGCACCGTGCTCACGAACTGGTGGCGGGTCGGCTGGGAGGCGCTGGAGGACAAAGGCTTCGGCGACGACGTCTTCGCCGTGATCGCCGCGCGCGGCCGCGGCTTCATGCAAACGATCGCCCGCGGACTGCTGCGCGGGGACGGCACGCGGACGCCGGGCGGGTGGCACTTCGTTCGCCGTGCCGTTCGCGAAGGACTGATCGACCGGCCGGACGACGAGGCGTACATAACGGGAGTCGTCTTCGGAGTGAGCGAGCAAGGCCGACCGGATGACCTCGAGGCCGTGTACCACGGCCTTCTCGCCGATCCCGCCCTCCTCGATCACGAGGTCTGGCGGCTCTTCACGGTCGACGCCGGAGGCCTCTTCGCCAATGCGAACACTTGGCAAGGCGCGCCGACTGGCGGCTTCATGCAAGGAGAGAACCGCTGGGTCTACGCGCTGAGGCGACTCACAGACGAGGGCCGGCTCGATCGGCAGCGCCTGCTCGACGCGTCTCTCGACGCGCTGATGCAGGACTTTCGCGCGTCCACGGTCGGCTGGTACGCGAAGCTGCACGAGGAGCTCGAGCCGAGCGAGGCCGAGCGCCGCGCGCTGCTCGATCGCTACCTCGCGCTGGTGACGAGCCCCGCGCCGGCCGTTGTGAAGGCAGGGCTCGCCGCGCTCCGAGAAATCGAGGCCGACGTCTCCCCGGCAGCGTTCGCGCGCGTCGCTCCGACGCCGTTCGCGCAACGGCAGAAGAACCTCTCGACCGAGACGCTCGCGATGCTCGGTCGGCTCTGCAAGCGGAGTCCGAACGATCGCCCGGTGCTGCTCGAGGCGACGGCGCAGGCGCTCGGCCACGACCGTGTCGACGTGCAGGAGCGGGCGCTGAAGCTGCTCGAGCAGTATCCGGACGACGTGCCGCGTGCGACGTTGCTCGGCTTCGCGGAGACCGTGTCGCCGACGCTGCGGGCACGCGTCGACGCCTTGACCGGGCTGGAGCAGGCGGTCGACGAGCCCGCCGCGGTCGTCGACCTGCTCCCGCCGCTCCAGCCGGAACCGACGCCCGATCTCCTGCGCGACGAGCTTCAGCCGGTCGAGTCGGTGGACGAGCTGATCGAGCTCGCGTCGATGCTCCTCGAGGGACAGGGCGACGGTGACGACTGCGAGCGGTTCCTCGACGGCGTGTCCCGGCTGTGCGGCGAGCGGCCGCGCGACTTCGAGCGTCGCACGGCCGGACTGATGAAGCGCGCCGACGAGTTGACGACCTGGATGCCCGGGATCTCCGGGACGGACGTCGTCGCGCTGGTCGTCGTCGGCTGGGCTGCGCGCAGGCGGCCGCAGCGTTCGGTCGGCGCGACGAACTCGGGCATCGGTTTCCTGGCGAAGCGCGCGACCGAGGTCGCCGAGCGCGCACGGCACGGAAGGGCGCGTCCGCTGCTCGCGTTTCCGACGCACCGTGGCGGCTGGATCCACCCCGACGTGCTCGCCGAACGCGAGAGCGGGGCGGGGCGCCTGCGGAACCGGCCCGACCCGCACGATCGCGACCAGGCGCAGGTGCGGGCGTTCCCGAAGATCGCGCCGATCGAGTTCCGGCGTCGCGTGAAGACGGAGCGTTCGTATTACGGGCCGCCCGGCTGGGGATTCCAGTACGTCGCGAACCGGACGCTCGACGAGCTCGGCGCCGTTTCGTCCGTCGCGGGTCACGAGGAGCCGGCCGACAGCGAGCGGCGCTTCTGGTTCGGTGCCGCCGGCTGGGGCGGCACGGACCAGCTCGGCGTCCGCTGGTCACGCACGATCTTCCCGTCGCTGCCGGAGGTGGTGTTCGCCGCCGCGGCGCGTGCGGCCGTCGACGGGCGCGACGGGACTGCCTACGGTCATCCCGACGTCCTGCTCGAGCTCGCACTCGACCCGCTCGTTCCGCTTCGTGGGGAGGCGTGGACGGCCGTCGCGGCATGCCTCCTCGCCAAGTCGCCCGAGCTGCATCGTGTTGCAGTCGACGTGCTCGTCGCGGCCGCCGGCGACGGCCGGTTCGATGCGAATGCGCTGGGCGAGGCGCTCGCATGGCTCGCCGATCACGACTTCGCCAAGCTGAACCGGCTCGAGGCGCCGTTTCGCGACGCGGCGCGCGTGTCCGCACAGACGAGCGCGCAGGTGCTGCGGACGATCGAGGCGCTGCTCGCGCACCTCACGCTGAAGCCGCCGCGGACGATCAACTCGGTCCTCGACGTGGCGGTGGAGACGTCGGCGGCTTCCGGCCTGCGGATCGAGGACGAGCGCGCCCGGGGTACCCTCGAACGCCTCGGCGCCGACGTCTCGCCTTCGTCGAAGCTCGGGAAACTGACCGCCGCCCTCCTTTAGCGGGGCGCCGCGCAGCGATACGCTGCATCGCCGGTTCATGCAGCGAGGGCTCCTCACGACCGTCGTCGGCAGCTATCCCCAGCCCGGCTGGCTGATCGACCGCGACCGCCTCGGCGAGCGGCTGCCGCCGCGGGTTCGTGCGCGCGAGCTGTGGCGCGTTCCGGAGCCGTGGCTCGAGGAGGCGCAGGACGACGCGACGCGGCTCGCCGTGCAAGACATGGAGCGCGCCGGCGTCGACGTGATCACCGACGGCGAGATGCGCCGCGAGAGCTACTCGAACCGGTTTGCGACGGCGCTCGACGGCGTCGATCTCGACAACCCCGGCGTGGCGCTCGACCGCACGGGCCACGAAAACCCCGTGCCGCGAGTCGTCGGCCCGATCGGGCGCACGCGTCCGGTCGAGGTCCGTGACGTCGTCTTCCTACGCTCGATCACCGACCGGCGGATCAAGATCACCGTCCCCGGCCCGTTCACGATGACTCAGCAGGCGCAGAACAACCACTACGCCGACGAGCGCAGCCTCGCGCTCGCGTACGCGGAGGCGGTGAACGAGGAGCTGCACGACCTCAAGTCCGCGGGCGCGGACGTCGTTCAGATCGACGAGCCGTACCTGCAGGCACGTCCCGAGCGCGCGCGCGAGTATGCGATCGAGGCGATCAACCGCGCGCTCGGCGGGATCGGCGGCGACACGGTGTTGCACACCTGCTTCGGCTACGCGCACGTCGTCAAGGACCGGCTCACCGGCTATCCGTTCCTGCGCGAGCTTGCAGACTGCGCGGCGACGCATGTGTCGCTCGAAGCGGCGCAGCCCGGCCTCGACCCCGGGGTACTGCGCGAGCTCGACGGGAAGACGATCGTCCTCGGTGTGCTCGATCTCGGCTCGGACGAGGTCGAGACGCCCGAGCTCGTCGCCCAGCGCATCCGGCGCGCGCTCGACGTCGTTCCGCCGGAGCGGCTCGTCGTCGCGCCCGACTGCGGGATGAAGTACCTCCCGCGCGAGCGCGCGTTCCGCAAGCTCGAGGCGATGGTCGCCGGTGCACGACTCGTGGGGGTCGAACGTGCCGCCTGACGCGGTCACGCGCATCGCCCACGCTTACCCGGACCGGGTCGAGGTGCGCGGCCACGACCTCGCCGGCGAGCTGATGGGCTCGACGACGTTCACCGAGTACTTCCACCTCTTGCTGACCGGACGCGAGCCGACCGACGACCAGCGGTACTTCCTCGACCTGCTGCTCGTCGCGATAGCGGAGCACGGGATGATGCCGACGAACGTCGCGGCGCGGATGACGCTTGCGGCGGATCCGACGTCGCTGCAGGGAGCGGTCGCGGCCGGAATCCTCGGCTGCGGACCAGTCGTGCTCGGAACCGCGGGAGCGTGCGCGGCGCTGCTCGAGCGGGCGCAGGAGCGCGTCGCCGCGGGTGAGGCGCCCGACGCGGTCGCCGCGGACGTGGCCCGCGCGATCCACGCCGGCGGCGGGAGGATCCCGGGCTTCGGGCATCCCGTGCACAGGCCTGTCGACCCGCGGGCCGAGCGGATCCTCGAGCTCGCGGGCACGCACGGCGTCGGCGGCCCGCACCTGCTGCTCACGCGCGCGCTGCGCGACGCGGTCGCCGAGACCTGGGAGGCGCCGCTGACGATGAACGTCTCGCTGCCCATCGCGGCGGTGCTCCTCGACCTCGGCTTCCCGCGCACGGCGGCGAAGGCGGTGCCGATCCTCGCGCGCACGGCGAGCCTGCTCGCGCATCTGCTCGAGGAGCAGGAGTCCCCCTCCGGCCTGGTCATGGCGGCGCGGGCGGAGGAAGCCGTCGAGTACCGGCCGCCCGAATGATGCTGGCGCCCGAGGTCGAGGCGCGCTCGACCGACGAGCAGCTCGCAATCGACGACGCCGGCTACCGCGAGCAGCTCGCGTACCTGCTCGAGCGCTCGCGCTTCTACCGCGAGAAGCTCGCCGCCGCGGGCGTCGAGTCCGTCGCCGACGGAGGCGGCCTGGCCGAGATCGCGCAGCTCCCGCTCACCGACAAGTCCGAGCTTCGCGCGACGTGCACGCGGGACGACCCGATCGGTGCACATCTCTGCGTGTCGCTCGCCGAGGTCGTCCGCATCTATTCGACCAGCGGCACGACGGGAATGCCGAGCTACATCCCGCTGACCGCGAGCGACCTCGCGAACTGGGTGACGGCGTCCGCTCGCAGCTATGCGGCGTCCGGGATCGTCGCGGAGCAACGGATCGTCACCACCTACAACGCCGGTCCGTTCGTCGCCGGCGCCGCGCTCGCGG
>Ga0081539_10003736_pt1 | contig 18107 bp, 15 predicted proteins | sample TabmetS4T2R2_FD_71023 | JGI IMG/M metagenome (GOLD analysis project Ga0081539, IMG submission 71023) | Tabebuia heterophylla rhizosphere microbial communities from the University of Puerto Rico - S4T2R2 | ecosystem: Host-associated > Plants > Roots > Rhizosphere ...
CGGGGAGGACGCACCGGGGAGGACGGACCGAGGGCGATTCGGGGCTCTCCGGCCCTACAGAAGCGCGGCTCGAATGACGATGCCACCTCGTCAGGGCCGGTGTGCGACTGGAGAGGGCGGCCATTGACCGCACGTCGTGGGTCGGAACCGGGGGCGCTGTCCCCGGACGGCGCCTTAGCGGACGTGGCGGAGGACGCAACGTCCGGGCCGTCGCACTCCGTCGACCTCGTCGGCGTGCTCGAAGCCGGGCAGGCACTCAGCTCGGAGACCAATCTGGACCGCTTGCGGGCCCGGATCACCGATGTCCTCGTGACCATGACGGGGGCGACCTCGGTGCGCCTGCTTCTCTGGAACGAGGATTCGCAGGGCTGGTTCCTCCCGGCGGGTGACGGCCCGGCGGAGGCGGCGGTCGCGGTGGACGACGTCACCGCATGCGACGTCCTGCCGATCTCTGCGTTCCGCCACGTCGAGGCAAGCGGGGAGCCGCTGCTCGTCGCCGACGCCACGCGCGACGACCGATTCTTGCATGATCCCTACATCGCCGGGCTCGACTGCTGCTCGCTGCTGGTGGTGCCGATCGCCGGCCACGGTCGGCCACTCGCCATCCTTGTCCTGGAAAACCGGCTCAAGGGCGGCGTCTTCACGGCAGACCGGCTCGCGACGGTCATGCTGATCGCCGGGCAGCTCGCCGTCTCCATCGACAACGCGCTCGGAGAGCGATTCCGGTCCCTGGTGCAGCGCTCGAGCGACCTGACGCTGGTGTGCGACCGGGACGGCGTTCTCACGTACGCGAGCGCGGCCTCCAGCGATCTGCTGGGCCTCGATGCGGCGGCGTTGACCGGCCGGGTGGCGGCGGACGTCGTGCAGGCCGAAGACCGCGCCGAGTTCGAGCGGCGTCTGCGCGAGCCGGAAGCGCAGGAAAGCCAGTCCTGGGAGTGTCGGGTCGTCCACGACGACGGCACCATGCGCTGGGTGCAGGTCACGTTCACCGACCTGCGGGCGGACCCGGCTGTGGGTGGCCTGGTCCTGCTTCTGCGCGACCTCACGGAGCGACGCAGGCTCGAGCAGGAACTCAGGCACGCCCAGAAGCTGGAGTCGGTGGGGCAGCTTGCCGCCGGCATTGCCCACGAGATCAACACACCGATCCAGTTCGTCGGCGACAACGTGACGTTCCTGGTCAACGCGTTCGCCGACCTGGCGGACGTGCTGCGTACCTACCAGCAGATCAACGAGCAGATCGACCGGCAGGGGGCACTGCTGGACGCAGCGGCACTGATCGAGAAGGCGGCCCGGCTCGCGGCGGACCGCGACATTTCCTACCTGCTGGATGAGATCCCCACCGCACTGGCGCAGACCAAGGACGGCGTCTCCCGGGTCGCGACCATCGTCCGGGCCATGAAGGCGTTCGGCCATCAGGGCGGCGACGCGAAGGCGATGGCCGACATCAACGAGGCCATCTGCAACACCCTCATCGTCGCGACCAACGAGATCAAGTATGTGGCGGACGTCGTCACCGAACTGGGCGACCTGCCACCCGTGTGGTGCAACGTCGGCGACATCAACCAAGCCGTCCTGAACCTGGTGGTGAACGCCGCCCACGCGATCGGCGAGGCCGTGGAGCGAGGCGCGCCACGCGGCACGATCACGGTACGGACCCGGCGGGACGGCGCCGAGGTTGTCATCGAGGTCCAGGACACCGGCGCCGGAATCCCGCCGGAGATCGCGGATCGTGTGTTCGACCAGTTCTTCACCACGAAGCCGGTCGGCAGCGGCACGGGCCAGGGGCTGGCTCTGTCCTATGCGCTGATCCACGACCGGCACGGCGGGACCCTCGGCTTCACCTCCCAGGTCGGCGTGGGAACGACGTTCACGATCCGGCTCCCGTTCCAGGCACCCGAGAACCCCTGATCCGGCCCGGTGCTGGTGGCCGGTCCGCTCAGCCGCGCTCAGCAGGCGGTACAGCGGTGGCGGATGCGGCCAGATCCCGCCCGATGATCTCCTTCATGATCTCCGTCGTGCCACCGTAGATCGTCTGGACCCGCGCGTCGATGTAAGCCCGGCCGATGGGGTACTCCAGCATGTAGCCGTACCCGCCGTGCAGTTGCACGCATTGGTCGATGACGCGCTTCTGCATCTCGCTGGCCCACCACTTCGCCTTAGCGGCTTCCACCGCGGTGAGTTCCCCGGCGTTCAACGCCAGCACCGCCTTGTCGATGTAGGCCTCGGTGACGTCGACCTCGGTGTCCATCTCGGCGAGCGCGAACCGGGTGTGCTGGAAGTCGCCGACGGCCCGGCCGAACGCCGTCCGGCTGAACGTGTAGTCCAGAGTCCACTGCAGCGCGGCGCGCGCGGAGGTGATAGCGGCGACGGCGATGGACAGCCGCTCCTGCGGCAGATGCTCCATCAGGTGGATCAGGCCGTTCCCCTCCCGCCCGAGGAGGTTTCGGCCCGGCACACGGACGTCGGTGAACGACAGCTCGGCCGTGTCCTGCGCGTGGAGGCCGACCTTCATCAGCTTGCGACCACGCTCGAACCCCGGCATGCCGCGCTCCACCACGAGCAGGCTGAACCCACGGGAACCCGCCGCCGGATCGGTGCGGGCGGCGACGATGACGAGGTCGGCGTTGATGCCGCTGGTGATGAACGTCTTCTGCCCGTTGAGGATCCAGTCGGCGCCGTCGCGCACGGCGCTGGTCCGGATGCCCTGAAGGTCGCTGCCCGCCCCGGGCTCGGTCATCGCGATGGCGGCGATGAGGGAGCCGTCAGCCATTCCCGGGAGCCACCGCTGCTTCTGCTCCTCGGTGCTGAGGTTGAGGAAATACGGCAGCAGGATGTCGTCCTGCAGCCCGAAGCTCAGGCCGAGCGCGGACGCCGCCACCCGCGCCATTTCCTCGGCCACGACGACGCGATAGCGATAGTCGCGTTCGCCGGCGCCGCCGTATTCCTCAGGGATCGCCAGGCCGATGAGGCCGCTCTTGCCGGCGGCTTCCCAAACCGACCGGTCGATGAGCCGCTCGGCCTCCCAGCGTTCGTAGTGCGGCGTCACCTCGCGGGCGACGAACTCCCGCACGGTGGATCGGTAGGCCTCGTGATCGTCGGTGAACAGCTGTCGTCGCACGGCGGATCCCCGTTCGGTGAGTTTGGCTACCTGTATGGAATCACCCCGGCCGGAGCGAGGGTCAGCCTCGGCCGCGATCGATGAGCCGGGACAACACGATCACGCTCTCGGTGTGGTCCACCTGCCGCTCCTCCCGTACCCGTTCCAGCGCCCCCTCCAGCTGCGCGACGTCCTCGGCGAGCAGGTGCAGCAGGGCGTCCGCCGAGCCCGTCACCGTGCAGGCGCCCACGACCTCGGGGATGCGCTCGAGGCTCCGGCGCAGCTCGGCCGGCGAAACGGTGCCCTTACAGAACACCTCGACGTAGGCCTCGGTCCGCCAGCCCAGGACCGTCGGATCGACCAGGGCGGTGAACCCGCGCACGGCGCCGGTCTCGACCAGGCGGTCGAAGCGCCGCTTGGCGGCGGACGCCGACAGCCCCACCTTTTCGCCGATTTCCAGGAATGTCGCGCGGGCATCGCGGACCAGCACGCGCACGATGGCCTCGTCAATCGCATCCATTCGCAAGAAAATATGGAATCGGTACGAACATTGCAATGAACCGATAGTGCGATGGCGGAATCCAGCGGTCTGTTGCGTCTACGCTGTGCGCCATCGATTGCTTCGTTGACCTGGTCCGAAGCCAGACCAAGGAGCCTCTCGTGACCGCCACGCTCACCGAGCCCGCCCGGATCTCCGTTCGCGACCGTATCCCCACCCGCCGGCACTACCTGATGTGCCCCCCGGAGCACTTTGCCGTCACGTACGCGATCAATCCCTGGATGGACGTGGAGGCCGGCGCGGACGCCGCCCTCGCATTGCGCCAGTGGAACGAACTGCGCGCCATCTACACCGAGCTCGGCCACCAGGTCGAGCTGATCAGCCCCGAGCCGGGTCTGCCGGACATGGTGTTCGCAGCCAACGGCGGGCTTGTCGTCGACGGCCGTGCCTACGGCGCCCGATTCGCCCACCCCGAGCGTCGGGGAGAGGGTCCGGCGTACCTGGACTGGTTCACCGGTGCCGGGCTGCGCTCGGTGCACGAGCCGGTTCACGTCAACGAGGGCGAGGGCGACTTCCTCGTGGTGGGCGACGTCATCCTCGCCGGCACCGGATTCCGCACGGACCGCGGCGCCCACGCCGAAGTGTCGGCACTGTTCCGGCTGCCGGTCGTCTCACTCGATCTGATCGACCCGCGGTACTACCACCTGGACACCGCCCTCACCGTTCTGGACGAGCACACGATCGCCTATTACCCCGGCGCGTTCAGCACGGCCAGCCGGGCGCTGCTGGCGCGGCTATACCCGGATGCCATCCTGGCCGGCGCACAGGACGCCGCTGTGCTGGGACTCAACGCCGTCTCCGACGGCTACAACGTCGTCGTCACCAAGCATGCGAGCCAGTTCGCCGAGGACCTGCGGGCCCGCGGCTTCAACCCGATCGGCGTCGACCTGTCCGAACTGTTGAAGGCCGGTGGAGGTGCCAAGTGCTGCACTCTGGAGCTTCGGCCATGACCGCTGTCACCTCGCGCCCGGACGTCCTCGACGGCGCCGAACTGATCGCACTGACCGACGCGTACGCCGCCCACAACTATCACCCGCTGCCGGTGGTCGCGGCGTCGGCGTCCGGTGCGTGGATCACGGACGTGTCGGGGCGCCGGTACCTGGACTGCCTGGCTGCGTACTCGGCGGTGAACTTCGGTCACGGCAATCCCGAGATCCTCGCCGCGGCGCACGCGCAGCTGGACCGGGTGACGCTGGTCAGCCGCGCCTTCCATCACGATCAGCTCGGGCCCTTCTGCGCCGAACTGGCCGCGCTCGCCGACGTGGACATGGTGCTGCCCATGAACACCGGCGCCGAGGCCGTGGAGAGCGGCATCAAGGTGGCGCGCAAATGGGGCTACGAGGTCAAAGGGGTCCCGGACGGGCGCGCCAACATCGTGGTCGCCAGCGGAAACTTCCACGGCCGGACGACGACGATCGTCAGCTTCTCCGACGACCCGGACGCCCGGGACGGCTACGGGCCTTACACGCCCGGCTTCCGGCGCGTTCCCTACGGCGACATCGCGGCGCTCGAGGCAGCCATCGACGGCGACACCGTGGCGGTGCTCCTGGAGCCCATCCAGGGCGAGGCCGGCGTCATCGTGCCGCCGGCGGACTACCTGCCCGCGGTCCGCCGAATCTGCGACGAGCAGCGTGTGCTCTTCATCGCCGACGAGATCCAGTCCGGTCTGGGCCGAACCGGCGCGACGTTCGCCTGCGACCTGGTGGGGGTCCGGCCGGACCTGTACCTGCTCGGCAAAGCCCTCGGCGGCGGCGTGGTGCCGGTGTCGGCGGTCGTCGGCTCCCGGGACGTGCTCGGTGTGTTGCGGCCCGGTCAGCACGGGTCGACATTCGGCGGCAATCCGCTGGCCTGCGCCGTGGGCCGGGTGGTGGTGCGACTGCTGTCGACGGGGGAGTACCAGCAGCGGGCCGCCGTGCTCGGCGCGCACCTGCACACGCGCCTCGAAGCGCTCGTCGGCCGTGGGCTGGTGGCCGTTCGCGGTGCCGGCCTGTGGGCGGGCATCGACATCGACCCGGTCTTGATGACTGGACGCGAGGCGTGCGAGCGGTTGATGGAGCACGGCGTCCTGGCCAAGGACACGCACGGCGCCACGATCCGCCTGGCGCCGCCCCTGGTGGTGGAGCGTGACGACCTGGACTGGGCGGTGGACCAGCTGCAGGCCGTCCTGGAGGACGCGCAGTAGCGCTAGGCCGGTCCGCCTCCGAGACTGTCGTCCCCGGTCAACGGCGCCCGCGGGACCACGACCATCTCGGAGGCGGACCTCAGCGGAGCAAGCTCGGCGTCGTAGCCGGCTTCGGGCGGTGTGCCGACCCGGCCCCGGCCTAGTCGCTTCGCCTCGTACAGCGCGCTGTCGGCGACGGCGTACAGCTGCGCCAAGTCGTTGGCATGCAGTGGGACGTGAGCCACGCCCACGCTGACCGACAGCGGGAACGTCGTGCCGTCCGGCAACGGGAGTGGCGTGTCCTTCACGGCCTGGACGATCTGCTCGGCGCGTTCGGTTGCGGCGAAGTACGGGCACCCAGGCAGCAGGACGGCGATCTCGTCGCCGCCCATCCGGCTGATGACGGAGTCGGGGCGGACGTGGTGGGTCAGCAGGTTCGCCAGGTGGACCAGTGCGCTGTCCCCGACCGGATGGCCGAAGGTGTCGTTGATGACCTTGAACCGGTCCATGTCCATGACCATGAGCGACGTTCCGGTGCCTGCCTCGTCGGCGGTGAGCGCGCTGCGGGCGGCGTCGTCCAGGACCCGGCGGGTGACCAATCCGGTCAGCGGGTCGATGGCCGCCTGGCGCCGGAGCTGCGCGATGAGACTGTCCTGCCGGAGGCCGGCCGCAACGAGGAACCAGGTCATCACGGCGAGCGTGGTACAGACGAAGACCAGATCCACCAGGCCCCTGCCCAGTGGCTCGATCGTGAGGACGATCGCGACATCGGCCAGCACCGCGAACGCGCACGTGACCACCGCCGTCCGGGCCTGCAGCTGGGACGCCGCGAACATGACCGGGAAACACAGGAACACCTGAGCGCCCGCCGAGGCGTCATGGGTAACGAGGTCCAGCACGGCGAGGGCGGCGACACCCACCAGAGGCGTGGCCACGAGCAGTGCGTTGGGCGGCCGCCTTCCCCTTAGCAGCCAGCCGAGCAGAAAGAGAATCCCCGGGACGGCGAAGGCGAGGACCACCGAGACCGCATCCGGCGGTGGAACGAAGACAGCCGTCAAAGCGGTCACACCGCCAGCAATCAGGCACAGCAAGGACGCCGTCCGGGCGGCGTTCAGCTCATCCCGTGGCCGCAGGTGCCGTGCCAGGTCCACAAACTCTTCATCGGCATCTCCCTGGGCCGAACTGAGCGGGCCGCCTCGGGGCGTTGCGTTTCCCCGAGGTCGGGGGGACCGGCCGAGCGCGCCCCAGTGTCCGCCCGGCCGGTCCGTTCCGCACCCCTCCAGTGCGGGCTCCGCGAGCACTCCCCTCGCTGCTCCCGAAGCCATGCGGGTTCACCGCCTGGTGCATGGCTCAACGAGCGCGGCGGTGGATGGCTACGGCTTGACGGGTAGGCGTGGTGACGGAAGCCTGTCGGCTCGAATGGGCGGCCGCCGCGAGCGCCGCCGGATACGGTGGCCTGCACGAACAGGGGAGGCCTTGTGACGGGGGTCGGGCACGACAGGGTGCGCTCAACGGAGTGGGCGGCGCGGCCCCCGGCGCGCTTGGCCGGCGGGCTGGAGCTGCTGTTCGCGCTCGTCACGGCGCCTGCCGGTGCGCGCCCGGCCACAGTCATGCTGTCGCTCGCGGAGGGCGCGGCGTCCCACCCGCTGCAGTGGCCCGACGCGCGGGGCGCAGCCGGGACCTCGGGCGAGCCGAATGCCGGGCTGGACGCCGAGCAGGTCCGCGTCGTCGCGCTGGTCGACCTGGCGCGCGGCGGCGACACCGACGCCTTCGCCGACCTCTACGACCGCTACGTGGGCGTGGTCTACCGGTATGTCTTCCACCGCGTGGGCTCCCACTCCCTGGCCGAGGACCTGACGTCGGAGACGTTCCTGCGTGCGCTGCGGGCGATCCGCGGATTCAGCTGGCAGGGCCGCGACATCGGAGCGTGGTTCACCACGATCGCCCGCAATCTGATCACCGACCACGTGAAGTCCAGCCGGTTCCGGCTGGAGGTTACGACCGCCGACCTGCTCGACATGGACCGTGGAACGGCGGGACCGGAGGACGACGTCCTGTCCCGGTTGGAGGCCGAGCGGTTGATGGCCGCCGTACGCAGCCTCGCTCCGCAGCAGCAGGAATGCATCGCCCTGCGCTTCCTGCACGGCTTCAGCGTCGCCGAGACGGCCCGGGTGTTGGGCCGTTCCGAGGGGGCCGTCAAGCAGCTGCAGTTACGGGCCGTCCGCACGCTGGCCCGGCTGCTCAGCACGGACGACGCCCGAAGCGGGGGGGCGGGCGGATGAGCAACCGGAGCGCTGGTCGCGTGACCGTTGTCGCTCGTGATCGTTGTCCGGCTGACAGGCCGAAGGCCGGACGCCGCAGGGCGGCCGGGGAAGGGGGGATCGGGTGACGTTCCCGATGCCGGTGCCGCTGGCGCTCTCCCCCCGGCAACGCCGTCAGGCGCGGGAGTTCGCACGGCTGCTGGAGGATCCGCACGGTGCCAGGCCCACCGGCGATTCCGAGCTGGCAGGACTGGTGCTCGTCGCGCGCTCGCTGCATCCTGCGGCCGTTGCGCCGAGCGAGCAGTTCCGCTCGCGATTGCGGGAGCGGCTGCTGGCCGAGGGCCGAACGGCCGGACAGGAGGTCGCGCGGCGCAGCGGGTCGCCTGGCGTTCCGGGCGTTGCTGGGTCGTCGCGGCCGGGTCAACGCGTGCGGCGGTTCGCTGCGCCGGCGGGTGTCATGGGCGTGCTCGTGGCCGCTTGCGTGGCAGTCGTGGTCGCCAGTTCCGGAGCCCTGCCTGGCGATCCGCTGTACGCCGTCAAGCGCGCGGCTGAGGCCGTCCAGTTGTCGCTGGCGTCGTCGGACGCCTCCCGCGGGGACGCACTCCTGCGGTCGGCGACCACGCGGCTGGGGGAGGCCGAGGAACTGGTCGCCCGGTCCGAGACCGGCTCGCCGGACACCGTCCGGCATCTCGACGTCGCCCTGTCCGGGCTGCAGAGCGAGGCGGGCAGCGGCTCGGCGCTGCTGCTGCGGGCCTATCAGGACGACCGGCGTCCCGCCGTCCTGGCTCGGCTGTCGGACTTCCTGCTCGACACGAGACTGCGGATGGACGCGCTGGAGCCGAGATTGCCGTCCGCGCTGGACGGGCGAGTGCAGGGCATCGATCGCGCGCTGGACGGCGCGACTCAGCGCCTCGCCATAGCGCTCCAGCAGTGCGGCCCGGCCTGCGCGTCGATCCAGGTGCCGCCGACGGCGGAAACCGGGTCTGGGACCACGCCGGGTCCGGTCGCAGCCACGGAGGGTACGGCGTCCTCGACCGGGACCGGCGTCGGCAGGAGCACGCCGGCGCCGACCGCCGCCGCGGGAAGCACGCCCGGCGGCGCTGCGGCGGGCGCCACGTCCGGTGGCAGTTCCGCGCCGGAGTCGACAGGAGGAGCGCAGCTCGGTGTGACGGCGGGCGGGGACGGCGTCGACGCGGGGGTCGCCGTGCCGCCGGCTTCGGCCGGCGCGTCCGTCGGCACCGACGGCGCATCGGTTGGTGCCTCGCTGCCCGGTGGCGGTGGCGCGTCGATCGTCGTCGGCTCCTCCCCGACCGTCAGCGCTTGCGTCCCCGTGCCGCTGCTCCACACCTGCTGAGCGGCCTGACCGGGCGCGTCACGAATGACCCTCGTCGGCCCACCCGATCTTGTCGTCCTTGTCGCCGAGGACGGCGCCGGGCCGATTCCGGCCGCGCCCGACGGCGGTGGGTTCGCCGGGCCGGCCGCCCGGGTGGACGTGGTGCAGCGGCCCGAGGGCCTCGCCGTCGAGATCACGGACGTCCCGGCCGGACTGGCTCGGGTGGCCCTGCGCTGGAGCCGGCCGGTGCCGCCCGGCTCCCTCGTCTACGGCGACGCCTGGGAGCGCTCCTACGGATCGCTGCACTGGCAGCCGATCCAGGCGGAGCGCCTGCTGCCCTGGTACTGGCTCGTCCACCATCGCGACGGCACACGGGGCATGGGAGTGCGGGTTCGGCCGTCCGCCTTCTGCTGCTGGACCGTGGATGAGGACGGCTGCACGCTGTGGCTCGACGTCCGCAGCGGCGGCGAGCCGGCCCTGCTCACGGGACGGCGGCTGAACGCGGCGACGGTGGTCGGCGTGGACGCGGGACCCGACGAGCCTGCGCTGGCGGTGCACCGCCGGCTGTGCCGGGCGATGTGCGACGACCCCGTCCTGCCGGGTGGGCCTGTCGTCGGCGCGAACACCTGGTACCGCACCTACGGGGTGAACTTCGGCCCGGCCGAGGTGCTGCAGGACGCCGACACGATCGTGGAGCTGGCGGACGGCCACCCGGTGCGGCCGTTCTGCGTGGTGGACGCCGGCTGGAGCCCGGGAGGCGTGGCTCCGGGCGGTCCCTGGACCCACGGCATCCCCGGCCTGTTCGACGACATGCCGGGACTGGCCGCCGAGATAGCGGCGCGCGGTGCCCGACCCGGGATCTGGATGCGACCGGCGGCGATGTCCGACGTGCGGGACGCCGGGCTGCTGCGCCCTGGCCCGCGACCGGCGCCAGAACAGCCGCTGGATCTCAGCCGCCCGGAGAACATGCACGGCATCGGCGAGGACGTGCGCCGGCTGGTGGACTGGGGCTTCGAGATGGTGAAGCACGACTTCTCGACGTTCGACCATTTCGGTCGCTGGGGCTTCCAGATGGGAATGCAGATGACGCAACCCGGCTGGCATCCCGCGGATCGGACCCGCACGAACGCCGAACTGCTCGTCGGCCTCTACCGGACGATCCGTGAGGCGGCGGGGGACGCTTGGATCATCGGCTGCAATACGGTGGGCCACCTCGCCGCCGGGCTGGTGCAGATTCAGCGGACCGGTGACGACACCTCCGGTCTCGCGTGGGAACGGACGCGCCGGATGGGGGTGAACACCCTGGCCTTCCGGCTGGCCCAACACGGCACGTTCTTCGCCCTCGATCCCGATTGCGTCCCCTGCACACCGCACACGCCGTGGGAACGCAACCGTGAGCTCCTCGACCTGGTCGCCCGCTCGGGCGCGACTCTGTTCGCGTCGGTGGATCCGGCCTGCCGCACGCCGGACGTAGACGCCAACCTCCGCGCGGCACTGCGCATAGCCCTCGACGGCGGAGAACCGGACGGGGTGGAACCGCAGGACTGGTTGCAGACCTCCAGCCCCCGCCGGTGGCGGACGGGCACGACGGTTCGGGAGTACCAATGGCTGTCCGACCTCGGCGCCTCGCCGTATCTGGACGGCCTGGAGATCGGCGCCGTTACGTCGTAGTGCGCGGGACGACCCCGATCAGGTGACGGTGCCCACTCCGGACCCCGCGAGCTTTCCGGCCCTCGTGTGGACCACCAGCAGGTACCGGTAGCCCTTCCTCAGCAGTTTGGACGGGACCTGGACGGAGACGGTGTTTTGCACGCCCTTGTTCTTGAGCAGCAGCGTCCTCGTGGCGACGTAACGGCCGGTGGACGCCGGTCCGAGGCTGTAGACGTTCGCGAGACATGGCGCCTTGGCCGTGCATCCGGTGACCTTGGAGGTGACCGTCGTCATCGTGCCGGAGACCTTGCCCTTGGTGGCGGCCACGATGATCTTTCCCTTGACCTGGTACCTCGGCACGCTGAACGTGATTCCGCTCACCTTCACGAGAAGGCCGTCCGACCCGTGCTGAGCGGCAGTCCACGGCGTGTACGTCGGCGCGTTGTTGCTGCCGGGGTCACCGGTGCGCGTGGTCAGGAAGGAGCTCGCGGCGTCGTCGGGCAGCAGGCCATAGAGGTATGTGAGCGCGGCGGCCGGGATGAACGCCTGCACGGTGCCGAGTTGCGGGTCACCGGTGGACTTGGTGTGCGTGGACGCCGCCTGGACGTCCAGGCGCGGCCAGAGCGCCGTGCCGGCCGGCTGCAGGTATCCCGAGAACGCCCCCTGAGTGGCAAACGCGGCACCGGTCAGGGACGCGTCGAGGGTCGCGTCGAGGCTGAAGAACAGGGACGCGCTGAGGACCTCACCGTCGGCGCTCTGAATCGAGCAGTTCCATGCGGGCGTCGCCGTGCACCCGCTGCTGTCCGGGTATCGGGCGACGTACGGCGCCTGGGCCGGCCTGAACTTGATGCGCACGGTCGCGTTGGCCTGGCCGAGGTTCGTCGTCCGCCAGTAGAGGAGGTCGCCGTTCACCCAGGTCCAACGCAGGCTCTGACCGAGGGTGTTCAACGCGACCGTCATATCGAACACCGTGCCGGCGTCCACCTGCGGCGAGACGGGCGTGCTCGGGTCGGCGAAGTTTGAGCCCAGGGTGGCGCCGGTCGAGTACCCGATGGTGAGGCCGACCCGGTTCGGCGTGGCGTAGCAGACCCCCGCGGCCGGGGCCTGGCCGGTGCGGCACAGGTTGTACGGCGACACCAGGGCCGACACCGAGCCTGCCTGCGGATCGTCCGCGGTCGTCGTGCCGTTCACGATCACGGGGGTTGACTGGCTCCCGTTGATGACGGTGAGCGACGTGACGTACGGGCGCGCCGCGACACCCGCGGCGAGGTCTCCCCAGCCGGCCTGGCCCGTGGTGTTGGACGGGTCGGTGGAGGCCAGGTCGGTGGACGCCTGGGACGGCATGCCGTCCGGGATGCTGTCGTCCCCGGATGTCAGTAGCGTGTCGGCGCGAGACAGCAATGTCGCGCCAGGGACGCCCTCGGCTGGCACCCCGACATGCAGGGCTGCCGCGCCAACCACAAAGGCCGCGAGCATGGCGGGAAGCGCCAGGGTGCGTCGAGGAGTCCTCACGATGATTCTGTCGGCGTCGGCGAGCGTGGCGCTTGAGCGCGCGCGACCTCAGCGGTCGGGTGAAGCGAGCGGGTGAGGCCATGGCTACCAGTCACGCACGTCGGAGGCGCTCGCGACCCGAACGGACGCACGGCGCGTCACCCGGCAGATCCAATTCGGGCTTGGGTGAAGACACAGCGGGCCGTAATCCGGTCGCTGTAGCATCTCGAATCTTGTAACCCGCACAGCTTCGACCAGAAGGGTATCCGCCAAGTGGCTAAGTATTCCGGTGCGGTGTGGCGCCCGATCCGGGAGAACACGACGCAGCCGGGAATCAGGCCGACGCAGGTCATTCTTCACTCGGCCGTGGGCTCGGGCTCCCTCTACGACCTGTTCCAGTACCGATCGGATCTGGAGTCGCACTTCTGGGTGGGGTTCTCCGTCGTAGAGCAATACGTAGACACGACCATCCAGGCCGACGCGAACCTGGATGCCAACGTGCGGGCGATCTCCATCGAGTCAGCGGACAACGGTGACCCCGATCACTTCGCCTGGACCGACTACCAGGTCGACCAGATCGTCAGCCTGCTGGTGTGGGCGCACCGGACCCACGGCATCCCGCTGCGCCGCTGTCCCGCGTGGGACCAGCCGGGCATCGGCTACCACACGATGTGGGGTTCGCCGAGTCACTGGACGCCGGTGGCGAAGACGTGCCCCGGTGCCGCTCGCATCAACCAGTTCAGCGGAATCCTGGCGCGGGCCGTGGCCCAGGCAGGATCAGGAGAGGACGAGGACATGTGGTTGGCGAACGTCGCCGGGCCTGACACCCGCGAGTTCCTCATTGTCGGGGAGACGAAGATTCACATACCCACGCCTGGCATCCGCAACGAGTTGCGGGCGAAGGGCGTGCCGGATCGGGGCGAGGTGTCCGCGTCCACGCTGAACCTCTTCCGCACGGTCTCCCCGACCGACGTCCCGGCGTCGGCGGAGGCCGTGGCGTCCCTGCAGGCGCAAGTGGCCGCATTGCGCCAGGCCGTGGAGGCGTTGCAGAACAACTTGAACGTCGCGGGCGGCTGACAACTCTGGTGTGCGACGAGGTTGCCGCTCACTGAGCGGGCGGCCCGCGCATGGCTCACGGCTTGCCGGGTATGCGCACTGACGATCACAGTGGGAGCACCTCCAGAAGGCGAGGCCGTGGTGCAGCAGGAATCCCTGGTCCGGATCCCGGCGGCCGGCGTAGTGCTCGAAGCGGACGTCCAAGTGCCCGAGGCGCCGCCCGACCAGGTGCCTTCTGGCGTCCTCCCAGGCCTGGTGCTTTTCGCGCACGGCAGTGGCAGTTCCCGGGGCAGTCCGCGCAATCGGATGGTCGCGGCGCGGCTTCGCGCCGAAGGGTTCGCCACGATTCTCGCGGACCTGCTGACGCCGGGCGAGGAGCTGGTGGATGAGCGGACCGCCCGGCTGCGCTTCGACATCGGACTGCTGGCCGGTCGGCTCGCCGGCATCCTTGACTGGGTGCGGGAGCAGGAGACTCTGGCCCGGCTGCCGGTCGGGATGTTCGGTGCGAGCACCGGTGCGGGGGCGGCGTTGGTGGCCGCCGCGCGGCGACCGGACGCGGTGCGCGCGGTGGTGTCCCGGGGTGGGCGGCCCGACCTCGCCGGTCCCGCGCTCGCCGAGGTGCAGGCGCCCACGTTGCTGATCGTCGGCTCGCTGGACGCGACCGTGCTGGACCTGAACGAGCGCGCGGGGCGGGAGCTGCCGGCGCCTTGGGAGCTGCGGATCATCCCCGGAGCAACGCACCTCTTCCCGGAGACGGGGGCGCTGGAGCAGGTGGCTGCCTGGGCCGGGGAGTGGTTCGCCAAGCACCTGCCCGGCTAGCGGGTCCTGATACCGGTCCCCATTCCGGTCCTGATACCGGTCCCGATATCGGGGCCTTCCTGACGCCTGCTGACAGATTCCTCTCTGGCTTGACACTCCCTCTTGACCGGTACAGAAAACGGCGATACTGTACCGGTACAGACGAGCGAGAAAGAGAGTGAGTTTCATGACCACACTGCCAACGGCGATCATCCTGGCCGACTCGGCGGTGGCACGCGAGACCCGTAGCGCGCTGCCGGATGCGCCGATCGTGGAGACGAACGAGTCGCGGCACCGGGCCCCGGTCGCCGCCCGCCCGCGAGTGGCACTGGCGCGGGCCCTGGAGAGGGCGGCGCGCGTGGTGGCTCCGGCCACCTCATACAGCCCCGCTCCGTGACGCCCGCTACCGTCGAATCGGTGCCTCATGCCGAGGGACCATTCGTGATGACGGGAGCGGATGGCGTAGTGGGACGGGTGACCCTGCAGACGATCGCGGACCAAGTCGGGGTCAGCCGAATGACGGTGTCCAATGCCTTTTCCCGTCCCGATCAGCTGTCACCGGCTCTCCGCCGCCGCATCCTGGCGGCGGCGGAGGACCTGGGATACGTCGGTCCGGACCCGGCCGCGCGGGCCCTGGCCAAGGGCGCGACCGGCGCAGTCGGCATCCTCCTCACCGACTCGCTGAGCTACGCGTTCACCGACGAGGTGGCGATCGGATTCCTCGGCGCCATCGCGGACGAGCTCACCCCCACCGGGCTGGCGCTGACCCTGCTCACCAGCTCGGTCCGGCAGGAGAGCACGATCCCGGCGCGCGATGTCGCGATGGACGGCGCACTCATCTACTCCTGCGAGAGCGATTCCGATGCGATCGACTGGCTGATCCGGCGACGGCTGCCGCTGGTCTACGTCGACGAGGACCCCGTCCCGGGCGCACCCAGCGTGAACGTCGACGACCGCGGCGGAGCGCGGGCCGCGGCCCAGCACCTGGTCGACCTCGGACACCGGCGGATCGACATCGTGACCACCAGCAAGACCGACCGTCACGGGCCCGTGCCGGACCCGCGCGCCGTCCGCGGCGGTCACGTCACCCAGCAGCGGATGCTCGGCTGGCTGGATGCGCTGGACGCTGCGGGAATCACTCCGCGAGTCGTCGAGGTGGCCCACTTCGCCCCCGACGTGGACACCGAGGCCGAGGCCTTCCAGTTGCTGGACGCCGAGGAGCCGCCGACCGCCATCCTCTGCTTCTCCGACGTCATCGCCCGAGGCGTCGTGCAGGCCGCGATGGATCGTGGCCTACGCGTCCCGGTGGACCTGTCGGTCGTCGGATTCGACGACAGCCCGCTCGCCCGTCGCCTGCGTCCGGCGTTGACGACCGTCCGCCAGGACTTGCAGGCGAAGGGCCGCGCCGCGGTCTCGTTGCTCACTGCCGAGTTGGCCGCGGCGAGCGGTAACGCCAGGGCAGCGGAGGCGACGCGCATCCAGCTGCCGACCGAGCTGGTCGTGCGTGCCAGCACCGCGCCGCCCCCGGAACGCTGAAGGCCCGGCCACCTGGCCTGTGGATAACTTCGCGGGCATTATCGTCGATGACCGTACGGTGAGGGGGTGAGCACGATGACGACTCCGTCGGGGATTCCGGCCGCGGTGATCCAGCGCCGGCGCGCGCTGGGGCTGGACCGGTACGACGAGATCTGGGAGGGGGAGTACCGGGTGGTGCCCACCCCGCGTCTGGAACACGGGTTCGTGGTCCTCGAATTGGCCCGGCTCCTGGGATCCCACGCCAAGGCCGCTGGGCTGTTCAGCGTCGACACGTTCAACCTCGGACGGCAAGCCGATTACCGCGTCCCTGACCTTGGCTTCCTGGTGGGAAGCCCGCACGGCGTGTACGTCGAGACCGCAGCGGTGGTGGTGGAGGTCCTGTCGCCGGGTGACGACACCTTCCGGAAGTTCCCGTTCTATGCCGCGCATGGCGTCGAGGAGATCATCGTCGCCGATCCCGACGAGCGCGAGGTGCGACTGTTCGCTCTGGATGGTCGCCAGTACGTCGAGGTGACGTCGTCCAAGCGTCTCGGCGTCAGCGCGGAGGAGATCCGCACCGGCGTCGAGTGGCCGTAGCGATCAGTCGTCAGCGACGACCGGGCAGGCGCAGGCCGTACATCCCGCCGTCCACCGCGAGCACGGTGCCGGTGGTCGACGACGACAGCGGCGAGGCCAGGTACGCGATGGCGTGCGCCACCTCCCCGGCGCTGACCAGCCGTCCCATCGGCTGTCGTGCTTCCAGAGCTGCCCGCTCGGCCTGCGGGTCGTCGGCAACCGCCAGCAGCCGGCCGATCCATGGCGTATCAGCGGTTCCGGGGGTCACCGCGTTGACCCGGATCCCCTCCTGCACGTGGTCGGCGGCCATCGCCAGCGTCATCGCCAGGACGGCGCCCTTGCTCGCCGAGTACAGCACGCGACGCGGCAATCCGGACCACGAGGCGATCGAACCGGTGTTGACCACTGCCGCGGCGCCCGAGCGACGCAGGTAAGGCAACGCCGCGCGCATGACCCGCGCCATCCCGACGACGTTGACGTCGAGCACCCGCCGCCATTCGTCGTCGTCGTTGTCCAAGACCGTTCCCTGCGCACCGATGCCCGCGTTGTTCACCAGGATGTCGATCCCGCCCAGACTGCCGGCGCTCTCGGCGACGGCGGTCCTGACGGACGCATCGTCGGTCACGTCGCACCAGATGCCGATGAGCGGCGCGGGCACCGCATCCGCGGTCAGGTCGAGCGCTGCGACGCGCGCGCCACGGCTCGCCAGCAGCCGCGCGGTCGCCAGGCCGATGCCGGACGCGCCGCCGGTGACGATCGCCGCCAGCCCGTCGAAGTCCGTCATCTCAACTCCTGCCACGCTGGGCCGTCCGGGAATCGGAAGCGCTGCAGCGACTCCGGGTGCATCCGCGCGGAGAAGCCGGGCGCGCTCGGTGCGACGTAGTGGCCGCCGCGGATAGTGACTGGATCGGTGAAGTGCTCGTGCAGGTGGTCCACGTACTCGATCACCCTGCCGTGCTGCGTCCCGCTCACCGCCACGTAATCGAACAGGGACAGGTGCTGCACCATCTCACAGAGGCCGACTCCACCGGCATGCGGGCAGACCGGGACGCCGAACTGGGCGGCCAGCAGCAGGATCGCGACGTTCTCGTTCACCCCGCCGACCCGGCAGGCATCCAGCTGCAGCACCGAGATCGCCCCGGCTTGCAGCATCTGCTTGAACATGACCCGATTCGCGACGTGCTCACCGGACGCCACCGGAACGGGCGCCACGCCGCGCGCGATCGCCGCGTGGCCCAGCACGTCGTCGGGCGAGGTCGGCTCCTCGATCCACCGAATGTCGAACGGCGCGAGCGCCCTCACCCACCGGATGGCCTCATCGACGTCCCAGCGCTGGTTGGCGTCCACGGCGATGGCGATGTCCGGGCCGACGGCCTGCCGGGCGAGCCGTAGCCGGCGGACGTCGTCCTCGAGGTCGGCACCCACCTTGAGCTTGATCTGGGTGAACCCGTCGGCGACCGCCGCGCGCGCCAGGCGGGTGAGCTTCGCGTCGTCGTAACCCAGCCAGCCCGGGGACGTCGTGTACGCCGGGTATCCACGGGCGAGGAGGTCCGCCGTGCGGTCCGCACGTCCCGGCTCGGCCGACCTCAGGATGCGCAGCGCGTCGGACG
>Ga0081539_10003737_pt1 | contig 18106 bp, 8 predicted proteins | sample TabmetS4T2R2_FD_71023 | JGI IMG/M metagenome (GOLD analysis project Ga0081539, IMG submission 71023) | Tabebuia heterophylla rhizosphere microbial communities from the University of Puerto Rico - S4T2R2 | ecosystem: Host-associated > Plants > Roots > Rhizosphere ...
TGTAGCTCCGGGTCGCGAGGTGAACCGACTCGAAGTGGAGCGGCTCGAGATGGAGCTTCGGCTCCGCTCCATCGCCCTGGAATTCCCAGGCAAACACGTCGGCGAAATTTTTGTCGTCGCGGAAGGCTTCGCCGTCCGGGGTCTGGTGTTCTTCGCGAAAATGTCCGCCGCATGATTCGTCGCGGGCGAGGGCATCGCGGCACATCAGCTCGCCGAATTCCAGGAAATCGGCTATCCGGCCCGCGCGTTCGAGCGATTGGTTGTAAGTCTCTCCGGCCCCAGGCACGCGCGCATTGCGCCAGAATTCTTCCCGAATCCGGGGAATCTCGGCGAGGGCTTCTTTTAACCCGGCAGCGTTGCGCGCCATTCCGCATTTGTCCCAAAGGAGAAGGCCGAGCTCGCGATGGAAGGAATCGACCGAGCGGGTGCCATTGATTGTGAGCAGCCGCTTAATCCGGGCGCGGAGATCGTTCTCGGTCTGGGCAAAGGCCGGGTGATCAGTCGAGGGCCTTTTACCGACCTGGCCCGCCAGATAGTTAGGCAGGGTGTAGGGGATGACAAAGTATCCATCCGCCAGGCCCTGCATGAGCGCGCTCGCCCCGAGGCGATTGGCACCGTGATCGGAAAAGTTGGCTTCGCCGAGGACGTGCAGGCCGGGGACATTACTCATGAGATTGTAGTCAACCCAGAGACCGCCCATGGTGTAATGCACCGCCGGATAAATCCGCATCGGCTGGTGATAGGCGTCGGTGCCTGTGATCTTTTCGTAAATGTCGAAGAGATTGCCATAACGTTCGCGGATCGCCTGCTCACCGAGGCGCGCGATTGCATCCTTGAAATCGAGATACACCCCGCGTCCCCCCGGTCCAACCCCGCGGCCTTCGTCGCAAACCTCTTTCGCCGCGCGTGAAGCGATGTCGCGCGGAGCGAGGTTACCGAAGCTTGGGTATTTGCGTTCCAGGTAATAGTCGCGGTCCTGCTCGGCGATGTCGTTAGGCGATTTCGCGCAATCCTCCGGATGCTTCGGGACCCACACTCGGCCGTCGTTCCGGAGCGACTCGGACATAAGGGTGAGTTTCGACTGGTAATCGCCACTCACCGGGATGCAGGTGGGATGGATCTGGGTGAAACAGGGATTACCGAAAAGTGCGCCCCGCTTGTAGGCGCGATAAGTCGCGGTCACGTTGCAACCGCGAGCGTTGGTCGAGAGATAAAAAACGTTGCCGTAGCCGCCGGTGGCGAGGACGACCGCGTCGCCCGCGTGCCTAACGATTTCCCCGGTGATGAGGTTACGGGTGATGATGCCCTTGGCCTGGCCATCGACGATCACCAGATCGAGCATCTCGGTCTGAGGAAACATTTGGACCGTTCCAGCAGCGATCTGCCGGCATAGCGCCTGGTAGGCGCCTAACAATAGCTGCTGACCGGTTTGGCCCCGCGCGTAAAAGGTGCGCGAGACCTGCGCGCCCCCGAACGAGCGATTGGCCAGCAGGCCGCCGTATTCGCGGGCGAACGGCACGCCCTGCTCGACGCACTGGTCGATGATGTGGTTGGAAACTTCCGCGAGGCGATAAACATTCGCTTCCCGGGAGCGAAAATCGCCGCCCTTGATCGTGTCGTAGAAGAGCCGGTAAACACTGTCGCCGTCGTTAGGATAATTTTTCGCGGCGTTGATCCCGCCCTGGGCGGCAATGCTGTGTGCCCGGCGCGGACTGTCCTGGTAGCAGAAAGATTTGATGTTGTACCCGAGCTCGCCCAGAGTCGCGGCGGCCGAGCCACCAGCCAGCCCGGTCCCGACAACAATGATTTCAAACTTGCGGCGATTGTTAGGCGCGACCAGGCGCGAGTTGTTCTTGTGGCTGCGCCATTTCTCCGGGAGCGGCCCGGTTGGAATCCGCGATTCGAAGGAGCCGATCATGAGTGCGGCGGCAATTTGACCCAGCCAAGCAGGACCGCGACCGGCATCGAGCTGTAACCGATGAAAAGGAGCCAGGCGAAAACCCGCCCGGCGAAGGCGAGCCGCGGAGTGAGTTTCTGGTCGTTTAGGCCTAACGACTGAAAGAAGCTCGAAGAGCCATGGCTCAGGTGGAGCGCGAGGAGAAACATTCCGAGAATGTAAAACCCGGAGACGAGCGGGCTCTGAAAACCGAGGATCATCATGGCATACACGTCGTAATATCCGAGCGGGTCCTTCGCCAGGGTGAGGAAGCGCGGGTCCGTGGTACGAAAGGTAAAATGGAGCAGGTGATAAACAATAAAGACAAGGAGAGTAAGCCCGCTCATCACCATGGTGCGCGAAGCGAGCGTTGCCTTGACCAGATCTCTGCGCCGATAACGCTCCGGCCGGGCGCGGCGGTTCTCGATCGCGAGGCGAATGGTGTAATAAATGTGGGCCACGACTACGACGAAGAGGAAGGCGCGAATCACCCAGAGGAGCGGCCCCAGATCGCGCAAATGCTGCGCATAGCCATTGATCCAGTCCGGCCCGAGAAAAATCTGGAGGTTGCCCAGGAGATGCCCGATCACAAACAGGATCAGCACGACCCCGGTCGCCGCCACGATCATCTTACGTCCGACGGAAGAGCGATGGAAAGCGGCGATATTGGTCACAATGAGCGCGGCCTGGCCGTTTCGGACCTCGGCGTGGCTGAAGTTAAAAACTGGGCGGGAGCGAGTCAAGGCGTCGGCCGCAGCTCATCGCTCTGGTTTGGGGCTGGTGGGCAAGGCGTTGGGCCAATTCGTCTGCTCGAAGGCAGAACTGTTGCTCGAGGCAGGCCATTACGTCCGATTGCGGAGCGATCTGCGCCCGGAAGGTTCAGGACCTCCTTATTGAGTTGCCGGGCGCTCTCGCGCACGGACGGGTCTGTTTTTGGATCGGTCGAATCAAATTCATTGGACCTTCGGAGTTGTTGATGCGTTCGCGCAAAGGCGCGAAGCTGGATTGCGGAGGACGGGCGGCCGCTGGAGAACTTGCCGTTTCGCTGGCGTGATCACGGCTGCGGTGCTCGAGCTTACTACGGTGTTGAAGAATCAGCTGATTGGCCGCTTTGCCCCCAAAACCGCAAAATATCGTGCTCGCGCAACACCGAGCGAGAACGCCGCAGAGAGTATTTCCCCGCGCTTCCACCGATTGCAACGTGAATGCTTCCCCCTGGCGCAGACAAGTATAGATTGACGTGACGCTAATCTTCGGGCATGAACGGATCCGTTTGGAGGACCAGCCTCATCGGGGTTGTCTGCGCGTAATGCTATCTCATCATCTCCCGCCCTTTTTCGCCCATCTCTCTTCTCTGGGCAGATATGCCCTGAGCTACGGGCATGCCGGGGTGCGGGCTCTGATCGGCGCACTCTTCCACCTTCAGTCACCGCGCGACGCCTTTCGTGTTGCGCTGCGGCAGAGCAGGTTCAGCCTCGATGAAAAGATTCGCGTAGAAAAAAACAAACCGCCGTTTCTGATCCACTATCACATTTTCAAGAATGCCGGCACTTCTTTCGAATGGGCGCTCGAACAAGCCTTCGGCGGGCGCTTTCGCCAGTTTGATTCGCCGGATCCGGGAGGGACGATATCGCCCCGCGAAATCGCGCGCCTGGCCAGGGTTCAACCCGAGCTGTGCGCGATCTCGAGCCACCAGGCAGCGCCACCACCTCCCCGGATCCTCGGGCGCCGAGTCATCACAAGCATCCTGATCCGCGACCCAATTGCGCGCATCGGATCGATTTACACTTTCGAACGGGCGCAGCAAGTGAACCGCCCGGGAGCACTCAAAGCAAAGGAACTCGATTTTCGCTCCTATGTAGAGTGGCGCCTGAAAACCTCCCCTTCCCTTTTTTGTAACTACCAGGTCATGGTTTGCAGCCGTAGACGACACAAGACAGATTGCAGCAGGCGGGACTTGGAAGCAGCTATTATTCGACTCGACGCGATTGACATTGTCGGCACGGTCGCGCGTTATGCGGAATGGCTCGCCCTCGCGCAATCGCACCTACGACGCTATTTTCCCGGGCTTTCGCTCCCCCTGGTTCACCGCAATCGTTCCACGGAGGAGCAAATCGTCTCGGAAGCGGAGATTTTCGCCCGCCTAACTCGGGAGCTGGGTTCGGCCCTGACGCGAGATTTACTTGTCCGAAACGAGCTTGATATGGCTCTGCATCAGGTGGCGGACTCGCTCCTCAGCCGCCGACTAGCTGAGAGGGAAATCGCAATCAAGTTACGCGAGAGTTACAGTAGAGCCGCCGATGCCGCAGCCAAGGAATCTGCGAGGCATCTCGAAGAGGCCTGATCCAATTCTAACCTTCGCCCAGTCAACGCAATTGTTGATCAGTCCCGCCCGTATTTGTGCCCGGCCGCAGCCAAAGGCCAGGATTTACATCGTTTCCGCCTCCATGTTCCCTTCCATCGTATTAGACGGGACAAGACGTGCCATCCTAGCCTTGGTGCAGGTTGCCTGGCCAGTCTCGGTGCCAGGATTAGCTCACAGGAGGTCGTAGACTTCCACCAATCCTCGCCCTGTCCCGCCGTCGGCCCCGCTGACAATGCCTGTATAGGCACCGGCGGGTAGGTGGAGGATGACGGCAGCTTCATGAGGGTCTGTCGGGGCAAGCCCATTGCTGGTGATATCGCCGGCATAGGTGTCATCTTGCCAGTCGTTGTTTGAGGCAATTGCGGAACCGTTACTATCGTAAATCGTGAGCATTGGATCGGCCAGAGCATCGACCACCCCGAGTTCCGTAAGAGAAGGACCAATAGCGCGAACGACAACTGTTGTATTATTGACGTCGCCGACTATGAAACCTGCTATCAACACATTATCGCCGGTACCAATATTTCCTCGGGTGCTGATGTTAGCCAGCGTGGAGTCTGTTTCTGGCGCAAGATCATACACCTCGACCAGGGCAATGCCCACATCCGCACCCTTGCCGATTCCCACAACCGTGTAGGCTCCGGGGGCCAGAGTCACGATCGTGGCCGCTTCCGATGGGTCTTCCGGAGCCAGCCCATCGGCGATTAGCTCGGCTGCGCTGGAATCGTCCTGCCAATTATCATTGGACGCGATGACGGCACCGGTAGAATCATGCAACGTAAAGTTCGGATCCGTCAAAGCCTTCGCTAAGTAAGGGATGCTTAGCGACGGACCCAAGAATCGCAACGCCACTTTTTTCGAGTCAGTTCCCGGTACGATGAATCCGCCAATTAGGGCGTCATCCCCGGGGCCGACATTTCCGCGCGTGGAGATATTAAGAGCGCGCGCGGGAATGATGGGAAATTTGGTGTTTTCCAGGTGGATTGGAAGTGAGTTGTAGGCCGTGTCACAGAAATTCGTCGAATACTGGTAGTAGAAAACAGTGTCACCAGCGGCGTCCAACCCGAGAAGCTGCCCGTAAGGCGTCGTGGAACCAAAACCACCGACAAACGCGTAATCGATCAGGTAATTTAATGGCGCGTCCTCGTAGATACTACTGCAGATAGGACTATAAACTGATTGATCCTGCTCATAATTCCAAACTTCTGTCGCGGTGCCCGCGCCGCCGCTGCCACCGGAATCGGTCAAGTCCAACTGATACTTGCGCGGGCTGGAGTAAGTGCGGTTAATTCCGGGCGGCATTTGGAAGCTGCTGAAAAAACCATTATCGAAAAGGAGCAGGTCCTGATCGAAAGCGATGGAAACGGCGTGCTGGCCAATCGGCGGGAGGCTGCCGGCCGCCGTCGGCAGAGTGAATTGCGCAAGTGACGGAAACTCGTGCCATTTCTTAGTCGTGTCGCCCAGTATCCATTTGATTGCGCCGGTCGAATAATCAAGCGCAATAACAAAATTCTCCCGGCTGGAAATGATTAACGAATCAGCCGCTTTGTTATAAGTGACAGCATTATTGTGAAACCAGTCAGTCGGGAAGGGATAAACGAACTCGCTCGGATCGTCGCCTCCGGCTGTCATGGTGGCGCTGATGATATCGGCGAGGTTCCAAGTCTGAAGCACTTCCCCAGAAAGATCTACCTCCATGATAATCGATTCATAAAAATCGTTCGTGTCTGCTTCGAGGAGGAGACCGGTCTTACCCGGGTCGATGTTATGATGAAAATTCAAAATCCCGTCCGCGCTATAGTCTCGCACGACGGAAACGGTGCCGTCGAGATCGACCCGATTAAGGGTGGGGCCGCTCGTCGCGTAAGCGGCGCCGTCGAAAAAGGTGGACGCAGCGGTTAGAGCATTTGGAATACCCATCGGGCTCACCCAGCGCATCGCTCCGTCTGTATCGAGAATGACCGGAGAGTAGTCACCGCAGCCCGACCTGACGAAAATATAGTCGTAGCTCAAATTGGTGCTATCTGTCCTCGCTTGCAAGACCATCGGGGTTTTGTAACCGCATCCTTGGTCGTCGAAGGCGCCAGTAACAACAGACGTGCTATCCATCTTAGACGACCCATCAAGGAAATTGTAGGTGAGCGTAACAGTGTTAGTAGAGTCGTCATAGAGGCCATAGACCGGCAGGAAGATATCCGTGCTCGGTGGCACAAGATAACCGCGGCTGATCAAGTAGTCGTAGGCATAAGTGCCGGACAAAGGCCTGGTGACGGAACCGGCCTTGGGTGCAATGCTGAACTGTATGCTTTTGATTACGCTCGTATCGCTCGCCGTGAGCGTCAGTTGAATGATGAACGGGGTCGGACCGGCATTTTGGCCGGTGATCGTAATGGTAGTGTCATCCGCCTGAGTCGCAAACGCGCCCCGAGCGAGGACAAACAGGAGACCGACAACAAGAGGTAGGAAGCGCAGTTTCATAAACGTTTTTGCAAAAGTTTTGTCAAACGACCCGCAGCATGCCAGAAGACAAAGGAAGACTCAAAGGAAAAAATGCGAACCCCGCAATTTTTCGTGCTTCTCGGAACCGGAGATGTGAGATCAAGCCAGAGAGAGGCTGGCCGATTGATGGAAAGGAAAACAGGAAAAAACCATCAATTTCAGCCCGGGTTGGCCGCCTGGCACTTCCGGAATTCACTGCGACCGTCGCGTCGCACGCCGCCGAGAGGCACACGAAGAGATCAGTTGCTTGCTGCCTCAAGGTCGAAGAATTCAATCAGCCCAGTCCCGGTGGCGGCACTGGCTCCGCTGGCTATGGTCGTGTAAGCGCCCGCTGGCAGGTGAAGAAGCGTGGCCGCTTCCAAGGCGTTGGTTGGTGCCAGCCCATTGCCCATGATATCGGTTGCGCTTGGGTCGTCCTGCCAATTGCCATTGCTGGCAATGGCCGAGCCGTTGGCGTCGAAGACGATAAGCTCAGGATCATCCAGCGGCGCAGTAATCCCGCTAGAGGCTAGCGACGGCCCGATCGCGCGAACGACGAGTGTGTCGCTTGCGACATCCCCAACAATGAACCCACTGATCAAAACATTGTCACCGGTGCCTACAGCGCCACGAGTGCTGAGATTTGCTAGTTTGGAATTGGCTAGCGGCGACAGATCGTACACCTCAACCAAGCCGATACCTGGCATAAGGCTTTTCCCACTGACCACAAATGTGTAAGCGCCCGGCGTCAAGGTCTGGATCGTCGCCGACTCCGCGGGATCGCTCGGAGCCAACCCCTCCGCTTCGATCTGCGAGGCTCCTGGATCCGATTGCCAGTCGTCGTTGGTCGCGATCATGGCGCCAGAAGCATCGTGCACCGTCAGACTTGGGTCGGCGACCGTTTGTGTAACTCCAGAGGAATTCAAAGAGGGACCGAGAGCGCGCAGTATCACGGTATGGGAATCGCCGCCGTTCACGATGAAGCCGCCGATCAATGATTCTTCGTCTGTCCCTACATATCCGCGGGTTGAGAGGTTGAGAGCACGAGGACCGACGGTGGGGAAACTCGTGTTTTCCAGGTGAAGCGGAATAGCATAAAAAGCGGTGTCGCAAAAATAAGTCACATATCGGTAATAGAAGACCTTTTCACCGGCAGCATCCAAGCCGAGTAACTGTGCGTACGGGGGGCTGGCGTCTGCTCCACCGACTAATGCGTAATCGATCAAATAGTTCCGCGGCGCATCTTCAAACACGCTTCCGCAAAACGGGCTGAAGATGGCTTCGTCCTGAGGATAATTCCAGATTTCCGTCGCCGTCATCGTCGTCAGGTCGATTCGGTATTTCCGAGGGGCTGCGTAGGTTCTTTGCACGCCCGGAGGTTCCTGGACGACACTGTTCTGTCCGTTATCGAAGACCAGCAGTCCCTGATCATAAGTTACAGAGGGCGCATGCTGACCAATCGGTGGCAGACTGCCCGGAGGGAGCGTCAGGGCATATTGAGCAAGGGATGGGAACTGGTACCATTTCTTGGTCGTGTCGCCGAGAATCCATTTGATCGCCCCTGTCTCATAGTCGATGCAAATGACAAAGTTTTCCCGGCTGGAAACGATGAGGGAGTCATCAGCTCGATTGTAAGCGACGCTGTTATTGTGAAACCAATCCGTCGGCGAAGGATATACAAACTGTGAAGGGTCGTCGCCCGCCGCGATCATTGTGTCGCTGATGATCTCAGCCAGGTTCCAGCTCTTGACCAGTCGACCAGTGCTGTCCACTTCGACGTTAACCGACTCGAGCTGATCGACGGTATCTATGTCGAGAATTACACCTACCTTGCCACGGTCGATATTGTGGTGAATGAAAGTCGCACCGTAGTCAGCGTTTACTCCTAGCGTCGTGACAGTACCGTCCAGATCAATCCTTACCAGAGCACCGTTTCCGACCTGATAGACGGCATTATCGAAGAATGTTGCGGTATAGTTTGAAATGCCCGCGTTTCCAACCCAACGCAAGGCGCCATCCGTGTCGATAATCGCCGGCGAAAACTCACTGCAGGCGCCTTTCACTAACATGTAGTCATAACTGAGGGATGTTGTGTTGGTGCGTGCTTGCAAGACGATGGGGTCTTGGTAACCGCATGGATCATCGAAAGCCTCGGTCGTAATGGTGGTGGTTGCTTGCTTGGATGAGCCATCATTAAAGTAATAGGTGAGCGTGACGGTATTGCTCAAATTAGCGTAAAGGCCCCAGACAGGGAGAAAAATGTCGCCGGTCTCCTGGATAATGTCACCACGATCAGCCAGATAGGCGTTTGTGTAGGTTCCGGAAAGGGGGCGAATCGGCGACCCTTCATTGGGGGTAATGGTGAACTGGATACTTTTGATGACATCAAGATTGTCAGTAATCAGGTGTGCCTGGCTGATAAAGGGCGTTGGTCCGGCGGTGCTGTTGATAATAACGATGGAGGTATCATCAGCCTGGGTGGCGCGTGCCTGGGGGCACAACACGATGCCGGCTGCAGAAAGCAGGAGCAAGGGCGACCTCAAGAAAATCAGCTTCATGTCCACTTCTGTACCGCATGCTGAACGACACGCACGTGATTTTTCGCGGAAAATTACCGGTGTTAATCGCTTGGACGGTACTGCTTGAGGGCTTTTGCGGGGGATTCTTCGAGGGTTCACTAGCGGGCTCCGCTGATCAGCTTCTCATTCCCGCCGCATCCGCTGATGTTACGTACGCAAAGCTCTGCGACGTGAAAACGACTGATCGCCGCTATTCGCGACGTTTGAACCGAATGGAAGCGCGATGGGCGCCGGCGATGCGGATTAGCAGTCGCGCGAGCTGACGTGTTTCCTGAATCTGCGACGCCGAACCATGACGAGACGTGCGGCCTGCATTTGCTCGGGCCCGATACGCCTAATTTCAGGGCGGTACGAGCTTCGAGCTCCTTTTCGAAGAGGCAAGGGGGGTTTCGATTATCCAGCTCGTGGGTTGTCTGCGTCTATTGTGTAGAACGTGATGGACCAACCAGAAAAAACGAATTTTGGGCCACACGCGTCCTCTGCCATGCCGGAGACACGGAAGCAGCAAAGCCGGCTGCCCGTACCCGCCTCTTCATTTCGGCCAAGTTACGGCTACTCAGCCGGCCGATATGCAACATCGAACGGACGACCAAATCGCAGCGTTTCATGATGTAAATGAACCGCGCATCGGAAAGAGCTTGGGTAAACCGGAAACTCCTCGGGAATACTCGGATGGTCCATTCACCCCCCCTGCCTTTTGACCGCAAAGATGGCGCGGGCTTACTGAAAACACGGTGATATTCGGCCCGAGTCAGTCAATCACTAACATTATGACCCGCTAGTGCTAGCGAGGCGAACCAGCTGACATACCTTTAATCGCGATCAAAGAGCTCAACCAGAGCTATGCCGCTGCCGCCATCCACGCCACTAACAACGACCGAATACGCCCCCGGGGAAGCGTACAACAGAGTGGCTGCCTCCGCATCATTCGTCGGGCTGAGGCCATTTTGCTCGATTGTGAACATATTGGGATCATCCTGCCAGTTATTATTAGCCGCCAAAAGCACGCCGTTGCTGTCATAAATCCCCAGCGACGGATCCGCCAGCGCTCCATTCAAGATCGATCCGAGCGAAGGCCCAATCGCACGAACGATGATCGTCGCGCTTGCCGTCTCACCGACAATAAAGCCGGCGATCAATACATCATCGCCTCTGCCAACGACTCCCCGGCTGCTGATGTTCGCCAGCTTTGCCCCGGCTGCCGGCGAAATGTCATAGGCTTCAATTAAACCTACACCCTCTGTCTGATCTTTGCCGGCAGCAACAACGGTGTATGCCCCTGGTGACAGCGTTTCGATCACCCCTGGTTCTGCCGAATCGTTCGGGGCGAGTCCAAGGGCGATAAGCTCCTGACCGCTGGCACCCGACCCCCAGTCGTCATTTGCTGCAATTATCGCCCCCGATGCGTCGTACACGATGAGCATCGGATCCAGCACAGGATCGAAGATACCGCTATTCGCTAATGAAGGCCCGAGAACACGAAAGGCCATCGCTTTATCTTCCGGCCCTGTGACAATAAAACCTGCAATCAGGACTTGATCGCCACTACCGATTAGCGCGCGTGTTGACAGATTCAGGGGCCGCGGTTCGATAGCTGGAAAGGAGATCTGGTCTAGATGCAGCGGAGTTGCGTTGAAAGCCTCATTACAGTTTAAGGTAGGATATTGATAGTGAAACACTTTGGTCCCCGTAGCGTTTAATCCCAGAAGCTCGGCAAATTGTCCGTCGGCGCCGAAGCCACCGACATAGGCGTAATCAACCAGGTAGTTATTGGGCGCGTCTTCGTAAACGCCTCCGCAAATCGGGCTGGTAACACTTTGGTTGCGCTCGTAATTCCACACTTCAGTCGCCGTACGAGCGACGAGATCGAGATGATATTTGCGCGGGCTCGAATAGGGACGGTCATCTCCGGGCGGCATTTGAAATAAACTGTTCAGTCCATTATCAAAAAGAAGGAGGTTATTATCGTAGGTCGTTGACGGTGTATGCTGCCCAATTGGCGGTAAGCTGCCGGGGCTCACCGCGACGGCGTAGGCCGCGAGCGAAGGAAACTCGTGCCACTTTTTAGTTGGATCACCCAGAATCCATTTGATAGCACCCGTCTCGTAATCCAAACCGATGACGAAGTTTTCCCGGCTCGATACGATCAAGGTGTCGTTCGGGCGATTGTAAGCCGTGGCGTTGTTATGAAACCAATCGGTCGGAGTTGAGTAAACGAATTGGCTCGGGTCGTCGCCTCCCGCAATCATTGCGTCGCTTATGATTTGAGCGAGATCCCATCGTTTCAAAACATTGCCGGCCGCGTCTACTTCGAGGTTAACCGATTCGAGCTGCTCAGTGGTATCGACATCAAGGATGAGACCGCTCTTCCCTCGATCGATGTTGTGGTGAAAGGAAACCACCCCAATGTCCGAATAGTCATGTAGCTGCGTGATCGTACCATCAAGGTCGAGACGATAAAGACTAGTGCCGGCGGCCTGATAAGCGGCGTTATCAAAAAAACCCGTGGTGTAATTAAAGATCCCAGCCGGACCGGCCCAGCGCAGATTGCTATCCGTATCAATAATGGACGGAGAAAAACTGTTACAACGTTCTTTCACGAGAATGTAGTCATAGCTCAGGGTGGTATCCTCTGTGCGCGCTTGGAGGACGGTCGGATTATCGAATCCGCAACTGTCGGTAAAAGCATCAGTCGTGATACTGGTCATATCTTGTTTGAAAGAGCCGTCGGCAAAGTAATAGGACAGAGTCACGGTGTTTGTGAGTCCGGCATAAAGCCCCCACACCGGAAGGTAAATGTCCGTGGCACCCTCGATCAGATATCCCCGGTCAAGAAGATAGGATCGCTTATAGGTGGCGGAGAGTGGGCGGGTGACAGAGCCGCTCTTGGGTGCGACGATGAACTGGATTGCCCGCAAGACATCGCTATTGCTCGCTGTGAGGTGGACCTGACTAATGAATGGCGTCGCGCCGGCTGTTGTCTCGACAATAGTGATGGTTGTATCGTCAGCTTGTGACGCACTTAGACAGTGCAACCCAAGGCTAAGGAAGAGGAGGGTAAGACGAAACAGGCTTATTCTCGTGGTCGAGCTGTTCTTCTTGTTGGACCGAGCAAACGGCTTTCGCGGCGAGTAATGAAGATGGGAGATCGGGTCGCGGCGGCCAGAAAATCTTTTCATGAGGGTTACAGAATCAGGAAATCCTCTCAGTTCCAACTATTTTTCCGGAGAATGCGCCGCGATCTTGATTTCCTGCTCAGACAACACGCCGTTGTCTGCCGATCGAAGAACGTAATGCCTCGACGGATCATAATGCCTGATGTAGCCGCATAAGTGTGCCTGGGGCATTCGGTTAGCGAAAAGCAACGAATTGAAGATGCGGCTGGTGACGAACGATCGTGCTATACCCGCAATGACGCCGTCTGAGTCGAGAATGACCATGACGTGGGAGACGGCGCGTTTGCCGGGCCGCAAATATCCGGTTACTCGCACCGCGTCCTGTTGCTCCTGAGTGCCTGACAGCGGTTCGACCTGTACGTCGCCCACAAAGTCCTTGGATACCGGCTTGATCTTGAAGACTTCACTGCTTTTTGTTCCTATCCAGTCCTGCATGCCGGCTGCAAACATATCCAGCCGGCGCGCTCGCAATTCAGGGGTCAAGAGTTTTACGGTGTCCATTTCTCGAAAGAGTAGTTGGCCGGGATCATAGACCCCGTTGATCAAGCCGGTTGCTGCCTGTTCGGTGAGAAGTCGTGAATATCGCCAGTGTAGCCCTTCATAACGATGAGCCTGCCAGCCGAAGACTGGCAAGCAAAGAACGAGCAGAGCTAATGGCGGCCGCATCCAACGCTGTCGGATTGAAAGCCCGAGTGTTACAAGCACCAAACCGGCCCAGAATAGTGAGCTCCAGAATAGATACCGCGGCGCGGCGATCTGACTGGGATTCTCACGAAAGTAAACAAGGCGCCCCGCGACAACGAGAAACAGAGAAGCCAGATTCAAGCTGATCAGGGCCAGGCCCATCATTTCGAGGTCCTTGCCAGCAAGGGGCCTCTGAATGAAGTAGATGAGGAGAATAACGAGTGCTAGAACGACGCCCATCCCCCCTGTCGAAACCAGGAAGGCAGAAGACTTCGTGATTGCGGTTGTAATCTGAACGCCTTGCCATGCCGCTGTGCAATATAGGATCGGTGCCCCGACCAGCCGGCAAAAGTCATCCGACGCTTCGAGACAGATGGCAGCCAGCGGAGTATCAGGTGGTATTAGGTTGCTGTGGTCGCCCATGGGGGGCAGGAAATGGAAGATTAACGCGGCACTTACGGCTCCAACGATGAGGATAGCCATTGTCCGCCAGGGCAACCGCATGCACCACGCGAGGAAGATGAGAGATGGCCAGATCGCAAGACCAGTAGCAAAGCTGAAGGAGGCAATGTAACCCGCAAAAACGAGCAGGAAAGATCTAAGCCGCCACCGTTGAAATGGTGTTCCCATTTGCGGTAGGAGACGAAGGGCCCAAGCCATTCCGAATATAACCAAGGAAGCCATACAATTGAAGCCGCTGGCCACTGTAATACTGGCTCGGCCCATCCAAAAGGCGAACCCGATAACGATCGATGTGGCAAGTATCCTCGTCGATAGGTCAAGCGATTTGTCGTGCCAGACCGATGCTAACAGAAGACCTATCGAAGCAAGCAGCAAGAGAAGGCTGGCGTAAAAAATAACCGTCTGATCCCCGTGGAAAAAGCGAAGGTCGGCGAGCCAGATAAAGCTTGGAAAAAAGAGCGAATGCCCGTTGAATTTATAGAGCGCGCTATGGAGCCAGGAGTTATTCAGGCAGATATAATAAACGCGCCAGAAGTCCTGTTGTGTTACCGACCAATGGTCCAGGCAAAGATATGCCAGCCCGGTGATAAAATAGATTATGCTGAACGCTATCGCGCCAATCTGCACAACTCGCCCAGCCAGCTTGGCGGCTCTAGACATTCGAGTTTCGGCCCGCCCAACCCCAGGCAAGGAGTGACGTGCCGAATGGCATTGAGAGTGATAGCCCCGTCTCGATGTCCTTAAGAAGGCCGAATATGAATCGAGCCAGCCGATTCGGTGGAGAAAAGCCAACTCGCATTGTTTCCGTCGGCGGGATCAATCTTAGATACGCCTTGCGGGCGAGGAGCACGGGCACCATTGACAACCCCCAGTACATCAACCCTTGGGGCTCGACACCGCACCGGCGAAGCAGATCGGACAAAGTCAGGCGCGTGTATCGTCTCACGTGACCTGTGACGCGATCGTATTGACTAAAGAGCAGCATGCTAGCTGGAACATTTATGATAACGACGCCACCTGCTCGAAGGTGTTTTAGGGCTGCATCCAGGAAGGCGACATCATCCTGAATATGTTCCATGATATCGAGAAGGAAGATAGCGTCGTAGATCCCTAGCATAGATGGGTGCAATTCCAAGATATCGTAAAACAAGAGTCTTCCTCGACCGGGTTCGGCCATTTCAAGCCCAGTGCGGCTTAAGTCACAGCCATCTACGGGAATATTGAGATCTTGCTCAAGCATTTTGCGAGCGACACCGCTTCCGCAGCCAATTTCCAAGGCGCGCTGCAAAATAATGCCAGATTGTCTGAGTGCGTCGAGTATGCCGGCGTGTCTCCATTGCATCCAGAAATGATCCGCCGAGACGAATTGGAACCACTCATCTGCCATCCCGATTGGCCTCGGTGGAGAAAGAACTTCAAACTGAGCCATAATCTATCTCTTTTCTTCGAGGTTGAACGTTCGCTCGACAAGGAAAGACGGCCGCCCTTTTACTTCCATGAAGATCTGGCCAATGTATTCCCCAAGAACCCCAAGATAGAGAAAAACCAGGCCGTTGAAAAATAGAAGGATTACAACCAGAGTTGTAAATCCTGGGGCAGCCATCCGGGTGTCCGTAAAAAACGCGAACCCGAGATAAATTGACGCGGCGATGACTGCGCAAAGACAGATGACCGTCCCGCAAATGAAGCCAACGCGAAGAGGCCGAGTTGAGAATGATGTGAGGCCGGAAAGGGCAAGCTTGAGCAGGGTGCCGAAGGAGTATTGCGGTTCACCGGCGGCGCGGCGGGGTCGAGCTACCGGAAACGCTTTACTCGGCAAGCCTAGCCATGCGCGAAGACCTCGGACAAAACGTAGCTTCTCCGGGAACTGCAGCAACAATTGCACAGCGCGACGCGACATAACGCAAAAATCGCCGCTATTGATTTGGACCGGTGTGTCTGCGAGATATAGATAGAGCCGATAAAACATGTAGTAGAAAAATCGTTTTAGGCCTTTTTCTTCGCGACTTGTTCGGACCGCGTAGACGACATCGAGGCGTTCGATTCGAAGGAGCCGCCACATCTCAATGAGAGTCTCCGGGTCATCCTGCAGGTCAGCATCCATCACACCAATGAATTCGCCGCTGGCAAAGGCGAGGCCGGCAGAGACAGCGCTTTGATGTCCAAAGTTACGAGTTAAAACGATTAATTTCACGGCCGGGTTGTCTCTCGCCCAGCTCTCGATGAATTCGGTACTTCCGTCGGTCGAGCCATCGCTTACGAAGAGCAATTCGTATTGTGGAGCAGAGGGTATGACAGCCATGAGTCTTTGTCGCAGAATAGGGAGGACCTTCGCCTCATTGAGGAAAGGAACGATTATACTCAGAAGGGGCGAATTCATACCGAACGGTTATCAGTTGACGATCTCGTGTCTAGCGCGGCTCGCCTTTGACCGCAAGCAGAACTTACGCAACTCAGCGGGAGCGCGAGACGGTCATGCCATCGCCAAGGGCGACGGCAGTTGCTTCCCGAATGAGGGCTTAGTTACATGATCGGCGGCGAACAGCCTCTCCAGTTTCCGGCGAGCGGCTTGAGGTGAGAAAAGATCAACAGTCTTTCTGAGGGCGTTCCGAGAGATTCGCTCCCACAGTACTTGGTCCTGATAGAGCCGGACAAGCGCTTGGGCGAATTCCTTCGGTTCTTCGGCGACGATTATTTCTTCGCCATTGGAAAGAGACATTCCCTCGATCGCAATCGGTGTGGCTATCACAGGCACGCCAAAGCCCATACTTTGATTAATTTTGCCTTTAACGCCGGCTCCGTAACGAAGCGGCGCGACAGACAATCTGATACGGTCAAAAAAAGTCGCAACATCTGGCTGAAACCCGGTGACAATAACGCTCTCGCTAGCAAGAGCGATGACCTCTGGAGGGGGCTTGTCTCCAATGATGTAGAAGTTCAGCTCTGGAAGGTGCTGAACGACGAGCGGCAAGATCTCGCGACTGAAAAACAGGACGGCGTCTGTATTTGGAGGGTGTTGAAAACCACCAATAAAAAGAATGTCTCTTCGCTCCGCGTACGGTCTCGCCGACCCGGGCGAGTCAACGATATTGGAGACAACTTCAACAGAGCTGGATGGACGGAAAGCCAATACCAAATCCCGTTCGGCGGAACTCACAACCCAAGTTTCGTCGGTCTGTTCAATCAGACCCAATTCGAGCTCCTGCTTTTCTTTTGCCTTGAGCCAAGCGTCGGGATCATCGGTCATCTGCGCGTGGCGCTGTTCGCGAAGGAAGTGGAGATCGACAGTATCAAAGATCAACCGGCTTTGCGGCGCATATTTGCGGGCATCGGCGACATGTTTACAGGCAAAGTCGCACCGACTCAGAATGACGACATTGAATTTTGCGCCTTCCGACTTGAGATAATCCCGGATCGATTTGACGTAAGGGTGATGGAGGACGAGGATGCCGCGTTTGCGCAGGGTATCGCCATAAGGGGATATATCGGCGAGGTTGTCCGGTAGGAAGATCACTTCATGTCCAAGGCCATGAAGAATTCTCAAAAGATTGAACATGCGAAGCGAGCCTGAGTCCCGGTCTGGCATGGGAAGGTGGTGGTCGATGACGAGGATGCGCTTCTTTCCTGGGGCCAAGGCATAATAAGACTCGAGGTCTCCATTCTCGGGCAAGGCCGCGAGGACGTTCCCCCAGGAGTTGACAAACCTCTGGCGGTTCAACTCCTGATAGCGCTTGGCGCCGGCTGACAAATCGGTGCCGCTGGTTATGCCTTCATAGTGCGTCACCACGCTCAGCGGCTGGTAAAATGCTTTTCGCCCAGCTCGCGCGACCTTGAACGCGAGGTCAGTATCTTCGTAATAGGCCGGCGCATATTTGGGATCGAAGCCTCCGACTTGCTCGAAGAGGGACTTGGGAATCATGAGGCTCGCCGCCGAGCAATAGTGAACTTCGCGGAGGTAATTATACTCAGGATTGGCTGCATCCTGAAACTTGCCGCGGTTCCAGCCCGAGCCATCACGCCAGATAATGCCGCCAGCCTCTTGGAGACGGCCATCGGGATAAATAAGCTTGCTCCCGACCAACCCGGCCTCGGGCTCTAATTCGAAGGTCTCGCGAAGATTTTCGAGCCAGCCATGGCTGACCGTGGTATCGTTGTTCAGGAAAACGAGATACCTGCCACGGGCCGCTTCTGCTCCACGGTTACAGGAAGCGATAAATCCGAGGTTGGATTCATTTCGCAAGTAATTCACGCCGATCAGCGATGAGATGCATTCCTGGGTCGAGTCGGTCGAGGAATCATCAACTACGATAACTTCAAATGGGATCGCCCCGGCATGTTCCTGAATCGAGCCGAGGCAGGCTTGTGTGAATCGCAGCTGGTTGAAGACAGGAATAATTATCGAGACTTCTACCATTTCTTGAACGGG
>Ga0081539_10003738_pt1 | contig 18103 bp, 20 predicted proteins | sample TabmetS4T2R2_FD_71023 | JGI IMG/M metagenome (GOLD analysis project Ga0081539, IMG submission 71023) | Tabebuia heterophylla rhizosphere microbial communities from the University of Puerto Rico - S4T2R2 | ecosystem: Host-associated > Plants > Roots > Rhizosphere ...
CGTCCGTGTCGAGGTGCACGTAGCGGTAGCCGATCGCCTCGAGCAGCCGTGAGGCGCGGCTGTCGGCGATCAGGCGCCGCACGGGGCGGACGTCCTGGGATCTCGCCCCGAGGATCGTCGGGAGCCCGTCGAGGTACGCCATGTTGAGCGCTGCCGCGATGTTCGACTCGCTGTCGGAGTAGGGGCTTCGCGCCTGCTGCGAGACGACGAAGCCGCGTTCTCGCAACGCCTGAACGAAAGCGGTGTCCGGGTAGTGGAAGTACCGCTGGAGCACGTCCAGCCGCGCGTAGTCGTCGGGGATCAGCATGTAGATGTCCGGGAGGCGCGCTCGGTCGGCGACCGCGGGTGTCGCGAGGCGGTCCGACCAGAGGCGCGGGTCCGAGACCGAAACTCCTGGATGGTGGGCCTGGTAGATCGAGATCCGCGCGAGCGGGCCGGCGACGAGCACGAGCGCACCCGCGCCGAGGACCACCGTCAGCTTGCCGAGATCGAGCCGCGTCCAGGCGACGGCGGCGAAGGCGAGCGCGAACGCGGCCGTCCACCAGGCGAACGACCACCACCCGGTTCCGGAGACGCGCCCGGCCACCGGTTCGTAGTAGAGAAACCAGAACACAACGAGCGAGGCCAGCACGCTCGCCTTGGCCGGCCGTCTGAACGCTCCGAGCAAGACGCCGTACGCTGCGACAGCGCCGACGATGCAGAGCCCGAGCGGCCACCAGAAGACGCCGAGCTCGATATCGGTCTCGTTCTGCTGGAACAGCGAGAGGAGCGGGAAGACGGCGAACAGCACCGGCAGGAGCATCCAGCCCACGTGGCGGAGCGTCGTCATCGAGCGGCGTAGGGCAGGTACGGCAAACGTTGGTGGGCCGGGGAGATTTCGATCCCCATCTCCTCCGTCAAGAGCGGAGGGCTCTACCGCTTGAGCTACCGGCCCGTGTCGTGCGGCGTCGGAAGATTCCCAGGGTGGCTGTCGTAAGCGTGAGCAGCGCCGGGATGCCCAGCGCGAGCGGCAGGATGCCGCCGGCGTTGAGGGTGCGCCGGTCGGCGATCGTGACGTGGACGAGCGGTCCGGTGGTGGGCGCGACGGCGCGGCCGTCGCGCGGGAGAACGGCGATGTAGACACCGAGGTCGCCGGCGTTGACGGCGGCGAGCTTCCACCTCAGCGTGGTCGAGCCGCCGGCCGGAATCGGCGCGAGGTAGCGGGTGCGGTGTGAGGACCAGTCCTCGGGGTCGACGTAGAGGCCGGGTCCGAGGCTAAGCACGTTGAGGTGGGCGACCAGCCCCCGCGCGGGTGTCGTGCCGTGGTTGGTGATCGTCGAGTGGACGACGAACGTGTGGCCGAGCTTCGTGGCGACGGCCGTACGGTCGACCGAGACGGTCGTGCGTGGGGCTGCGTGCGCGCCCGGCGAGAGTGCGACTGCGGCAGCGCATGCGACGGTGGCGAGGAGCAGGAGGCGGCTCACGCCGACGCACCGCCACGGAGGCTGAGTTGCCTCGCGCCGACCGCAAGCGCGAGTGCGGCGAACATCGCGGCTGCGACGACCGGCGAGGCGAGCCAGGCGACGTCTTCGCTCCAGCCGCGGCCGTTGACGACGATGCGGCCGATGTAGTGCTCCCCTGCGGTGACCGGGTTGACGCGCAGCAGGAGGTCGCCGGCCCAGCCGCTTGTCGCGCCGGAGGGCAGCTGGGTGGGAGCGAACAGGGCGAGCAGCAGAAAGAGGCTGAGCGAGAGGCTGACCCTGTTGGACGGAGCAAAGAGGCTGATCAGGATTCCGAGCGACGCGAGGAAGATCGCGAGCAGGGTGCCGACGACGATGCCGCTGGTGAGCGCGTCGCCGGCGATGCCGACGCCACGGCCGAGGAACCAGACGTAGGCGATCACGATCGCGAAGGCGGCGAACCAGAGCGAGAGTGCGGCAGCGAGCTTTCCGCCAACGATCTCCAGCCGCGAGACGGGCGTCAGGAGCAGGGTCTCGAGTGTGCGGCGCTCGCGCTCGCCGCTGATCGCGTCGGCGGCGGTGAGGAGCGCGAGCAGAGCGCCGACCGCGACGGCGACCTGGAGTGTGAGGTTGACGGTCTCGCGTTGCTCGAGGAAGTTGAGCGCGCTGTTGGTCGCGACGAGATAGGCGAGCACGCTGAGCAGCACGCTGAACGCGAGGCTGAGGGTGAGCGCACGCCCTCCCAGCCAGAGGTCGCGCAGTTCCTGGCCGAGCACGATTGCCGCGGCGCGCATCAGGCTGCGGCCTCCGTCATCGCGAGGAAGGCGTCGCTGAGCCGTGCCGCCTCGAGTTCGTAGGAGCGCACGTCGATGCTGGCGTCGACGAGCCGGCGCAGTGGCTCGTTGCGAGCTGCCCCGTCGAGCGAGACGCGCAGCGTTCCGCCCGTCAATTCGACGTGTAGTGGCGATAGCGCAGTCCGCGCCCGCTCGGCGTCCTCCGGCGCGATCCGGATGGTGGCGGTGCGGGGCGCCGCGGCGCGCGCGCCGACCTCGGCGACAGTGCCTTGCGCGACGGCGCGGCCGCGGTTGAGGATGAGGACGCGGGTGCAGGTCTCTTCGACCTCGGCGAGCAGGTGCGTGCAGAGAAGGACGGTGGCGCCGCGCTCGCCGGCGATGCGGCGGATGATCCCGAGCATCTGCCGTTGGCCGGCAGGGTCGAGTCCGAGCGTGGGCTCGTCGAGCACGACGACCTGCGGTTCGTTGACGAGCGCGCGGGCAATGCCGAGCCGCTGGCGCATGCCGCGGCTGTAGGTGCCGATCAGGCTGCGCCCTCGGTCGGCGAGGCCGACCTCGTCGAGCAGCGCGGCCGCGGTGGTATGTGCTGCTGCGCGCGAGCGGCCGAAGAGCCGCGCCTGGTAGCGCAGGTACTCCGCCGCTGTCTGCCGCTCGGGATAGCCGGCGCTCTCGGGGAGCACGCCGGTGCGGCGGCGGATCTCGGCCGGCCGCGTGTGCGGGACCCCCGCTACGGAGAAGGTGCCGTGCGTCGGCTCGAGGATCGTCGTCAGGATCCGGATCGCGGTCGTCTTGCCGGCCCCGTTCGGGCCGAGCACGCCGAGGATCTCTCCCTGGTCGGCGGCGAAGGAGAGATCCTCGAGGGCGATCAGCTCGCCGTAGCGCTTGCCGACAGCGTTCGCCTCGACGGTGTGGGTCACGTGCCGACCTTCACGGTGGCGAGCTCGCTGCGCGGCCCGCTTTCAGCATGCTCGTCGTCGAGTCCGCGGCAAACGTGCAGAGGGGACGCGCTTCCTCACGATCTTCCTTTGTCGTTTCGCGCGAACCGTAGGAGGTGAAGATGAACTTCCGATGACGGCCTGCCATTGGACTGTCATCGAGAGTTCATGCGCGTGCGGGAGGATCGGACCGTGCGCGTGCTGATTGTGGAGGACGAGTTGCGGATGGCGAGCCTGATCCGGCGCGGGCTCGTTAACGATGTGCTGGCGGCCGACGTGGCCGGTAGCGGCGAGGATACGGCGGCAACGCCTCCGTCGCGGGCACCCCGACGGGCGGCGCCGATGCCTGGCTTTCCCTGCCGGAGCTGCGCGCGCCCGCCCCCGCGCCAGCCTGAGCTTCGTCTACGCAGGCGACCGCGATCTCGCCGCTCCGGTCTCGAGACGCGTCGCCGTCGTCGGCGCGGCGGGCAGCGTCAGCAGGACGTCTGCGCCACGTGTGGTCTCGGTCGAGAGGGCGACGCTCCCGCCGTGAGCGCCGACGATCGCCTTTACGATCGCGAGCCCGAGGCCGGCGCCGCTGCTACTGCGGGCCGGGTCGCCGCGCGTGAAGCGCTCGAACGCCGTACCGGCGACCCCGCCGGGGAAGCCGGGCCCTTCGTCGGCGACGTGGATCTCGACGCCGCCACTCGCGGGCGACGCGGTGAGCGTGATCGTGCCGGCGCCGTGGCGCAGCGCGTTCTCGACGAGGTTGACGAGCGCCTGCTCGAGGCGGATGCGGTCGGCGGCGACCCGCAACTCAGGAGCGTCGACGTCAATCCTGCGAGCGTGGTCGGCGGCGCGGCGCCTGAACCGCTCGGCGACGTCGTGCAGCAGCTCGTGGACGTCGAGCGGCTCCCTGCGGAGCGGAAGCTCGCCTTCGTCGAGGCGGGCGAGCAGGAGGAGGTCATCGGCGAGCTGCGAGAGCCTGTCTGTTTCCTCGCCGATCGAGCGGAGCGCGGTCTGGAGCTCTTCGGCGCTGCGGGGAAGGTCGAGGGCGAGCTCGACCTCGGTGCGGACAAGCGCGAGCGGGGCGCGCAGCTCGTGGCTCGCGTCGGCGACGAAGTTGCGTTCGCGCTTCACCGCGCGCTCGAGTCGGGCGAGCAACTGGTTCAGCGTCGCGCCGAGCCGGGCGATCTCGTCGTTCGCGCGCGGCACCGGCAGCCGCTCCGACAGGTGCTGCTCGGTGATCGAGGCGGCGCGGGTCCGCATCCGCTCAACTGGCCGGAGTGCGGCTCCGGCGACGAGGTAGCCGAGCAGCGAGGCGAGCAGCAGCGCGGCCGGGCCGCCGACGAGCAGCTCGCTGCGCAGGTTCGCGAGCGCCTGGTCGCGGGAGCGCAGGGGCGCGCCGACGATCAGGACCAGTTTCTGCTCCTGCGCTCGTAGGGGGACGGCGAGCAGGCGGACGTCGGTGCCGAGCCTGTGCGTGCGTGTGACGAGCAGCGAGCCAGCCTGCGCCCGGCGGAGCAGCGGTCCGGCGAGGAGCGGCTGCGGCCCGAGGCCGGGACTCTGGTCGTGGATCCTGCCGCGGCTGTCGAGGACCTGGGCGAAGCTGCCGGTCGCGTCGGCGACGGGCGCGGGCGGGGCTTCGCGCAGGCCCGGGTCGGCCTGGCGGACGAGCGCGGCGACGTCGGCGGACCGGGCGCGCAGGCCTTGGTCGAGCGTGCGGTCGAGCGAGGCGGCGAGGTGGTGGTAAAGCAGGAAGCCGCCGCCGGCGAGGACCGCGCCGATCGCGGCTGCGAAGGCGAGCGTGAGCCGGATGCGGATCGGGAGCCGGTTCATCCGCCCGTGTCGCGCAGGCGGTAGCCGGAGCCACGGACCGTCTCGATCGAGTCGCGATCGAACGGCCGGTCGATCTTCTCGCGGAGGTGGTTGACGTGCACGGTGACGACGTTGGAGCGGTTGTCGTAGTTCATGTCCCAGCCGTGCTCCAGCAGCTCGTAGCGCGAGAGCACCTGTCCCGGCTTCCGCATGAACAGCTCTAGCAGCGCGAGCTCCTTCGCCGAGAGCTCGACCTCCACCTCGCCGCGCCAGACGCGCTGGCTGGCCGGGTCGAGTCTCAGGTCGCCGACTTCGAGCACCGGCGGCCGTTCGGCCGCGCCGCGACGGACGATCGCGCGCAGCCTGGCCCGCAGCTCGGCGAGCGAGAACGGCTTGATCAGGTAGTCGTCGGCGCCCGAGTCGAGCCCGTGGACGCGGTCCTCCACCGCGTCGCGCGCCGTCAGCAGGAGGACCGGCGTCCAGACCCCGTCGGCGCGCAGGCGGGCGCAGGTCTCGTACCCGTCGAGGCCGGGCAGCATGACGTCGAGCACGATCGCGTCGTAGCTCTTGGCCTGCGCCATCCAGAGCGCGTCCTCGCCGCGCACCGCGAGATCGGCGACGCCGCCGCGCTCGCTCAGACCGCGCCGCAGCAGCGGGCCGAGCTTCGGATCGTCCTCGACAACGAGCGTGCGCACTGGCTATCAGCCTGCCACGGCGCGGTGAAGCACGGGTGAAAAGCCGCATCACCGCCAGTTCACCTTTGCTTCGTACGGTGACCGTGCATCGCCCAGTCTCGACCGTAGGAGGTAGTGACATGCGCAACCGAGTTACCAAGCTCGCCGCGGCGCTCGCAGCTCTCGCGGCGCTCGCCGCCGGCGGCGCGGCGTTCGCGTCCGGCGCCGGGAAGGGTTCCTCACCCGCACCATCGACGGTGGCGTTCACCCACCACGGCGGCCAGGCGACGGACGAGCCGTCGACAGAGCCAGCCGACACTGAGGCCGCGTCCGAGTCCGCCGACACCGACAACGTCCAGCAGGGTGACCAGGCGACGCCCGACACCGCCGGCTCGTCGCAGAAGGAGCAGGCGGCGGAGTCGTCGGACGGCCCCGGCGGCTACGCGGACAGGAGCCCGGACGCGAACACCCAGCAGGAGGGCGAGCACTGATGCGCCCTTCGGTCACGCCGGTCGCCGTTGCCGCCGCCGTTCTGCTCGCTCCTCTGACGGCGGCGGGCTGCGGCTCCGGCGGACGTAAAGCCGCCGCGCCGACGACGGCCGGCGTGACCACGCCCCCGACAACTCCGTCGGCGACGACCGGGACGACCACACCTAGTGCGCCCGCGAGTAGCGGCCCCGGCGCGCTGCAGGCCGAGGCTAACTCGGCGGCAGCGGGTGACATCCCCGACAATCAGGTCTTCCTCGTCTTTACGAACCGCACTGCCGGCTACTCGATGAAGTACCCCGAGGGATGGGCGCAGCAGGGCTCCGCCGACCAGGTCACCTTCCGGGACAAAAACAACATCGTCCGGATCGTGGTAGGCCGCGGAGCGGCTCCGACGCAGGCGGCCGTTCGCGCCGACGTCAGGCAGCTCGGCAGGGCGCGGGTCGAGAGCCAGCCACGGGCGATGACGATCGCGGGCCGGCCGGCGTTCAAGGCGGTCTACAGCACCGAGAGCGCGCCGAACGCGGTGACCGGCAAGCGGGTGAAGCTCGTCGTCGACCGCTACTACCTCTGGAAGCGCGGACGGCGCGCGGTCGTCGATCTCGGCACTCCGGTGGGCGTCGACAACGTTGATGCCTACCGGATGATGATCGAGAGCTTCCGGTGGAGCTGAGGAGCCTCTATCGCGAGCCGGAGCGTCGCGAGGAGCTCTCCTTCGGCGCGCTCGAGTTCCACGACGTCTTCCGGATCTTCCGCTCCGGGCCGGCGGAGACGGTCGCGCTGCGCGGCCTCGACCTGCGGGTCGAGCCGCGCGAGCTCGTCGCCCTGTACGGGCCGTCTGGCTCGGGCAAAACCACCGCGCTCCATCTCGCCGCCGGCCTGGACGAGCCCTCGGCGGGCGACGTGGTCGCCCTCGGCCGGTCGCTCGCCCGGCTCAGCGAGCCGGAGCTGGCGGAGTACCGGGCGCGTGAGATCGCGATCGTCTTCCAGAGCGCGAACCTGTGGCCAGGGCTGACCGCACGCGAGAATGTCGCGCTCGGACTGCGGCTCGCCAACCGCGGGGGCGGCCGCACGGCCGTTGAGCACGCGCTTGACAGCTTCGACCTGAAGGGCCGCGCGAGGCAGACCGCCGGCTCGCTCTCCGGCGGTGAGCAGCAGCGGATCGCGATCGCGGGGGCCGCCGCGCGGGAGGCGCCGCTCGTGCTCGCGGACGAGCCGACCGCGGAGCTCGACCGGCGAAACGAGGAGACCGTCCTGCGGGCGCTGCAGCGACTGCGTGACGAGTTCGGCAGCACCGTCGTGGTGGTCACGCACTCGCCGCGGGTCGCTGACGCGGTCGACCGTGTGGTTGAGATTCGTGACGGGGCGGCGGCGTGACGGTCGACTCTCTGGTGCAAGCATCGCTCGCCTCCTGCCGCGACGTGGAGGTCGTCTACGGCCAGGGCGAGGCATCCGTCCACGCTCTAGCCGGCGTCTCGCTCGCGATCGGTGCCGGCGAGCGGGTCGCGCTGCTCGGCCGCTCCGGCTCGGGGAAGACGACGCTGCTGCACGTGCTCGGCGGCCTCGTCGAGCCGACCGGCGGCGAGGTTGCCTGGCAGGGGCGACCGCTCTCATCGCTCGACCGGGCGGCGCGCGGCGCAGTGCGTGCGCACGGGATCGCCTACGTCTTCCAGGGCGCGAACCTGCTGCCCCACTTCACCGCGCTCGAGAATGTCGCCTTCGCCGCGCACCTCGCGCCCGACGGCACCGGTCCCGCTATCGCGTCTGACGCGCTGCTCGAGCTGGTCGGGCTTCGAGCGAAGGCGGACCACTTGCCCGCGGAGCTGTCAGGCGGTGAGGCGCAGCGCGTCGCGCTCGCGCGCGCGCTCGCGCAGCGGCCTGAGCTGCTGCTCTGCGACGAGCCGACCGGCCACCTCGACTCCGACACCGCGGTTCGCGTGCTCGAGCTGATCGACGCGCTGCAGGACACGTTCGGATTCGCGCTGGTGCTCGCGACTCACTCTACGGACGTGGCGGCGCGCCTCGACCGGCAGGTCGAGCTCGAAGACGGCGGAGTCGTAGGGGAGCAGTCGCCGTGATCGCGGTCGCGCCCCTCGCGCTCTCCGAGCTCCTGCGCTCCCCCTGGCGCACGCTCGTGCGGCTGCTGACGCTGGCCGTGGCGGTCGGGCTGCTCGGGGCGATGCTGCTCTTCGTCGGCCACTCGCTCGGCACCATGACCGGGACGGCGGTACGCAGTGTGCCGCTCGACTGGCAGGGGCCGGTCGGAAGCTACCGCGCCGCGACGCGCGTCGCGGCCGGGGTCGCCCGGCAGCCAGGCGTCGCCGAGGCGGTGCCGGCGGCGACCGCGCCCTTCGCCGGCATCGAACACGCCTCGCCGACGGCGGGAACGATCCGCTCCGGCGCAGGGTCGATCCTCGCCGTCCCGCCCGGCTATCTCGCGCACCTGCATTCCTTCCGCTTCCTGCGCGGCTCGCTGCGGCCGGACGAGATTGTGCTCGACCAGCAGCTCGCGGCAACTCTGCAGGCGCAGCCGGGCGACACCGTGCTGCTGACTGCCAAGCGCGGCGCGCGGCCGGCGCGGCTGCGCGTAAGCGGCATCGCGCTCGTCACCGCTCCCGACGTGCTCTTCCAGCCGCTCAACCCGCTGCTCGGCCCGGCGCCCGCGCAGCCACCCGCCGACATCGCCATCCTCCCACTCGCCACCTTTGCTGCCAAAGTCGCCCCCGCGCTCCCGTCGATCAGCAGCGCCCTCGGCGCCTCCGCCGTACCCGGCTCGCAGACCGGCACGCAGTGGCAGGTGCAGGCACACGCCGACCCGGCCGCGCTCACCGGCAGCCCCGCCCACGCGCTCGTGCAGGCGACGGGGATCCGCAACCGCGTCGAGCGCTCCCTCCCCGGCCAGGTCGTCTTCGTCGACAACCTCACCGACCAGCTCAACACCGCGACTGGCGATGCCCTCTATGCGGAGACGCTCTACATCATGCTCGCCGTGCCCGGCGCGCTCGTCGCGCTCGGGCTCGCCTACCTCGCCGCCCTCGGCACCGTCGAGCGCGACCGGCAGAGCCTCGCCCTCCTGCGCGCCCGCGGCGCGCGCCGCCGCGACCTGCTCGCCCTCGCCGCCGTCGAGAGCCTGCTGCTCGGCCTCGTCGCAGGCGCACTGGGGACCGGGCTCGCGCTGGGCGCCGTGCGGCTCGCGGGCGCCGCCGGCGGCGTCAGTGCGACACGCGTGCTCGCGACCTTCGGCATCTGCATCGCGCTCGCAGCCGCCGGCGCAGCGGCGGCGCGGATCGGCACCTCGATCGCGGCCTTCCGCGGCAGCGTCGGCGAGGGCCGCCGCAGCGTCCGCCGCACCGGCAAGCCGCTCTGGCAGCGCCTCTACCTCGACCTGCTCTGCCTCGCCGTCGCCGGGCTCGTCTACTGGCTGACCGCGCGAACCGGCTTCTCCGCCGTCGTCAATTCGGATTCGAACCCGACCCTGTCGCTCTCGGTCTACATGTTCCTCGCGCCGGCACTGCTCTGGATCGGCGCCGCCCTGCTGCTCGTGCGTCTGCGCGGCCGGCTCGTCGCTTGGACGGCGGCGCGCGCGGCGGGCCGCCGGGCCACGACACCCGCCGGGTTCCTGCTCGCGAGCGCCGGTCGGCGCGGCGCCGCGCTCAACCGCGGCCTGCTCGTGCTCGGGCTGCTGCTCGCCTTCGGGGTCAATCTCGGCATCTTCGTCGCCACCTACGACCAGCAGGCGCGTGTCGATGCGCAACTCACGCTCGGCGCCGACGTCGTCGCCACCGCGCCGCCCGGCGCTCTTGCCCGTCACGACCTCCTCCGCAGAGTCGCCGCACTCCCTGGCGCGAACGGCGTCTCCGCGGTCGACCACTCCTACGCCTACGTTGGCCCCGACCTGCAAGACACCTTCGGCGCCGACCCAGCGACGCTCACGCACGGGACGAGCCTGCGCGACTCCTACTTCATCGGCGGCAGCGCCGGCCAGATGCTCGCGCGGCTACGGACGACGCACGACGGCATCCTCGTCTCCAAGGAGACGATCACCGACTATTCGCTCAACCTCGGCGACCTGCTGCGCCTGCGCGTGCTCGACCACAAGACGGGCCGCTTCCGCGTCGCCCCGTTCCATGTGGTCGGCGTCGTGCAGGAGTTCCCGTCCGCACCAAGAGATTCGTTCATGGTCACGAACCTCGCCTACCTCGAGCAGGTCACACACGATCCGGGTCCGAACGTCCTCTTTGTTCGTGCGGGCGGCGACCCGACCGCGCTCGCGCGCCGCGCTGCCGCCGCGACCGGCCGCTACGGCACGGCGGTGAAGGACATCCGCCAGCAGACCGCGCAAACCGTCAGCTCGATCACGGCCGTCGACCTGCGCGGCATCAGCCGGATCGAGGAAGCATTCGTGCTCGCGCTCGCTGCAGCGGCGATGGCGCTGTACGTCGCCGTCGCCCTCGCCGAGCGACGGCAGGAACTCGCGACCATGTCCGCGCTCGGCGCATCCCTCCGCCGAGCGGCCGGCTTCCTCTGGAGCGAGGCCGCGCTCGTGCTCGCCTTTTCGCTCGCGCTCGCGGCGCTGCTCGGCTGGCTGCTCGCCGAGATGCTCGTCGCGATGCTGCAGCACGTCTTCGACCCGCCGCCCGACCACCTCGCCGTCCCCTGGGCCTTCCTGCTCGGGCTCGGCGGCGCCGCCCTCGCCGGCGGGCTCGCCGCAGCCGCGCTCGCAGCCCTGCAGATTCGCCGCCTACCGCTCGGGGCAATCCTGCGCGAACAATGACGCCACGACACGGGCTCATCGTCTTGTGCGTCCTCGCCCTGGCCGTCGCCGCGCAGACCGGAGCGGCCACCGCGAGCCGGGGCGACGACGCGACCGTCCGCCGGACCGTCCTGCTCGGCCGCTCCGCCGACGGGCGGCCGATCACCGCCGTCGAGACCGGCGACTCCGACACGCACCGGAAGACGCTCGTCGTCGGCTGCATCCACGGCAACGAACGAGCCGGGATCGCGGTCGCAGACCAGCTCGCCCACAGCTCGCCGCCGTCTGAGCTCGACCTCTGGATCGTCCCAGTTCTCAACCCGGATGGTGCCGCGGCCGGAACCCGCGGCGATGCCAATGGCGTCGACCTCAACCGCAACTTCCCCTGGCGCTGGCAACGGTTGAGCGGGCTCTTCTACTCCGGGCGGCGGTCGCTGTCTGAGCCGGAGAGCCTGATCGCCTTCCGGCTAATCCGACGCGTGCGGCCGCACATCTCGATCTGGTTCCACCAACACATGAGCCTCGTCGACGAGTCCGGAGGCAGCTTCACAGTCGAGCGTCGCTACGCCGCGCTCGTTGGCCTCCCTCTCGCCCGGCTCCCGCGCGAGCCCGGCAGCGTGGTGGGCTGGGAAAATCACACGCTCCCCGGAACAACCGCCTTCGTCGTTGAGCTGCCGGCCGGATCGCTACCGGCGGCCGCCGTCCGCCGCTACGCCCAGGCCGTGCTGGCGGTCGGCCGGTGAGACGCGCAGCGAGACCGGCGCCGCGTCGGCGCGCAATCACGCTTGCCGCCGGGGTCGCGGTCACGCGTAGGGTTCGCAAACTCAGGCGGCCTCGTATTCGTGGATGAGTCCGCCGAGGAGATCCCGACGCTGTAGCCGTTCGGGCGCGTTCAGCGGCGTCGGGTGGCGGCTGTTCGGTGGTAGAAGGTGGAGCGCGCGGTGCGGTCTGTGCTCGTTGTAGTGGCTGCGGTAGACGCGGAGGACGTGGTCGAGGTGGCGGCGGCCGAGGATCAGGATCCGGTCGAGGCAGTCGGCGCGGAGCGTTCGTACCCAGCGCTCGGCATAGGCGTTCGCGTTCGGCGCCTGGATGGGTGTGTGGATCACTTTGATTTACTCGATCCGTCGCGTCGCCAGCGAGATGAAGAACAACACGTAGATCCGCTGGAGAAACGCGGTCTCGACGGTGAGGAAGTCGCAGGCAAGCACGCTTGCCGCCTGCGCGCGCAGGAAGGCGCGCCAGGATGAGTGGCTCCGCTCCGGGGCTGGCCGAAGACCTCCTTGGAGCAACACCTTCCGCACGGAGGTCGCAGACACGGCGATACCCAAACCCTTGAGTTCGCCGACGATCCGTCGGTATCCCCAGTGCGGGTTCTCGTGGCCGAGCCGCACGATCAATGCACGCAGCGACGATTCAAGCGGCGGCCGGCCGGGAGCCCGCTGCGCATACGTCCAGCGGCGAGCGACCAGCTGACGGTGCCAGCGCAGCAGGGTTTCCGGCTTGACTGGGAAACCCGCCCAGGCGACCCGCGGCAGTGAGCGACTCAGCGCGGCCAGCAACGCTCGATCAGCCCCCGTCAGCTTCGGCTGCCGCGCTTGCCGACGGAGCATTGCGAGTTCATGGCGCAGCACCAGGATCTCGAGCTCCTTCGAGCGACGCGGCCGCGCCAGTAGCCAGACGAGCGCGAACAGGTTCCGCACGGCGAGATACGCGAACGACCAGAGCAAACAGGCCTCCCTCGACCAGGACACCGAGAGCGCCGAACTTAGCCTGGTGGCCGTGCGTGGAGAGCAGGGACGAGTTTGCGAACCCTACGCGCTGCCGGCCGCGCCGTGATCGAGCGGGCGCAGGCCGAAGGCTCGTGGTCGAGCTACGACAGCGGCCAGCGGCGCTGCGTCCCTGGCGGACAAGCGATCCCACGCCGCTGACCGATCCGCTCGAGGCGTCGCTACTTGCGGCGTGTCTCGCCGATGGCCGACCGGTTACGGAGAGCCTTCGAACTCGACATGACCGATTGAGATATAGAACGTCTCGCCGAGGACGGAGCAGGGGCCGGCGACGTAATGCAGCAGCACCTCTTCGCCGTCTTTGCAGACGATGCGGCTGACGCCGGTGCGGTATGCGGAGTCGATCATCTGCGCGTATTCGCTCGGGGCGTGCTCGTATCGCGCCACGTCTGGTACGTGCATCTCGAGGAGTTCCGCTTCTGTGTAGCCGAGGAGCTCGCAGGCGTACCTGTTGACGGCCACGTAGCGCATCTTTGCGTTCGCGACGAACACGCAGGCCGGCGCGTCGTCGATCGCCGCGGCGAGGATCTGTTCGCGGGCGGGAGTCTCGGTTCCGGCCATACTCTCGCGGTCCTCGTTGCCGACGGAGCGAGGTGCAAACCTCCGTCCGGGCGCACCGCGGCGCGTGGGCGCCACGGCTAGGTGACGCGGAGGACGACGGTGGTGGCGTCGTCCTCGAGCGGTTCGCGCCAGCAGTCGGTGACGGCTTCGAGGATCGCCATTGCGGTGGCAGCGGCGGTCGTCGTCTCGGTGGAGGTGATGGCGCGGGCGATCCCTTCGACGCCGAACCAACCGCCTTCCGTTCGCCGTTCGGTGATGCCGTCTGTGACGAGGATGAGCCGTTCCCGGCTTTGCAGCTGCCGGCGGCTGACCTGGTACCGAGCGTCGGGGTCGCCCGTTCCGAGCGTCGGGTAAATCAGGCCGCCGAGCTCGGTGAGGACGCCGTCGGTATCGGCGACGTAGGCGTGTTGGTGGCCGCAGTTGACCCAGCTGAAGGAGCTCGTCGCTGCATGCCAACGGCCGACGAGCGCCGCGATCTGGAATGCACCGTTGCCGAGCGCGTGCACGGTCTGCTGCACGGCCTGCACTGCCTGCTCGAGATCGTGCCCGCTTCGGCGGGCAGCGCGGAGAGCACCGAGGGCTGCAGCGCCGAGTCCGGCGCCGGTGGGGCCGCTTCCGGAGGCTTCGGCGATGGCGAGCCATGCTCCGTCTCGATTCTCGACGAAGTCGAACCAGTCGCCGCCGACCTCGTAGGTGGGGAGGAGGCCGCCGGCGAGCTCGGCGCCGGAGATCCGTGCGATGCGCGGCGGGAGGAGGTTCTGCTGGATCTCGGCTGCTGGTGTGGTCGGCTTTCGCCGTCGCGCCGCCTCGATCGAGTCGGTGCAGTCGTTTGCGAGCTCAAGTGCGGCGGCACCTTGCTTGGCGATCTCGTGCAGGGAGTGCTGCGGAGTGCCAATGCAGAGCAGGAGGCCGAGTACGCGGCCGCGGAGCAACAGCGGTTCGACCATGCACCCGGGCAGCCGACCGCCCAGCTCTGCCTCGAAGCGGTGGAGGCCTTCCGGGACGATCTCTGGCCCTAGCGCAGGCGGCGCATCAAGCTCTGCAGGGAAGTCGTCCGAGCCGGCGATCCGGATGAGTTGCGAGCCGTCGATGTCGACGACGTAGAGCGCGACCGGCACGCCGCCTGCGCGCCGCGCCTCGGCAACGAGCTGGTCGGGCACGAGGTGAGGCGGTACCTCGTCGAGGACGTGCGTCACCTCGAGCGCCAGCGGCCCCTCGTGACCGAGCTGTCCGGGCCGCTGGTAGCCGAGCGGGACGACGGCCGGCGACGGCGTTGCCGCCGCGAGCCCGCCCCGCTCGACCGCCCGCCGGAGAGCGTCGCGGCTCGGGAAGTGCCGGTAGAGCGTCGCGCGGCCGACGCCGGCGGCGGCGGCGATCTCGGTCATGCTGATCCGGCGGCCGGCGGAAAGCGCCGCGGCCGCCGCGTCAAGGATCCGCTCACGGCTTGCCAGGGCATCGGCGCGAAGCCGCTCGGCCGCCCCTCCACCGCCGTCCGGAACGCCTGTCACTCCGACCGCTCCGATCGTGTCGACCGTCCGACCTGTGTCGTTATTTGTCTCATTTCGTCCGCGTGTTTCATATCCCCGCCTCGAGGAGAGTCAATCTCCTGATTATGTCTCGATTCCCGTCCCGAATCGAGACGTCGCCAAGAAGAGGAGGGGTCGGGTGATCGTGTTCAGCATCCATACGAGCATCGAACACGGCTTCAGCGTGTTCTTCGGCTGGGTACCGCGTGCGGTCGGGTTCCTGGCCGTCCTGCTCATCGGTTACATCGTCGCCAGGGTCGTCGGCGGTCTTGCCGCTCGCGCGACGCGCGGAGCGGGTCTCGATCGGACGGTGCATGCTGGCATCGGCGGCAGCTTCATCGAGCGGGCCGTACCGCACCCGTCGCGGCTCCTCGGCGCCGTGACTTTCTGGGCGATCTTCCTCGGCGCGTTCTCGCTCGCCGCGTCGGTGCTCGGGATCAAGGCGCTGACAGCGTTCGTCGGTGCGGTGTGGGCCTACATCCCGAACGTGGTCGCCGCGCTGCTGATCTTCCTGATCGCGGGCGCGCTCGCCGCGGGTGTCTCGGCGCTCGTCACGCGCGTGATGAGCGACACCGGGCTCGGGAAGGTCGTCGCCGCGGTTGCGCCGGTCCTGATCATGACGATCGCGACCTTCATGATCCTCGATCAGCTGAAGATCGCGCACAACATCGTGCTGATCACCTATGCCGCGCTTCTGGGAGCGATTGCTCTCGGGTCGGCGTTGGCGTTCGGCCTCGGCGGGCGCGACGTCGCCGCCGAGTTGCTCCGAACCGCGCAGATGAACGTGCAGCAGAACAAAGAGCAGTGGAGACGGGACGCGGAACGCGGCGCGGCTCGCGCGAAGGAAGAAGTCGGATCGGCGCGTCAGTCGATGCCGTCCACCACCTCGGGCTCGTCAGGCTCCCGCGTCCGCTGACCTCGATTCCCGTCGCCACGGGCGACCTAGAACAGAACCCAGTCAAGGAGGTATCCACGTGCAGGACATGCAGCAAGTTCGGTTGGACGAGATGCAGGGCGCGCCCGTGCTAGACAGCACCGGCGAGAAGATCGGGAAGGTCGAAGAGATCTTCTACGACGAAGAATCGCGCCGCCCCGAGTGGATCGGCATCGGCACCGGGTTCTTCAGCACGAAGCGGGTGCTCGTGCCGGTTCAGGGCGCGAGCCTGCAGGGAGGCGGCATCTGCGTCGCCTACGACGCCGATCACGTTAAGGACAGCCCCGACATCGACGAGGACGACCTCTCGCCGCAGGCCGAGCAGGAGCTCTACCGCTACTACGGCCTCGGCGGACGCGGCGGACCGGCGGCCGACGCCGGGGAACAGAGCCTCACCCGGTCGGAGGAAGAGCTCCAGGTCGGCAAGGAGCGTGAACAGGCAGGGACCGTTCGCCTCCGCAAATGGGTCGAGACCGAGCCGGTGGCGCTCGACGTGGAGCTTCGGCACGAAACGGCACGCGTGGTGCACGAGACGATCGACCAGCCGGTGAGCCGCGACACCGACGCCTTCGGCGAGGAAGAGGTCGAGGTGCCGCTCAGCGCCGAGCGTGCCGTCACGTCGAAGCAGACCGTCGCGAAGGAGCGGGTCGGCGTGCAGAAGGACGTCCAGACCGGGACGCAGACCGTGCAGGACGAATTGCGCAAGGAGCGGGTCGAGGTCGAAGGCGAAGGCGACATCGTCGAGCGGTAAACAACGCGCGCGTCTGGGGGTGCGGCGGTCGTGCCCCCAGACGCGGCAAACGGGAAGGGGTCGGAATGGCGAGTGAGCTCGAAAGCGACCGGGATAGAAGCGCAGACGCGACGCTCGTCGCCATACGCGCCGGCGGAACCGGAGGCCCACGATGACCGAGCTGACGCGGCACGAACAGACGCTCGCTGTTACAAAGGAGGAGGAGCGCGCCGGAACGGTCCGCGCACGAAAGGTGACCGAGACCGATCACGTCGCGGAGCTCGTCGGGCGCGACATCGAAGACGCCGACGTCGAACGGCACGCACCGGCAGAGGCGGACTCGGGCGAGATCGAGACGCTCGCCGACGGATCGATCTCGATCCCGCTCTTCGAGGAGCGGCTCGTCATCACCAGGGATCTCGTCGTGCGCGAGCGCGTCGTGATCCGCAAACGAACGACGACAGAGCGACAGCAGGTGGAAGCAGACCTTCGACGCGAACGCCTCGTCGTCGACGCCGACAGCGAGAGCCTGCTCGAGGAAGGAGACGCATATGGCGACGACACGGCCTGATCCCGACGCGGCGCGAGCGATCCCTGAGCCGCGCGCCGGACGCGCCCGGCGCTACGCACACCGCACGCAGCTCTACCTGTCGGCCGCCGCCGCCGCCGTCCTGCTCGTGCTCCTCGTCATCCTCGTCGCCGAGAATACGCGACACGTCAAAGTCGGCTGGGTGCTCGGCTACAGCCGCGTGTCGCTCGTATTCCTCGTGCTGTTCGCAACGCTCCTCGGCTGGCTGCTCGGCATCGCGACGAGCATGGCGTTCCGGTACCGAACACGACGGCCGTGAGGAGCACCCTTTCGTCCCGGGCGTCGTGAGCCTGCCAGGCCCTAGCGTGGGTGGGGTCGGCGCGCCCGCTTGCGCGGCTGGGTCTGGTCGAAGCGTCATCCGATGTCGCGAAGCGCCGCCGCGGTTCTGTGCGGTCGGCGCGAGGTTCGAGAAAGCATGCACCCAAACGCCACTCGCCGTCGTCGGTGAGTTCGAATCAGTCGCATGCGCTCGGGTGGTCTGCGGCTCTTTTCACGCCCTCTGACGGACTCGAAACCGTCGACCCCTGATGTCGGGCGCCCAATACTGCACCGGGATCGGGAAACGAAAAGTGCACCGCTCGAGGTCGCTGGGACGCGGCACTTCTCGACGTGAGAGCTCCATAAACGGCTCCAGAACTACCGCACGCTGGAGATCCTGCAAGTTCTCGTGAACGAAAAAGCGCCGGTTTGCGGCGCTTTTGCAGAGCCCTCTGACGGACTCGAACCGTCGACCCCCTCCTTACCATGCGCTCCGAGCGGCAATCGGTCGCAGTCGGCGGCAACGGTTTGGCTTGATTCCGTCGTGTTCTTGGTTGCGCCATCTGCCACTGCCTGCCACTTGTTGCGTCCGCGGGGCTCCATAAGGGCTCCATCTTTGGTTGTCAGCTGCGGCTACGTGCGACAATCGCGCGGGGAGCGAGCGTTCATGGTTTCGCTGAGCCGGCGGGTTGGACGAGGGCGCTCTCGTAGGCGAAGACGACTGCTTGGACGCGGTTTCGGAGTTCGAGCTTCTGGAGCAGGTTGGCGACGTGTGTCTTGGTCGTGTGTTCGCTGATCACGAGCGCGGTGGCGATCTCGGCGTTGGAGTGGCCGCGTGCG
>Ga0081539_10003739_pt1 | contig 18101 bp, 17 predicted proteins | sample TabmetS4T2R2_FD_71023 | JGI IMG/M metagenome (GOLD analysis project Ga0081539, IMG submission 71023) | Tabebuia heterophylla rhizosphere microbial communities from the University of Puerto Rico - S4T2R2 | ecosystem: Host-associated > Plants > Roots > Rhizosphere ...
GGGTGGCGGCCCGGCGCGGGCGTGCCGGAGCCGCCGATCGCGTCGCCGATCCACGCGTCGACCTCGCCCCCCGAGCGCAGCACGACGTCGGCGTCGGCGACCGCCTGCACGTCGTGCGGGCGCAGCTCGTAGTCGTGCGGATCGGCGTTCGGCGCGAGGATCTGCACGACATCGACGTGCGCGCCACCGACGTTGCGCGCGAGGTCCGCCACCTGCGTCGTCGTGGCCACGACCGTGATGCGGTCCCCCGCCGAGGCGGCGGCGCCGCAGCCGGCGACGAGCAGGACCAGCGGGAGCAGGAGCAGGCGGTGCATGACGCGGTTCAGGGTACTGAAAGTCATTCTCATTTGCATCTTTTCGCGCTAGCATTGCCGCCCTATGCCGGCCGCGCGCACGCACTGGCAGGACCACGCCCACCGCGAGCTCTCGCGCACGGGCCACCGCGCCGGCGGCGCCCGCGACGAGGTGCTCGCGCTGCTCGCCCGCCAGGACTGCTGCCTGAGCGCACAGGACATCCACGACCGGCTCCGCGCCGGCGGCCGGGCGGTCGGGCTGGCCAGCGTCTACCGCGCGCTCGACGTGCTCGCGCAGCTCAAGCTCGTGCACCGCATCGACGTCGACGGCACGGCGTGCTTCGAGCCCGCCGATCCGAGCGGCGACCATCACCACCACGCGATCTGCGAGCGCTGCGGCAAGATGGACGCCTTCGAGGACGCCGAGCTCGAGCGGCTGATCGGCGACCTCGGCGAGCGGCTCGGCTACGCCGTCGGCGGGCACGACATCGTGCTGCGCGGCGCCTGCCCGGACTGCGCCCGCGACTAGTGGCCGGTTGGCGTGTTCAACATCCCGTGTCTCTCAGTCGTAGGCAGATCCTGAAGGCGGGCGCCGCGGCCGCGCTGGCCGGGGCCCTGCGCCCCGCCGCGCCGGCGCTCGCCGCGCGTCCTGACGCCCTCTTCGAGCAGCGGCTCGCGTTCGGCGCGGGAGCGCGGGCCGCGGCCGCCGGCGGCTGGTGGACGTCGCCGGTGGTGCGCGCCCCCCGCCGCTTCGACCTCATCGGCCTGCGCTGGGCGAACGGCTCGCACGCGGAGGCGCAGGTGCGCGCGCGCCGGCGCGGCGGGAAGTGGACCCGCTGGGCGGCGCTGCATCCGACCGGCGACCACGGCCCGGACCACGGCACGGTGCCCGCCGGCACCGATCCGGCCTTCGTCGGCGCCGCCGACGAGTACCAGCTGCGCCTGCGCGGCACGCCGCGCGCGCTGCGCGCGCGGTTCGTGCGGGCGCTCCCGACGGCCACCGTCGCGCAACGGCTCAGCCGGCGCCTGCGGCGCCGGCGCGCGGCACGCACCGCCGCGGCGCGCCAGGCGGGCGGCCCGCCGGCGATGATCATGCGCGACGAGTGGGGCGCCGCCTCGGTGCCGCCCAGGGAGCCACCGCTCTACGGCGACGTCCAGCTCGCGTTCGTGCACCACACGGTCACGGCCAACGACTACGCCCCGGAGGACTCCGCGGGGATCGTGCTCGGTATCGCGCGCTACCACCGCAACAGCAACGGGTGGAACGACATCGGCTACAACTTCCTCGTCGACAAGTACGGCCAGATCTTCGAGGGCCGTGCGGGCGGGATCGACCAGCCGGTCGTCGGCGCGCAGGCCCAGGGCTGGAACAGCCACTCCACCGGCGTCGCCTGCCTCGGGACGTTCACGGAGGTCACGCAGACGCCCGAGGGCATGGACGCGCTGGCGCGGCTCCTCGGCTGGAAGCTCACCGTCCATGCCGTGCCCACGCAGGGCCAGGTCACGGTCGTCTCGGCGGGCGGCGAGACGAACCGCTACCCGGCCGGCACGCCGCACACGTTCGAGCGCATCTCCGGGCACCGCGACGGCAACGCCACGAGCTGCCCCGGCGACGCGCTGTACGCGCAGCTCGCCGACCTGCGCACGCTCGCCGGCCGCTACTCCGGGTTCGGGCTGAGCATCTACGCGACCAAGGAGGTGCGCGGCGTCAGGCCGGTCGCCGTGTCCGGGTCGCTCGCGTTCCCGGACGGATCGCCTCCGGGCGGCGCGGCGATCGACGTGCAGTTCAAGCCCTGGGGCGCGCCGTGGCAGTCGGTGGCCACCGCGGTCACGAACGCCGACGGGACCTGGCTGACCGACGTCGCGTTCCCGAGCACCGGCCGGATGCGGGCGGTGTTCGCCGGCGACTCGGCGCGGGCCGCGCTCACCTCGGCGCCGCGTCGCATCGACGTGCTCCCCCGCCTCGACCTCAGCCTCGGGCGCACGCGCGTGCGGCTCGGCCGGCGCTTCCGGGCCCAGGGCCACGCCTCGGCGCCCGCCCGCAGCGTCAAGCTCACGCTCCAGCGCCGCGGACGGCGCCGCTGGTACCGGGAGCAGCGGCGCGTGCTGCCGGTCGCCGACGACGCCTACACGCTGCGCCTGCGGCCGCATCGGCGCGGCACGTACCGCGTGATCGCGCAGGCCGGGCGCGTCAAGCGCTACCGGCGCCTCAGCGTCTACTAGGGAATCCCCCGATGCACCTGGGGACGGTGCGCAGGAGGATGGTCCCTCCCCGCCCCACCCTTCCCCAGGAGAGCTCCCCACGATGCCCAACAGCGAGCGGTCCGCCCGCATCGCCCAGAGCCTTGGCGCCCGCATCCGCGGCGAGGTCGTAGTCCCGACCGACGCCGCCTACGACCAGGCGCGCCAGGCCTGGAACCTCTACGCCGACCAGCGCCCCGCGTTCGTCGTCTTCCCCGAGAACGCCGACGACGTCGTCGCCGTCGTCGAATACGCCCGCGAGAACTCGCTCCGGATCGCCCCGCAGGGCACCGGCCACAACGCGCTCCCGCTCGCCTGGGACGCCAACACGATCCTGCTCAGCACGGCGCGCATGCGCGGCGTCGTGATCGACGTGCCCGCGCGCCGCGCCCGCGTCGCCGCCGGCACGCTGTGGCTCGACGTCACCGCGCCCGCCTCCGAGCACGGCCTGGCGCCGCTGGCGGGGTCCTCGCCCGACGTCGGCGTCGTCGGCTACTGCCTCGGCGGCGGCGTGAGCTGGCTCGCGCGCACCCATGGCCTGGCCGCGAACAGCGTGCTGGCGATCGAGCTCGTGACCGCCGACGGGCGCCTGCGCCGCGTCGACGCCGAGCACGACGCCGACCTGTTCTGGGCGCTGCGCGGCGGCGGCGGGAGCTTCGGCATCGTCACCGCCATGGAGATCGCGCTCCACCCGGTGCCCGATCTCTACGCCGGCGCCATGTTCTGGCCGATCGAGCGCTCGTCCGAGGTCCTGCACGCCTGGCGCGAGTGGACGCGGACGGCGCCCGACGCGGTGACCTCGTCCGCGCGGATCCTGCGCCTGCCGGCGCTCCCGGACATCCCGGAGTTCCTGCGCGGCCGCGCGTTCGTGACGATCGACGCCGCGGTGCTCGGCACGCGCGCGTTCGGCGCCGAGGTGGTGCAGGCCTTGCGCGACCTCGGGCCGGAGATCGACACGTTCGACGTGGTCGAGCCGGTCGCGCTGTCGCGGCTGCACGGCGACCCCGAGCACCCCGTCCCGGGCATGGCCGAGCACCGGCTGCTGGCCGAGTTGCCGCGCGCCGCGATCGACGCGTTCGTGGCCGCCGCGGGCCCTGAGTCGGGGGCGACGCTGCTCGCCGCGGAGATCCGCCACCTCGGCGGCGCGCTCGGCGTCGCCACGCCGGGCCATGGCGCGATCGCCAAGCTCGACGGGGCGTACATGGCCTTCGGCGTCGGGATCGCCGGCTCGCCGGAGATGATCGCCGCGCTGGAGTCGTCGCTGTCGATCTTCAAGGCGGCGCTCGCGTCGTGGGACGCCGGCCGCGGCTACCTGAACTTCCAGGAGTCCGAGGCCGACTCGCGCCTGTTCTACGACGAGGTGACCCATCGGCGGCTCGCGCGGATCAAGGCGCACGTCGACCCGCGGAACATGTTCCGCTCCAACCACCCGATCGAGCCGGCGCGCGGCGCCTAGCGCTCGCGGAGCCAGTCGCCCAGCTTCTCGGCGGCGCCGGCGACCTTGTCGCCGGCGCTCGCCACGCCGGCGCTGGCGTCCCGGAACAGCTCGCGGAAGCGCTCGGCGTAGTGGTCGACGGCGTCGCCGGCCTCGCCGCGCGGGTCGACGGGGTCGCTGCGCTTCGGGTACGTGCCGTTGATCACGGCGTCGTACTCGCCGGAGCGAACCCACTTCATCAGCTCGGACACGCGCCGCACCGGGAACGCGTGGGTCTGGGCGATCTCGATGCGCAGGCGGCTGAGCTTGTCCCAGCCGGGCTCCCACTCCTCGTACTCGGCGGCCTGCTTGAGGAAGGCGTCGAGGTTGAGCTTGCGCGAGGCGGCGCCGCCGGCCAGCACCATCAGCGTGCGGCTCGTGACGAGCGGATCGCGGTTGACCAGCGTCGCGGCGCGGTCGGCGCTCAGCTCCGCGGCGCGGAACCACTCGAGCAGCGCGAGGCGGACCGCCATCAGCGGCAGCCCCGCCAACAGCGGCATCCCGCGCGTGCCGATCGAGAGCAGGATCATCAGCGCGGTGCGGTACATCACGTGGTCGGAGAGCACGTGCCCGGCCTCGTGGCCCAGCACCGTGCGCAGCTCCTCCTGGTCGAGGACCTCGACGGTGCGCGAGTTGACCATGACCATCGGGCGGCCCGCGCCGATCGCGGCGGCGTTGGTGACCGGGAACTGCGTGAGGTAGAGGTCCGGGACCTCGTCGAGGTCCAGCCGGCCGCACGCGGCGCGGTGCGCCGTCCACGCCTCGGGCAGCTGCTCAGAGCCGAGCCTGACCGACCCGGCGAGGAACACCTGCCGCAGCGCCCGCTCGTAGCCGAACTCGATCAGCTTGCGCACGACCACGTCGAGCATCGGGATCTGCGCGAGGGCCGCGGTCGCGGCGCGGTCGGCGGGATGCTCGTACGCCTTGGGGCTGATCTCCTTCAGGCGCTGGTCGTCGGGGAGCACGTCGGTCATGGATATGAAGCTAACGGTCGCGCAACCGGATGACCAGACGCAGCCCGGACCACGTCTCGTCGAGCGCCGCGACCTTGTTGTCCACGAGCACGTTCTCGAGCGCCAGATCCCGCACCACGTCCTCCGTGAGGTCGGTCGGCACCTTCGACGCCCGCTTGGGCCAGGCGATCCACAGCCCGGCCGCGGGCTCCATCGCCTCGCGCAGCTTCGGCATCCGCTTGGCGAGGTCGGCGCGCTCCGTGTGGAAGGAGACGAGCACGTCGGCCTTCCCGGACAGGCGGCGGACGACCGTCACGTCGTCGGGCAGGTCGCCCAGCGCGAAGTGTTCGGGCGCGGACAGCAGCAGCACCCGGTGCCCCGGCTTGATCCCGAGCTTCTTCGGCAGCGGCGTGCCGCTGTAGCCGCTCACAGCCGCCCGGCGAGCTGGAGGCGCGGAATGACCACGTCGCGGATCGCGGGCGCGAGGCGCGGCGTGCGCTCGCGCGGCCACCAGCGCAGCGCGGCGATCTCGGCCGCCGGCGCGGGCGTGCCGGCGAGCCTCGCGAGGAAGACCGTCATCCACATCGGGACGCCTTCGAGCGCGGCCGGGGCGCGCACCTCGGCGAACGGCTCGGCCGTGGCCACGGTGACGCCGAGCTCCTCGGCGAGCTCGCGCTGGAGGCAGTCGAGCGGCGCCTCTCCCGGCTCGGGCTTGCCGCCCGGCAGGTAGAAGACGTCGGGCGCCGCGCGCTTGCTCACGAGCAGGAGCCCGCGGCGGTCGAGCACGGCGGCGGCGATCACGCGCATTCGCCCTCGATTGTCGCCTACGGGGCGGCGGTCTCCGCGATCACGCGGGAGAGCTGGCCGCCCTGCCACGCGAGCGGCGACTTGCCCTCCTCCTCGGTGACGAGGCGGGCGCCCGGGATCGCCTCGGCGTAGCGCTCGCCGGTCGCGTACGGGTGCTCCGGGTCGGCCTCGTCGCGGCTCGCGACGACGGTCACCGGCAGGTCGAGCGCGCCGAGGTCGTCCCACGACGCGAAGGCCTGCGAGCGCGGAACGACCCGCAGGGCGTCCGCCACCGCCTCGGGATGCTCGTGGGCGGACAGGCGCTGGCGCAGGACCGTGCGTACGGTTTCGCGGAAGCGCTCGGGGACCCGCGGCTCGCCGTAGGCCGCGATGAACCCGTCCACCCCGCCCTCGCGCAGGCCGCGCGAGAGCGCGTCCCAGCGGTCGAGCCCGCGCTCGGGCGTGTCCGGGTCGAAGGCGGGCGTGACGACCACGAGCGCCGTCGTCCGCTCCGGATGCTCGAGCGCGAAGCGGACGAGCGTGTGGGCGCCCATCGACGCGCCGGCCAGCGCCGCGCGGTCGATGCCGCGGTCGTCGAGCACGGCCAGCAGGTCCCGGGCCAGCACGTCGTAGCCGTAGTCCTCCGGATCGTCCGCCGGCGCCGACGCCCCGTGCCCGCGCGCGTCGTAGGCGATCACCCGGTGGCCGCCGCGCTCGAGGTTCTTCGAGCCCATCACCACGTAGCGGCGGGTGGCGGTCAGGCCGTGGAGCAGCACGACCGGCGTGCCCTCCCCCGCGTCCTCGGCGGCAAGCCGCCCGTCGATCGTCAGTTCGCTCACGCCCCGAGGGTATTCTCGAGGTGTGATCTTCGACACCACCGAGGCGACCTTCGAGCAGGACGTCATCGAGCGCTCGCGCGAGCGGCCCGTGGTGGTCGACTTCTGGGCCGACTGGTGCGGTCCGTGCCGGCAGCTCACGCCGGTGCTCGAGCGCCTCGTGACCGAGCGCGAGGGCAAGGTCGACCTCGCCAAGCTCGACACGGACGCCAACCAGAGCCTCGCCGCCGCGTTCCGCATCCAGGGCATCCCCGCCGTCAAGGCGTTCAAGGACGGGCGGGTGGTCGCGGAGTTCGTCGGCGCCCAGCCGCCGCCGCGGGTGCAGGCGTTCCTGGACTCGCTGCTGCCGAGCGAGGCGGACGAGCTCGTCGGCGCCGGCGACGAGGCATCGCTGCGCGCGGCGCTCGCGCTCGAGCCCAGCCGCGCCGACGCCGCCGTGCCGCTCGCCAGGCTGCTGCTCGGGCGCGGCGAGAAGGACGAGGCGCTCGAGGTGCTCGACAACGTCGCCGGGTCGTTCGCGGCCGAGGGGCTCGCCGCCCGGATCCGCCTCGAGGACGACCCCGAGCTGGCCGCCGCGTTCGCCGCGCTGGACGCGGGCGAGACCGAGCGCGGGCTCGACGCGCTGATCGCCGCGATCGCGCGCGACGGCGACCGCCGCGACGACCTGCGCCGCGCCGTCGTCGGCGTGCTCGACGACCTCGGCGTCGACCACCCGCTGGCGCGCGAGTCGCGCCGCAAGCTCGCCAGCGCGCTGTACTGAGACACCCGCCTGGGCGCGTCCCCACGTCAACCGCGCTGGGTGAGGAGGGAGGTTTGGGCCGTGTCCGCGGTCCCTCGCCGGGGGTGTGCTCAGTTAACCGCGATATGCGCGGATAAGTGGACACACCCTCCCGCGCTCGACCCCGCAGCCGCCCGCGGCCATGCGCGCACGCGGGCCCGTCTAAAGCGGCAGGGCGAGCTGGCCGGCGGGCGCGGGCGGTGGGCGCCGGGTCTCCGGCTCGGCGTCCGGGAAGCCGGCCACGCGCACGCCGAGCAGCCGCACCGGGCGCGGAGGCGCGTACGCGCGCAGGAGCTCGAGAGCGGTCTCGATCACGAGCGCGGTGTCGTGCGTCGGCGCGTCCACCGTGCGCGCGCGCGTCACGGTGGTCCAGTCGTCGAGGCGCACCTTGATGGCGATCGTCCGCCCGCGGCGGCCGCGCTTCTGGAGCCCCTCGCACAGCTCGCGCGACATCTCGCGCAGGACGTCCTCGAGCCGCCCGAGCTCGTCGATGTCGGTGTCGAAGGTGCGCTCGTTGGACACCGACTTGGCGGCGGCCCGTTCGGTCTCCACCGGCGAGTCGTCCTCGAACAGCGCCCGGGCCTTCAAGAAGCGCGCGGTGTTGGTGCCGAAGCGCGCGGCGAGAGCGGCCTCGTCGGCCTGCTGGAGCTGGCCGAGCGTGCGCAGGCCGAGCTCGGCGAGCCGCTCGGCCGTCTTCGGCCCGATGCCGGGGACGCGGCTCGTGGGCGACGTGGCAAAGCGCACGCAGGCCTCCTCGCGGCCCATGGCGACGAACCCGGCGGGCTTGCCGAGGTCGCTGCAACACTTGGCCACGAGCTTCGACGGGCCGACGCCGATCGAGATCTGGATCCCCGTCGCCTCCTTGACCGACTCGACCACCGCGCGCAGCACGCGCAGCGGCTTCTCCACGCCGGTCAGCTCGGCGTACGCCTCGTCGATCCCGATCTGCTGCACGCGGTCGAGCCGCTCGCCGACCAGCTCCCACACGCGCGTGGACGTCTCGCGGTAGGCGGCGAAGTCGGGCGGGATGACGATCGCGTCGGGGCACAGCCGGCGGGCGCGCGAGGCCGGCATCGCCGAGCCGACGCCGAACTTGCGCGCCTCGTAGCTGGCCGTCGTCACCACCGCCCGCGGGCCGCTGCCGGCGACGATGACCGGCTTGCCGGCGAGGTGCGGCGCCTTCAGCAGCTCGACGGTCGCGTAGAACGCGTCGCAGTCCAGGTGGGCGATGACGCGCTTGGCCGCCACGCGAACAAGCGTACGCGCGGCACCGGTCGCGAGACGTAGAATCGCCGGCGGTGCCGAACCCCGACCGCCTCACCGGCCTCGACGCCTCGTTCCTGGCGCTCGAGAAGCACGGCGCCCACATGCACGTGGGCTCGGTGCTCGTGTTCGAGGGCGCGGCCCCCGCCCACGAGGACTTCCTCGCGATGATCGACGGCCGGCTCCACCAGGTGCCGCGCTACCGCCAGAAGCTGGCGTTCCCGCCGCTCGCCCAGGCGCGCCCGGTGTGGGTCGACGACCCGCACTTCAACGTCGGCTACCACGTGCGGCACACGGCGCTGCCCCCGCCGGCGGGCGAGCAGCAGCTCCGGGCGCTGGCCGGGCGGGTGTTCTCCCAGCAGCTCGACCGCTCCAAGCCGCTGTGGGAGATCTGGCTCGTGCAGCGCGTCGGCGACGACGCGTTCGCGCTCGTCTGCAAGACCCACCACGCGCTCGTCGACGGCATCTCCGGCGTGGACATCATGACCGTGCTCTTCGACCTCGAGCCCGACCCGCCGGAGCGCGAGCCCGGGCCGCCCTGGTACCCGCGCCCGGAGCCGAGCGGCACGACGCTGATGGCCGAGGCGCTGATGGAGCGCGCGACCGCGCCGCTGGACATCGCGCGCGCGGCCGCCGGCGCGCTCAGCGGCCCGCGCGAGGCGGCCGAGGCCGCCGGGGCCACGCTCGCCGGGCTCGCGTCGATGGCCGCCGCGGGCGTCGGCGGCGCGCCGCCCAGCCCGCTCAACGTGCGGATCGGCCCCCACCGGCGCTTCGACTGGGTGGAGAGCGACCTCGGCCGCTTCAAGGCGATCAAGGGCGCGCTCGGCGGGACCGTCAACGACGTCGTGCTGACCGTCGTCACCGGCGCGCTGCGCGAGCACCTGATCCGCCGCGGCCGCGCGCCCGAGGGGCTCGAGCTCAAGGCGATGGTGCCGGTGTCGATCCGCGCCGAGGAGGAGCGCGGCGCGCTCGGAAACAAGGTCGCGGCGATGTACGCGCCGCTGCCCGTCGGGCTGACCGATCCGCGCGAGCGCTTCCGCTTCGTGCACGAGGCGCTCGGCGACCTCAAGGCGTCCGGCCAGGCGGTCGGCGCCGAGCGGCTGACGCAGCTCGCGGGGTTCGCCGTGCCCACGGTGCTCGACCAGGCGGCGCGGCTCCAGAGCCGACAGCGCTTCTTCAACCTCACGGTCACGAACGTCCCCGGCCCGCAGTTCCCGCTCTACATGATGGGGCGCAGGCTGCGGTCGTTCTATCCCAAGGTCCCGCTCGTCCTGAACACCGCGCTGGGCATCGCGATCATGTCCTACGACGGCAAGCTCTTCTTCGGGCTGCTCGGCGACTACGACGCGATGGACGACCTCGACGCGTTCGCCTCCGACCTGCGGGCGGCGATCGCCGAGCTGGCCACGGCGGCCGGCATGCCCGCCGACGGCGGGCGCCGCAGCGGCCGCGCGCGGCCCGCGTCGCGGCGGACCAAGAGCCGGGCTTGAGACGGGCGCTGCTCGTCGTCGCCGGCGTCGTCCTCGCGATCGCCGGCCTCGCGGCGGTGGCGCTGGTGGTCAGCTCGCGGGACGACTCGCAGGTCGCGACGGCGGTCCAGGGGCCCGGCCAGGCCCAGCCCGAGGGCGCCGACCCGCCGGCCAGCGGTCCGCACCGCGACGTGCTGGTCACGCGCGACCGCGGGCCGATCACCGACGACCAGCTCCTGCGCGCGCTCGAGCTGGGCAACGTCGTGATCCTCTACGACGGCGCGCGGCCCGCCCCGGCGCTCGTGAAGCTCCAGAAGGCCGTGGCCGGGCCGTTCGACGCCGAGCTCGCAGCCGCCGGCCAGGCCGTCATCCTCGCCCGCCGCGCAGGGGCCGGGCCGGCCACCGCGCTGGCGTGGAGGCGGATCCTGCGCGCCCGCGATCCCGCCGACCCGGCACTGCGCGACTTTGCCGAGTTCTGGCTCGGACGGGGCATACCATGAGAGTCATGGCCGGCACGATCGCCCCACTGCGCCTGGCGCTCGCCCAGATCGACGCCCGCGTCGGCGACGTCGAGGGCAACACCGCGAAGATCGCCGAGGGGATCGAGCGCGCCCGGGAAGCGGGCGCCGAGCTCGTCCTGTTCCCGGAGCTCGCGGTCACCGGCTACCCGCCCGAGGACCTGCTGCTCAAGGAGCACTTCCTGCTCGCCGCCGCCGAGGCGGTGGCCGAGCTGGCGCGGGACGCCATCGGGATCGTCGCGCTGGTCGGCTTCCCCGAGCGCGCCGACGACGTGCACAACGCGCTGGCGGTGCTCGCGGAGGGCGAGCTCCAGGCCGTCTACCGCAAGACCGTGCTCCCCAACTACGGGGTCTTCGACGAGCAGCGCTACTTCCAGATCGGGGACGGCGGCGCGGTGCTCGAGCTCGGCGACGCCCGGCTGGGGCTGACGATCTGCGAGGACATCTGGACGCCCGGCCCGCCCGCCTCGGAGGAGGCGCTCGCCGGCGCGCCGCTGATCCTCAACGCCTCGGCGTCGCCCTACCACGCGGGCAAGGGCGCGCAGCGCGAGCGCATGCTGATGCAGCGCGCCCGCGACAACCTCGCCGCGGTGGCCTTCACCAACCTCGTCGGCGGGCAGGACGAGCTGGTCTTCGACGGGCACTCGCTGCTCATCGACCACGAGGGCACCGTGCTCGCGCGCGGGCCGCAGTTCGCCGAGGCGATGACGATCGGCACGGTCGACCTCCAGGCGGCGATGACCGCGCGGCTGCGCGACACGCGGCTGCGCCCGCCCGTGCGCAAGACGCTGCCCGAGGTGCGCCGGATCGCCCCGCTGGCGCGGCGCGAGGACGCGCCCGAGGAGGCCGCGGGCGGCGACGTCGCGCCGCTGCTCGAGCCCGAGGCCGAGGTCTACGCGGCGCTGGTGCTCGGCACGCGCGACTACGTCGAGAAGAACCACTTCGAGCGCGTCGTCATCGGGCTCTCGGGCGGGATCGACTCCACGCTGACGCTGCTGATCGCGGTCGACGCGCTGGGCGCCGAGCGGGTCACCACCGTGACGATGCCCTCGCGGTACTCCTCCACGGGCACGCGCGACGACGCCAAGGTGCTGGCCGACAACCTCGGCGTGGAGCTGCTCGAGCTGCCGATCGGGGCGGCGATGGACGTCTACGACGAGCTGCTCGCCGAGCCGTTCGAGGGGCGGGAGCCCGACATCACCGAGGAGAACCTCCAGGCGCGCATCCGCGGCAACCTGCTGATGGCGCTCTCGAACAAGTTCGGCTGGCTCGTGCTGACGACCGGCAACAAGTCCGAGAACTCCGTCGGCTACTCGACGCTGTACGGGGACTCCGCAGGCGGCTTCGCGGTCATCAAGGACGTGCCGAAGACGCTCGTCTACCGGCTCGTGGACTTCCGCAACGCGCGCGACGACGCGCATCCGGTGCCGCGCTCGATCATCGAGCGGCCGCCCAGCGCCGAGCTGCGCGACGACCAGCGGGACGCCGACTCGCTCGGCGACTACGACACGCTCGACGCGATCCTCGAGGCCTACGTCGAGGAGGACGCCGACCCCGAGCAGCTCGAGCGGGCGGGCTTCCCGCGCGAGGCCGTCGACCGCGTGATCGCGCTCGTGGACCGCGCCGAGTACAAGCGCCGCCAGGCGCCGCCGGGCATCAAGATCACGCCGCGCGCGTTCGGGCGCGACCGCCGGATGCCGATCACCAACGCCTACCGGCCGGGGCGGCGCCCGCCGGTCGTGCTCTAACGCACGGCGATCGTCATCCGGACGAGGGCGCACAGGCGCTCCTCGTCGTCGGTGATGTCGACCTCCCACACCCAGGTCGTGCGCCCGCGGTGCCGGCAGCGCGCGGTCGCGTGGATCGTGCCCGCGAGGATCGGGCGCAGGAAGCTCGTCTGGTTGGACTGGCCCATCGCGGTCCGGCCGTCCTCGTGGACGGCCAGGTACGTGGCGAGCGAGGCGATCGACTCGGCGATCGAGGCGAACACGCCGCCGTGGACGAGGCCGGCCGGCTGGAGCAGCTCGGGCCGGACGGCGACGTGCGCGCGGACCTCCTCCCCGTCGACGCTGTCGAGCTCGAGGCCGTAGAGCTTGTCGAAGCCGGTGGGAAACGGGGTATCCACGAGCCGCGGCACACTACCCTCTGACTCGCCGGCATGACGCCCCTCGACACGCTTGCCCCCGACCAGCGCGCGGTGCTGGAGCTGGTCCTGCGCCAGGGCCGCTCCTACGGAGAGCTCTCTGAGCTGCTCGCGATCCCGGAGCGCGACGTGCGGGCGCGCGCCGACGCGGGCCTGCGCGCCCTGGCGGGCGCCGCCGGGCCGGGCGTCGACACCGGCCGCATCGCCGACTGGCTGCTGGGCCAGCAGCCCGAGGCCGAGGCCGAGCGCACCCGCTCGGCGGTGGCGCGCAACGCCGCCGCGCGCGAGTGGGCGGCCACCGCCGCCGAGCGCCTGCGCGAGCTGGGCGGGGCCGCGGTGCCCGACGTGCCGGCCGGGGACGACGCCCCCCGCGCGCGCCCGCGGCCGCTGCGGGACGAGGCTTCGGCTGCGGCTGCGGCTCGGCCGCGCCCGGTGCGCGAGGAGCCGTCGGCGTCGCCGGCCGCCGCGCTGGGCTCGTCGAAGCTCGGCGGCGCGGTCCTGATCGCCGTGCTGGTCCTCATCGTCGGCGGGCTGATCGCGTTCGTGGTGACGCGCGGGGGCGACGACAACGGCGGGAAGCCCGCCGCGGCCTCGAACGCTCAGCCGACCGCCACCGCCACCGCCACGGCGGCGAGCAACGACATCCTCCTGCGCGGCAGCGGCGGAGCGGCCGGGCTCATGCGCCTCGTGCGCGGCAGCGACGGCAAGGTGCGGTTCGCGATCGCCGCCGAGAAGGTCCCGGCCAACCAGGGCCGCGAGGTCTACGCGGTCTGGTTCACCAAGGCGGGCGCCAAGCCGCGGCGGCTCGGGTTCGCGCAGACGCAGGTCGGCAGCGACGGCGTTCTCACCACCGGCGGCCCGCAGAAGCGCGACGAGAGCGCGTTCCCGACGTGGTTCGCGACCTACGAGAAGGTCCTCATCACGCGCGAGACCAGCGCGAAGGCGACCAAGCCCGGCCCGGTGGTGCTCGAGGGCTCGCTGCCCGCCGGCGGCGGCTGACACGCCGCGGTGCTGATCGCGGGCCCGAACCTCACGATCGACCGCACGTCGAGGCTCCCGGCGCTGCGCCCGGGCGAGGTGCTGCGGCTCCAGGACGTCGCGGTCACGCCGGGCGGCAAGGGGCTCAACGTCGCCCGCGCGGCCCGGGCGCTCGGCGTGCCGGCGGCGCTCGTCGCATTCGTGCCGGGGCACACCGGCCACGCGGCCGCGGAGCTGATCGGCGACGAGGGCGTCGACCTGCGAGGCGTGGCCGTCTCCGGCGAGATCCGCTCGACGTCGGTGATCCTCGAGCCCGGCCGCGCCACGGTCCTGAACGAGCCCGGGCCGCCGCTGGGCGACGGCGACTGGGCCGCGCTGGAGGCGGCGATCGGCGCGGCGTGGGCAGAGCACGGCGTGCTCGTGTGCTCCGGCAGCCTGCCGCCGGCGTCGCCCGCGGACGGCTACGGGCGCCTCGTGACGCTCGCGCGGGACGCCGGCCGGACGTCGCTCGTCGACGCCGGCGGCGCCACGCTGCGATTGGCGCTCGCCGCGGGGCCTGACGTCGTCACGCCGAATCTCGCGGAGGCCGAGGGCGTCGAGGAGTCCGTGGACGCGCTGCCCGACGCGCCGGCGCGCGCCGTGGCGGCCGGGCGCGAGCTCCGCCGCCTGGGCGCGCGCGCCGCCGTGGTCACCGCCGCCGAGGCGGGCGCAGCGGTCGTGACGGCGGACGGCGCCTGGTGGATCGCCGCCCCGCGCGTGGAGGCCGTGGCGAACCCGATCGGGGCGGGAGACGTGCTCGCGGCGGGGCTGGCGTCGGGGCTGGAGGCCGGCCTCGACGTGGTCGCCGCCGCGTGCCGGGGGGTTGCGGCGGCTGCGGCGGGGGTGCAGGCGCCGCTCGCCGGGGACTTGGACGTGGGTTTGATGGAAGGGTTGCTGGCGCAGGTCCGGCCAACTGCGGCTGGGTAGGGCGGCGGCGACGCCCGCGTCGCCGCCGGTCCCTTGTCGAGTTTGTCGGCTATACGCCGACAAAGTCGACGCGCGGTCGATCCCCTCGCCGCCCCACCCAGCCGCAGTTGACGTTCGCCCGCTCGGGCGCACTCCTCGGTGCGCTCCCGCGCGCGACCACCGCCGTCGCCGCCACGCCCGCAGCCGCCTCCGGGCGCGCGGCCTCACTTGACAGCCGCGGCGGGCGGGCGTACCTTCTTCGCCGCCTGACAACGTTGTCCGTCAACGTTGTCAGCCTGGAGGAGGAGAGACGCCGAACACTCTGCGCACCACGCGTCCGACCATGCGCGACGTGGCCGTCCTGGCCGGCGTGAGCCTGAAGACGGTGTCGCGCGTGATCAACGACGAGCCGGGCGTGGCGGCCGCCACGGCCGACCGGGTCAGCGTCGCGATCGCCGAGCTCGGCTTCCAGCGCAACGACCTCGCGCGCTCCCTGCGCCAGGGCCGCAGCTCCTCGACCCTGGGGCTCGTCATCGAGGACGTGGCGAACCCGTTCTACTCCGCGATCGCGCAGGCCGTGGAGGCCGTGGCCCGCGAGCACGGCTACATGCTCATCACGGGCTCGTGCGAGGAGGACCCGGCGCGCGAGCGTGAGCTGGTCCAGGCGCTCCTGCGCCGGCGCGTGGACGCCCTGCTGCTCGTGCCGGCCTCGCGCGACCACGAGTACCTCGCGCGCGAGACCGCCGACGGCACGCCGGTCGTGTTCCTCGACCGGCCGCCGGCGGGCGTGGAGGCCGACTGCGTCCTGCTCGACAACCTCGGCGGCGCCTGCGCGGCGGTCGAGCACCTGCTCGCGCGCGGGCACGAGCGGATCGCCATCGTCGCGGACCCCGACCGCCTCTACACAGCCGCCGAGCGGCTCGCCGGCTACCGCGCCGCGCTGACCGCGGCCGGCGTGCCGGTGCGCGAGGAGCTGCTGCGGCTGGGGACGCACGACGCAGCGCAGGCCGAGGCGGTCGTGCGCGAGCTGCTCGCCCTCCCCCCCGACCGCCGCCCCACCGCCGTGTTCGCCGGCAACAACCGCCACACGATCGGCGCGCTGCGGGCGCTGCGCGACGCCGAGCAGCCGGTCGCGCTGGTCGGGTTCGACGACTTCGAGCTCGCCGACCTGCTCGGCATTACCGTCGTCCGCCACGACAGCCCGCGGATGGGCTCCGAGGCCGCGGCGCTCGCCTTCGGGCGCCTGCGCGAGAGCGCGCCGCACCCGCGCCGCGTCGTCGTGCCGACCGAGCTGATCGTCCGCGGCTCGGGGGAGGTCCCGCCTGCATGAAGCCGCAGGTGCTCCCGCCCAACGTCCAGCACCACTTCTACGCGGGCGGCGCGCGGATCGCCGCGCTGCGGGGGCTCGAGCTCGAGTCCGACCACATGCCCGAGGAGTGGATCGGCGCGGTCAGCACGATGTTCGGTTCGGAGCGCGGGCTCAGCCGCTTCGCGGACGGCACGCTCGTCCGCGACGCCGTCGCGGACGACGCCGAGGCGTACCTGGGCGCCGACCACGTCGCCCGCTACGGCACGAGCACGGCGCTGCTCGTGAAGCTGCTCGACGCCGGGCAGCGGCTCCCCACCCACTTCCACCCCGGCCGCGCGTTCGCCCGCGAGGCGCTCGGGTCGCCGTTCGGCAAGACCGAGGCGTGGCTGGTGATCGAGGCCGAGCCCGGCGCCGCCGTCTGGGCCGGCTTCAAGCGGCCCGTCGAGCTCGACGAGGTCCGCGCGTGGATGGACGCGCAGGACTCCGCCGCCATGCTCGACGCCATGCACGAGCTCTCGGTCTCCCCCGGCGACGCCGTGTTCGTCCCGGCGGGCACGCCGCACGCGATCGGCGAGGGCCTGCTGCTCGTCGAGCTCCAGGAGCCGACCGACATGTCGGTGCTGCTCGAGTGGGACGGCTTCGAGCTCAGCAAGGACGACGGGCACCTCGGACTCGGCTGGGACCGCGCGCTGGAGGCGCTCGAGCGGGGCGTCGTCGACCCGCCCGAGCGGGCGCTGCCCGCCGACGCCGACGCGTACTTCCGCGGCGAGCGCCTCACTGCGCCGGCGACGCTCGACGCCGGCTTCTCGATCCTCGTCGGGCTCGACGGCAGCGGGACGCTGGCCACCGAGGGCGGCGACGTCTCGCTGGAGCGCGGCAGCGCCGTGCTCGTCCCCCATGCCGCGGGCGCCGGCGAGCTGGGCGGGGACGTGACCGTGATGCGCTGCCGCCCGCCGGCCCCGGACGCCGGGGAGGGCCGGTGGTGATGCTCGTCGGGCTCGACGTCGGGACCACAGCCGTCAAGGCCGCCGCCTTCGACGAGGCCGGCCGCGAGCTGTCCCAGGGCCGCGCGCCCACGCCGTGGCGCGCCGTGCCGACCGGCGCGGAGCTCGATCCCCACGAGCTGCTCGCCGCCGCGGCCGCGGCCGCGCGGGAGGCGGTCGTGGCGGCGGGCGGCGGTCAGGTCGCCGGCCTCGGGATCGCCAGCATGGCCGAGACCGGCGTGCTCGTCGACGGCGCCGGCCGCCCGGTGGTGCCGTCGATCGCCTGGCACGACGAGCGCGGAAAGGCCGAGGCGGAGCGCCTGGGCCGCGAGCTGCCGGAGTTCCCGGAACGCGTCGGCCTCCCGGCCAGCGAGCTGTGCACGCTCGCCAAGTACCGCTGGATGCGCGACCACGTGCCGGAGAGCGCCCGCGGCGTGCGCTGGCACAACGTCGCCGAGTGGATCGTGCTCGGCCTCGGCGGGGAGCCGGTCGCGGAGCTGTCGCTGGCGTCGCGCACCGGGTTCTACGAGCTCGAGGCGCAGCGCCCGTGGGACGAGGCGCTCGCCTGGGCCGGCGCGCCGGACGGCCTGATGCCCGAGGCGGCGGCCGCCGGCACCGCGCTGGGCACGGTCTCGGACGCGCTCCCCGAGGCGCGCGGGGCGGTGCTCGCCGTCGGCGGCCACGACCACCTGGCTGCGGCGGTCGGTCTCGGGGCCGCGGGCGAGGGCGACGTGCTCGACTCGTGCGGCACGGCCGAGGCGTTCGTGCAGGCCAGCGCGCCGCTCGACCGCGAGCGCGTCGCCCGGGCGGTCGCCAGCGGCGTCACGGTCGGCTGGCACGCGGTGCCGGGCCGCCACGCGCTGCTCGGCGCGCACTGGTCGGGCGCCGAGCTGCGCGACGTGCTTGCCGGGTTCGGAATCGCGCCCGAGGACCGCGGAGCGGTCGAGGAGGCGGCGCTGGAGATCGAGCGCGGCGGCAGCGGCGACGAGCGGGCGACGGCCTACCACGCGGCCCTGGATCGCGTCGGGGCCATCGGCGCCGAGATCCTCGCGCACATGGCCGCCGTCGCCGCTCCGGCGCGCCGGCTCGTGGTCACCGGCGGCTGGGCCGCCGGCCCGGCCGCCCAGGCCGT
>Ga0081539_10003740_pt1 | contig 18100 bp, 11 predicted proteins | sample TabmetS4T2R2_FD_71023 | JGI IMG/M metagenome (GOLD analysis project Ga0081539, IMG submission 71023) | Tabebuia heterophylla rhizosphere microbial communities from the University of Puerto Rico - S4T2R2 | ecosystem: Host-associated > Plants > Roots > Rhizosphere ...
TATGGGCGATCAGGGCGCGCTCGCACACCCCGCGGGCGACTGCCGCCTCGAGCGCCCTCTCCAGCGCCTTCAAATCGAAGCGAAAGATGATGATGTCGATCGACTTCTGCGCCGCCTCGACAGCGGAGAGAACGGGCGCAATGCCGTCCTGGGGTTGAACGATGAGCTCCAAGCGCGCGTCCTTTCGGGACCACCTCAACCGTCCGGGGCACGGCTTTTGAACCTCGACCCGGTGATCCTGCTCGACTAGCAGCAAAGAACTGGCCGTTTCCGCAGGGTCCGTGAAGCCATGCTGGCCGATGTGCGGCGCGTGAGGATTTCGATGCACCGTGTTTACACAGTTTTGGTAGCGGCGATTCTCCTCGGAGTGGCGGCCAGGGAAGCGACGCCGTCGGCTGCACCCCGCCAGCAAAGCGGGAGGGCGGCAGCGTCGCCTCGGACTGCGGCCCGTTCGGGTCAGAATGTGAACGCGGACGCGGCTGCCCTCAAAGAGTTTCAGGATCGGCTGCAGAAGTACCTCGACCTCCGGCAGCGCCTTGCCGACAAACTCAAACCGCTGTCGCCGACCGCCAGCGCCGCGAAGCTGGCATCAGCGCAGGAATCACTCGCCGCAGCCTTGCGTAACGTCCGCAAGGATGCCAAGCCGGGCGATCTGATTTCGCCTCGCGTCGCCGATCACATTCAACGGACGGTGGCAGAGTACTTTCGCGGCAAGGACGGGCCGACCAAACGTGCGGTGTTCGAGGAAGTGCCCGACGGGATCCGTCCGGTGATCAACAGGACGATGCCCGATAACGCGGCGCTGGCGACCGTTCCGCCGGTGCTGCTGAACAACCTGCCACCCCTGCCCGACAACCTGCAGTACCGGTTCGCCGGTCGCCACATCGTGCTGCTCGATGGCGACACGCGGTTGATGATGGATTACATCCTGAATGCACTGCCACCACACTGAGGAGTCATGAATCGGGAATCAGCTATCAGAGCGTGCGTATGAGGTGTTGACGTGAAACGCATTGTCCTTGCTCTCGCATTCAGCTGTGTCGCGTGCGCGGCGGCGCTGCCGCAAGCCACCGATGCCGCGCCCCCGCAATCCAGCCGGCCGGCCGCGCAGACGACGGCAACGCAGTCGCCCAACGTCGTGGCCGCGGCGTCGGCGTTGCCGAACGCGAAGGATTCCGTCAAGTTCGCGGTCATCGGCGATACGGGCACGGGCGGCAGTGGGCAGTACCAAGTGGCCAAGCTGCTCGCCGAGGCGCGCTCCCGCTTTGCCTACGACTTCGTGCTCATGATGGGCGACAACATGTACGGCGGCCAGGGTCCGGCCGACTTCGTCAAGAAGTTCGAGAAGCCGTACAAGCCGATCCTCGATGCCGGCGTGAAGTTCTACGCCTCGCTCGGAAATCACGACGATCCGGCGCAGCGGTTCTACAAGCCGTTCAACATGGAGGGCAAGCGCTACTACGCGTTCCGCAAAGGGGACGCCGAGTTCTTCGCGCTGGACAGCACCTACATGTCACCGGCGCAAATCGACTGGCTGAAGGACGCGCTGGCGAAGTCGGATGCCAAATGGAAGATCCCGTACTTCCATCATCCGCTCTATTCGTCCGGCGAGAAGCATGGATCGGAGATCGACCTGCGCGAGCTGGTCGAGCCGCTGTTCATTCAGAACGGCGTCGACGTCGTCTTCGCGGGTCACGAACATTTCTACGAGCGGCTGAAGCCGCAGAAGGGCATTTATTACTTCACCGAGGGAGGGTCGGCGAAGCTGCGCGAGGGCAATCTCCGCGTCGGATCCGAGCTCACTGAAAAGGGGTTCGACAGCGACAACACGTTCATGCTGGTCGAGATCGTCAAGGACCAGATGTTCTTCGAGACGATCGCACGTACCGCCCGCGTGGTCGACAACGGATCGGTCATGCGGCGGGAGGTCGCGGCAACAACGTCGACGCGGTAGTCCTCGGTCCGGCGGGTCCGCTTCGTCCCTCGATTTCGCTCGGGACGCCCTGAGCGTAGTCGAAGGGCGCCGAACCCGCCTTACTAATCCCACAAACACGCCGCACCGCGGACTCCGCTCGAGTCTCCATGACACGCGCGCACCAGCCGTGTGCGAAGCTGCTCTGCTTCTCCACCTCGGTTGAACACGTATTCGCGCCAGAGCCGTGGCACGTTGGCGTACAAGCGGTCGATGTTGGATATGCCACCGCCCAGCACGATGACGTCCGGGTCGAGCACGTTGATGACGCTGGCCAGTGCGCGCGCCATTCGCCGCTCGTAGCGGACCAGGGTGGCCTCGGCCTGGAGATCGCCTGCGGCCGCAACGGTGACGATCTGTTCGGGCTCTTCAGATCGACCCGTACGACGCTGATGGTCAGCCGTCATGCCGGGGCCGGAAAGAAACGTCTCGATGCACCCCGAGCGTCCGCAATAGCAGGCCGGTCCCGGTCGCTCCCCTGTCGCCGGCCACGGCAGCGCGTTGTGTCCCCATTCACCGGCGATGCCGTTGACACCTTCCAGAATCTTCCCCCGAACGACGATACCGGCACCCACGCCGGTCCCGGCGATGACGCCAAAGACGACGTCGGCACCCGCAGCCGCGCCGTCGCTGGCTTCGGACACCGCAAAGCAGTTCGCATCGTTGGCGATGCGCACAGGCCGACCGAGCTCCGATTCGATGTCACGTTGCAGGGAACGACCGATCAGGCAGACCGAATTCGCGTTCTTGATCAGCCCGGTGGCCGGACTCACCGTGCCGGGGATGCCGATGCCGACAGTGGCGACGGTACCCTCGTCACGGTCCAGCTCGCGCGCGAGCCCGACAATCGCTTCGATCGTGGCCTGGTAGTCGCCTCGCGGCGTGAGCACCCGCTTGCGCGCACGCTCGCTCGCGCCATCCATCACGATCCCTTCGATCTTCGTTCCGCCGACGTCGATGCCGATGCGGAGGCGCGACTCAGCCACCGACAGAGCTTACCCGCACCGGCCCAGGAACCGGGCATGGCACCGACAGGCGAAGCGGGGTATCGCACCGACCAGCGAAGCAGGCCTTGCACCGTGAAGCGCCGCGACAGTGCGTACGCTGAAACGCCCGGCCAAAGGTGGGGAGCCGGGCGCTTCATTGGCGTGTTGACCACGCGTACTGGCACACGGCCAGTCTCACTAGAGCGTTATTACGTGTCGCGTGTCGTGTCGACGCTCGCGCATCACCGATGGCGTCGGCCGGTTACAGCGATGCGCATGCTCGGTCCGGTGGCTGTTCCATGAGGATGCTCCACGTCTGTCAACGCGGTACGAGTAAGGGGATAACTCCGACAGGTTGATACTGTCAAGTCAGCCATACGCCGCGAATTCGATTTCCGCCGCCACGTCGGCCGTAGCAGCTGCCACGAAACGCCACGAAGGTCGCGAACATGGCGCCCGCCAACTCCGTAACGTCACAGCGTAGGCGTTGATACTCGCATCGTGTTCGACCCTGAGGAGCGCTTGATGGCAACCGTCGCGGAACTCGCCCCGGATTTGCCGCATCAGATCATCACGACTCTCGTTGGTCAATTGGGAGAGCGTCTGGTGCGGCTGTCGACGAGGGCGCTCGCGCCGACACATTTCGTCATCTACCTGCACCCCGACGACCACCTGGCGCTCGCCGGCGTGTCGCGTGCGATTGCCGACGATGCCTGGCGCGCGGTGGACGCGGAGATCGAGCGATTGTCCAGACGCGGAGCCACACCGCTGCGGCGCACGCTGCACCGCCTGGCGCGCCCGTGGGCGCCTCCGCCGATGCCGGTCGAGCGCGCGACCTCGAAGCGGCAGCTCGAGCTGCTGCCCGATCCGCACGGCGAGCTCCCCCGCGGCCGGTTCACCATCGTCTTTCAGCTTCCCGCCCCGGAGCAGACTGACATGACCGGCACTGCCACCGTATCGGTCACCTCGGGCATCGCCCAGGACGGTCAGCCGACGGCGCGCGTGGAGCACGCCGCGCCTGCCTACGCGCGGCTCGACATGAAGGATGACCTCGGCGAGCGCACGTTCGAGATTCGTCAGGACAAACTCATCATCGGTCGCGGTGGGCCCGGCGTGTGGGTCGACGTGAAAGTGCGCGGATCCACGGACGTGTCCCAGGAGCACGTTCGCCTGCGCCGCGATCCACAGAGCGGCGCCTTCCTGATCAAGGACATGTCGCGCAACGGCACCAGCGTGAACGGCCGGCGCATTCCGGCCGGTGTCGTGTATGACGGCGAGGCAAAGCGCGAAATCGAAGGACAGGAAGTGACCTTGCCGCCGCAAGCGCAGATTACCCTCGCCGACGCGGTGACGCTGGCGTTCGCGAGGTTGTGATGCGCGCGCTGTATCTCGCGCGCTTCGCCGTGGCCGCTGTCTCGCTCGCCGTCGCCCTTCTGCTCGCCTGGTGGAGCGCCAGTGAAGATCTCTGAGCCGCTGCCCGCTCTGGCAGCCTGCGCAGCCTCCGATGTCGGCCGGGTACGCAGCACCAACGAGGACGCCTATATCTGCGATCCCGACCGCGGTCTCTTCGCCGTGATCGATGGCGTCGGCGGTCAGGCCGGCGGGGACGTCGCCGCCGCGATCGCACGCCGCGAGCTCGAGCTGAGGCTCCGCCGCGAAACGGGATCGATCGACGATCGCATCAGGGAGGCGATCGCGGCCGCCAACGCCAGCATCGTCAGCGAGGCGCAGCGCGTGCCGGCGCTGTCGGGCATGGCCTGCGTGCTGACCGTTGCGGTGGTTGCCGGCGAGAGGCTCGTCATCGGTCATGTCGGCGACACGCGCCTCTACAAGATCGGCCCGACGGGGATGCGCAAGCTGACGCACGACCATTCCCCGGTCGGGCAACTGGAGGACGGAGGGCGGCTCGGCGAGGAAGAGGCGATGCGCCACCCGGAGCGCAATCAGGTCTTCCGAGAGGTCGGCACGCGGCTGCGCCAGCCAACCGATCCCGAGTTCATCGAGATCGTCAGCGACCGGTTCGGGGCCGACGAAGCGATTCTCCTGTGCAGCGACGGTCTGTCGGACTTGATCACCGCCGGCGAGATTGAACAGATCGTCCGCCGTTCCCGCGATTCGACCATCGCAACGGCCGACCTCATCGACGCCGCGAACCATGCCGGTGGCAAGGACAACATCACAGTGGTGTTGATCCTCGGACCCGCTTTCGGCAGCCCGTCGCGCAATTCGGCCGACACAACCGAATTGAAACGCCCGCCGCGCGCGAGCGACGTTGGCAGACCGGACCTCGCCGAAGCCGAGGGCCGAAGGCGGGTCACGTCCGGCCCCGCTGACGACAGCCCGATCGCCGTTCGGAGCGATGCCACGGATGGACCTCGCCCTCGCTCGTGGCGTTCACGCCGGACGCTGCTGTCGATCGCGGCGCTCGTCGTCGCGGTTGCAATCGCCGGGGCGGCATGGTGGTGGGGCGTCCCGTTGATCACCTCCATCGATGCGACCGGCACGCGCACGGCAACCAGCGAGATCCAGCCACGCGTGCTCCGCGTATCGACCGCGCCCGACAGCACGCTGACGACGATTGGGGCCGCGCTGGCCGGCGCGCAGGCCGGCGATGTGATCGAAGTGGACGCCGGCACCTACACGGAATCGGTCGTCCTCCGCGACGGCGTCGCGGTTCGAGCCCGCCAGCCGCGCAGCGTCGTCCTGCAACGGCCGGCGGACGTGAACGGGCCGTGGACGGCGATCTCGGGCACCGACATCCGCAGCGGCGGCATCAGCGGGTTCGTCGTAAAAGGCAGCGACAGCGCACCGCTCGACTATGGCGTGTGGATCGCCGGCGGCAGCCTCGATCTGGACGACCTCGAGATCGTCGGCGCGCGCTCGGCGGCCGTGCAGATCGGCGGCCGGTCGACGGCACGGCTGCGCGGCAGCGACGTGCACGACAACGGAGGCGCCGGTGTGCTCGTCGAGCGCGACGCGGTACCCGAGATCCTGCACAACGTGATCGAGCGCAACGGACGCATCGTGCCGACGCGCGGCGGGATCGAGCTGCGGGACGGCGCTCGGGCCGCGATCGCGGGCAACATCGTGCGCGACAACGGACAGCCCGGGGTCGTCGGCCTGCCGTCGTCGGAAGTCGGCCGCGTCACCAGCGCGAACGCCCTCGGATCGTCGTCTCAGTCGCGAACACGGCGGTAACAGATGCCATTGACTGCGGAACGGTACGTCGACCAGGAATTCGTTGCGCAAGGCGGCATGGCCCGGGTGTACCGGGCGCGCCGTCTCGATCCGCCCCGCGTGATCGCGTTGCGAGAAATCCCGGGTGGACCGGGAAGCGCCGACCGTCTGCTCTCCGAGTCGCGCGGCGCGGAAATCCAGCGCGCCCTCTGCGAGATCGACAGCCGTGTGCCGCGCGTCTTCGACACGTTCGTCTCGGACAACGGATGGTTCTACGTCGAGATGGAGTTCGTCGACGGCGAGGATCTGGCAACGGTCATCGAGCGCGGTCCGCTTCCGGTTGCCGAAGCCGTCCGCATTGCGCGTGATGTCTTCGACTTCCTGCGCATCGCCCACTCGACGCCGGTCAGCGTCGACGGTGAACGGCGCGAGCAGCAGCTGCACGGCGATCTGGCTCCGAAGAACATTCGCCTGAGCCGCGACGGCGCCGTGAAGATCCTCGACTTCGGCATCGCCAAGGGTCTGCAGGCGACGGCCACCGCCGTGATGTTCGGCAGCTACGGCTACATCTCGCCCGAGCGGCTGCGCACCGGTCGCATGGGTGTGTCCGACGATTTCTGGTCCGCCGGTGTCGTGCTGTACGAAATGCTTGCGGGCCACCGGGCCTTCAACGGGAGCAACGAGGAAATTGCCGTCGCGCTCACCGACCGGCGGCCGCCATTGCCGCTCGACGGCCGCATCCCTCGTGCGCTTCGCCTCATCGTTGCCAAGCTGCTGGCCTGGGATCCGGCGTTTCGCTATCGGGATGCGACCGCGGTGCTCGCCGATCTCGACGCGTTCATGCTGGGAATACCGACGCGGGCCGAGAGCGACACGGAAGACAGTCGAACGCGGGTCGTGTCGAACGCGCCAGCTCCCACGCCGGTCGCGATGCCGGCCGTCCTCGACGTGCCGCCGATGCCAGTAGAGATTCCCAGAACGACTCGCCTCACGCGGCCGAAGCGGCAACCGCCGTCGCGAACGTCGAGGGTCGCCCGCAAGATTGCCGCGATCGCCGCGCTGGCTGGCGTGATCTTCGTCGGCTCGCACGAGCGGACGATCGCGCGCGAGGCGGAACAGCGCATGCAGATGGCGGTCGCCGACCCAGGCAATCTCGATGAGCTCGCCAGTGCCTACGACTCGATGCGGGCGCGGGCGTGGTTCTCCAGCACGACCAGCGAGCTCGGCGACTTCCTGTCGGAGCGGCTGACGATTGATGCAGCGACGATGCTGAAGGATTTCCGCAGCGACGACCCGCGACTCGAGACGCAGTTCAGACCTGCGGCGATCAAGCTGGCGCGCGCCGCGCGGATCGACCCGGACAACCGGTTGGCGCGGGCATGGCTCCGGTACGCGCAGGGACATCTGGCGCGCCTGGATGGTGAAGAGGCCCGCGGCCCCGAACGCCGGCAGGCGCTGCTGCGCGCCGTGTCGCTGTTCGAGGAATCGTCGCGGCTCGATCGGACGCTTCCCGATCCGTACCTCGGCCTGGCCCGCATCTACACGTATCTGCTGCCCGACGCCGATCTTGCGCGGCGCGCGCTGACCGCCGCCGAACAACGTGGCCATCGGCCGGGACGCCGCGAGCACACCGAGCTCGGCGATCTGTCGAGAAGCGCCGCCGAGGATTTGCTGAAGCAGGCGCGCCAACTGCGCGGCACCGCGAGCGAAGAGCCGTTGCTCGCCCGCGCCCGCATGGAAGCCGGCACGGCGATCGACGAGTATCGGCAGGCTGGAGACTACGCCAACAGCAGCAAGTACGCGCGCGATCTCGAACGATCCGTGGACGGGATCGACGCGCGCCTGCAGACAATCCGCACACCGGCGGCACCGGTCGCCGACGCAGCACCGGCCGTTGACATCGAGCCCGACGAACAATGACCCAGGTCATCGACGCGGTCACGGCGGTTCGGCAGGCAGTCGATCCTCGGCGCGAGGTGCACGCGCGCCTGGAGCTGACGGGTCTGTGTCTCGCGACCATCGTGACGGTGCTCGCCGTCGGTCTGGCGATCGCCGGGCGCTCGGCGCGAGCCGGAGACGTCGATCGGCGCATCGAGGCCGGATCCGTGGCACTGCTCGGCGGCGCGCCGCCTGCAGGCGCGAGCTCGAATGTGGGGCCCGCGACCTCGAATGTGGGGGCCGCCTTCACGCGGCCAGGACCTGCGAACGCGCAAGACGGGTTGACGCGCGTGCTCTCCACAGTGTGGCCTGCCGATGAAGCCGCCGCACTCGGAACCGAACTGCGATCGTGGCTCGCGCGCCATCCGATTGACGACGTCGACGACCTTCGAGCCGCGCCGATCGACGTGTCACGTGCGCGCGCGATGCCGGCGTTGCGCTCTGTCCGCGCACGGCTCACGGATGATGCGAACAGCGAGAAGGCCGCGACGCTACCGCTCCTCACTCGCGCCGACCTCGCCACAATCAGGCCCTCCGTCGTCGTGCGACGGGTGGCCGACTTCCGATGGTCGATGCTGCTGGCGCTGTCGCTCGTCATCGCCGGGTTCTTCGGTCTGCACGCCATGCGGCGTGCGATGAAATCCACTGCCGACCCGCTGCTGCTGCCGGCGGTCTACGCGCTGTGCGGCATCGGTCTGGCCGTGATGATCGACCTGCGCGATCCCGTACGCGACACGATGATTGCGGTGACGTTCGCGCATGGCGTCGCGTTGGGCTGTGCGCTGGCCGCCATCGCGTGGTGGATGCCGGCCGAACGGCTCTCGTTCCAGTACGCGCCCCTGGCCGGAGCGTTCGTGCTGTCGATCCTGCTCATCGTCTTTGGGAGCGGACCGGCGGGGAGCGACGCGAAGGTGAATCTGTGGGGCGTCCAGCCCGTCGAGGCGATTCGGATTCTGATCACGCTGTTTCTGGCGGCCTACTTCAGCCGGAAATGGCGATTCCTGCGCGGGCTCTCTCACGCCGGCGCGCGACACGTTCCGCTGCTGCGATGGATCGCGATTCCTCCACTCGAGTACGTCGTTCCCGTCGCGGTCGCGCTGACACTGGTCGCCTTGTTCTTCATGCTGCAGCGCGATCTGGGGCCGGCGCTCGTCTTCGGATGTGCGTTCCTGGCGCTCTGGGCCGTGGCCGTGCGTCGCGTCGGCCTGGCACTGACGGGACTCGCCGTGCTCACCGCCGGTTACTGGCTCGTCGTGCAGATCGGGTCACCGGCGATCGTTGCGACGCGCGTCGCGATGGCCGCCGACCCGTGGATGAATGCGCGCCCCGGCGGCGATCAGATCGCACAGGCGCTGTGGGGTTTTGCCGGCGGCGGCGTGGCCGGATCGGGCCCTGGCCTGGGCGATCCGCAGTACATCCGCGAGGGTCACACCGACCTCATTCTGTCGGCCCTCGGCGAGGACTTCGGCTTTCTCGGTCTGCTCACCGTCGCCGCGTTGTACGCGGTGATCTGTCATCGCGCCGTTCGGATCGCGCTGCGGGCACCGACCGACTTCTCCAGCTTCCTGGCTCTGGGCCTCACGTTCGGCCTGTTCGTTCAACTGCTCCTCATTGCCGCCGCTGTCCTCGGACTGATGCCGCTGACCGGCGTGGTCACGCCCTTCCTCAGCTACGGGCGCAGCGCAATGGCGGCGCACCTGGCGATGATCGGTCTGATCCTCTCTATCTCCAGCCGCGAGCCAGCCAGCGAGCAGACGCCTGTCGCGACTCACTTCACGCCGCCGGTGCGCTGGGTGACTGCCTGCTTCGCGGTGATTGCGGCCGTCGCGCTGGCGCGAGCGTTTCAGGTGCAGGTGTGGGCCGCCGACGAGACGATGGCGCGGCCGGCCCTCGTCAGACTGGCCGACGGGACGCTGCGATTCGACGACAACCCGCGGCTGCTTTCGGCGGCACGGCAACTGCTCGTCCGCGGGACGATATCCGATCGTAACGGCGTGCCGCTCGCGTCGAGCGATCGCGCGGCCGTATTGAAAGAGGCCGCCGCCCTCGGCCGGCTCGGCGTCGACGCGAAGAGCAGCTGTCAGCCGGCACGGTCGCGTTGTTATCCGTTCGGCGGGCGGATGTATCACCTTCTGGGCGACGCGAATACGCAACTCGATTGGACCGCCTCGAACAACTCCTTCGTCGAGGAGGATGCGGCCGCGCGACTCCTCGGGTACAACGACTTCGCGGCGCCGGTCACGGTGCAGGCCGGCGACAGCCAGGTGACGCTGACGCGACGGAGCTATCGCGAACTGGTGCCGCTCGCGCGCCATCGCTATCAACCCGACGATGCGGATGTGCTCGCGCTGCGCGAGCGGCCACGCGATGTGCGTCTGACAATCGACGCGCGGCTGCAGCTGCGCGCGGCCGACATTCTGCGCCAGGGCATCGCCACGGCCGGCAGCACGCGCGGAGCACTGGCCGTCATGGATGCCCGTACGGGAGACATTCTCGCGGCCGTGAGCTATCCATGGCCCGACGATGCAGCGCTGAATGGCCACGGGAGCGTCGACCCGCAGTCGCGGCTCGATCGCGTCCGTTACGGTGTGTACCCGCCGGGATCGACCTTCAAGCTCGTCACGGCAGCCGCCGCGCTCACGCTGCGTCCCCAGCTCTCATCGTCGCAGTTCATGTGCGTGCGTCTGCCCGACGGCCGGAGCGGCGCCCGTCTGCCCGGGTCGGCACGGCCGGTTCGTGATGACGCGCTCGATCTGACCCCGCACGGCGAGATCGGCCTGGACGAGGCGATCCGGCATTCGTGCAACGCCTACTTCGCGCAGCTCGGGCAGCAGCTTGGCACCGAACCGTTGATCGACATGGCGTCGCGATTCCATATCGACGTGGCGCGACCGAACACGGCGCAGCGCCTGCGGCCGCAGCTTCCCTACGCCGCGTTCGGGCAAGGCGAGGCGCTGGCCAGTCCGATGCGCCTGCTGACGGTTACCGCTGCGATCGCCAACGGCGGCCGGCTCGTCGAACCACGATGGGTCCTCGATTCGAGCACGCCGCATACGGTCAGCGTCATCCCGCGGGGGGCTGCCGATCGCCTCGCCCGCGACATGGCCTCGGTCGTCAGCAGCGGAACCGGTCGGAGGCTTGCGGACGTCAAACCGGCGATAGCGGGCAAGACGGGAACGGCGGAAGTCACCGGCGCCCGTTCGCACGCGTGGTTCACCGGCTTTGCGCCCGCCTCCCCGTCTGCGGACAAGGCGTCAGGTGGTCGCGTGCTGGCGTTCGTGGTGCTGGTCGAAAACGGCGGATATGGAGCACGGGCGGCGGCGCCCATCGCCGGTGAACTGGTGACTGCGGCTCGCGAGCTGGAGTTGTTTTGAGATGAGAACTCTCCTCGACAAGGCGCTGCATCGCGCCGGGCAACTCGATGCCGTCGTCGACGGCTTCGTCAACCGGAAGCTGCGCGGCGCTCGGCCGCTGACACCGGCCGAGATCCTCGCCGGCGTCATCAGAGACGTCGAAGCCGCCATCACGCTTGGCCCGGACGGCCCGGTGCTTCCATACAACCGCGTCCTGATTACGCTGACCGCCGACACCTCCGAACGACGCACCGAGCTGCAGGCGACGCTATCGCCGGACCACGTGCGCCAGCGTCTGCTCCCGACCCTGCAGCAGAGGGCGCAGGTTCCGGCCGATCTGCGCGTCGACGTCCGCATCGCAGCGGAGAGCGAGAGCACCGCCGGCTTCGAGGTCGCCTTTCGCCACGTCGCTGCGCGCGTTACAACTGAACGCCCCGTCGCTCCACGCGCGGCGCGGCTGGTATCGCCCGATGGTTCGCTCCGCTTCACGCTCGGCGAAGGCACCGCGCACATCGGCCGGGTGACCGACGTGCACGACCGCGCCGGCCGACTGGTGCGCCGCAATCAGATTGCGCTCGACACCAGCGTCGAGAGTCGGACCGTGTCGCGCGCGCACGCGCGCATTCAAGGCGTGCGCGACGACGACACGCTCGCCTTCCTGTTGTTCGACGAGGGAAGCCGATACGGATCGAGCGTGGTGCGCAGCGGCCGCGCCCACAAGGTGCTGCACGGCAACGTCGGCTTCCGGTTGAAGGACGGCGACGAAGTGCACTTCGGCAGAGTCCAGCTCCTGTTCCGCTCTGCTCCCTCACGCGATTGACCGTTCCTCGTCACACGCACGCGGCTCGCGGACCGTAACCACCTCCGCCAAGGCTACGGTGGTCCGCCGAAGCTTCACGCGAAGGCGGAAGGTCCGCGCCGCATTCGATTACACGTCTGCCAGCGTGAGCGGACGCGGGCGCTTGCCGTCGATATCGGCAAAATCGTACGCCTCGCCGAAAGCAGCAGCGACAATCGTCTGTCCCGTCCAGCGCTGTGCATCGGGATCAGTGGCGAGCGCGGCCACGGCGCGACCGATGTATTCGGGACTCTCCGAGTTGCTCAAGTCGAGAAACGCAGCCGCTTCCATCACCTTCTCCGTGCGAACCATTCCCGGATAGAGCGACACCACCGTGACGCCGTGCGGCCTCAGCTCGTGCGCCATGTCGGCGACCATCTTGTCAGTGGCCGCCTTCGACACGCCGTAGATCACGTTGGCGATGTGCTTGCGCCCGGCCCAGTGTGAGAGGTGCACGATGAGGCCGCGACGGGCGATGGTCATCGGCATCGCGGCGTGGTGGCTGGCGACGTATGCCGCGCGCACCCCCGCATCCATCATGGCGTTCCATCGCCACAGCGGCTGCTGCCAGAACGGCACGCCCCAGGTGAACTGGCCGTCCTCGACCATGCGCTCGTAGCCACCCCAGACGCCGTTGACGAGCACGTCGAGCCGCCCCGTGTCCTCACGGATACGCGCGAAGACGGCCGCGACCTGTGCATCGTTGGTGTGATCGCAGGGCAGGCGGATGACCGCCGCGGAGAGATCTGCGTCGGCAATCGTCCGCCCGGTCGCGTACACGGTCGCGCCCGACTCGGCGAGCACCTTCGCGACGCCACGCCCGATCCCGCGGCTCGCGCCCGTGACGAGGGCGGTTTGCCCTGCGAGGAGTGATTCGAAGTCCATGAATGAAACTCCTAGTAGAAATCGTGAGCATCGACTGAGGCGCCGCCGTCGAGGCGCTCCAAACGCTCTGCACGGACCGAAAGCACGCCATCCTGGTGCTGCAGGATACCGTCGACGATCAGAAACGGCTGCCTGATCACGACGAGCCGCTCGCGATCGAAGAGATCCGGGCGCACGATCACGTTGGAGATGCCGGTCTCGTCCTCGAGCGTGAGGAAGACGAATCCTTTGGCCGTGCCCGGCCGCTGGCGCGTGATGACCATCCCGGCGACGCGCACGCGGCGCCCATGGCGCGCGTGCGGCAGATCCGCGGCGCGCAACACGCCGCGCAACGCGAGGTCGTCGCGCCGCAGCGCCATCGGATGCGGCCCGATGGTCAACCCCATGCCGGCATAGTCGGCGTGGAGCCGTTCGCCCGCGTCCATCTGGGGCAGCGGGCTCGATGACGTCGGCTCTCGGCTTTGGGCTTTCGGCTCTCGGCCTCCTTCCTCCTGTTCCCTTTCCCCCTCTCCGCCTTCCCCGTCGAGCAATTCGCCGGCACGGCGAACGGCGCGTTCCACCTGCCACAGCGCACTCCGCCGCTCGTTGGTGAACGCATTCAACGCCCCGATATCTGCGAGCGTCGTCAATTCGTCGCGACGGAGGCCGGTCCGCTGCACGACGTCCTCGATCGAGCGGAAGCGCCCGACCTGTGCCGGCTGCACGGTCCATTCATGCGAGCAGATGTTGCAGTAGTAGGTCCCCTCTCTCACGGTCTCGATCATCGATCGATCGTCGCAGCCGCATTTGCTACAGATCGGCCGGTCGGGCCGGCTGAAGGCGTCTCCCACCCCTGTCTTCCTGCGATCGAATGCCGCCATCGCCTGCCCTACTTCCTTGCGCAACCCGTTCACGTACATGAAGCCGAGGCGAATGGCGCCGTCCTCCTCGACGCGGCACAACCAGTCGGACTGCTGCACGTCGATGGGATGAAAGCGGACGCCGCGCCGCTGCGCGTCCTTGACGAGCGACGCCGGGTGATAGAACCCCATCGGCTGGTTGTTCAAGAGCGCCGTGTAGAACGCCGCCGGGTAATGGACCTTGAGGTACGCGCTCGCATAGGCGAGCAGCGCAAAGCTGGCGGCGTGCGACTCGGGAAACCCGTAGAGCGCGAACGACGTGATCGACTGGATGATGCGCTCGGCCGTCTCGCCGGTGATGCCGTTGCGCGCCATGCCCTCGCGCAACTGCACTTCGATCTGCCGCATGCGCTTCTCCGATCGCTTGAAGCCCATCGCGCGGCGCAACTCCTCGGCCTGGCCGCCGGTGAACCCCGCCGCCACCATCGCCATGCGCAGCAGCTGCTCCTGGAACAGCGGCACGCCCAGCGTGCGCGCCAGCACCGGCTCGAGCGACGGATGCAGCGGCACGACCGGCTCGCGCCCGGCGCGGCGATTGAGGTACGGATGCACCATGTCGCCGACGATCGGCCCCGGCCGGATGATCGCCACCTCGACGACGATGTCGTAGAAGCAGGTCGGCTTCAGCCGCGGCAGCGTCGCCATCTGCGCGCGCGACTCGACCTGGAAGACGCCAATCGTGTCGGCGTTCTGCAGGAGCTCGTAGACCTGAGGATCATCTGGAGGAAGATGCGCGAGATCGAAAACGCCTCTCGGCCCTGGGCTTTGGGCTTTCGGCGGCGCCGTTGAAGACGCATTCACGAGCTCAATCGCGTCCTGCAGAACGGCCATCATGCCGAGGCCCAGCAGATCCACCTTGACGATGCCCATGTCGGCGCAGTCGTCCTTGTCCCACTGAATGACGACGCGGCCGGGCATGCTGGCCGGTTCGAGCGGTACGACCGAATCGAGCTCGCCCTGGCAGATCACCATGCCGCCGGAGTGCTGTCCGAGATGACGCGGCAGGTCCTGAATGCGGAACCACAGGTCGGCGAACGTGCGCATCCGCGACATGTCGAGCGACAGACCTACAGACGCGAGGTTGCGCCCGAGCGTCTCGTTGGGGTCGGTGAATTCGAAGTGGTTCATCACCTTGGCGAGCCGATCGATGTGCTCGTCGTCGAGCGACAGCGCCTTGCCGACCTCGCGCGCGGCGCTGCGGCCGCGATAGGTGATCACGTTGGCGGTCATCGCGGCGCCAAGACGGCCGTATTTCTCGTAGACGTGCTGAATGACCTGCTCGCGGCGGTCCCCGCTCGGCAGATCGAGATCGATGTCGGGCCACTCGCCGCGCTCCTCGGACAGGAAGCGCTCGAAGAGCAGCTCCATCTTGATCGGATCGACGGCGGTGATGCCGAGGCTGTAGCACACGGCGCTGTTGGCCGCCGACCCGCGACCCTGCACGAGGATGTCGTGCTGGCGCGCGTAATTGACGACGTCCCAGACGATCAGGAAGTAGCCGGCGAGATCGAGCTTCTCGATCAGGTCCAGCTCGCGCGTGATCTGCGCGCGCGCCTTGTCGTGATACGGCCGGTAGCGGTCGCGGGCGCCGACGTCGGTGATGTGGCGCAGGAACGACGTCTCGGTTTCACCCGGCGGCACCGGGTAGGTGGGAAAGCGATAGCCGAGATCGGCCATCGTGTATTCGAGGCGCTCGGCCAGCGCCGCGGTGCCGGCCAACGCGTCGGGCCGATCGGCGAACAGCTGCGCCATCGTCTCCGGCGACTTGAGGTATCGCTCCGCGTTGCGCGCCAGCCGCCGGCCCGCCTGATCGACGGTCGTATGGTGATACACACAGGTCAGCACGTCGTAGAGCGGCCGGTCGGCGATATCGGCGAAGCGCACGCCGTTGGTGGCGACGACCGGCACACGAAACGCGCGAGCGAGCTCGGTGAGGGCGGCGTTGTCCGACTCCTCGTCGCGGAGCAAGTGACGCTGCAGCTCGACGCACACGTTGCCGCGGCCGAACAGGCCGACGAGCCGATCGAGCAGACCGCCCACGCCGTACTGCCGCGCGTCGAGCGCACGACGTCCGGCGAGCGCGACGAGCCCGCCCGTGAATCCCTCGAGCTCCTCGAGCGCGAGCGCGCCTTCTCCTTTCGGCGCGCGCATCTTCATCCGCGTCACGAGACGACACAGATTCCTGTACCCATCTGCAGATGTAACCAGTACCGGGAGATGCCACGCCGACCGTTGTTCACTCGAACTACGACCCACCGAGGCACTGAGGTACTGGGGTCGCTTGGAATTTCGTGACCTCGGTGCCTCGGTGCCTCGGTGTGTCGGAGGGAGTGGATGTTGCGCGGCATCGATCGTCAGCTCCGCGCCGATAATCGCGCGCATTCCCGCCTGCTTCGCGGCCTTGTGGAAGCGCGGTGCGCCATAGACGCCGTCGGCGTCGAGCAGCGCGAGCGCGGAGTAACCCAGCGCCGCCGCACGCTCGACGAGCGTTTCGGGCAGCGACGCACCGCGCAGGAAGCTGAACGCCGAAGCGGCGTGGAGTTCGATGTACACGAATCAATCCGGTCAACTCCCCGCTCCCAATTCGAACCTGACGCCAACTCCCACGCGTTGGGAGCCGGTCGAGCGTCAGTCGGCGGGAGGTGGGATGCGCCATCAATCAACCATGCCCTCGACAAACCAGCGATCCGCGTCCCGCTCGCGGAAGACGCGATACGTGTCCCCGTCGTTCAGCGCCACGTCCCATTCGTCTCGATTCCAGGCGCCGTCACCCTTGACGAACCACGCCCCTCGACTAGCGCTCGGGGCGCCCTGAGCACCGTCGAAGGGCGGAGACACGGAGGTACGGAGTTTCATTTGGTCTTCGTTATTTCGCTCAGCGTCCGCCCACCACGCGCCCGACGTGCGCCATGGACCGGCACACGTCTCCACGCGGCCCCCGCTCAACCCAGGCCGATCGGTGGCAACGCGAACGGGCCTGCCGTCCTCCACTCGCACGCGCGCGGGGACGGGGAAGCGGAAGCGGCGGAGAGCAGTAACTGGCGTCGCGGCGTCAGTCACCCTCACAAACCACGGAGACACGGAGTCACGGAGATCTCTTTGGTTTTTCGTGTGTTGCCGCAGCCCGGGGTTGGAATGTGAGTTCGCGTCGGGTATCGATGCCATCGAGCTCCGTTGAAAATAAAACTCCGTGTCTCCGTGCCTCCGTGTTTCGTGAGGGTGGCTGTCGCTGGAATCGCGCGGCGCAAACGGCTTCATCGCGAACGCCCCCGGCTGCCATGAGTCGACGTCCATCGGCGAGCCGCAGCGTCCCTCGCCCATCAACGCGCCGAGGCGGGCCAGCAGCGTCGACAATTGCTCCGGCGACGGCAGCGGACGCGTCAGCAGCGAAAACTGCACGACGCGGCCGGGTGTCGGATCGATGGCCACCACGACGCGATCGATCGCCGCATCCGGCGGATGCGATTCGAGATCGAGCAGCGCGAGCGTGCGCAGGGTGCGCGCGTCGCGCATCGGCGCCGGCAGTTGCAGCGACCGTTCGTGCACCGTGCGCGTGACGCCGTCTCTTTTCACGAGATGCAGGCGGACGTGCAGCACCGCCGCACCGCGATCGCGGCGTTCGAGCCGTGCCGACAGCGGTTCCAGCAGTCGGCTGAGCACGAACGACAGCGGCTCCAGCCCATCGATCGGCCATTCGAGATCGAGCGCCTGCTCGAACGGCTCCTCGACGGCCACCGGCACGAGCGGTCGCGCATCCTCGCCGGCGGCAACACGCTGCCACCGCACGCCGTCCTGCCCAAGGCGTGCCGCGACATCCGCCGGCGCCAGCGCGGCAAGCTCGCCGAGCGTGCGTAGCCCCCAGCGACGAAGCGTCACCACCAAATCGTTCCGATCGTTCGGAACGTTCGCGCCTGCCGCGCCGAAGCCGCGCGCCGTGTCAGGCTTGCGCGGCGAAGGCGGGTTCGGATCGTTCGAACTCTCGAGCGCGTCGAGCAGCGCGATCGGCAGCGGTGCGACGGTGTCGGCTTCGGTACCGGGCTCGATCACCGTGA
>Ga0081539_10003741_pt1 | contig 18098 bp, 19 predicted proteins | sample TabmetS4T2R2_FD_71023 | JGI IMG/M metagenome (GOLD analysis project Ga0081539, IMG submission 71023) | Tabebuia heterophylla rhizosphere microbial communities from the University of Puerto Rico - S4T2R2 | ecosystem: Host-associated > Plants > Roots > Rhizosphere ...
ACCTGCGACTCCGAGAGAAACCAGAATCAGGACCCCGGAGGGGTCCTGATTCATTCCGAGTGATCGGCCTTGCCTAGCCCCGCCAGTGAGCGCCGCCCGCTAGAGCGACAGCCAGCAGAGAGCCGAGCGCGATTGCGATGCGCCGCACGACCTTCATGCCGATCCCCCTTCCTCAAGCGGTCACAGGTCCCGCTATCGGCTGATATCCGACCCCCCATTCGGGGGACTACGCCCGCGACTATCGGCGCAGGACGGGGGAGGCGCAAGGCCCCGATGCAGCTACAACAAAGGCTGTAGGCAGAAGGTACCTCAATCTCCGTATGTCGGATGACCAGGCATCCTCCTTGCTCCTTTTAGGTGGATGGCGATGATGGGCCTGATGAATCAAGGGAATGACCCGGTGCGCCGCGTGCGGATTATCGCTTTCGAGCTCGTCGTCATCATTCCCACATTCGCCCTCGGAGTCGTTCTCGCCACTCAAGATCCAGGGGCCTTCGATGGTTCGTTGCTGCTTTGGGCGCTCGGGATTGCGCTTGTCGAGTTGCTTCCAGTGCCCGCCTGGAGAGGCTTGACGATTAGCGTCGGATTCCCCCTGCTGATGGTCGTGGCCTTTCTCTACCCTCCGGCCGCTGCCGGTGCAGTGGCATTCGTCGGCGCATCAGATCCGCGGGAGTTCCGGCGTGAAGTCACACTCCTGCGCGCGCTATTCAATCGCAGTCAGGTCGCCCTTTCAGTCTTGGCCGCGAGTGCTGTCTTCCACTCAATCTCGGACTTCTCGCTCAAACAAGAGCCGTTGAACGGGACAGGAGCTCTCATCTTTGCGGCCGGAGCCGCGGCGCTTGTCGACTACGTGGTGAACAGCGGTCTTGTCACGATTTTCGTGAGCCTCCGGACTGGCGTCCGCATGATTGACGTCGCGAGACAGCTCCGGATCGGAAGGTTGAGCGAATTTCTCCTGAGCTATTTGGGGCTGGGGCTCATTGGGCTGAGCCTCGCTGTGCTCTTCAAGCATGTAGAGATATTTGCGCTTCCAGCATTCTTGGGCCCGATGCTCTTCGCGAGGCAGATGTTCTTCCGGTCGCAAGCGCTTGAAGAGGCTCACAAGGAGCTTCAGGAACGCGAGCAAGTGCTCAAGACCCTCTCGAACGCGATGGCGGAGGAACGTGCTGACGAGCGTCTGCAGATCGCCGGGTACCTGCACGACGACCTGGCTCAAGTTCTCTTCCGCCTGTCCATCCAGGTGGACGTCGCACGGAAGCTCCTCGAGAAAGGGAAGGTGTCCGACGTCGGGAGTCAACTCGACAAGATCCGGGAGTCCAAACAGGAGACCTCGGACCGGATCCGAGCGCTGATCCGCGATCTGCATCGATCCCCGCTGGGCGCGAAAGGCCTGGCCGAGGCTCTCGAATCGTTCACCGACGAGGTCGGGCGGGATTCCACCGTGCGGTTCCATCGCGACGTCGAGGACATCGAGCTGCCTGCTCCGATCGCATTGCTCGTCTACCACATCGCTCGGGAAGGCGTGATGAACGCGCTGAAGCACGCGCAAGCGAGGGACATGTGGATCTCCGTGCGCGAGGCCGACGACGACATCGTGCTCACGCTTCGCGACAACGGGGTCGGGTTCGACACCAGCGCGCCAGGTCCCGAGGGTCACTTCGGCATGGCGATGATGCGCGAGCGCGCTCAGGTCGGTGGAGGGCGTTTCGAGGTGGAGAGCACCCCCGGGGAAGGCGCGACGATCACCGTCAGGTTCCCCACGGATCTCCTGCAACCGGAGCCGCCGGACCTCCCCGATGGGCGAAGCGGCGTTCCATCGGGAGGTGCTTCCCTCGGTATCCCTGGAACCACCGAGGAGGAGGCCGGCGATCCTCCACGGAGCGCCCTCGCATGACCGACACGACGAGGGCAGCCAGGCCGACGTAGACCAAGAGGTCTCCCACCGACAGAACGGCGCCGACCGGCTCCGGGATCCCGATCACGTCGGCGAAGGGCGTCAGCACGTCGCCCGGTCCCATGAGGTGATGTTTCGAGGGACCGTCGTCGGCGAGGCCACCGGGCGATGTGCCGGCGGCCTCCATCGCCGCGGCGCTCACGGGCATCCCACCGTCCGCGGCGATCACGAGCACGTTCATCGCCAATCCCGCCATCACGATCAGCATCGCCGGCAGGCGGCGGTTCAACCACGCGAACACCAGCAGCAGCGTGTACGAGGACAGCAACAAGAGGGGAGCAAGGTGGCGGCCCCCGACGATGGTCGGCGGCACGCCCTGGAGGGCGAGGCCGGTGAGCGCGACGCCCCACCAGTGAACCGGGAGCCGCTGGAACGGTGCGAGGCTTCCGCCCGTCGCGAAGCCGGCGATCACTGCCGCGCCGATCACCGAGACCACGAGCAGCACGTCGAAACCTCCGACGGGGAAGGGATGCCGCGCACGCATCGTTCCACAGGCCCCCGTGGGAGTCCAATCGGAGGCTCGACGGAGACCCGCATCGAAGCGCCGAGCCGATCCACCGATGAGGCCAGCCATCGGGCGCACGCTCCGCCGGGACCCGACGGGAGTGGGAGACTCGACACGTGGCGCTCGAGGGACTCCTCCTCGACATCGACGGCGTGCTGGCCGTCTCATGGGAGCCGATCCCGGGCGCCGTCGAGGCCTTGGCTCGACTCCGTCGTGCAGCGCTGCCGTTCCGGCTGATCACCAACACGACGACGAAGACACGTCACGACCTGGGTGAGACCTTGCGGGGTGCCGGGTTCGAGGTGACCGACGAGGAGATCGTCACCGCCGTCGTTGCCACGGCGAGCTACCTGCGGGAGACCCATCCGGATGCCGGCGTCTTCGTGCTTTCCGATGGCGACGCGGGTGCCGATCTCGAGGGCGTCCGGCGGGTGGGCGTCGATGACGCGGACGTCGTGGTCCTCGGCGGAGCATGCGACGACTTCACGTATCCGACGGTCAACCGGATCTTCCGCCGGTTGATGGAGGGTGCGGCGCTGGTCGGGATGCACCGCAACCTCTACTGGAAGACGGCGGACGGATGGGAGCTCGACGGTGGCGCGTACCTAACCGGCCTCGAGGCCGCCGCAGGCGTGACCGCGGTGATCTGCGGCAAGCCCGAGTCCGCGTACTTCGACGCCGTGCTCGCCGACCTCGGGATCACGGCCGATCGCGCGGCCATGGTCGGCGACGACATCGTGAACGACATCGTCGGGGCGCAGACCGCGGGACTGACGGGCATCCTGGTGAAGACCGGCAAGTATCGGGAGGGCGACGAAGGGAAGCCCGACCGGCCGCCCGATGACGTGGTCGACACGTTCGCCGACGTTCCCGACCTGGTCCTCGACTCGGTCGACACCGAGCGCTCCGTTCCGCAGACGTGACGTCCGATCGCAACCGCTTCGCGGAGCGGTTGTTCGCCGGGATCGCGCCGCAGTACGACCGGATGGGAGCCTTGCTGTCGCTGGGCCAGGATCCGCGATGGCGGCGCTTCCTCGTCTCGAGGGTCAACGCCGCCCCCGGGGCCAGGGTGCTCGACGTCGCCGCCGGCACGCAACTCGTCTCGAGAGAGCTCGCCGCTCGCCGGGGCCATCGCGTCGTTGCCCTCGATCAGAGCGAGCCGATGTTGCGCGCCGGACGCGATCCGGCGCGGATCGCGGGCCTCGATCGACAGGTGCTCCCCGTGCTCGGTCGGGCCGAACGTCTTCCGTTCGGCGACGGCGAGTTCGCCTCGGTCACGCTGACGTACCTCCTTCGCTACGTCGACGACCCTGCCGCTACGGTCGCTGAGCTGGCGCGCGTGCTGGCACCGGGTGGTTCGATCGTGATGCTCGAGTTCTGTGTCCCGGACGGCGTCCTGGTGCATGCCGGCTGGTGGCTCTACACGCGGGCGATCCTTCCCCCCGTCGGCGCCGTGATCTCTCCCGCCTGGGCTCGCACAGCAGCGTTCCTCGGACCCAACGTGTCGACGTTCGTCGAGGAGCATCCGTTGTCGGAGTGGGTCCGGTGGTTCCAACGAGCCGGCATCGGACACGTTCGAACGCGACGGTTCCTGTTCGGGACGGCGGTGGTCCTGTGGGGCGTCAAGGGCCGATGAGCGCGGAGCGACCGGCCTTCTACGCGCTGGCACCCGGTCGGTGGCGCGACTGGTGGACGTTGCTGCACCCGCCGTACACCCTCTGGCACCTTTCGTACGTCGTGATCGGAGCGGCGACCGCGACGCGGATCGACGGCTATCTCCTGGCGATGAGTCTCCTGGGCTTCTTCCTCGGGGTGGGCGTCGCGGCGCACGCACTGGACGAGCTTCGCGGGCGTCCGCTCCGTACCTCGATCAGCGACGCCGTGCTGGTCGGCATCGCGGTGGTGGCGCTGCTGGGCGCGGTCGGTGTGGGGCTGATCGGTGTGGCGCGGGTTTCGGTCTGGCTCGTCCCGTTCATCGTCGTCGGCGTGTTCCTCGTCGCGGCGTACAACCTGGAGTTGGCGGGCGGTGCGTTCCACTCCGACCTGTGGTTCGCGCTCGCGTGGGGTGGCTTCCCGGCGCTCACCGGCGCGTTCGCGCAGGCCGGCCGGATCACGTGGGCCGCGGTGGGCGTCGCGTCCGGATGCGCTGCGATCAGCGCCGCCCAGCGGGCCCTGTCCACACCCGTCCGCCGCCTCCGGCGCCGCGTCGTCCAGGTCGAGGGCTCGGTCACGTTGCGGGACGGAACGATCGAGCCGCTCGACGCCGACGCCGTGCGAGCCGCGCCGGAGGCGGCGCTGAAGCTCCTCTCGCTCGCGATGCCCCTGCTCGCACTGGGGCTGCTGCTCGCTCGATGGGCTCTCTGATCCCTCAGAGCGACGGGGGCGGCTCCTTGGGCGGGCTCCCGTCCGGCTGCGTCTGGTCCGGCAGCCAGACCGCGGAGTCCGGATCCGGATTGTTGATGTTGGGGGGCGGAGGGAAGACCTCACCGCGGCACTGACGCTCGGGCATCTGGGGCGACGGTCTCCGCGGCTCTTGTGTGAAATCGAAGTTGTAGGACAGGTTCCGCGCCTCTCGATCCCGACGCGTGAGCTGCGGTAGCCCCCAGTTGTCCTCGATGAATCGGAGGACCGATGAGAACTCGGCCTCCCGGCTGTCGATCGCGCCCTCCTTGGCGTACGGAGAGATCGTGAGCAGGGGCACGCGCATCCCGAAGCCGAAGTTGTCGACCTGTGGCGGCGCCACGTGGTCGTAGTAGCCGCCGTAGTCGTCCCAGGTCAGGAAGATCGCTGTGTCCTTCCACATCGGCGACCGCATCAACGCGTTGACGACTCGCGTCGTCCAGTCGTAGCCGTGACACCAGGAGTTCCCGCCGGGGTGATCGGACTCCTCGCCTCTCGGTGTCACCCACGTCACGGGAGGCAGGTGATCGTCGTCGATGTCGTCGATCAGGTTGTCGACCGGCCGGACGTACTTCGCCCACCGCTCTGGATGCATCCGGTAGCGGCGGAGCGACGAGTACGCCGACCAGATGTACCCGTACTGCGTGTTGGTCGCACCGTAATAGGCCCACGGGATCCCGGCGTCGTTGAGGAGGTCGCCCTCGGTCGTGAAATCGAAGCACGGATCGACCCGGTGGATCTCGCCATCGACGTCGTAGGCCTCGGCATAGGAACCCTCGGGCATGTCGCACCCCCAGGATTTCGCCAAGCCCCGGCGGAGCCGCTCGCGCAGTTGCCCTTCCGCTTGCGTCGGCGCGTCGTGGATGGCGTGGGGGGTCGCCGCGATCGCGTACAGATGGTTCGGGAACGAGGGGCCGAGTGCGGAGGTGAAGAACCTGTCCGAGAGGACGTAGTGCTTCGCCAGGTACCAGAGGTTCGGGATGTCCACTGGACGGAACTGCGTGTACGCGTACGTCGTCGAGTCCTCCGTCTGCGAGAACCCGTTCATCGCGCCGCCGTTCAGCGCTTCCGTCGCGCACCGCCAGCAGTGCGGGATGTCGGGGTGGTCGTCGGGGGCCGGCGTCAGCGGTCGGCGGACGGTGCCGTCGAGCGCCGTCTTCACGCCGTCGGCTCCCGGGAACCGGCCGAACAGATGATCGAACGTCCGATTCTCCTTGATGATGAACACGACGTGCTTGATCGGCCAGCGCGTCTCGAATCGATCGGCATCAACGCGACGCGGGTCACGTGACGGGTCCGCCTTGGCCGGCGGCGGCGTGGGCGATCGCGGATCCGGATCGGCGATGCAGGCGGCCGCGACGATCGCGCATACCACCCCGATCGCGAGCGGACGCGCTCGGCGAGGGAGCATGGCGGGTGACGCTATCACGGGCCGACGGCGCTACCGGAACGTCGGATACCGCAAACGCAGCCCGACCCCGCCGACATCCGCGGCGACGATCGACCAGCCTCCCAGGCTGGAGACCGCGAGCCGATCGAACTCCGGCCCGACGAAGGCGACGTTCGCCGGCTGGTTGAACGTCACCCCGTCGGGATCGTCCGCCAACACCTCGGGCGATCCGCCGGTTGGGATCCGCCAGACGCGATCGGGCCGCCAGCACCCCACGAACAGCGTGCCGTCGTCGCCGAGCGCCACGCCGTCGGGGAGCGAGCCGGGCAGCTCGACCACGAGCTCCGGCGGTCCGGCGCCTCCGTCATCGCGGATCGGGACCCTCACGACCCGGCTCCTCGTCGTCTCGACGACGATGAGCGAATCGTCGTCCGCCGTGAGGCAGCATCCGTTCGGGAACGCCCGAACCTCGTCACACCACACGGAGGTCTCGCCCTCCGGCGAGATCCGGAAGATCGTCCCGTCGTCGCGTCGCCACTCGCCCGAGTCGGTGACGTAGAGATGACCGTCGCCGGAGAACGAAGCGAAGTTCGGCACGCGGAGCGGTCGGTCCTCGGTCCCAGAGGAATACGTGGACACGTCCCCGCGGGGGGAGACCCGAACGACCTCGCCGCGGCCCATGTCGCACGCGTAGACGTTGCCGTCGCCATCGAGCGTCACGCCGTAGAGGAACCCGCCGGTCGTCGCGATCTCCACCGCGATGCCGTCGTCGATCCGGTAGACCTGGCCCGCCTCACCACCGGCGTAGACGGCTCCGTCCGGCCCTGCGGCGACGCCCTCGGGATGATCGAGACCGTCCGCGATCGAGGTGAACCGATCAAGCATCGGGATCGTCCCGGACGAGGCGATCCAGTCGGCCGGCCAACGTCTCCATGGACACCGGGTCGGCCCGACGCCCGGATGCCCGCACGAACAGGACGGTCGATCCCCGTCGCCACGCCGAGAGGTAGATCGGGACGGCTTTCGGGCAGCAGCCGCCGGGGATGTGCTCGAGGAGGAACGGAGCGCCCGGCAGGTCGAGCGGCGGCAACGTCTCCGCCGTTCCGAGCAGGTCCGAGGGATGCTCGCGCACCCACGCGACGTACGCGGCGGCGCCGTCCGCGTCTTCGAACACGAGCACCCTCGTCACGGCGAGCGAGAACGAACGGCCCGGACCCGCGTAGGTTCGCTCGCGTCCCCCGAGGTATCCGGCGTCGTCGAGCAGAGAGCGGAGCGCGTCCCGATCGAGCGCGTCAGCCGCGAGCGAGTCGATCGACAGCGACGTGGTCTCGCTCGTCATCCCGGGAAGCGCGTCCGCCGGAAGCGTCGGCAGCGGAGATGCGGGCCGGTTGCACCCGACGACGACCAGCGCGATCGCGGCGATCGATGTTGCTCGAACGAGCACCGGCTCCCGTGGGTTCCCCTCGCCGAAGACGGGTGGCATGATACGCCGAGCCCACGGAGGCACTTGGGCGAAGGGGGGAACGATGGGGCAGCCGTCCATGCTCGGCGACCGTCTCGGACGCCGTGACTTCATCCGCTACGCGGGTCTCGTCGGGATGGGTGCGTCGGGTCTGCTCGCCGCGTGCCGCGAGGCCGACACCGGTTCGAGCGGCGGCGGCGGGACCAGCGCGTCCGCTCGACCGACGATCGATCAAGAGGCCGGCGACCTCCGGATCTACGAGTGGCTGGGGTACGGCGACGGTTCCTACGGCGACGACGCGCTGTGGAAGGACTACAAGAAGGCGGGGTATCCCGCGCCGAAGTACACGAAGACGTTCGACGACGACGCCGGCTACACGAAGGTGGCGCAGGGACAGCGCTGGGACATCGTCCACCCGTGCGCCTACCGGTTCGAGGACTGGGTCGACCTGAAGAACGCCGACGGGTCGCCGGTGATGCAGCCCTGGGACACGTCGTTGATCTCCACGTGGAACGATCTGAACCCCGCGCTCCAGGAGTTCGGCGAGATCGACGGCCGGCAGTACTTCATCGTCGCCGACTGGGGCTTCGCCGCGCCGATGTACCGGTCGGACAAGATCCAGCCCGAGGACACCTGGGGCGTGCTGTTCGACGACCGGTATCGGGGCCGCATCAGCTGGTGGGACAGCCTGAACATGTTCATCGTCGCGGCGTACTACAACGGCGTGGCCGACCCGTGGGCCATGACGGATGAGGAGCTCGAGCAGCAGCGCGACTTCCTGATCTCCAAGGTGCCGTTGGTCAGGACGTTCTGGGTCGACGATCCGGCGCCCGATCTGGTGAACGGCGACGTCGACGTTGCGTACGCCTGGCAGAACCACTGGTGGGAGGCGATGGGCTACGGCGTGAAGGCGGACGCGGTCCCGACCGTGTACATGAACCCGAAGGAGGGACGCACGTCCTGGTACTGCGGGTTCGCGCTGTTCGCCGACACCGACAACTACTACCACGCCCATGAGTACGTGAGCGCCTGGACGGGCACGCGCGCGGCCGAGTGGTTGGTCAACAACTACGCGTACGGGCACACGAACACGTCGCTCGACATCTCGACGGTGAACGACGATCTGGTCCAGGCGTTCAGCCTCGACGATCCGAACGTCCTGATGGAGCCGACGTCGCACCCGGAGCGCCCGATCCAGGGCCGTGATCGCTACAACGAGCTGTGGCTCGAGGTGAAGGCGGCGGCCTGAGGACCGCGTCAGGCATCGAGGAAGACCGGGCGCGACCCGGGTCTCCGGAGGAAACGGCGCCTCGCGGGAGACTGGCGACGATCGGGCTGCTCACGCCGCCCATGCTCTGGCTCGGCGTGTTCTTCCTGATCCCGCTCATCGTGGTCGCGGCCTACAGCGTGAACGCGCTCTCGTTGTTCCCGAGCGACAGCGGGATCTCGTTCCACGACTGGGGCCGGTTCCTTCGCGGCGAGTCCGTCTACATGGACCTGTTCTGGAAGTCGATCCGGATGGCGTTGTCGGTCTCGGTGATCGTGGTCGTCCTGGCGTATCCGCTCGGCTACTACCTGGCGCTCGTCGCGGGCAAGCGGAAATACGTGCTCTTGCTGCTGGTGATCGTCCCCTTCCTGACGAGCTACCTCCTCCGCGTGCTCGCCTGGCGGGTGATCCTCGGCTCGGAGGGCGTGATCAACACGCTGCTGTACACGACGGGCCTCCGCGAGCCGAACGACCCCGTGCCGTGGCTGATCTACAGCCAGTTCACCGTGATCCTGGTGCTGGTCTACGTGTGGGTGCCGTTCGTCGCGTTGCCGATCTTCGTGACGCTCGAGAACCTCGACACGTCGATGCTCGAGGCCGGGAACGACCTTGGCGCGAACCGATGGGGGGTGTTCTGGCGCGTGACGCTTCCCCAGAGCGTGCCGGGGATCGCGGCGGCCTTCGTGTTCGTGTTCATCCCCACGATCGGGGAGTTCGTGACGCCCTCCCTGGTCGGCGGGACGAAGGGCACGATGTTCGGCAACGCGATCTCGTCGCTCTTCATCAACGGCTTGGATTGGCAGACGGGCTCGGTGCTGGCGCTCTTCCTGGTGATCGTCGTGGGAGCCTTGATGGTGTTCTCGAGCCGGTTCCTGCGGCTCCGCGACCTGGAGAGCATCTGAGGTGGACGCTGCGGCGTCGCCGGGCGGACGGCGAGGTCTGAGCGTCTTCTACGTCCTGCTGATCGTGTTCCTGTACGCGCCGATCGCCGTCCTCATGGTGTTCTCCTTCAACGACAACCGCCTGGTCACCTTCCCGCTGGCCGGGTTCACTACGCGCTGGTACCGGTTGCTGTTCGAGAACGCCGAACTGCTGGACGCGTTGAAGGTCTCGATGGTGATCGCCGCGATCTCGAGCGTGTTCGCCGTCGGCCTCGGCGTGCTGGCCTCGTACGCGCTGGGACGCCGGCGCTTCCGAGGCAAGGGGCCGGTGTCGGCGTTGCTCTTCTCCCCGCTCGTGATCCCGTACGTCGTGTTCGGGATCGCGCTCTTGATCCTCTTCCGCGCGGTCGACGACTTCCTGATCCCGAGGTTCGGGACCTACATCGGCCTGGGCATCCATTCGATCGTGATCGGCCACGTGGTCGTGTCGTTGCCCTACACGATCCTGACGATCGCTCCGCGTCTGGAGCGTCTGAGCGTCTACGTGGAGGAAGCCGCTCGCGACCTGGGAGCGGGACCGGCATCGACGTTCCTCCGGGTCACGATCCCGTTGCTCCTGCCGGCGATCGTGTCGGCCTACCTGATCGCGTTCACGCTCTCGTTCGACGAGTACGCGATCGCCTCGTTCGTCGCCGGAGACGTCACGACGTACCCGCTCTACCTGTACGGGCAGGTCCGGATCCGGATCGGGCTCCCCCAGATGATCGCGGTCTCCGTGATCGTTCTGGTGGCCTCGATGGTGTTGATCGCCGCGACGGAGATCTGGCGGCGGCGGGAGGAGGCACGCCTGGCCGTCTGATCCGAGGGCCCTAGTATCCGGCGCGTGTCGGCCCTGCATCGCATCGTCGGGTTCGCCGTCGTCGCGATCTTCGCCCTCGGATGGGTCTGGGGGTTGGTGGCCCGGATCTCGCGGAAAGGCCCCGGCGACCCCTATTGGGTTTGGCTCGCCGTCGCTCAGGTCACGGCCGGCCTCCAGGCGGTGCTGGGAACGGTGCTGTTGATCCTCGGGCGGCGCGTCGTCGCACCGGGCGCGCTCGGGGGGTGGCTGCACTACGTGTACGGCTACCTTCCGCTGCTGCTGTTCGTCGTCGCCCACGTCGTGGCCCGCGCCGGGAACGCACGAGCGATCGGGCTCGACCGACCGGTGCAGCCGTGGGTGCCGTTCGCGTGGGCCTCGTTCATCTGCTTCGGGCTCACGCTGCGCGCACTGATGACGGGGCTGGGTCTGTAGCCCGCGGGCGTGCGGCATCATGGGCTCGTGCGGTGGTGGGCCAAGGCCTTGCTGTGGGCGGCGATCCTGCTGGCGTGCGCCGGCGTGGGTGCGTTCGTCGCCTCGCGGTCCAACCCCTTCCCTCCCGAGGTTCGATCGGCCGAGGCCAGCGTGACACCGTCGCAACCGCCGGGGTCCGAGGAGGTGTGGTCGCTGGCGATCGTGAGCCGCTCCTCCCACGCGTACCGCGTGGGAGGAGCATGCGGCTCCGACTGGCGGGTGCGCGCTCGGCTCCGCGTCACGGACGCCGACCGCGTCGTGGGCGACGGTGTCGCACGCCTGACCTCGGGTGCCCCGTGCGACTTCGCGACCGCCCAGGTCCAAGCCGATCGGTTCACGCTCCGTGTGACCGGAGCGGAGATCGAGGGGCGGATGGAGCTGCGGTTCCGGCTCGGGTCGGCGTCGCCGGCCGGGTCGCAGGATCTGGGCGGCTTCGAGACGACGTTCCCGCGCGTTCGGCTGTCGATCGCGGCTCGCGACGGCGCGGCCGCCGAGGTCCGGGCGCGGTTCGAGGACGCGAACGGCGACGTCTACTCGTCGCGATCGAACGCGGAGCTCTCCGGCTGATCGAACCAGATCGTGGCGATCGAGCGGAGCCCGGTCGGCCCGACGTTCCAGCCGCCGTCCCGCTCCTGCAGTCGGTCGCCGAGGGCTCGCTCGATGTCCTCATCGCGCGACGGATCCAGGCACAACCGCCGCCGGACGAGCGCCAGCGCATCCTCCCGGCGGTCGAACCCGCCGGGGCCGGGCGGTGAGGACCGGTACTCGATCTTCGGTTCGACCCCCAGCTCGGCGATCGCCGCCGCCGCGTCGTCGGAAGAGGGACCGTCGGGTCGGGCGAGCCCGTGGAAGCGTGACCACAGGTCGTTCATCCAATGCAGGGGATGCCGTTCGGTCAGCTCGAACACGACCCGGCGCCCGGTGACCGTCACGAGCGCCCGCACGAACGGCTCCAGGTCGGCCACGTTGTACAGGACGTGGCCGACGACGGCGACCTCGACCGGATCGATGTTCTCGGCGACGTCCGGCCACCGACCCAGCACGGTGCCCGCTTGCACGCCGGTTGCGCGGGCGTTCGAGCCGAACCCGTCCAGCATGTCCTGCTGGACGTCGACGCCCACGATCACACCCGCGCGGCCGGCGAGGGGGAGCGACGTCGCGCCTCCGCCGCAGCCGACGTCGAGGACCGAGCCGAGAGGCGGGAGCGCCTCGAGGGCGCGCGAGGTCGTCGGCGTCGCCTCGCGGTCCGCCACGGCGTGCGACCCGCGCGCGCGGAAGAGAGCGGTGGGGAACCCGTACGGCGACTCCGGTGCGGCATCGAGGATCTGCGGCGGGATCGCCCACGCCTCGAGCCGCTCTCGCCACGCCTGCAGGGCGCTCATCCGCCGAGCACGTCGTCGGTGCTGGCGCCCAGCCGTGGCGGCGGTGTGCGGGTCGCGAGGACCTCGCCGTCGAGCCGGATCGGGTTCCGCACGAGTCGGAGGAGCGCGTCCCGGTCGGGATCCGGCACGCTCTCGACGTTCGCCGCACCTTCGGGGGCCGCGAACACCTCGTCGAGCGTGCGGATCGGCGCGCACGGGACCGCCGCGGCTCCGAGGCGATCGAGCCAGGTGTCCGCGGGCGCCGAGCGGAACACCTGCTCCAGCAACACGACGAGTTCCTCCCGATGCTCCACCCGCACCGCGTTCGTCGCGAACCGTTCGTCGTCGGCCCACTCGGGATGGCCGAGGACCTCACACGTCCGCCGGAAGAGACGATCGTTGCCCGCCGCGAGGATGAACGGCCGGTCGGCCCCGTGGAAGGCCTGGTACGGGCTGATGTTGGGATGCGCCGTCCCCATCCGCTGCGGCACGAGGCCCCCGACCAGCACGTTCGCGGCCTGGTTCACCATCGCGGCGAGGCTGGCATCGAAGAGCGCGACGCTCACGTGCCGACCGCGACCCGTCCGAGCCCGATCGTCCAGCGCCGCGAGGATCCCGATCGCCGCGTACAGACCCGCGATCACGTCGAGGAGCGCCACTCCCACCTTGACCGGCTCGCCGCCGGGCTCGCCGGTCACGCTCATCAGCCCCGAGAGCGCCTGGACGATGATGTCGTATCCAGGCCGGTCCACGGCCGGGGTCTCATCCGCGAACGCGGTTAGGGAGCACGTGATCAGGCCCGCGTTCGACCCGCGGAGCTCCGCGAGATCCAGCCCGAGCTCCGTCATCAGCCCGGCACGGAAGTTCTCCACCACCACGTCGGAATCCGCGGCGAGCCGGCGAACCGTGGCGACCCCTTCCTCGGAGCGGAGGTCCACGACGACCGAGCGCTTGTTGCGGTTGAGCGTCAGGAAGTACGCGGCGTCACCGCCGACGAACGGCGGGCCCCACGCCCGCGTGTCGTCCCCGACGTCCGGGCGCTCGACCTTGACGACGTCGGCCCCGAGGTCGGCCAGCGTCTGCGTGGCCAGCGGACCCGCCAGGACGCGCGAGAGGTCGAGGATCCGGCGGCCGGAGAGGGGTCGGTCCACGTCCCGGGAGCCTATCCAGCCCGCCCCGGTGCACTTCCGTACAACTGGCGCCTCGACTGTCGATCGTGGGAGGATCCCACTGTGAACGAGCAGAGCCTCGAGCGCGTCAATGCATTCCTCGCAGCCATCGCTGCTCGCACGCAGCAGGGATCGCTATTGGAAGCGACGCCAGCTGAACTTGGTAGGGAGCTCGGCTTCCCCGACCCATTGTCGATCGCCCGGGCGGTGCGCGCCCTGGTGGCGAGGCGGCGGCTGGAGCCCGCCGGCGGCTCGTACCGGCTCCTCGACGCGACCCCCGTGGCCGCCGGCGAGCGCGAAACGATCGAGCGCAAAGGCAGGCGATCCACCCGACGACGCGGAGAGCCGGTCCCGGAGCGCCGAGGCGGGTTGGCGTACTCCGACCTGGGACGGGCGGCGGTGGACCGCCTCGTCGAGCTGAGCCAGGAGGTGTCGCAGCTTCGCGCGCAGCTCAAGACGGCTCGCGAAGAGGCCAGGGAGAACCGGGAGATCCGGGTCGAAGCCGAGCGGCGAGCTCGAGGCCTCGCGGAGCGGTCGCGAGAGCTGGAGAACCGGGTCGACATGGCCGAGTCCAACCTCAGGACGCTGCTCGCGTCGGCACGCGCGACCGGCATGCATCCCGACCAGCGCCTGCCGGACTCGGAGATGGAGGCGATCCTCGGCGTGCTGAAGGGCAACAACGGGACGCACGGGCCCGACTCGCCCGCCGACCTCCAGGCCGCCGAAGGCGGCAGGGCTCCGGACGAGGCGCTCGCCGACGCCGACGAGTCCTAGGTCCCGGTGCGCTCCAGCCACGCCGCGTAGCACGCGGCGTCGTGGCCGGGGGACACCTCCTCGACCATCAGGTCCTCACCCCGGCAGCGCGCCTCGATCCCGAGGCGCGCCGCCTCCCCCGATGCCACCACCGGGCAGCGCGGGTGGAAACGACAGCCCCCCGGGATCCGCGTGGGGTCGGGCGGCTCGCCGTGCAGGATCGGGCGATCGATCCCTCCGGGCTCCGGGACGACGTTCAGCAGCGCTTTCGTGTAGGGATGCCGCGGGCGGAGCAGCACCTCCTCCGCCGGTCCGACCTCGACGACGCGTCCCAGGTACATCACGGCGACCCGGTCGGCCACCGTCCAGGCGAGCCCCAGGTCGTGCGTCACGATCAGGATCGAGAGCCGGAGCTCGTCCCGAAGCTTGAGGAGGAGCTGCAGGATCTCGCCGCGCACCGAGGCGTCGAGGTTGGAGACGGGCTCGTCCGCGACGATCACCTTCGGATCCAGCACGAGGGCGCCGGCGATCACGACGCGCTGACGTTGCCCGCCGGAGAGCTCGTGTGGATAGAGGAGGTAGAACCGCTCGGGCGGGCGCATCCCCGCGCGCGAGAGCGCTCGCGCGACCAGCCCTTCCTCCGACTCGCCGTCCGGTCCGCGATGGATCCCGTGGATCCTGAGCCCCTCTGCCACGCTCTCGTAGATCGTCTGACGCGGGTTCAAGGACGCCGTGGGGTCCTGGAAGACCATCTGGACATCCCTCCGATAGGCCTTCAGCCTGCGGCCCAGCTTCGTCCCGCGGTACGAGATCGTTCCGTCGTTCGGCCGGATCAAGCCCATCACGGCCCGCGCCAGCGTCGTCTTGCCGCACCCGGATTCACCGGCCAGGGCGAGGACCTCGCCTTCGTGCAGCGTCAGGTCGACACCGTCGACGGCTCGAGCCGTCCCTGCGCGTCGCTCCTTGGTCGCCGGGGGAGCCGGGGTCGGCGCCGGGGCGATCGTGGCCCCCGTGGTGGCGCCGCGGGCCTCGGCATCCAAGCCCGTCGACACCGGGCTCTCGTACGTTTGCCGGCGGAAGAGCGACCGCCGGCCGGCGAACCGGACCTCGAGGCCCCGCACCTCGATCAAAGGGGGGCCGAGGACCGCCGCCGGCGCCGTCGCCTCCTCGAGGCCGGTCATCGGGACGCCTCGGCCACCGATGGAGCGCCCTCGACGTGGATGCAGGCGGCCCGACGATCCGGTCCGGCCCGCCACAGCGCCACGTCCAGCGTGGGGCAGACGTCGATCGCAACCGGACATCTCGGATGGAAGGGGCATCCGGACGGGACGTCCTGTGGGTCCGGCGGGTCACCTCCCAGACCGGACGGGCTCCCGCGGAACCTCCGGTCCCCGATCTCGGGGAAGGCTCCCGCGAGCCCACGCGTGTAGGGATGCTCGGGCGCGTGGAACACGCGTTCGCCGGGTCCTTCCTCGACGATCAGTCCCGCGTACATGATCGCGATGCGGTTGGCGACCTCGACGAGGACCGACAGGTCGTGGGTGATGAACAGCATCGCGAGCCCCAGCTCGTGTTGGAGCTCCTTCAACAGCTTCAGGACCTGTGCCTGCACCATCACGTCCAGGGCCGTCGTCGGCTCGTCCGCGATCACGAGCGACGGGTTGCAGGCGAGGGCCATCGCGATCATCACGCGCTGCTTCTGGCCGCCCGACAGCTCGTGGGGGTAGTCGTCGATCCTGCGCGCCGGCAGCCCCACCTGCTCGAGGAGCTCCGCGGTGCGGACGCGCGCCTCTCGCTCGCCCGCCAGCTTGTGCACCGTGATCGCCTCGACGATCTGATCGCCGACGCGGCGCACGGGGTTCATCGCGTGCAGCGCTCCCTGGAAGATGATCGAGGCGCCGGTCCAGCGCAATGCCCGGAGGCGGCCCGGCCGGAGGGACAAGACATCCTGTCCGTCCAGGACGATCTGACCCTCGATGCGCGTCGACGGCGAATGGAGCCGCAGGATCGCGCCGGCGATCGTCGACTTCCCACACCCGGATTCGCCGGCCAGCCCCAGGACGTGGCCCTTCTCGATGTCGAAGGACACGCCTCGGACCGCCGGGACGTCTCCCGCCTTCGTGCGGTACGTGACGTGGAGGTCACGAACGGAAAGGACGCTCACCGCTCCCGGATCCTCGGGTTCAGGACCTCGTCCAACGCGTAGCCGCACATCGTGAAGCCGAGCGTCACGAGGCAGATGCAGACCCCGGGAGGGATCAGCCACCACCACAGCCCTGCCGTGAGGGCTCCGGCGTCGAACGCGTCGAAGATCACGTTCCCCCACGACGTGCTGAGCGGATCGCCCAGCCCGAGGAGGGCCAGCGTCGTCTCGGCCAGGATCGAGAGGGCCACCGTCAGCACGGTGTTGGCGAAGATCACCGGCATCACGTTCGGCAGGATGTGGCGACTCACCAGGTGCCAGTCGCCGGCGCCGAGCGCGCGTGCTCGCTCGACGTAGGGACGCTCCTTCACCGACAGCGTGTCGGCTCGAACGAGCCGCGCGGTTCCTGCCCACGAGGTGATGGCGATCACGAGGATCGTATTGAACAGCGATTGGCCCAGGATCGACGCGAGCACGATCGCGAGCGGGATCCAGGGGATCACCAGGAACCAGTTCGTGAGGGCGTTCAGCGCGGTGTCGACCCGGCCCCCGAAGTAGCCCCCGGCGATGCCGACCGCCGCACCGACGATCATCGTCATGATCGTCGCCGTGAAGCCGACGAGGAGCGAGATCCTCGATCCATAGATCACGAGGTCCAGCACCGACCGACCGAACTCGTCGGTGCCGAGGAAGAACCGCGACGACGGTGACTGGAACGGCAGCCCCGGGGCCGTGGCCGCCCGGAGGTCGGCGTCGGCGACCAGCAACGGGGCCGCCAGCGCGAGCGCGATGAAGATGCCGAGGAGGATCAGCCCGATCATCCCCATCCGGCTCTGTCGATAGACGCGCCAGAACCCCAGGAGGGCCCGCTTCCGGCGGGCCCAGGTGATCGCCCTCGGGCTCCGGCTTGGTGGGGGCGGCGGCGCCTCCAGACCAACCGTCGGCGCCGTGCCGCCGCTCGGCGTCTCGATCACCTCACGCGTCCTTCACCCTCGGATCGAGGTAGCCGTAGAGGAGGTCCGCCATGAGGTTGAACAGGATCACCGTGGTGCTCGACAGGAGGAAGACCGCCTGGATCACGGGGTAGTCGTTCCCGTCGATCGCCGCGTAGGTCAGCTGCCCCAGCCCGGGCCAGGAGAACACCTGCTCGATCAGGACGTCACCGCCGAGGATGAACCCGACGCTGTAGAAGGCGAGCGTGAGCGTGGGCAGCAGCGCGTTCGGCACCGCGTGTCTCCTTCGGACGTCCTTGTCGCGGACACCCTTCGCCCTCGCGGTCTGGATGAAATCCTCGCCCATCACCTCCAGGAGCGACGAGCGCATGATGATCGCGAACTCTCCCAGGTACCCGAGCGTGAGCGTGGCGAGCGGCAGGAACAGATGCCGCGCGACGTCCAGGACGTGCGCGGATCCGGTGAGCTGATCGGTGGACTCGATCCCGCCCGCCGGGAACCAACCGAGCGTCCCCGCGAACGTGATCAGG
>Ga0081539_10003742_pt1 | contig 18097 bp, 19 predicted proteins | sample TabmetS4T2R2_FD_71023 | JGI IMG/M metagenome (GOLD analysis project Ga0081539, IMG submission 71023) | Tabebuia heterophylla rhizosphere microbial communities from the University of Puerto Rico - S4T2R2 | ecosystem: Host-associated > Plants > Roots > Rhizosphere ...
CCCGTCGACGCGCCACAGCGAGACGGCTTGCTCGTCTCCCGTGAGCTCCGGGGCCACCTCGCGCGGGACGTAGCCGGCCTGCAGCGTGCGCTCCCCGTTCCAGATCGCAACCGCATTCGGGTCGTGCTCGTTCTCGGGCTCCCGTACGAGAGCCAGGCGGCGGCCCGGCTCGAAGGACGCGTCCTCGACGGCGCCCGGCCGAAACGTCACGCCCGCAACCGGCACGACGCGGAGCCGGGGATCCGACCAGCGCACGGGCTCGCCCGTTGAGGCGTCGCGCAGGTAGAAGCCCGAGGCGCCTCGCTCGAGCCAGAGCCGCAGCCGCTCAGGCGGCAACGAGCCTGCGCACGGCGTCGACGACGCGCGCAACGGACGGCATGTAGGCGTCCTCGATCTGCCAGTACGGATACGGAACGTCGTAGCCGGTGACCCGGAGCACCGGCCCCTGGAGGTCGTAGATCGCCTTCTCCGCGAGAATCGCCGCGACTTCGGCCCCGTAGCCGGCGGTGCGCGGCGCCTCCTGCACGATTACGACGCGGCCGGTCTTCGCCGCGGACGCCAGCAACGCCGCCTCGTCGAGCGGCTTCAGCGTCCGCAGGTCGAGCACCTCTGCCGACACCCCGTCGAGGTCGTCGGCCGCCTGCTCGCAGAGCGGGACCATCGACCCGTACGCGACGAGCGTGACGTCGTTGCCCTCGCGCGCGACCCGCGCGCTCCCGAGCGGCACGACGTGCTCGCCGTCCGGCACGTCGGCGCGGATCGTCCGGTAGTGCAGCTTCGGCTCGAGAAAGACGACGGGGTCGGGATCGCGGATCGAGGCCGCGAGTAACCCCTTCGCGTCCGCCGGCGTCGACGGGATCGCGACCTTCACACCGGGCGTGTGCGCGTAGTACGCCTCGGGCGAGTCGTCGTGCAGCTCCGGTGCGCGCACGCCGCCGCCGTACGGCATCCGCACGACGAGCGGGAACTGCATCTTGCCGCCCGTGCGCCAGCGGTAGCGGCCGACGTGGTTGATCAGCTGCTCGAGGCCGGGGTAGGAGAACGCGTCGTACTGCATCTCGCACACCGGGCGGAAGCCGGCCATGCAGAGACCGACCGCCGTGCCCAGAATCCCGGCCTCGGCGAGCGGCGTGTCAACGCAGCGATCGACGCCGAACTTGTCGCGCAGCCCCGCGGTCGCTCGGAAGACTCCGCCGGCGCGGCCGACGTCCTCGCCCATCACGATCACGTCGTCGTCGCGCTCGAGCTCGACGTGGAAGCAGTCGTTGATCGCCTCCACGATCGACAGCTCAGCCACTTTCGCCTCCGAGAATGCGGCGCAGCTCCGCGAGGTCGGATGCGAACGACTCGGGCGGGTCGACGTAGGCGTTCTCGAACAGCAGCCGGATGTCGGCCGGCGCCTCCGCCTCGGCGGCGGCGATCCCTTCGCGCATGAGCTCGGCGGCCCACGCGCGAATCTCGTCTGCCTGCGTGTCGTCGAGGACGCCGAGCCGCCGTAGATAGCCCTCGTAGCGGCCTACGCACTCGCGCTTCTTCTCCTCCTCGACGCGCTCGAGATCGATGTACGCCCGCGGATCGTCGGCGGTCGCGTGCGGCGCGGTGCGGTAGGTCACCGCCTCGATGAACGTCGGCCCGTCGCCTGCGCGCGCGCGCGTCACCGCCTCGCGCGTCGCCTCGTACACGGCGAGCACGTCCGTGCCGTCGACGCGTACGCCCGGAATGCCGTAGCCCACGGCCTTGTCGACGAGCGCCTCCGCGCGCGTCTGCGCACTCAGCGGCGTCGAGATCGCCCAGTAGTTGTTGTTGCAGAACAGGATCAGCGGCGCCTGCATCACCGCGGCGAAGTTGGCGCCTTCGTGGAACGATCCCTCGCTCGTCGCGCCGTCGCCGAAGTAGACGATCGCGCACGACCGCTCACCCCGCAGCCGCTTGCCCCAGGCGAGCCCCGCGGCATGCGGCACCTGCGTGCCGATCGGGACGCAAATCGACGCGACGTTGTAGTCGGCGGGGTTCCACCAGCCCGCGGGGTGGCCGCGCCACCACGACAGGACCGTCGAGGCCGGCAGGCCGCGGAGGAGGCCGATCGCCGACTCGCGATACGACGGAAAGATCCAGTCCTCGTCCTCGAGCGCGTGCACCGACCCCGCCTGCATCGCCTCGTGTCCCCAGAAGATCGCGTACGTGCCGATCCGGCCCTGCCGGTGGTACACGACCGACCGCTCGTCGTAGGTACGGAGGAGGATCAGCGAGCGATAGAGATCGAGCAGAAATCGCTCGTCGGCGCCTTCGACCTCGCGGTCGGGCGTCTCGTCGTCGCCGATCACGCGCCGCAGATCGCGCTCGGCTGGCAACACCTGCGCCACGCCGCCAGTCTAGTTACGCGGCGGCAAATCCAGAACCGCCGCGCCGACGGTGACGCCGGGAATCGCAGCGACCTCCGCGGCGACGTTCGCTCCTGCCGAGGAGTTCCCGCGACCGACGAGCACGCGACGTCGCCGCCCGCGGCGACTGCGTCGAGGACCTCGCCGTACCTCCGGTTGTCGCAGCCGCAGATCCGTCTCGCGGCCGCGCCCCACGTCGCGCGACCTAGCGGAGCCGCTTGGCGAGCCAGTTGTCGCGATACGTGAACGCAGCGGCGTTCAGGCCGTGCGCGGCCTTGTACCAGCGAAGCTCCTTCGGCTTGCCGGCGGCGCGCACGAATGCGTTCACGTCCGCGCGGGGCGAGATCGGATCGCGCGTGCCGTTCTGGAAGAGCAACGCCGCCGGGCGCGACGTGCCGATCCAGCGCACGGGGTCGACCGCGGACACGGTCTTCCGCCACGCCGCGAGCCTCGTCTTGCCGAGCTGCGTGCAGGCGACGCTCGTCGCGGTGCTGAGGTGCGCGCGCCCGGATTGGACGACCGCCGCGCGGAGGCGATGGTCCACGCCCACGAGCGTCCCCGTCACCGCGGCGCCGAAGCTGAAGCCCACGGCCGCGACACGCGTGGTGTCGGCGCCGCGAAGCTGCGCGAGCACGTCGATCGCCCGCCGTCGTCCGATGACGTAGTCGCGGTACGCGTCGACGTCGGCCTTCGCGTTGCACGTGATCAGGTCGTCCGGCGGCGTGACCGTGAGCGACGCGATTCCCTTCCGGACGAGGCGGTTTGCATCCGGCAGCTGGTCGGTGTCGCCGCCGCGGAAGCCGGGCGAGAAGAGCACGACCGGCCACGGCCCGTCGCCGGGCGGATGCGTCCAGTAGGCATGCACGGTGCCGCGTCCGGCGTCGAAGGTCAGCTCCTGCCGCACGACGCCCCCGCCGGACTGCGTGGCGCCGAGCTCGAGCGCAAGCGGCCGGCTCGAGTCGTACGCGAAGAACGACGGATCGCCGGCGACCCGGTGGAAGAGGTTCGGGTGAAGTTGCCGCATCTGCCGCGCGAGGAGCGCGACGTCGTCGCTCTTCACCCCGCGCGCGCGGGCACGCGCCTCGCCGCCCGTGCAGGCGACGAGGGCAAGCGCGACAAGCGCGAGTGGGACGCGCGCGATCAACGCTTTCTCCGCAGCTTGGCGGCGACCTCGTCCGCCCACGCGAGCGACGCGCGCGCTCGCGCGTAGCCGTAGTCGAGCATCAGCCGGTGGTAGTAGTCGTGACCGCGATTCGTGTTCGTCTCGGCGATCGCGTCGTACAGGGCGAGCGTCTCGTGGAGACCGTCGCGGTAGGCCTCGACGTGCTCGATCAGGGTGCGCCGCGGAATCAGGCCGCCGTAGAAGACCTTGAGCTGGAAGCCGTCGACGTCGTCGGGGTCGACCATCTCCAGCCATGCCGTCAATGCGCGCTTGCCCGCAGCCGTGATCTTGTACAGCTGCTTGTCCGGCCGGTCGCTCTGCACGACGGTCCGGGCCCGGGCGAGACGGTCCTTCGCGAGGCGCGGCAGCACGGTGTACAGGTGGCTCTTCGCGGGAGCCCAGACGTGGCCAACGCCCCGGCTCGCCCGCTTCAGAAGCTCGTAGCCGGACGTCTCCCCCTCGACCTCGAGCAGGCAGAGCACCGCCGCCTCGGTGAGCGTCAGCGTCCTGGTCCGAGCCGGAATAGTCCGCACCGGACTATCGGACGAACAAAGGCGCCCGGAAGTTAGACGAGCACCGTCAGCGCGCCCCGCTCGGCCGCGATGACGACGTGGTCGGCGTCGCCGAGATCCTCGCCGTCGGCCTGCAGCGGCAGCGGCTCGTCGCAGTGGATCTCCAGCCGATCGAGGTCGTGTGCGTAGAGAACGTCGTCGGCGTCCTGCTGGCCCTTCCCGCGCAGCACGTAGCGGAGGTAGCGCGGCACCGCCCTCGGTGTGAGCCGCCGCGGCGCGACGACGTCGACGCCGAGCTCGAAGCGCGCCTCGGGCGCCACGTGAACGGCGAGCGGGCCTGCGTATGTGTACGGGTCGCATTTCGCGACCAGCACGAACGCGGCGCGCCCGAGGCCGTCGACGTCGATAGCGGGATCGAGCGTGCCCCGTGTCTCGGCGAGCAGCCGAGCCAGCGACCACGCGAAGGCGAGGTCCCCTGCACGACGCCCGGAGGCAGATCGCCCGAGCTGATCGACCCGCCGCACCGCCGCGGCGTCGAGGCCGATCCCGGCTGCAAAGCCGAAGCGCCGTCCGTTCACGCGCCCCAGCGAGATCCGCCGGCGCCGTCCTTCCTTCAGCGCGGAGACGACCTGGGCGGCGGCGCGGACCGGCTCACGCGGCAGCCCGAGCGCTCGCGCGAACACACTGGTGCCGCCGCCCGGCAGCGCCGCGAGCGGAACGTCACGGCCGACCCCGTTGAGCACCTCGTTGAGGACGCCGTCGCCGCCGAAGACCGCCACTGCGTCCGCACCGTCGAGCGAGCGCGCGAGCTCCGTGGCGTGCCCCCGCCGCTCCGTGAGACGCGTTTCAACCTTCGCCGCGCGAGACAGCTCCTGCTCCACCGCGCGCAGTACGGATTCGCTGACGCGCGACGCAAACGGATTCACGATCAGCACGAGGTGGATCACGGCCGAACGATCGCATGCCTCGGGCGGTGCTTGTCATCAGCGGCGCGGCTTAGCCGCGCCGCTCGTCTACCTTCGAGTCACAGCGTTCCCGCGCACGACGGCCTATGGCGCACCGCAGGTGCGCCCCCGAGCGCGAGCGAAGCGAAGCGAGGGACACATCTAGCCGGCGGCGATCGTCACAACGGTCGCGCCGGCGCAACCGGTGATCGCGTTCACGCGCCAGCGTCCGCGGACGCCGTGCCCGCGGAAGTCGGCCTCCGCCTCGTCCATCTCCGCGTCGCCCGCGCCCGGCGCATAGCCCTTCGCGGTGAAGTCCTCGCGAAACCAGCGCACGGCGTCGGGGAAGGAGAGCGGGGCGAACCCGACGATCTGCCGAACCGCCCCGCTCTCGACGATGCTGACGACGGTGCCGCCGGGCAGCGGAACCGTCCAGCCCGGCGGCAGCGTCGATTTCTGGGTCACGGGCGCGCACGCCGGGAGCCCCGCCGCCGCGGCGCGTTCGCGCTCGTCGCCGCCGCAGCCTGCCAGCGGCACCGCGAGCGCGATGCCGACGACGATCGCCGTCCCGATTGCGACCCGCTTGCGCATCAGTGGATCGTCACGTTCCCGCGCGTGAGCGGACCGGCGCGCTTGTAGCCCGTGCTGAGCTCGATCCCGAACGTGTCGACGGAGGCGTCGGTCACCGTCGCGGTGAACGTCACCTGCTGGGTGCCGACGACGCCGGTGCCCTTCACCGTCGCGCGGTGGGTCGCGTCGTCGAACGTCAGCGAGGTGATCCGCGTCGACCGGAAGTTCACGCCGCCGCCGTCGTCGACGTAGTTGACCTTCCCGTGCAGCGTCTGATCCGGGTTGAGCGCGAAGCGTGCGTCCCCGGCCGTGCCGGCGATGTTGCCGCCGCCGGTCACGCTCCGCTTCCCGGACGGCGCCGGCGGGATGATCGAGCTGCCGAGGACATAGTCGAACGACCGCGTCGAGTCGAGGTCGGAGTAGACGTCGGTGGTCGCGTTCGAGCGGCCGCCGGAGAAGGCGGTGACGCTGTAGAGCGTCGGCCCGTTGATCGGCCGGTCGGCGCCGAAGCCGCCCTGCACCGGCACGTCGATCGTGATCGTGTTGCCGCTCACGCTGCCGGTCGCGGCGACCTCGGCCGGGTACTCGACGATCTTGCAGTTCTCCGGTGTGTTCGTGACGCAGCCGTTGCCCGGGGCGGCGTCCTGCGCCGAGGTCCCGCTGCCGGCGAAGAACGAGGGCGCGCCGCCGTTCGTGCTCTCCGCGCCGACGTAGAACAGGCGGTGGCTCTCCTCACCCTGGTCGCCTACCGACAGCGCCTGGAACCGCGTGATCCAGAAGCCGGACGTCTTGCCGGTCGGCGGTGCGAGCGAGGCCAGGCTCTTCAGCGTCATCTGGACGCGCAGCGTGCTCGCGTTCGGTTGCGTGATCGCGAGCTGCGTGAAGTCGTACTGCGGAACGCTCGGACCCGCGCGTGTGACGGGCGCGTAGTGAGGCGACTGCGCATCTCCGCTCGCGTCGGCCATCGGGTTGCCCGGCGCCGAATGGACGACCGGGCTCGCGAGCCCACCGGGGCCGCCGATCTGGCGAGCCTCGTAGACGATCGCACCGTGGTGCTGGTTCGTCGTGTCGTTGTACGCGATGCGCATCGCGCCCTCGCGGTCGAAGTAGAGCGAGAAGTAGTCGGCCATCGACCGGTCGCCGCCCGTGACGGTGCAGCCGAGGCCGCCGGTGCAGATCTGCCCGTAGTGCATCACGTGCTCGGTGAACTTCGCCTGGTAGATCGTCGGCGTCGCAGACGCCGCGTTCTGCAGCAACGCGACGTAGCCGTACCACGGGTACTGCGCCGCGGCCTGACGGTTGTTGAACCACGACGGCATCAGGTCGCTGTCGACGCGGAACGGGCTGCCGTACCAGACGATCGCAACCTTCCCGGCCGCGCCGGCCTGCATCCACGGCATCACGTTCGAGCGGGCTTCGCCGCCGTTGACGAGGACCGGCGTCGACCACGTGTTGCCCTCGTCGGTCGAGAACGAGTAGTAGATGTTGTTGTCGGCCGTGTCCGACCAGGTCGCGTAGACGTTGCCCGCGGCGTCGGTGGCGACGAGCGGGAAGAGGTTGTCGACGGCGCCGTGGCCAGGCGAGCCGGGCAGTTCCGTCTTCGTGAACGCGATCCCCGTGCGCTGGCCCGGGTTGACGTGGCCGTGCACGAGATCGACGTGGTCGCCGATGAAGCACGGGAGGTAGAGGTCGCGCTTGACCGGGTCGAAGCGCAGCTGGCCGCAGCGTTGACCGCTCGTCAGCGCGGTGAGCGAGGTCGCCGCGTTCTGGTAGACGAGCCCACCGATCGGGTCGGTCGCGCCCGTCGATCCCGGCGTCGAGTAGATGAACGCGCCGGTCTCGTTGCGGTACGCGAGGAAGACGGTGTTGTCGGTCGCCGCGGACGTGAGCCCGTTGTCGATCGCGAACCACTGCCGGTCGTCGACCGTCGTCGCCTCGGCCGCGCTGTTCTTCCGCCAGGTGTGGCCGTCGTCGTTGGAGACGGACGCCTCGATCTTGACCAGTCCCTCGAGGTCGGTGAAGTAGTCGTAGCCCTGGTCGTCCACTGCGATGTCGGTGTCGCCGCCGCCGGGCGGAGGGGTGGGGCGGATTCCGAGCGGGCTGACGACGTTGAACTGGTCGCCGTCGTCGTTCGAGCGCTGGATCCATGACATCTGCGTGCTCGTGCCGAACGGGCCCGAGACCCAGTCGTGACCCGCGGGGTCGACGAAGTTGATCGGCTCGCCTTCCGTCCGCTGGAAGTCGACGACCGTCGAGGGTGCGAACGTGATCCCGCCGGAGGTGCGCGTGGGCAGCACGCCGCCGCCGTCGGCCGAGACGAACGTCGCCGTGCCCGTGAACTGCGTCGCGACGACCGTGAACGGAATCACGACGACGTCGTAGACGCCCGTCGCGTTCGGGACGAATGCGAGCTCGGGGTCGTTGCCCCCTGCGTCCTTCGCCACCTCGTTGCCGTCGGCGTTGTAGACGAAGAGGTCGAAGTCGTCGACGCCGTTGTTCGGCCATTCGATCTTGACCTGGACGCCGCCGGAATGCGTGTCCCAATAGGAGGCCGGAACGTCGACCGTCAGCTTGAACTGGTCGCAGATCAGGCTCAGCGGATCGGTCTCCGGCGGCGGGCAGGGATTCGTACCCGTGTTGCCGTTCGCGGGCGAGATCGCCGTCGCCGCGGCCGGGTAGAACGGGCTCTGCCAGCTCACCGTCGTTGCCGTCGGACCGACGGTTCCGGCCGAAGGTGTCGCCGCCGTCCCGCCGGACGGTCCGAGCACGGCAATCGCCGCCACGGCCAACGCGCCGAGCGGCAGCAGCCTCTTCATCCTCATGTTCCTCCCCCTGATTCGGGTCCGACTTTCCGCATCCACGCCGGCGTCTTGGCGGGAATCTCGCTCTAGATATCCAGAATGTGCCCGCGGCGAAACATGCCCGATTTCCCGCGCGCGTTACGCGTCGGAGATTGATTGGTCAGTCGAAATTGACTGACGAATCAATCACGCGGAATTCGAACCGGTACCCGCGCGAGAAGGGCGGCCGGAGAGCTCGAGCGTGACGAGCGAAGCGCCGGCGCAGCCGCTGACGGCGTTCACGCGCCAGAGGACGCTTGCCCTCGCGCGGACGACGCGGGCCTCCGCCTCGCCCCGCTCCGCGTCGACCCACGTGGACCGGTATCCCGCTGCGAGGGCGTGGCGGCGGTACCACGACACGGCGGCTCTCAACGGCAGCGGCGCGAAGCCGACCACGACCGTCGTGCCGGCGGCGTTCGTGTACCGGTCGCTGAGTCGCGTTCCGGGCGGAATCGGGAAGCCCGCCGGGCCGGCCGCGCGCGTCCCGATCGGCGCGCGAAGCTCCCCGCAGGTCGAACCGGGCGCGTCACCCCCGAGCGCCTGAACCGCCGGCGCGGCGACGGCCGTCGCCACGAGGGCCGCTCCCACGACGAGCCGCCGAGCGCTCACCTCCGCATTCTTACCGCCGCGGGCAACTCGCGGTTGGAAGCGGAGCGTTGGCGTCTCCGGCGGCCGCGACGAGCGCGCGTCTCACGGGGTTGCGTAGCCGCGCATTCCGTCCACGAGCAGGTCGAAGAACCGATCGGCGAGCCCGTCGGTGTCGCGTCCCGGCTGCAGCCACGTGTACGCCCAGTTCGCCGCGCTCAGGAAGAGCAGCGCCGCGGTCGCGACGTCGAGGTCGGTGCGCAGCTCGCTCTGCTCGACGCCCTCGCGGAACAGGTCGCGGATTCGTTCCTCGTACCGCCGGCGCTCGGCGACGAAGTCCTCGCCGCGCGGCCCTTCGAGGTACCGCCACTCGCGGACGAAGACCGTGGCCACGTCGAGCTGCTCCGCGACGACGCGGAGGTGGGCGCGCAGCGCCCGCCGCAGCTTCTCGACCGCCGGCAGCCGCTCGTCGATCCCGTCGAGCGCCGCGTGGAACGCGGCTGCCCCCTCGCGCATCGTCTCGTAGAGCAGGTCCTGCTTCGAGGCGACGTACTCGTAGAGCGACGGCTTCTGGACGCCCATCGCCGTGGCGACGTCCTCCATCGACGTCCCGTGGAATCCCTTCTCGGCGAAGAGCCGGGCCGCCTGGCGCGCCAGCTCGGTTCGTCTGGCGCTCATCCTGGTACCCTACCGATCGGTAGGGAATGGACGCGCGCACCGAAGAGTTCATCGAGTACGTCCAGTCCGGCGGACAGGTCGAGACGTCCGACTGGATGCCGGACGACTACCGCTCCAAGCTCGTCAAGTTCATCGAGATGCACGGGAACAGCGAGCTGATGGGCGTCCTTCCCGAACGCGAGTGGATCCTGCGCGCGCCCACCCTGCAGCGGAAGCTCGCGCTGACCGCCAAGGTGCAGGACGAGGTCGGCCACGCGCAGCTGATCTACCGCGTCGTCGAAGACCTCGGCAAGCCGCGCGAGGAGTCCCTGCGCGACCTCGTCTCGGGCAAGGCCAAGTTCCACAACGTCTTCCACTACCCGACGAAGACCTGGGGCGACGTCGGCGTGATCGCGTGGCTGGTCGACGCGGCCGCGATCATCTCGCAGAAGGCGTTGCTCAAGTGCTCGTACGCGCCGTACGCGCGGATCATGAAGAAGATCTGCTGGGAGGAGTCGTTCCACATCCTCCACGGCCGTGACGTGATCCTGACGCTGATGAACGGCACCGACGCGCAACGCGAGCTCGTGCAGGAGGCCGTGACACGCTGGTGGCCGCCGCTGATGATGTTCCACGGCAACCCGATTCCCGCCGACGACGACCCGATGCTGTTCTGGCGGATCAAGTCGCAGGGGAACGAGGAGGCGCGCCAGCAGTTCCTCGACGGCTACGTCCCGCAGATCTGGGAGCTCGGGCTCACCGTGCCCGACCCGAAGCTGCGCAAGCGCGACGACGGCGTGTGGGAGTACACCGAGCCGGACTGGGACGAGCTGAAGCGCGTCGTCACCGGCCACGGGCCGAAGACCGCGGAGCGCCTCGAGCTCCGCCGCACGTTCCTCGAGCAGGAGGAGTGGGTGCGCTCCGTCGTGCTCGCGGAAGCCGCGTGATCTGGGAGGTCTTCCGCCAGGAGAAACGAGGCGCCGCGTTCGCGCACGCAGGGTCGGTCGAGGCGCCGGACGCGCAGTTCGCGCAGGCATTCGCGCACGAGCAGTACGGTCGGCGGCAGGAGTCGGTCGCCTTGTGGGTCGTCCCGCGCGACGCGATCCGCGAGGTGCACGAGTTCTACGACGAGCTCGACAAGACCTACCACCGCGTCGACGGCTACTCGTTGAAGGCGAAGCTGAAGGAAGCGCGTGAGCGAGCGGGCACAACGGCTGATTGAGTACGCCGACGACGAGCTGATCCTCGGCTGGCGTGACTCGGAGTGGACGGGGATCGCGCCGTCGCTCGAGGAGGACGTCGCCTTCTCGTCGATCGCCCAGAACGAGATCGGCCATGCGCGCGCGTTGTACGAGCTCGCCGCGCGGGAGCTCGGCACCGACGCGGACGCGCTCGCGCTCGACCGCTCGCCGGACGAATACCGCTGCGCGCCGCTCGTCCAGCAGCGGCGGATGGACTGGGCGCACACGATCGCGCGCCACTGGCTCTACGAGTGCGCGGACGAGGTCCGCCTCGCAGGGCTGAAAGCGTCGGACGACGAAGAGCTCGCGGGCCTAGCCGCGAAGATGGATCGCGAGGAGACGTACCACCGCCTCCACGCGCAGATGTGGGCCGACCGCCTGCACGGCAACGAGCGATTCGAAGAGGCGGTTCGCGAGCTGTGGCCGTACGCGCTCGCCGTCCTCGACGAGCCGCTGCGGCCGCAGCTGGCCGAGCGAACCGGACGTCCTCTTAGTGGCTTACAGCCACAAACTCGGCGCGGCGAGGTCGGCGACGACCTGCGGGAGCTCTGGGAGGAGATGACGATGGTTCGACGCAGCGTCGCCGGCGCAACGTGGTGAACGCCCAGCAGGTGTGGAACGCGCTCGCGGAGATCCCGGATCCCGAGATCCCGGTGATCTCGCTCGTCGACCTCGGCGTGATCCGCGACGTGCGTGTCGACGACGCGCGCGTCCGCATCGAGTTCACGCCGACGTTTCTCGGGTGCCCGGCACTCGAGGTGATGCGCGACGCGATGGCGGCGAAGGTGCGCGAGCTCGGCGCCGAGCCGGAAGTCCAGGTGATCACCGACGACTCCTGGTCGACGGACAAGATCACGCCGGCGGGACGCGAGAAGCTGCGCGCGTCCGGCTTCGCGCCGCCGGCACCGCGGAGCCCGCGACCGCTGCAGCTCGTCGAGCTGCAGCGAAACGGCTTCCGTTGCCCGTACTGCGGTTCCACCGATACGACTCTCGAGAACCTCTTCGGCCCGACGCCTTGCCGCAGCGTGCGCTACTGCAACGCCTGCCGGCAGCCCTTCGAGCAGTTCAAGACGATCTGAAGCTCTCCCCTTGACGCCCGCGCCTCCGGTGAGAGGATCGGCGCGGTCGGCCCCTCGTGCCTCGGCTTTTGCCCCCGCCGCGATGGGTCCTGATTCAAGGAGGGTCGACATGACGAGAGCGCACCGGGTGCACCCACGCATCCGCAGGCTCGCGCTCACGGTCGCGACCGCAGCGACGTTCGCCGTCGCCGCGGGCGCGGTCGCGAGCAACGGCAACACCGACTGGATCATGATCGGACGCGACGCCGAGAACACGCGCGACCAGCCGTTCGAGCGCACGATCGGCCCCGGCAACGTCGCGCGGCTCGCGCCAAAGTGGATCGCGACGACGGCAGGGGACGTCTCGGCGACGCCGGCGGTCGCGCGCGGCGCCGTGTACTTCGGCGACTTCGGCGGGATGCTCTGGAAGCTCGACGCCGACACGGGCGACGTGATCTGGTCGCACTCGGTGCCCGACTACACCGGCATCGCGGGCGACTACGCGCGAACGAGCCCGTCGCTCGCCGGCAACACGCTCGTGGTAGGCGTGATCCGGGGCCCGAACCCGACCGGAGCCGCGGGCCCGAACATGCTCGGGATCGACGCGACGACGGGCGCGCTGCGCTGGAAGGCGCAGATCCACCCCGATCCGAAAGCCGTCATGACCGGATCACCGGTTCTTGCCGGCGACACGATCTACACCGGCGTCTCGGCGAACAACGCGGGTGGGCCGACGGCCACGCTGCGCGGCGAGATCGTCGCGCTCAACGCGCAGACCGGCAGCATCCTCTGGCAGACGTACTCGCTGCCGGACAACAACGGGAACCCCACGCCCGGCTGTTGCTACGCCGGCGCCACGATGTTCGCGCCGCCGGCGGTCGACCTCTCGGCCGGGCTCGTCTACGGAATGTTCGGGCAGACGTACAGGAAGCCCGCCGCCGTCGATGCCTGCAATGCGGCGGCCCCGGGCGGCTTCAGCGAGTCGTGCGAGCAGCCGGGCGCGTACTGGAAGTCGATCGTCGCCTTCGACGTCAGGACGGGCGAGCCGCGGTGGTCCTACCGCGTTTTCGGGCACGAGCCGTGGCAGCGCGCGTGCGCCGACGAACCGGTGCAGGTCAAGGGCTGCGCGCCCGAGACCGACGCCGAGAACTGGGACCTCGGCGGATCCGGCGCGAACGTGTTCAGGCTGCGCATCGACGGCAAATGGCGCGACGTCGTCGGCGTCGGGGAGAAGAGCGGCGTCTACATCGTGCTGGACGCGAAGACGGGACAGTTCATCTGGAACAGGCTCGTCGGCCCCGGAGGAGACCAGGGCGGTTTCGAGTGGGGCACGGCGTACGACGGCGAGCGCATCTACGGCGCGATCACGAACCAGCACAACGTGCCCTATCAGCTGACCCAGAACGGCGTCCGGTCGGGCCCGTTCGTCACCGGCGGCTCGTGGGCCGCGCTCGACCCGGACACGGGCCGGATCATCTGGCAGACCGGCGATCCCGTCGGCGCGTACGACCTCGCGCCGGTCACGTCGGCGAACGGCGTGGTGTACGCGTCGTCGATGCCGCAGACGGGCGACCAGATGTTCGCGCTCGACGCGGCGAGCGGCGCGATCCTCTGGCGCTACGCCGCGGGGAGCTCGGTCAACTCCGGGCCTGCGGTCGTCGACGGCACGGTCTACTGGGGCTCGGGGTACAACCGGCGCCTGGGCGGCAACGGCAACAACAAGCTCTTCGCGTTCAGCATCGACGGCAAGTGAACAGGAGCCGAGCCGGCGCCTTCGCGGGCGCCGGCTCGCCTCCTCGCTAGAGGGGCAGCGCGATCCACTGGTCACCGCCCCCGTCTGCACGGTTCGCCGCGCCCGCCTCGCCGGCGTGTGCGCGCGCGATCGTCGCCACGATCGAGAGTCCCAGCCCGCTGCCGGCGCCTTCACGGGCGTCGTCGGCGCGGCTGAAGCGCTCGAACGCGTGGTCGAGGAACTGCTGCGGAAAGCCGGCGCCCTCGTCGAGGACGTGCAGCTCGCCTCGTCCGTTGCGACGCGACGCGACGAGCGTGACGCGACCGCGGCCGTGGTGGAGCGCGTTGTCGACGAGGTTGCCGACGGCCTGCTCCAGCCGCAGCCGGTCGGCGACGAGGACGAACGGCTCGTTCGCGACGACGTCGACCTCGCGCCGCTCCGCACGTGCGTGCGCCTCGAAGCGGTGCGCGACGACGTGCAGGACGTCGGCAACGTCCGTGGGCTCGAGCTGCAGCGACAGTCGGCCGTCGCGCGCACGCGCGAGCAGCAGCAGGTCCTCTGCCATCCGTGTCAACCGCTCCGCCTCGGCGGCGGCGGAACGAATCGCGCCTTCGAGCTCCTCCGTCGTCCGCGCGCGACGCAGCGCGAGCTCCAGCTCGGTCTTCAGCAACGCCAACGGAGTGCGCAGCTCGTGGCTCGCGTCCGCGACGAACCGCTGCTCGCGCGCGAAGCCGGCGGCGAGCCGCGAGAGCATGTCGTTCAAGGTCTCGCCGAGACGCCGCACCTCGTCGTGCGCGGGCGTCAACGGCAGACGCTCGTCCAGGGACGACGTCGAAATCTCCTCCGAACGTCGCCGCATCGTCTCGATCGGACGCAACGCGGCGCCGGCCAGCAAGTAGCCGGCGAGCGACATCAGCGCCAGCGCGACCGGTCCGCCTACGAGGAACGCCGTGAGCAAGGTCTCCAGGATCTCGGCGCGGTTCTCGCGCGTGGCGCCGGCCACGAGCACGAAGCGGTGTCCGTCGCGAACGACCGGCAACGCGATCAGCCGCGCTCCTTCGTCGAGCCCTGGAACAGACGGACGGTTGACGAACAGCGGCCCCTCCGACGCCGCATGCAGCTCGTCGGTCGTGAGCAGCCGCGTCCGTCCGATCGGCCGCGTCGCGTCGACCACCCGGCCGTCGGGCCGGACGAGCTCGGAGAACGACTCGCCGGGCTCGACCAGGCCGCTGCCGGTCGACCGCAAGGAGCCGCCGTCCTCGACGAGCGCCGACAGATCCTGGGCGCGGGTGCGCAGTTGGTCGTCCAGCGCGCGCGTCAGGTCGGAGGCGACGCGGTGGTAGACGAGCCACCCCGCTCCCGCGAGCACCAGCGCCGTCGCAAGGGCGAACACGAGCGTCAGCCGGATGCGGATCGGGATGCGCGCGATCATCCGGCGACCTCGCGCAGGCGGTAGCCGACGCCCCGTACGGTCTCGATTGAGTCGGTGCCGAACGAGCGGTCGATCTTCTCGCGCAGGTAGCGCACGTAGACGTCGACGACGTTCGACCGGTTCTCGTACGCGAAGTCCCACGCGTGCTCGAGCAGCTGCAGCCGCGACAGCACCTGGCCGGGCCGGCGCATGAACGTCTCGAGCAGCGCGAACTCCTTCGGCGAGAGGTGGATCTCCGTGCGTCCGCGCCATGCCTGCCGGGTCGCCGGGTCGAGCACGAGGTCGCCGACGGCCAGCTGCGACGGACGCTCCACGCCGCCGCGCCGAGCGAGCGCGCGCAGCCGCGCGAGCAGCTCCGCGAACGAGAACGGCTTCGTCAGATAGTCGTCTGCACCGGCATCGAGGCCGGCGACGCGGTCGTCGACGGCGTCGCGGGCGGTGAGCATCAGCACCGGCGTCCAGACGCCCGCGTTCCGCAGCCGCCGGCAGGTCTCGAAGCCGCTCAGGCCCGGGAGCATGACGTCGAGGACGAGGACGTCGTACGGGTGCGCCTCGGCCATCCAGACCGCGTCCTCGCCGCTCCGCGTCACGTCGGCGGCATGGCCCTCCTCGACAAGGCCGCGGCGGATCAGGGAGGCCATCTTCAGCTCGTCCTCGACCACCAGGATGCGCATCGGCCCTCAAATGTTCCCGCACGTTCGATGAGGGAACGATGAGAACGCCCGCGGTGACTCTCATCGCCGTCTCAGGCGGCCCCCGTACCCTCGCCCTCACCCAAGGAAAGGAGAACGCCATGCGCAGACGCTTCGTGTCGACCGCCGTCGCACTCGCCGCGGCCGCAGTGCTCGTCCTCGGCGGCGCGACCTTCGCACTCGGCGGCGGCAAGGGCCTGATCTGGGACGACGACCACTACGCGAAGCCGGGCTCGCTCGACGACGGGAAGGACCTGCTGCCGCAGACGACGATCTCGCTCGCGCAGGCGGTCGCGGCCGCGCAGCGCTCCGCGAACGGCGCGCTCGGCCAGGTCGACCTCGAGCGGTACGACGGACGGATCGTCTACATGGTCGACGTCGGCAACCAGGAGGTGCGGGTCGACGCGGGCAACGGCAGCATCGCGGCGATCAGCCCGCGGGACTGACCGCGTCGCTGCGCAGGCGTGACCAGAGCTCCATGTCCTCGCGCAGGCCCGGCTTGACGTAGACGGAGCGAAGCACGCCTTCCCTGATGTACTCGGAGCGCTCCGCGACGCGCTTCGACGCGTCGTTGTCCACCGAGATGTAGAGGTACGCACGCTCGATCCCGCGCTCGCGGAACGCCCAGTCGGTCAGCAGGCGCAGCGCCTCGGTGGCGACGCCGCGCCCGCGTGCCTCCGGCCAGACGATGTAGCCGAGCTCGGCCTCGCCGGCTCGCGCGTCGATCTCGGGAACGAGCGCGAGTGCCAGCGGCGCGCCCGTGCCGTCGACCGCGACGAACGCCTCGCGCGTGCCGTCCCGCCGACCGGCCTCGTACATCTCGTACCAGCGCCCGGGGAACCCGTCCGGGACCGGCTCGGGTATGCGCGTGAAGCGCAGCGTGTCACGGTCGGCGAGCAGCGCCGGGATAAAAGGCAGATGCCGCTCGGCGAACGGCTCGAGGCGAAGTGACGACACACGCGAACGCTACCCTTGCGCGATGACGCAGGTGCGCATCCTCTACTGCCCCGTCTGAGCGGGCTATGACCGGCGGGCCGCGAGTCTCGCGGCCGAGATCAACGACAGGACTGCGCACGACGCGCAGATCGCCGAGGGCAAGCGCTCGCAGTTCGACGTCTTCCTGGACGGCACGCTGCTCTTCTCGAAGCAGCGAGAGGGCCGCTTCCCCGACGAAGACGAGATCCTCGCTCAGCTCTAGCCCGGGTCGGGGGCCTCGAGCTCGCCGAACCGGTGCTCCGCTTCCTGGCTTCGCGTGCCGGTCGTTCCACCGGCGAGCGACGCGTACCGCTGCGTGAGCAGCATCATGTAGGCGGACGTCTGCGTCTGGTAGCGAAGGCAGTAGGCGCCGAGGTCGCGCAGGCCTTCCGGCATCCGGCCGAGGACCACCGCGGCGAACCAGCCGAGGAAGGCGATCACGCAGAGTACGGTCGCGAGCACGGTCGCGAACACGCAGGCCGGGATCGCGAGCACCAGCCGGAACAGCACGGTCCAGCGGTTCTGGCGCTGGGGCGGATCGAGCTCGAGGTCGACCGGATACGTCCCGGGCAGGCCGCGGAAGGGCGGATAGGGGTTCGCGAGCAGGTAGAGGTAGCTGAAGAGGTGCACGCTGTACCGCGCGAAGCGGCCGAGAAAGCCGTGCACGTCCTCCTCCATCCGTCCCCCGAAGAGTGTCGCGACCCACTGGAACGCGAGCAGCAGCGCGATCCCGAAGGCCCACACGAGGAGCCACACGAAATGGGGGATCACGAGCGGCAGGCGGAAGAAGACCGTGACCCGCGAGCGACGAAGGTCGTCGTCGACGCGGAACCGAACTGGATGTGTCATGCGGCGGGCGCGCCGCCGAGGCTCGGATAGCGATCGGTCGTGAGCAGGGTGTCGGTCACGACGAGGCTGGTCGGGTCGCTCTGGAGGCCTGCCTGCTCCACGCCTACCTCCCCGTGAACTCGGGCTTTCGTTTCGCGAGGAAGGCGGCGACGCCTTCGCGGAAGTCGTCGCTCTTCGTCGCCGCCTCCTGCAGCTGCGCCTCCCGCTCGAGCTGTTCCTCGAGACCGGATGACGCCGCGCGGTCGAGCAGGCGCTTCGTCATCCCGATCGCGCGCGTCGGAAGCGCGGCCAGCTCCGCCGCGAGCTCCGCGGCGCGCGCGGGCAGCGCATCGTCCTCCACGACTTCGGAGACGAGGCCCCAGGCGTGCGCCTCCGCCGCGCTCAGCCGGCGCCCGCTGCACAGCCACTCGAAGGCGCGGGCGTACCCGAGCAGCCGGGTCACGAAGAACGTCCCGCCGGAATCGGGG
>Ga0081539_10003743_pt1 | contig 18091 bp, 18 predicted proteins | sample TabmetS4T2R2_FD_71023 | JGI IMG/M metagenome (GOLD analysis project Ga0081539, IMG submission 71023) | Tabebuia heterophylla rhizosphere microbial communities from the University of Puerto Rico - S4T2R2 | ecosystem: Host-associated > Plants > Roots > Rhizosphere ...
AGTCGCTTCAGATGCGGACAGCGGCTCCGGCTTCGACCCGGAAATTTTCCAGCAGGCACTCTCGCAGACCGGCACCTACACGATTGTGCTGACGGCAGTGAACCCCGGCGAAGGTAAAGTTACACTCACTGTCGAGCGCACCGCGCCGCCTTCGCTGGATGATGGCGTTCAGATGATCAGCTTCAGCGAATCGTCCTATTCGCGCGCGCTGACGTTTACGGCGGAGGGCGGCGAAACCGTTCGGCTGAACTTCCATGTCACCGACGAGGACGGCACGACCGGTTCGCCGAGCATCAGCGTGACGCAGGATGGCTCGACGGTTGCCAGCGCGTCAGGCAGCTACGTCACCGACCTGAACTTCAGCTTCACGCCTACTTCGGACGGCGAAGTTGTGGTGCAGGTAACCGACTACAGCTACGCCAGCCTGACCTACGAAGTGTCGCTGGCGCAGGGCGGCGAATAAGAGGCTCATTAACCGGCAAAAGAGGGCAATCGCTGATTGCCCTCTTTTCATTTCCTGTGGTGCGTGCAAACTCAAACGCGCGGGTTGGCAGGCTCCAGCAGCCGCTCAACAATTACCACATCGCGCCAGACTCCGTCCAGCTTGCCGTGCTTCTCATAAATGCCGACTTCGCGGAAGCCGACTTTTTGCATGAGCGCGCGGCTGACGCTGTTCTCCACGAAAATGCGCGACACCAGCTTCCAGAATCCTGCTGCTTCCGCCGCTTCAAGCAGCGCCAGCAGCGCCACCCTCCCTGCGCCGCGTCCACGCGCTGCCCGGGCCACGTAGACGCTGAATTCGGCGATACCTGCATAGCATTCGCGCGGGCGGTAGAGCGAGGTGGAGGCGAAGGCGATCACCCGCCCATCCGATTCGACCACCACGATGGGAAAACCTGCATCATTGAACCAGCCGCGAATGTCTTCGGCGGTGCGGAGGCGCGTCTCGAAAGTGGCGATGCGGTCTTCAATGCCTTCGTTGTAGATCGCAGCAATCGCGTCAGCATCCTCCGGCGTGGCGGCTCGTGTCTTCATGGGAAACCAATCCCTTCGCCCATCAAAATGATATGCTAGTGTAGATCGCTTTGCGGGAAGCAGACTACCGTCAAACCCACCTAAAAATGCAGCAGACTGTTGGATAGGTGGTTGCTGCCCCGGCGCGGCTGATCTACACTTGGCGTTATGGACGAACCGCGAAAAGACTCGAACGCAAGAGAAGCGACAGGTGCACGCATTTGCCCGCAGTGCGGTGCTGCCTTCATCTGTGGGTTGGCGGCAGCCAACGAAGCAGCAGGCGATGCGTCAACAAATGACGTGCATTGCTGGTGCTTCAACCTGCCTGCTGTCCTGCCCGTGCGGGCGGATACTGCTTGCCTGTGCCCGGCGTGCCTGCTCAACGCGATCCGGCAGAAGCAGGAGATCAACCAATGACAAGAATCGTATCGCTGATCCCCAGCGCGACTGAAATTGTATGCGCGCTTGGCTTTGAAGCGGAACTGGTCGGGCGCTCGCACGAATGCGATTACCCGCCCTCCGTGACGCAACTCCCGCCACTGACTGAGCCAAAATTTGATGTGCGGGGTACCGGCCGCGAGATCGACGACCGAGTGAAGGACGTACTGCAAAACGCCATCTCGGTTTATAAAGTTGATGAAACACGGCTGAACGAGCTTGCGCCAGATTTCATCGTCACACAGGCGCAGTGTGAAGTCTGCGCCGTCAGTCTGAGCGAAGTCGAGCGGATCGCCCGTGAATGCCTGAGTACGCCCGCGAGCATTATCTCGCTGGAGCCGATGTGCCTTGCCGACCTGTTTTCGGACATTCAGCGGGTGGCGGATGCTCTCGGCGTGCCAGAACGCGGCACAGAAGTGGTGCTCAAGCTGCAAGCGCGGATTGACGACATTGCTCAGCGTGCCGCCGAACTACCCAAGCAAACCGTCGCCTGCATCGAGTGGATCGACCCGCTGATGGCAGGCGGCAACTGGATGCCTGAACTGGTCGAACTGGCAGGCGGAAAAGAGTTATTCGGTAAGGCGGGCGCGCACTCGCCCTGGATCGACTGGGGCGACGTGTGGGCGGCTGACCCGGACAAAATCGTCGTGCTGCCCTGCGGCTTCGACATCGAGCGTTCGATTCAGGAGATGACGGCGCTGACCAAGCAGCCGGGCTGGAAAACGCTGCGCGCCATTCGCAATGAGCAGGTCTACATCACCGACGGCAACCAGTATTTCAACCGCCCCGGTCCGCGCCTGGTCGAGTCGTTGGAAATCCTCGCCGAGATTTTGCACCCGGATGCTTTCCACTTCGGGCACGAAGGGACAGGCTGGGTCAAGTATGCCGAAACGGTCACTGCACAGCCATGACGTTCCGCGTGATGAGCTTCAATATTCGCGGCGCGTCCGACGAGCACGATGGCGTGAATGGCTGGGCGCAGCGGGCGGCGTTGAATGTGGAAACGATCAAGCGGTACGCGCCTGATCTGATCGGCTTTCAGGAATTGCAAACGGGCAATCTTGAAGTCTACGAAGCAGAACTGACCGAATATCAGTACATCCTCGGCAACGAAGCCAGCAGCGGCACGGAACACCCATCGATCTTCTGGAAACCCACGACGTTCGACTTGCTGGAAGCGGGCAGCTTCTGGATCAGTGAGACGCCGGATGTTTATTCCGAGTCGTGGGATACAGACTGCGTGCGGGCGGCGACCTGGGCACGCCTGCGCGAGAAAGCCAGCGGCAAAACGCTGCTGCACATGAACACCCACCTCGACCACATCAGTAACTGGGCGCGCACCGAAGGCTGCCGTTTGCTGCTGCGCCAGATCAAGACTCTGCGTGCTGATTCGCCTGCGATTCTGACTGGGGATTTCAACTGCAACGCCTGCGAACTTCCGCTTGCTGGTGAAGCTGACCTTGCCGATGCCAATTATCGCTACCTGCTCGAACAAGGCTTCGTCGATACCTATCTCGCAGCGGGGAACCGGGACTCGGTGACGACGAATACGTTTCACGGCTTTGCTGGCGATGCCTTTGTGCCGATTCCCGCTGGGAGCGTCGTGCGAATCGACTGGATACTGACGCTGGATGGCGCGGAACGGCTGCGAACCCTCTCATCGAGGATCATCCGCGACCACGCTGCACCACTGTACCCCAGCGACCACTACCCGATTGTGGCGGATTTGGAATTTGCCTAAGTTCTCATTCAGGTTTATGATTATTCGTATGATTTACTTATCCGCGAATTCTACGCTCGTCCTCCGCCATCCTTCGGGTGTTCAGGCGCATTCCTAGTACAAATGCGCCTACTGACCGGATGATCTTGTAATCCCGCTTGTTCACTTGAACGGCTACGTGGCGCTCACGTAGCCGTTTTTGATTCAGAATGGAATCCTCATGAATATCATTCAGTTTGATAACCTTGTTATCGAGCACGCCTATCCTACGAGCCTTGCCAACCTAAATGGAGTGATCAGTGATCGAGTCCGTGCTCAAATCGAAGCGTTCATTCGCGCCTACGGCGGCACCATCGTCATCCTTTCGCACATGCCTGTTTCGGAGCGTAGTAGCTCGCGTTTGGGGATGCAGGAGCATCACTATAGCCTCGAACTGATCGAGTTGGTACAGGAATTAATCGCTGAGTTCAGTCACATTCCGCTGGCTACAGTTCAAGTTGCATCTATGCCGGATGTTTCACTGCCCGCTAACCCACTCAGTCCGCGTGAGCTAGAAATCCTCCATCTGATGGCGGAAGGGTACTCGAACAAGGAAATCGCAACGCAGCTTTTCGTTTGCGTGAGCACTGTCAAGAAGCATATCAACCATATTTACGACAAGCTGGACACGAAAAACCGCACGCAGGCGGTAGCCCGCGCTCGTGACTTGAACTTGCTTTCCTAAGCCTGCTCATCATTTGAGCAATGTACGTGGCGGTTGCTTAGTGGTCTTATAAGCATTCGCGTATCGCGTTCGCTAGTTCCTCCATCCGCTCGTCACTAATGTCGAGGTAGCGCCCATCTTTCATACGCATCGCTTCCCCCTGCTGCATCTCGAAAGGTGTTCCCGGCGGACAAGGGCAGACGTGAATGTGCAGATGAGCATTGCGCTCCGGGCTGCCAAGCGAAGCGATGTACATGCGAATTGCGCTTGTTGCATCGCTGACCGCTCTTGCCACCCGCTGCACGACGGTTTGGAGGTGCAACCATTCCTCAGTGGTCAAATCGCTCTCGAAGCGTTCGGCGTGCCGCTTTGGACACACAATCGTATAGCCTTCCTGCGTCGGGAACTGGTTGAGGAAGGCGATCACCTGCTCATTCTCGTAGACGATTTGCACATTCGGGATCAGTGGATTGCCCGCGACAATTCTGCACACGAAACAGTCGGAGCGGGCGATGCGGTCGTATTCGGCGTCGTCCATCAGCATACGAATGTTCCTCTCAAATATTTTCTGGATCATAGCGGCAAAAGCGTGTGCCCGCCCGACTGCCACCCAACCTTATCTGTTCATTTGCCTTACGCCTCATTACAATAATTTTAGCTTTGACGACTGTATTGAGGTTCTGATGACACAATCCACTGAACAAAAATCCTACCTGATCACAGGCGGTGCGGGCTTTCTCGGCATCAACTTGACGCGCTATCTGCTGGCGCGCGGGCACAAAGTCGCGTTGATTGACTTTGCCAGCTATGACTACCCCGAACGCGACCGCGTGACCATCTACCAGGACGACATCCGCCACCGCGAGTGCGTTGACCGCGCGATGGAAGGCATCGACATTGTGGTGCATACGGCGGCGGCGCTCCCGCTCTACAGCGAGGAAGATATTTTCTCGACGGATGTGGAAGGCACGCGCAATGTGCTGGATTCGGCGCTTCAGCACGGCGTCGAGCGGGTGATCCAGATTTCCTCGACGGCGGTGTATGGCGTGCCGGATCATCACCCGCTGTACGAAACCGATAAGCTGATCGGCGTGGGACCCTACGGCAAAGCCAAAATTCAGGCGGAGCAAGTCTGCGAGAGCTACCGCGAAAAAGGACTGTGCGTGCCGATCATCCGCCCCAAGTCGTTCATCGGACCGGAGCGGCTGGGCGTGTTCGCGCTGTTCTACGACTGGGCGAAAGACGGACACGGCTTCCCGATGATCGGCAGCGGCAAAAACCGCTACCAACTGCTGGATGTGGACGACCTGTGCGATGCAATCTATCTATGCGCCACGCTGGATAAGGACAAGGTCAACGATACGTTCAACATCGGCGCGAAAGAGTTTACGACGATGCGTGAGGACTACCAGGCGGTGCTGGATAAGGCAGGCTTCGGCAAGAAGATTCGTCCGCTACCCGAAGCCCCGGCAATTCTGGCGCTGAAAATCCTGTGGGCGCTGAAGCTCTCGCCGCTGTACGGCTGGGTGTTCGAGACGGCAGGCAAGGACTCGTTCGTGTCGATTGAGAAAGCCGAGAAGGTGCTGGGCTATGCACCGAAATACTCAAACAAGGATGCGCTGATCCGCAATTACCAGTGGTACCTGGACAATCTGAAGCACTTCGAGGGGCAGAGCGGCGTTTCGCACCGCGTGCCCTGGAGCCAGGGCGTGTTGAAGCTGGCGAAGGCGTTTTTCTAGCGGTTAGCAATACAAGAGATTGAACGCAAAGACGCAGAGAAAGGGGCAGCGTGAACTTGTTCACGTATGTGCTCCTTTTTGTCTACCTCAATCTTGCTGCGATTTGCCCGTTAGCGTCGGGTCATAGAACATTGCACTGCATACACGATGATCTTTGTGCTCAGCGACGTGGTGACACACGTCGACAGCATCTACTAGCAGACCGTGCAAGTTACGCCTGTGCTGTGCCGATCAAAGGATACGCACTCCAAATGCTCATATCCTTTGAGGCAGAACAGAGACGGTCATCGAGCACGCGACTACGTCAGGGCAGATGCTGCCGCTGCTGCAAGGGGTCGATAGGCAGTGTTATTCATTTGTTAAAGGACAGGCACATCGCTCTGACGAGCGAGTGCGAAACAAAAAACGCGGGGCTGGGAAGTCGGAGTCGAACCGCCTCACAGGACCGCGTCCTTTTGAATGTACTCATTATAGAACATATTTTCTATCTGTCAAGGGGGTAGCTCATGAAACTCTAATGTGCATGTGAAATTTGACGCAATAAGGTTTTCGAGAGTGTTGGTGTTCGTAGGGTATCTGCCGCTAAAGGGTGTTCTCGAAAAGGTATTTCGACTTTCTCAGTACATCCTCGCCTTCGCCCTCTAATGTAAGTCTTGCTGCGTAACCTGCGCCTAGCGATTCTACTTCTATTCGGGCGAAATTTATCTTTGAAATCTTAAACATGGCGCAATCCGCAGTCGACTCTTCAGAGGAACAAGCAAGCAAAACATCATTGACAGCTATCGCTTCATATGACCGACCAATAACGCGCAGTTCCCCTTCTTCTTTTTTAACCTCATTGATTTCAAACACAGGCTTCCTATTCACATTCAGAAACGCTTCGACCTGCGCGCGGGTGGGGAGCGCCGGAATCGCGCCGCGCGCGGTGGTCGTGAGCGCGCCGACGGCGTTGGCAAAGCGCAAAATCTCTGGCAGCGCGTCGGTGTTCTGCACGCCATGCTCAATCAAGCCGACGAGCAGCCCGGCGACGAAGCCATCGCCTGCGCCAGTCGTATCAACTGCCTGTACGGTGAAGCCGGGCGCGCGAAACCGGTCGTCGCGGGTGTAGAGAGTCGCGCCGCCTGCGCCGTGCGTGACGACGATCAGCTTCATGCCGTCGCGCCAGAGCGGAGCAACGTCGTGCCCGCCGGTGAGAAATTCGAGTTCCTCGTCACTCACTTTGACGAGATGCGCATAAGGCAGCCCGGAAAGCAGCCCAGCGCGGGCGGTCTCGGCGTCGCTCCAGAGCGAGAGGCGCAGATTCGGATCGTAGGAGATGAACAAGCCACGTTCACGCGCGTAGTTGACGGCTGCCAGCGTCGCAGAGCGGCTGGGTTCGCTGATCAGCGTGATCGAGCCGAAGTGAAAGACATCCTGCCCGTCTATCACATCCAGCGCCACGTCTTCAGGTGTCATGAGCATATCGGCGCTGGGCTGGCGGTAGAAGACGAAGGAACGCTCGCCATCTGCCCGCAGGGAAACGAAGGCGAGCGCGGTGCGCGCCGCGCTGCTGAAGCGCAAGCCGCGTGTGTTCACGCCCTCGGCGCGCAGCACGCCTTCGAGATAGTGCCCGAAGGGATCGTCGCCGACCTGCCCCAGAAAGGCGCTGGGCTGACCGAGCTTCGCCACCGCGACGGCGACGTTGGCGGGCGCGCCGCCAGGTTTCTTCTCGAAGCCGGACGCTTCGCCCACACTGACTCCGGTTTCGAGCGAGACAAAATCGATCAGCAGTTCGCCTAAAGCAACAATTCCCATCATCATCCTCAAGGTTGTGGCGGCGCGAGACATTTTGCGAGCGATTGTAGCGCGTTTTGGCGGGCGTTCTTTCGTTTACATGTATAGAGGATGGTACTCGTCGTCTTTTGGTTAAGACCTCACCCCCTAACCCCCTCTCCACTACATAGAGAGGGGAATTAGGAACGAACCGGAACTGAAAGCGCGTATGGAAAAGTTCATGGGTGTATCCAGGTTGTTTATAAATCCACCGATCTATTTTGGGAAGTTCTGTTAGACAATAATCATGGTAATTTTTTGTCTACAAATATGAGGATAACTAAACATGGCTCGTTTGCGTTTGCTCCTTCCGCTGCTCGTGATTCTGGTTTTTGCGGTTGTTGGGGTCGCACAGGCACAGAAGGATGACGAAGTCTTCGATATTGGCGTGCGTGGCGTGCTGGCTGACGGCGACAGCGGCACGGATGTTTTTGAGAACGGCGCGACCGCCTACCTCTATGCGTTTGTCGGCAGCGAAGGCGACACCGTCACGATTAGCATGGAGGCTGAAGACCCGGATGCCCTTGACCCCTTCCTAGTGCTGCTGGGACCTAGCGGCGAACTGATCGCCAGCAACGACGACAGCGAAGAAAGCTTTGATGCCCTGATCGAAGATGCGGAACTGCCCGAAAGCGGCACCTACCTGATCCTCGCCACCAGCTATATTTATATCGACAATGTCCTGGTCGAAACCGACGCGGGTTTCACCCAGGGTGAAGACACCGCCTTTACCCTTTCGCTTTCCGGCAACACCGAGCCGACCGATCTCGCGCCGGAAGACGCGCTGATCGACCTGACGCTGCTGGAAGTCGGCGAGACAGTCGATGGCGAGTATTCGTCAGAAAACCCGGTGGGTTATTTTGTGCTGAATGGGTCGTCAGGCGACGTGATTTCGCTGAGCGCGGAAAGCGACGACATCGACACGATTATTCACGTCTTTTCGCCGACAGGTGACCGGATCGCCGTCAACGACGACGGCGAAGATGGCACCAATTCAGAGATCAGCGATTTGGAACTGCCGGAAGATGGGACATACCTGATCCTTGTCACTGACGTGTTCTTCTACAATGCGGACGATTCGGCACCTGAAGGTTCGTACAGCGTCACGGTCGAGTAAGCGACATATGAAACCCCTGAGCACTCGCGGCTCTCAACTGCTAACAGTGGCAGTTGAGAGCCGTTTTATTTAGGTATATTTGTGCGTATTTCACAGGCGTGAATCTGAAACTCCCCGTCATATATCTCCCAAGATAGGCTCGCGTTAGCACTCTATATGAACTTTGCTAGAATCCCTTGACTGAGCCGGGCGGTTTTGCTATATTTTGGGCGAACAATTAGCAGTCTACCCTTTAGAGTGCTAAATCATTCGTTCGTGATGCAGGTTTTTGAAAACGGCTCAGACCGCAAAGTACAGGAGGCAAGAAGCATGGCTTTAAACATTCGCCCGCTTGGGGATCGACTGATTGTCGAGCCTATCGAGCAAGAAGAAACGATTGCCGGAGGTATGCTGGTGCTGCCGGAAACCGCCAAAGAGAAACCGCAGCAGGGGAAGGTTCTCGCAGCAGGCGCTGGTCGCCGTGATGATGAAGGCAAGCGCATCGAAATGGACGTGGAAGTGGGCAACACCGTCCTGTTCGCCAAGTACGCGGGCACGGAAATCAAGCTGGACGGCAAGAAGCTGCTGATCATGAAGGAAAGCGACATCCTGGGGATTATCGAAGGCTAGTTCGATACTCGTTCGCAGGATTTTTGATTCAGACAACCCTCGATAGCAAACATTAGACAGAAACTACAGGAGAGAGAAATATGCCTGCAAAGCAGTTATTGTTCCGTGATGAAGCGCGTCGTGGCTTGCAGCGCGGTGTTGACCGCCTGGCTGACGCGGTTGCGACCACGCTGGGTCCGAAGGGGCGCAACGTGGCGCTGGACAAGAAGTTCGGCGCGCCGACCGTGACTCATGACGGCGTGACGGTGGCGAAGGAAATTGAACTGGACGACCCGTATGAAAACATGGGCGCTCAGCTTCTGAAGGAAGCCGCGACCAAGACCAATGACATCGCTGGTGACGGCACGACCACCGCGACGGTTCTGGCGCAGGCGATTGTGAACGAAGGCTTGAAGAACGTCGCCGCTGGCGCGAACCCGATGCTGCTGAAGCGCGGTATCGACGCGGCAACCGAAGCGATTGCCAAGAACATCAAGGAACAGGCGACGCCGATCAGCACCAAAGAAGAAATTGCCAACGTCGCCAGCACCTCGGCGCAGGACACCGAAATCGGGAACCTGATTGCCGAAGTGATGGACAAGGTGGGCAAGGACGGCGTGGTGACGGTCGAAGAGTCGCGCGGGTTGGAATTCGAGACCGAGTACGTGGAAGGTATGCAGTTTGATCGCGGCTACATCAGCGCGTACTTCCTGACCAACCCGGATGCGATGGAAGCCTCGATTGAAGAGCCTTACATCCTGATCTACGAAAAGAAAATCAGCGCGGCGCAGGACATCGTCCCGCTGCTGGAAAAGCTGGTTCAGATTGGCAAGCGCGACATCGTGATCATCGCCGAAGATGTGGACGGTGACGCCCTGCCGACGCTGGTGCTGAACAAGATGCGCGGGATGCTGAACGTGCTGGCGATCAAAGCGCCGGGCTTCGGCGACCGCCGCAAAGCCATGCTGCAAGACATCGCTATCCTGACGGGCGGCACGGTCATCAGCGAAGAGACCGGGCGCAAGCTGGAAACCGTGACCCTGAACGACCTCGGACGTGCAGCGAAGGTTACGTCGACCAAGGAAGATACCGTGATCGTCGACGGTGCGGGTGACGAGCAGGCGATCAAGGGGCGTATTGACGAAATCCGCCGCGAGATTGAACTGAGCACGAGCGACTATGACCGCGAAAAGCTCCAGGAACGCCTGGCGAAGCTGAGCGGTGGTGTTGCGGTCATCCGCGTAGGTGCGGCAACCGAAACCGAACTGAAGGAAAAGAAGCATCGCGTCGAGGACGCGCTGAGCGCGACCCGCGCAGCAGTTGAAGAAGGCATCGTCCCCGGTGGTGGTGTGGCGCTGATCAACGCAATTGCTTCGTTGGAGGGCATTAGCCTGAACACGGACGACGAGAATACAGGCGTACAGATTGTGCGCCGCGCGCTGGAAATGCCGATGCGGAAGATCGCCGCGAACGCGGGCGCGGATGGCGCAGTGGTCATTCAGGAAGTGCGCCGCCAGCAGAAGGCGCAGAACAACCACAAGATCGGCTACAACGTGCTGACGGGCGAATATGTTGACACGATTGCGGCTGGCTTCCCGGACCCGGCGAAGGTGACACGCGGCGCGGTGGAAAACGCGGCGTCGATTGCCTCGATGATCCTGACGACGGAAGTCCTGATCACCGATGCGCCTGAGAAGGAAAAAGCTCCGGCGGCTCCGCCGATGCCTGAGTATTAATCAGAGTTAGACCTCACCCCTGTTAACTGACGTTAGCTTCCCCTCTCCAGCGCAAACAAGTTTGCCTAGAGAGGGGAGAAAAGCAAAAGGACAGACCGTAATGGGTCTGTCCTTTTTGTTTGCCTGCGCAGGATGCGTGTCGCGTTTTTACAAGAGTGCAGATGCGCGCCGTGCTAAAATATATACAGGACTGTTAGATGGAATGAAAGGTAGCATGATGGCACAGGCGAAAGGCACGTTCGTGTTCAGCGCGTGGGACGAGAAAACGTGGGATGGTAAAGACCACAAAGAAATCAAAGGCGCGAAGCTGACGCACGCCAAGATCAACAATACGTTCACGGGCGATATTGAAGGCACGTCGGAGCTTCAGTACGTGATGTTCTACGACGACGAAGGCAAGGCGGTGTATCACGGGATGGAGAAGATCACGGGGACGCTGGGCGGCAAAAAAGGCAGCTTCGTGATGCACACCGAAGGGCGCTTCGACGGCAAAACGGCGGGCGGCGACTGGGAAATTCTGCCCGGCTCCGGCACCGACGAGTTGAAGGGGATTACAGGCACAGGCTCGTTCGAGGCGCAGTTGCACGAGAACAACACGCCGTACACGCTGGAGTATGAGGTGGGGTAAGGTTGCCGCCAGAGGCTCAAAGCCTCCGGCTACGCGGAGAAAAAAGCCGTCTAAAGACGGCTCCATGAATGACGGGGCACGGCGCGCCGTGCCCCTACGCAAAGGACACTTGATGCCTTTTAGACACACTCGTTGAACGCCCTACAAAGTCATTTAACAGATGTAAGTGTAATAAGCGACGGACAGAATAAATTCTGTCCGTTTTATTTACCATCACAGTCTGATTCGAGTCCGATCAGTGAATTAAACTTGTTTGCTATAGTTTATATTGAGAATAAGATCGTACAACGTTAGATAAGTTCAGCCTTTGGATGGTTGGGATGGCTGTTCAACGCAAAATCTTCATCAGTTACCGCCAGGCGGATAACCCGGACTTTGTTGACCGCATCCGCGACCGTCTGACCGCCAAGTACGGCGACGACAACGTGTTCATGGACTTCGTGAGCATCCCGCCCGGCGTGCAGTTCGTGGACTACATCCGCGAGTCGATGCGGAAGTGCGACGCGGTGGTGGCGATCATCGGTCCGAAGTGGGTCGAACTGTTTCAGGAGAAAGCCGCCAAGTTTCAGGACGATTACGTGCGGATCGAGCTAGGGCTGGCGCTGGAACTGAAGAAGCCGATCCTGCCGATTTGCATTGCCGGGGCAAAAGTGCCCGCCGAGAGCGTGCTGCCGCCGGAACTGCGCCCGCTGCTGGGGTTTAATTTCGCGTTTCTTGACCGGACGACCTTCGCCGACCGAATCGGGCGGGTGCTGCAAGGGCTGGAAGAGGCGATTCAGTTGGGCACGCCTACTGGCGAACCGAGCGCGAGCGGCGGGCAGAACAAAGTCAGCACGGGCGAAACGCCTGCTGCGAAGGCGGACGCGCCGCCTGCTCACCCGGTTGGTTCTGATGCCTGGCTTAAGTTTTTCAACGACGCGCCGCCTACTGAAAAACCCACGCTACAACTCAGCGCCGAGGATTACTACAACCGGGCGATTGACCACGAAGCTGCCGGGAACACGGAGGCAGCGATTGACGACTACAGCAAGGCGATTCGGCTGAACCCGCGCTATGCCAACGCCTACAACAACCTGGCGAACCTGTTGATGGAGGCAGGCAACGAGCCTGCCGCAATGATCAACTACGATAAGGCGATTGAGCACGACTCGAATACCGCGCTGTTCTACAACAATCGGGGACTGGCACGCTACCGCAATACGATCTGGGCGGACTATGACGGCGCAATTGCGGACTTCAGCGACGCGATTCGCCTGAAGCCGGATTACGACGAGGCGTACCTGAACCGAGGCGCGGCGTATGCTGCCAAAAACGATTATGCCGCTGCAATTGCCGACTACACCGATGCGATTCGGCTGAACCCGAAACTGGCGAGCGCTTACTACAACCGGGGCACAGCGCGCAAAGAACTAGGCGAACTGGATGCTGCAATTGCCGATTACGACCAGGCGCTGGTCTATGCGCCGAACGACGCGACGATTTATAACAACCGGGGCATTGCCCACTCGATCAAGGGCGACGCGATTAGCTCACTTGCCGACTTCAGCCGCTCGATCATGCTGAACAACCCGGAGCCGCACCTGCCCTACTACAACCGCGCCAACGTTTATTTCGACCAGGGCAAATATGCTGCGGCGATTGCGGACTATGGCGAAGCGATCCGGCTGAACCCGAAGTTCGCATCTGCCAACCTGAGCCGAGGCGCGGCGTACTATCACCTGGGGGATATGCCCGCCGCGATCGCCGATTATGAAGCGTACCTGCGCCTGAACCCGGACGATCAAGCGGTGAGGGATGCGGTTCAGCAGATGCGCGAGGGAACCAATTAGGTATCTGCTGCGTCTTGTGACTAAGAGGACGCCAACTGCCGGAGCAAGTATTCATGAACGTGATCTATGCGTTGATCGTGACCATTTTCCTTACCACGATGACCCCGCCACCGCCGCAAACGCCGACCCCAACCCCTGCGCCCGCGACGGAGATCGCCGTTTTCAGCAGCCCGGACGTTTACACGGACGAAGCTCTGCAAGCCGCCGCTGAGGTAGTCGAACAGCGGCTGGAAGCGCTGGACGTGGAGTACGTGTCGGTGAGCGTCGAGGATGGGGGCGATGGCGCGATGGCAATCCAGCTTGAAATCGTGCCGGAGCACCTGACGGCACGGGTGGTGGAACTACTCACGCAGCCGGGCTACCTGGAACTGGTCGATACGAGTGCGCTAGGCTCAAGTGTGGAAAACGTCGGGGCGCATATTTGGACGACAGGGCAGGCGGCGCGTGTGGATGCCACGCTCGATGAAGCGCCGCCGGAAGGCGCGCTGCTCAACCCGGAAACCGAACGCCCGTTCAAGACGATCCTCGACGGCATGGAGATTACGGACGCCAAGGCGATAGCAGACGCGAATGGCGGCTCGTGGATCGTGGAGATCACACTGAGCGAGGATGGCAGCGCCGTGATGGAAGACTACACGGCGGGTCACGTCGGTGAGCCGCTGGCGATCCTGATCGACGGCAAAATGCTGACGATGCCGGTGATCCAGAGCACGGTCAGCAGCCCGATCTGGCTTCAGGGTAATTTCACCGAAACAGAAGCCCGCGAACTGGCGGCGCAGCTCGCAAGCGGGCCGCTGCCGATCACGCTGGAATTCACGAGCTTGCAGAGCGCGCTAGACGAGTGACAGGCGCATCTGCCACTGCGAGATGGACTGGCGCTCGAAGCCGAAGCCGGTGAGCAACTCGCCGCCGATTTCTTCCGGGAAGATGGCGGACAGGACCCATTTCTTGTCCGGGTACTGGGCGAACAGCGCCCTGAGCAGCCGAGATGCCCGCCCCTGACGGCGCAGGTCGGGCGGCACGATCAGCCCGCGTATGGCAATCGTCGCAGCCGCCGGGTTGGAGATGATCGCATACGCCTGGTCAAGTTCGTAGGCATGATCAGGCGGCGCGGAGCGGGCAAGATGCATCCCAGCGACCTGCCAGGGCAAATCCGGCGCGCCGTGCTGGACGATGATGCAGGCGGCATCATACACGTCGATTTCGTTCGGGCTGACAGCGTCGGCGCTTTCGGCGGGCGGATTTTCAACCGCATAGCCCACCAAGCGGCGCATGATCTCGAAGCCAACGCCTTGATACAGCCGGACAGCGCGGGTATTCTGCTCGATGACTTCCAGTAGGTAGACGCGATCTCCCCTTTCACGCGCCTGCTCGATCATCTGCGTCATGGCGGCTTTGCCTACGCCCGCACCGGAAGCAGACGCGATGATGCCAAATGCAGCGAGGCGGCTGGTCCAGCCCTGCCGTGCGACGTAGCCGAAGCCCACCGGCTGCCCTTCGCGCAGGAAGACCTGGCTGTAGTCGAGATCAGCGTCGTCGCGGGAGAGGAAGCGCGCGAATGCGGCAGGCGTGAAACGGATTTCGCCGCCGATGTAGCCGGTGAATGCCTCGTTGAAAAGCGCCGCAAGCTGCTCGATGGTCAGCGTGTGGGCAGGTTGCAGTTGCAAATCCATGAGCCGTCCTTCTTTTGAATTTTTTAGAATAAGACATTGGCATTATATCCCATCGATCTTATAGACTGCGGTTCTGTGAGTCCAATGCGGAGCCGTGTGGCAGCGCAGGTTGCAATCTTCCAATAATGGACGTAAAATTTATTCAGTCGGCTAAGTAACTTGAAAAGCGTCAACCCAATGCTGGTATTCAAGGAAACGGTAGGGTACAACGTCCTCAAGCTGTGCAAAAGCTACTTCAACTTGCTCAACGTGCGGATGAACGCCTTCAACCTGTATGAAGGACAGGATCACCTGCTGCGGCAGTTATGGGAAGAGGACGGGCTGCCGCAGGCGGAACTGACGCGGCGGCTGGGCGTTGAAGCGGCGTCGGTAAGTAAGGCGATTGAGCGGATGGAGAAATCCGGCTTTATCGTGCGGCAGCAAGACCCGGAGGACGCACGCGCCAACCGCATCTACTTGACGGAGACAGGGCGCGCGCTGGAGCAGCCCGTGAAGGACGCATGGCAGTCGATTGAAAGCCAACTGCTCGTCGGTATGACCAATGAAGAAAAGCTCCTGCTGCGCCGCCTGATCCTGCAAATGCGCGAAAACCTGTCCCGCGCCGAATAAGCCTATCCTGGCGCTGCTTTGCCGATTTCTTTAGCCGACTGAATATCGACCCCGTTGTAAACACGATTGAGTTTGAAAAGGAAATGAACATGCGGATTGGTTTGCACATGACCACGTTTGACGTTCCCGGTGGCAACGCCGGGATTCGCCAGGCGGTGAAGGACGTGGCACAGTACACAGACGGAAACGGCTTTGCCACGCTGAGCGTGATGGATCACTTCTTTCAGATCGGCGTGAACGGCGCGCCGGAACGGAACATGCTGGAAGGCTATTCGGTGCTGAACTATCTCGCCGCCGTGACCGAGCGCATCCAACTGCTGACGATGGTGACGGGCGTGATTTACCGCCATCCGGGTATCCTCGCCAAACAGGTGACGACGCTGGATGTGCTCTCCGGTGGGCGCGCTATGCTGGGGATTGGCGCGGCGTGGAACGAGCAGGAGTCGCGCGGGCTGGGCATCCCCTTCCCGCCGCTGGCGGAACGCTTCGAGCAGCTGGAAGAGACATTGCAAATCGTGCTGCAAATGTGGTCGGGCGAGGTGAAGCCGTACACAGGCAAGCACTACCAACTGGCGCAAACGCTGAACAACCCGATGCCGCTGACGCAGCCGCACCCTCCGCTGCTGATCGGCGGCGGGGGCGAGAAGAAGACGCTGCGGATGGTGGCGCAGTACGCGGATGCCTGCAACCTGTTCCTCTTCGCTGGTATGGAGGCGGTACAGCACAAGCTGGATGTGCTGAAGCAGCACTGTGATGCGCTGGGGCGGGATTTCGACGAAATTATGCTGACGGCGACAGCAGGCGCAAACCCAGCGACGCAGTCGGCAAGCGAGATCATCGAGATGTGCAGGCAGGCAGCGGCGCTGGGCTTCGACGAAGTGATGCTGATGCTGCCGAACGAGTACGACATGCGCGCGCTGGAGGTCATCGGGAAAGAGGTGGTTCCGGCGGCGGCTGGGTTTTAAGGCGATTTCGGATTATTCCGGCAGGCGCTTCCCGCTGAAGTTTTGGATTTCGGCGATGTGCGCCGCCTCGTGCAGCGCCTGCCCGCGTGCTAGCAAATAAACCGTCTCTTTGCGCTGCTTGCCCGTTTCCTGAATGGCGCGCTCCCACTGCACCTCGCTCAGCCCGTTCATAATTCGCAGCAGCGTTTTGCGCCGGAAGCTGAAATAAGCGAGCAGTTCAGCAGCGTCGGATTGTTCATAGTGTAGGAGCTTGCCCCACTCCCGCTCCGGGTGAATATCCAGAACGAGCGGCTCTTTGAGCAGCAGCGCGGCGTAGATTGTCTCAGTGGTGCGCTCGTCGCAGTTGACGATGTGCGCGGCGATTTCCATGAACGAGCGGTCGCCCGCTCTTAGTGGTTGGTATAGCGCGTCCGGGGCGAAAAGCGCGCTCAGCTTAGCAAGAGTTTGCGGAGTCGCCGTCAGGAGTTCGACAGCTTTGTCGATATTGACGGTGCTGAACTCGGTCGAAATCGACTTTTGCGCCATGTATGCGCTCCTTGCTCTTCAGGGCGAGGCTTACAAATCCTGCTGCTGCGGCATCATGACCAGGTCGCGGATAGTGACGTGCGGCGGCTGCGAGAGCATGAAGGCGACCGCGTTGGCAACATCTTCCGAGGTAAGATGGCTGCGCTCCTGCCGCGAGACGCGCTCGATTTCTGCCGGGTCGCTGAAGCCCCACAGTTCATTGGCGACCGCACCCGGCGCAACCGCCCCAACGCGGATGCCGTCCTTCAAGACCTGGCGGCGCAGCGTGTGGACGAAGCCCTGAATGGCGGGCTTGGAGGCGCTGTAAATCGGCTCCCAATGAATATCAACGAAGCCGGAAATGGAACTGGTGATCAAGATGTCACCGGACTGCTGGGCTTTCATCTGCGGCAGGACGGCGTGAACGCAGCGGAAGACGCCATCGACGTTGACGCTCAACAAGTTCGACCAGGCATCCGGGTCGCCCTCTGCCACCTTGCCGGGGATGTAGATACCCGCGTTGGCGAACATCACGTCGATGCGCCCGAAGCGGGCAACGGTCTGATCGACCATGTGGGTGATGTCGGCGGGAACAGTCATATCCGCTGGGATGACGAGCGTTTCGGTAGCAAGCTCGGCAGCCAGCGCGTGCAGCTTATCCTGGGAGCGCGCCGCGAGGGTAAGTTTGCAGCCGTGTGCTGCCAGCAGGCGGGCGGTTGCCGCGCCAATCCCGGAACTCGCGCCGGTGATAATCACAACTTTTCCAGCAAGCGTATTTTCCATGATCACATCCTCAATAAGTTCATTTATAAATGTTGAATCTACCCTATCTGTGCCTATGCCTCAAAGCCGACTATACTCCCTGCTAAAAATGAACGAGGCAAACTGATGAGTGTTCAGGCAAGCCAACCGCTGCCCAAAACCATGCCCGCGATTGTGTGCTGGGGCGCGGAAGATTACCGCTTACAGGAATGGGACGTGCCGCAGGTGGGCGCGGAGGAAGTGCTGGTGCGCGT
>Ga0081539_10003744_pt1 | contig 18082 bp, 20 predicted proteins | sample TabmetS4T2R2_FD_71023 | JGI IMG/M metagenome (GOLD analysis project Ga0081539, IMG submission 71023) | Tabebuia heterophylla rhizosphere microbial communities from the University of Puerto Rico - S4T2R2 | ecosystem: Host-associated > Plants > Roots > Rhizosphere ...
TGCGCGCCGAAGCGCTCGAATGGGCGACCACGCGCGGCTCGCGCTCCGGCCGCGTTGCCTGGCAATATGTCCAAGACCTCGCGGGGCGGCTGGGTGTCCCGCTAGAGGAACCCGCCGCCCCGCGATGATCAGGCCTTGGAGGTCAATCTAAGGACCGATCGAGAACTTCTATTTTCGCTCGTCCTGTAGTCCGCATGAGCGGAGCGATATGCGGGAACGGCAGCAAACCCGGATGTCGCTGTGCTCATCCGGGCTATGCAGGTGTTGCTACCCGCCGGTCAGGTATTGCGCGGGGTCGACCGGGGTGGCGCCGCGGCGCACTTCGAAGTGCAATTGCGGGCTGGTGACGTTGCCGGTCGCGCCGGCCTTGCCGATCACCTGACCGCGCTTCACGGTGTCGCCCTTCTTCACGCTGAGCTCGCTCGCATGGGCGTAGGCGGTGACGAAGCCGTTCGAATGGCGCACCAGCACGAGGTTGCCGTAGCCCTTCAGCTCGCTGCCCGCGTACGCAACGGTGCCGTCCTCGGCCGCCTTGATCGGCGTCCCTTCCGGCACCGAGACATTGATGCCGTCATTCTGCTGACCGTTCGGCTTCGGACCGAAGCCCGCGATCACGCGGCCGCGCACCGGCCAGCGGAAGCTGACTGCATTGTTGGCCGCCGGCGCGCTGCCGGTCGGCTCGGGCGCCGGATCGGCCGCCGGGGTCAGGACGCGTGCACTCTGCACCGGCTCGGCTTGCGCGACTTTCGGCGCCGCGACCTGCTGCTTCACGACGGGCGCGGCTTGCGGCGCCGTGGCCACATGCTGCGGCGCAGGGGCTGGTGCCGGCGCGGGGGCAGCTTGCACCGGCTGAGCCGGCTGAGCCGGCATCGCGATGCGCGAATTTCCACCACCCGGGATCACGACGTGCTGACCGATGCGCAGCTGCTGCGCGAGCGTCAGGTTGTTCGCCTTGGCGATCGCCATCGGGGTCAGGTGATAGCGGCGCGCCAGCGAGTAGATCGTTTCGCCGGGGGCGACGACGTGATTGCTGCCGGCGGCTGCGGCCGGTGCGGTGACCGGGCCGGCGACGCGCGTCTGCGGCGGTGCGACTTGCGGGGCACTGGCGGGGCGCGGGATGACAAGGCGCTGACCGGGCTGCAGCAGCGCGGTCGGACCCAGATTGTTGGCCTGGCGGATCGCCGCCGCCGGCACGTGATGGCGCTTCGAGATCGTCTCGATCGTCTCGCCCTGCGCGACGACGACCGCAGTGCCGCCTTCCCAGCTCCAGCCCGCCGCGGGCGCGGATGCGGGTGACGGGCGCGGCGTACTGGTGACGGAGCCGGTGACTTCGGCGCGCGGCGTCGGCGCAGGCGCCGCAGCCGGCTGGTACGAGCCCATGCCAGCCCCGCCGCCATAAGTCGGCTGCGAGGGCGGCGCGAGGGCGGCGCTTTCAACCTTGTGGCTCGGGGCCGCTTGGCGAACCGAGCCGGTTACTTCGCTCGAGCCCGCCGAACCCTGCGTCGAAGCCTGCGGCTTCGAGGTCCAGGGGTTTTCGCTGATGCGGGTGAAGTCGGCGCTGCAGCCCGCAACGCCGGCGGACATCAGCGCCAGCAGCGCAAGGCGGGACACCGCACGCGAGCGCGACGGCTCGTCGAAATTCGACATGGGTAACTCACTCGTACGCAACCAGACACGTGCAAGTTAACCACCTCCAGTAAATGGAGCCTTAAGCCTAACGCCGGCTCAAGCTTGACCATCAAATTGAGGGAATTCTCATAATTCGCGTGCCTTGCCGGGCAGCAGCGGCACGAAGCGCACCGGCAAGAGGTCCTGCTGCTGCCGCCCGTCCGGCAACATGGTGAGCTTGACGATGCGCTGGGCACCATCGTGCTGGCCAAGCGGCAGAACCAAAATGCCTCGCTCGGCCAGCTGGTCGACCAGTTTCTCGGGGATCGTCTCGGCCGCCGCCGTTACGATGATGCGGTCATAGGGCGCGTGCTCCGGCAGCCCGTTCAGCCCGTCGCCCGCCACCACCGTCACGTTGTCGTAGCCGAGCCGCTTGAGCGTCTCGCGCGCGCGGTCGGCGAGCGTGCGGTAGCGCTCGACCGAATAGACCGCGCCGGCGAGCTGGCTCAGCACGGCCGCCTGGTAACCCGAGCCGGTGCCGATCTCGAGCACGCGGTGCTCGCGCTTCACCTCGAGCTGCTCGGTCATGTAGGCGACGACGAAAGGCTGGCTGATGGTCTGCCCGCAGGCGATCGGCATCGCCTGATCCGCATAGGCGATCTCGGCGAACTCCGGCAGCACGAAGTCCTGGCGCGGCACCTTGTCCATCGCGCGCAGCACGCCCGCGTCGCTGATGCCGCGGCGGCGCAGCGACAGCAGGAAGTCCATCCGCTCGACGCTGGCGTCGCGCGGAAACACCGGCTCCTGCTTGGTGTCGGACTTGTCGTCGGACGAACCTGTCACTCGCGCTTCCTCTCGGCGCCACGGAAACATGCGGCGCCAGTCGCGGATCACGCCGTGATCTCCTGTTTGCGCATGATCTTGTCCGACCTGCCTACGCCCGCCGAAGCATCAGTGCCCATGAGTGAGGCCATCCGAGGGCTTCGCGCAGGCGGGAAACCGGTTCCCGTCCCGGAAAGCGTCCGGGACATGCTTTACGGGATCATGCGCCGAAGACGGACGCAAGCTTGGTCATGAATGGCTCGTCGGTCAGATCGAGGCGCAGCGCGGTCACCGAGATGCGTTTGTTCGCCACGGCTGAGAGGTCCGTGCCGTCGCGCGGCTTCGGGCGCTCCTTGCGGGCGAAGGTCAGCCAGTAATACGGATTGCCGCGGCCGTCATGACGCGGATCGATGCGCAGCAGGTCCTGGTCGCGCTTGCCTTGCATGGTGATGGCGACGCCTTTCACGGCGTCGGGCACGCAGTCGGGAAAATTGACGTTGATCAGCACGCCTTCGGGAACGCCGGTCTCGAGCACTTTCCGGATCACCTTCGGCCCGTGCTGCACCGCCGTGTCCCAATGCGGATTTTGCCGTGTCTCGAGCCCGTAGGCCTGCGACAGCGCAAACGATGGAAAGCCGAGTGTCGTTCCCTCCATGGCGCCCGCGATCGTGCCGGAATAAGTGACGTCCTCGGCGACATTCTGCCCGCGGTTGACGCCCGAGAGCACGAGATCGGGCGGATGATCCTTCATGATGTGGCGCACGCCCATGATGACGCAATCGGTCGGTGTGCCTTTGACGGCGAAGTGTTTCGGCGCAACCTCGCGCAGGCGCAGCGGATCGTTCAGCGACAGCGAGTGCGACACGCCGGACTGATCGCTTTCCGGCGCCACGATCCACACGTCGTCCGACAGTGCGCGCGCGATCTGCTCGCAGATCTCCAGGCCCGGCGCGTGAATGCCGTCGTCGTTGGTGATGAGAATGCGCATCAGACTCTAGACTTTCGATTCGTCATGCCCCACAGCCCGTCGAAGACGGGCGTAAACGCCCTTATGGAAAGCGGGGCACCCAGTACATGCCGTCGCCAGGTAGCATCGGCTGCCGTGCCAGAAGCAACCGACGGTGGCTACCGGGTTGCCCGCTTGCGCGGGCAATGACGACGGAGAGGATTTCATTTCAATTCGCTTTCTCAATCACACTCTTCCCACCCATATACGGCTGCAGCACGTCCGGCACTGCGATCGATCCGCCCTCCTGCTGGTAGGTCTCCATCACGGCAATCAGCGCACGGCCAACGGCCGTGCCAGAGCCGTTGAGCGTATGCACGAAGCGCACGCGGTTCTCCTTGTCGCGGAAGCGCGCGTCCATGCGGCGCGCCTGGAAATCGCCGCAGTTCGAGCAGGACGAGATCTCGCGATACATCCCCTGCCCCGGCAGCCATACCTCGATGTCGTAAGTCTTCTGTGACGCAGGGCCCATGTCGCCCGCGCACAGCGTAACGACGCGATAGTGCAGGCCAAGCCGGCGCAGCACCTCCTCGGCGCAGGCGAGCATGCGCTCGTGCTCGTACTTGCTCTGCTCCGGCGTCGTGATCGAGACGAGCTCGACCTTGTTGAACTGATGCTGGCGGATCATTCCGCGCGTATCTTTGCCGGCAGCACCTGCTTCGGCGCGGAAGCACGGCGTATAGGCGGTAACACGCATCGGCAGCGCGTCTTCGGCGACGATCGACTCGCGCACCAGATTGGTGAGCGGGACCTCGGCGGTCGGGATAAGCCAACGCCGATCCGGGGTCGGCTCATAGTGAAATCCGAGAACTTCGAGCTTTTCGTTTCGGGCTGCTTCAATGCCGTGAGCTTCGACATAGTCTAGAATTGCCCTCTTATCGAGTTCAAAGTTAGCGTACGCGTGCCTTCGTTGATCGTCTTCCGTCTCTGCACGAAACTGATCGTTGCTGAATTTTGGCAACTGCCCGGTGCCGTACATCACCTCGTCGCGCACCAGCAGCGGTGGCGCCACTTCGGTATAGCCGTGCTCGGTCGTATGTACGTCGACGAAGAACTGCCCGATCGCGCGCTCCATGCGGGCAAGCCCGCCCTTGAGCACCACGAAGCGCGCGCCCGACAGCTTCGCGGCGGTCTCGAAGTCCATGAAGCCGAGCTGCTCGCCAAGCTCGAAGTGCTGTTTCGGCTCGAAGGAATAATTGCGCTTCGCCCCGAAATGATGGTGCTCGACATTGTCGTGCTCGTCCTTGCCGTCCGGCACATCCGCCGCCGGCAGGTTCGGGATCGCAGCGAGACTATTGTCGAGGTCGTTCGAATACTTCTTCTCTTCCGCCTCGAGCGCCGGGATCGCGTTCTTCAGCTCGGCGACCTCGGCCATCAGCGCCTGCGCGGCGGCCTCGTCCTTGTTCTTCTTGGCGGCGCCGATCTCCTTCGAGGCGGCGTTGCGGCGCGCCTGCGCGGCTTCGGCCTTCTGGATCGCGGCGCGGCGCTTCTCGTCGAGCGCGAGCAGCCTGGCCGACTCAGGGCTGAGCCCGCGTCGCGCCAGCGCCGCGTCGAAAGCCTGCGGATTTTCGCGAATCCATCTGATGTCGTGCATGGGGATGTCTCTGACCGCGGAACCAGGGGTCGTTATAGCGCTTTCGAAGGGCTTTGTAGGGCGGATTAGCTTCTTCCCGCGCGAGCGGGGAGAAGCGTAATCCGCCGCGATACCTGCGATGCGGCGGGTTACGCGCCTATCGGCGCTAACCCGCCCTACGACTTCGCGGGTGTGGCGGGCGCCGGCGTCCCGGATTTCGCGGCGGCTTCGGCGGCGGCCTTCTTTTCAACGTAGGCCACCGACCAGATCGAGCCCTCGTAGAGGATCAGCAGCGGCGCGGCGAGCGAGAGCTGGCTGATCACGTCCGGCGGGGTCAGGATCGCGGCGATCACGAAGGCGCCGACGATGAAATAGCGCCGCTTCTCGCGCAAAGTCTGGGACGTCAGGATGCCGACGCGGCCAAGCAGCGTCAGAATGACCGGCAACTGGAACGCGACGCCGAAAGCGAGCACCAGCCACATCATCAGGTCGAGATATTCGCCGACCTTCGGCAACAGCTCGATCTTCGCTTGCCCGGCTCCGCCGAGCTGCTGCATGCCGAGCGAGAAGCGCACGATCAGCGGCATCACGATGAAGTAGACGACAGTGGCGCCGAGCGCGAAGAAGATCGGCGTCGCCACGAGATACGGCGCAAACGCGCGCCGCTCATGGCGATAGAGGCCGGGCGCGACGAACTTGTAGATCTGCCCGGCGATGATCGGGAACGACAGGAACGCGGCGCCGAACATCGCGAGCTTGAGCTTGGTCCAGAAGAACTCGAGCAGCGCGGTGTAGATGAACTTGGTGTTCTCCGCGCCCGCAACCCATTCGAACGGGAAGATCAGCACATTGTAGATTTCGCCGGCGAAGAAGAAGCAGACCAGGAACGTCAGCACGAACGCGACCAGCGCCTTGATCAGCCGCTCGCGCAGCTCGATCAAGTGCTCCATCAGCGGCGCCTTGGTCGCCTCGATCTCCTTCTCGTCTTCTTCCGTGCGCGCGATCATGCGGCCTTATCCCCCTCGGGCTTCGGCGCGGGCACAGGTGCCGCAGGCTTGGCCTCGGCGAAATCCTTTGGATCGACCGGCGGCGGCAGGTCGGGCTTTGGCAAGTCGGGCATCGGCAAGCCGGATGTCGCCACATCGACCGCGGGCGGACGGGTTTCCGGCGCGACCGGCGCGGTGCCGAGCGCGACCGGATCGGCCGGCGGCGTTGCCTGCGGCGTGGTCGTGGCGGGCGCCGCGAGCGGCGCGGCCGGATCGGAGGGCGGGGTTGCGGGGGTCGAGGTCGCGACCGAGGAGTCGAGCTGCATCGGATCCTTGATCGCGTCCTGAACCAGCTTCTCCATCTCGTCCTTGAGCGGCGTCGGATCGAGCGTCGAGGCCATGCTGGAGGCTGCGGTCTGCAGGCTCGACGTGGTCTCGTCGAACTGCTTCTTCAGGTCGGCCATCTCGGCTTCGCGCATCGCCTCCTGGAATTGGCCCTGGAACTCCCCCGCCATGCGGCGGATCTTGGCCATCATCTGCCCGACCTGGCGCAGCACGCCCGGCAATTCCTTCGGCCCGATCACGAGCAGCGCGACCACGCCGATGATGACCAGCTTGCCCCAGGAAATATCGAACATGAGTTGGGCCTTAACGCTTGCGCATGATGTTGCGCCACCAATTCAAAAGGGCGCCGAGCCTTGCGGCCAGCGCCCCTCTTCTCGCGAAGCCGCTGTGCCGGACCGGCGGCGATCAGGCGGTCGAACCCTCGACCCGTTTCTCGGTCTCGGAGCGGCCCTTCATCGCGGTATCGGCATTGTCGTGATTGATCGTCTTGACGCCGTCCTTGCCGGCGGCGGAGGCCTGCGTCTCGTCCTCCGACATGCCCTTCTTGAACGCCTTGATGCCCTGCGCGACATCACCCATCAGCTCGGAAATCTTGCCCCGGCCGAACAGCAACAGCACCACCGCGATGACGATGATCCAGTGCCAGATGCTAAAGGAACCCATATGACCCTCCGGGGGTGCGTGCGCCCCACGATTTCGGGCAGAACCTAGGCTTCGGGCGCGGCAAAAACAAGGACTTCCGCCGAGACGGCCTGCGGCATGCGGCGCGCAGGCCCAGGTCAGAGACCCGCGCAAGTCTCATGTTTTCATGGAAAGATTCGCGCGGCGGGCTGCCGAACGGCATTAACCACGGCCGGTAAGAACTATTCCTGACCATCCTCCGACGGTGTCGGCCGCGGCGCGAGCCCGAGATCGAGGTCGCCCGGCTCGAGCGGATCCTCGTCCTCGCGCAAGGTCGCATCATCCGACGGCATCGGCACCGAGAAACCGGCCGGCAAACGGCCGTCCAGCAGGCCAGTACCTTTCAGCTCGTCGAGACCGGGCAAATCGCTGATCGCCTCGAGGCCGAAATGCGCCAGGAACGTCTCGGTGGTCCCGAAAGTGAGCGGACGGCCCGGCGCCTTGCGCCGGCCGCGTGGGCGGATCCAAGCGGTTTCGAGCAGCACATCGATCGTGCCTTTCGAGACCGACACCCCGCGGATCTCCTCGATCTCGGCACGCGTCACCGGCTGGTGGTAGGCGATGATCGCCAGCGTTTCGTTCGCGGCACGTGAGAGCTTCTTCGGCTCGACCGAATCGCGCGCGAGCAGCCAAGCGAGGTCGTTGGCGGTGCGGAACATCCATTTGCCGGCGACGCGCACCAGATTGACGCCGCGCGGCGCGTATTCGGCCTGCAGCAGGCGCATCGAGGCGTCGATGTCGACGCCTTCGGGCAGCCGTTCGCGCAGCGTCTTGTTGTCGAGCGGCTCGCCCGCCGCGAACAACAACGCTTCGATCAGGCGCAGCTCTTCCGGACGCGATGCCGGCTGCTCGCCCTCGTCGCTGGCCATCACCTCTTGCGCGGCCATCCCCTCGTCCTCGGCCGGTTCGTCAGCGATATGAGGTTTCGCCAAACCCATTTCCATTGCACTCCCTCAAGTACTAATGAGACGTTACCGTCTCGACCGGCGCCTCGCCCGGCCGCTTGCGCAGATAGATCGGCGAGAACACGCCGGTCTGCTGCAGCTCGACCACCCCCTCGCGCACCATTTCGAGCACCGACGCAAAGCTCGATGCCATCACGGTCGCGCGCATCGCGGGCTCGACCAGATACGAAATCAGGAATTCGTCGAGCCGGCCCCAGTCCTCGCTCGCGCCGACCATGCGTTCGAGCGCCTGCCGGGCCTCGGAGAGCGACCAGACATTGCGGTTGGGCATGCGCACGCGCGCAAGCGCGCTCTTCTGGCGTTGCTGCGCGTAGGCCGTGAGCAGATCATAAAGCGTCGCGGTCCATTCCGGCCGCTTGATGTCGGCGATCGGCTCCGGGGCGCCGCGCCCGAACACGTCGCGGCCAAGCTGCGGACGCGCCGTAAGCTGCTCGGCCGCCACGCGGATCGCTTCGAGATGCTTGAGCCGCAGCGCGAGCGCGTTCGCCATGTCCTCGGCGCTCGGCCCGACGTCGCCCTCGGCGACCGGGATGAGCAGCCGCGACTTCAGATACGCGAGCCACGCCGCCATCACCAGATAGTCGGCCGCGAGCTCGAGCCGGATGAGCCGCGCCTCCTCGATGAAGGCGAGATATTGCTCGGCAAGCGCGAGCACCGAAATCTTCGCAAGATCGACCTTCTGCTGGCGCGCGAGCGTCAGCAACAGGTCGAGCGGCCCCTCGAAGCCCTCGACGTCGACGATCAGCGCCTGCTCGTCGGAGGCGAGATCGGGAGAGATCGTGGTTTCGAATTCCTCGGCCATCAAGGGTTACTTCTGTTGTCGCAAATGTCGGACGGAAACCGCTGTCCGTCTCGGATCATGCGGCCGCCATCATGGCGGAGAACTCGGTGCGCGCCGCTTCCACGTCGAACGGCACCGGCTCGCGCCGTTGCTTCAGCGCGGCTTCGGCCCGGCGCGCCGCTTCGCCTTCGAGCGACGGCACCGCGGCCGCGACCTCACGCATCTCGTCGAGCTTGCCGTTGCAATGCAGCACCACGTCGCAACCGGCGCCGAGCGCGGCACGGCTGCGCTCGGCGAGCGAGCCGGACAAGGCGTTCATCGAGATGTCGTCACTCATCAGCAGCCCATCGAACCCAATGGTTCCGCGAATCACTTCCTGCACCATTGTGCCGGATGTTGTGGCCGGCGCGAGCGGGTCGATGGCGCTAAACACAACATGTGCGGTCATCCCCAGAGGAAGTTGCGCCAGGGGTCTGAACGCGGCGAAATCGCTTGACTCGAGTTCCGCACGCTCGGTGTCGACCACAGGTAACTTCACATGGGTGTCGGCCGTCGCACGGCCGTGGCCCGGGATGTGCTTGAGCACCGGCAGCACGCCGCCCTGCAGCAGCCCTTCGGCGATCGCGGCGCCGATCGCCGCGACCTTGTCGGCCGTCGTTCCGTAAGCACGATCGCCGATGACGGGATCAGCCTCGCGCACCGGGACGTCCGCCAGCGGCAGGCAATCAACATCGATGCCAAGCTCGGCGAGATCATTGGCGATGAGCCGCGCGCCGCCCTTGGCGGCTGCGAGTCCGGCGGCGCGGTTGATGTCGTAGATCGTGCTGTAGAACGCGCCCGGCGGATATTTCGGCCAGTAGGGCGGCCCAAGCCGCTGCACCCGCCCGCCCTCCTGATCGATCAGAACGGGCGCTTTTCGGCCGACCATGTCGCGCAATTCACGCACCAACACGCGCACTTGCTCGGGCGTGTCGATGTTACGCTTGAACAGGATGAAGCCCCACGGGTCCGCGGCGCGCAGGAAGGCGCGCTCGTTTGCGTTGAGCATCAGCCCTTCGACGCCGGTAATAAAGGCCCTGACCATCGCGGCGGCTTAATCGCGTCGGAATCGCGGGTCAAGCGCGCCGGTTGGGTATTTCCGCTTAGGTTGCCCGAAAGTCGCGAGTGCGCTTACACCACCGGCGACCGCCCGCCGTCGATGTTGACGGCTGTGCCGGTAATATAAGAGCCGGCGTCGGAGGCGAGGAAGCAGGCCATGTTGGCGAATTCCTCGGCGCGCCCGATGCGGCCGAGCGGCACGTCCTTCGCCATGGCGGCATAGTGCTCGGCGACCGGGATGCCCTTGCGCTTGGCAGCCTGCTCATGCTGGTCGGCTTCGATCAGCCCGACCAGCAGCGCATTGACCAGCACGTTGTGCGGCGCCCCCTCCCCGGCCAGCACCTTCGTGAATGCCATGCCGGCGGCACGTGAGATCGAGGTCGGCGCCGAGTTCGCGCGCGGCGCCTTCGCGCCGATGTTCAGGATATTGATGACGCGGCCCCATTTGCGCTCCTTCATCTGCGGCCAGACCAGGCGGCAGAGACGGAGCGCGGCGAAGAGCTTGAGATCGAGATCGGTCTGCATCACCTCGTCGCTGAGCTTTTCGAACGGACCGGTCGCCGAGGTGCCGGCATTGTTGACTGCGATATCGAGCTTGCCGAACGCCGCCATCGCGCCCTCATAGGCCTTCTGCACGCCCGCCGCGCTGCCGACATCGGCCGCAACACCGATCGCCTTGCCCTTGGCGCCGCTCCCCTTGATCTGCGCGACCGCTGCGTCGAGCGACTCCTGCCCGCGCGCCACGATCGCGACATCGGCGCCGCTTTGCGCAAAGCGCGTCGCGATCGCCAAGCCGATGCCCTTCGAGCCGCCGGTGATGATCGCAGCGCGGCCGTCCATTGTGATGTTCATGGCGATAAGTCCCGTCCCGTTCTTTGAAGCCGCGAGCCTAGAACAGGACGGGAGTACCGGGCTAGGCGGCTTGGGCGTCCGCCGCGAGTTGCGCGGTCAGCCCCGTGAAGTCGATCTCGGCCCAGCGCTCCGCGATCTGGCCGTCGCGCACGCGCCAGAACACCATGCCGGTGAAGCTGAAGCGCTTGCCGGTCGGGGCGATCCCGCGAAACATCCCCACGTGCTCGCCGCGCCAGGTCGCGCGCACCGCGACGCGGTCGCCTTCGGCGATCATGTCGTCGAGCGTCACCGAGAGGTCCGCGAAGGCATCGTGCAAGGCCATCGCGTGGCAGATGACGTCGTTGACCGACATGGCCCGGCCGGACTGATGATCGAAATACTCGTCCGCGATCTGGATGCGGATCGCATCCGGATCGAACCAGTTGATCATGGCATCGTAGTGCGCGCGCACGAGCGCCTTGTTGTTCGCCGACATGGTGCGCTCCCTCAGGCCTGCACCGCGACGCCGGACACGGCGCGCTCGCGCAGATTGAACAGAATGTTCACGGCGAACAGCACGCCGCCGAGCCACACGCCCAGAAAGCCGATGCTGCGCGGAAGCGCCCAGCGCATATCGCCGTAGAACACGAAGCCGAGCGAAATCAGCGCCACGGGCAGCGCGCAATGGCAGACTGGCTTGGTTAGTCGCGCCGCGGCTGCCGCGGGTTCACTGCGAAATGAAAAATCGCCGCTATTTGACTGCCGATGCGTAAGTTTCCGGCTTGAAGCCGACCAGAATTTTACCCCCGCCGAGTTCCAGCACAGGGCGTTTGATCACCGAGGGCTGCGCCAGCATCAGCTTGATGGCCTTGGCCTCGGTGAGCCCCTCTTTGTCGCCATCGGGCAGCTTGCGGAAGGTGGTGCCCGCCTTGTTGAGCAAGGTCTCCCAGCCGGCCTTCTTGGCCCAGGTTTCGAGCTTGGCGCGCTCGATGCCGGCGACCTTGTAGTCGTGGAAGGCGTATTTGACGCCGCGCTCATCGAGCCAGGCGCGCGCCTTCTTCATCGTGTCGCAGTTCTTGATGCCATAGATCGTAACCATGCGCGCCCTGCCCTGTTGTGGGGCGCAATCTGCAAATATTTTGCGCGCCCGCGCAACGGGGTTTGTGCTTCTCTGTAGGGCGGCCAAAGGCGCGCTCGTGCGCGCCGTGCCCGCCGCAGAACCGGGATAGCCCTGGCGGGCACGTCGCTACGCTCCTTTGCCCGCCCTACGACCCTACGTCGCGCGGTTCAATGGAGAGACGCATGAACGACAGTTACGCCCTCGCCGAGCTCAACAAGGAAAAGACCTTCGGCGGCGTCGGCGCCGTCAAGGCGCGCGACGTGCCACGCATCGACATGAGCGCGTTCGAAACACGCAAGACCGAAATCGCCGATCAGCTCTGGAACGCCGCGACCGACATCGGCTTCTTTCAACTGATCAATCACGGCATCGCGCAACAGCAGATCGATGAAGCGTTCGCGATGACCGAGCGCTTCTTCGCGCTGCCGCACGACGTCAAGGCGCGCATGCCGCTGCTGAAGGGCACCAACGCGGGCTGGGAGTATAAAAGTCAGGTACGGCCCTCGACCGGGACTCCCGACCAGAAGGAGTCCTATCAGGTCACGCTGCCGCGCATGAAGGAGCTATGGCCAGGCGACGCGCTCCCCGGCTTCAAAGCCTCGATGCTCGCCTTCGAGCGCGCTAACTGGGCGCTCGGCATGAAGGTGCTGTCCTGCTTCGCGCTCAAGCTCGGCTTCGCGCCGGACTTCTTCACCGAGGCGCATGATCCGCTCTCGACGGAATATCAGAGCACGCTGCGGCTCTTGCACTACCTGCCGATGACCAACGCCAAGCCCGAGGATTTCTCCGGCTGGCGCGCCGGCGCACACACGGACTTCGACTGCCTGACGCTGTTGCATCAGCGCGTCGGCCAGGGCGGGCTGCAGCTCTGCCCTGGCAAGGAGTCGGCCGAGTTCGCCTGGACCGATGTCGAGCCTCTGCCCGGCGTCATCACCTGCAATATCGGCGACATGCTGATGCGCTGGAGCGATGACAAGCTCCTCTCCACGCTGCATCGCGTGCGCATGCCGCGCGCCGACGAATATCAAGGCTCGCGCTACTCGCTGCCGTTCTTCTGCCAGGCCAACAAGGACGCAATCATCCAGGGGCCGGCCAAGCGCTACGACCCGATCACCGCGCACGACTATCTGCAGCAACGCATCGCGGCGAATTTCGCGAAGTAAGGGCGGCACGTAGCCCGGGTGAGCGAAGCGATATCCGGGAGCGGCGTTGCGAGCTGAACCGGCTGCCCCGGATATCGCGCTGACGCGCTCATCCGGGCTACGAACTTGCATCTTTCCCCGTCACTCATATGTATATACATACATTGTACCCACATGGATATCCGCATGCCCGGCATGGCTCACACCATCCTCGACCGCATCGGCAACACCTCGCTGATCCCCCTGCGCCGTATCGTGCCGGCGAACGGCGCGCGCATCCTCATCAAGATCGAGAGCGAGAATCCGACCGGCAGCATGAAGGACCGCATGGCGCTCGCCATGGTGGCGGCCGCGGAAGCCGATGGACAGCTCCCGCCGGGCGGCGCCGTGGTCGAATACACCGGCGGCTCGACCGGCGTGTCGCTCGCGCTGGTGTGCGCGGTCAAAGGCCATCCGCTGCACGTCGTTACCTCGGATGCGTTCGCGCGCGAGAAGCTCGACCACATGCGCCTCCTCGGCGCGCAGCTGCAGGTGATCGCAAGCGATTCCGGCCGCATGACCGAGAAGCTGACGCGCGACATGATCGCGGCCGCGGGCGTGATCGCCCGGGAGACCGGCGCCTATCTGACCGACCAGATGCAGAACACCGATCAGCTCGCCGCCTATCACGCGATGGCGGAGGAGATCTGGGTGCAGACCGAAGGGCGGATCGACGGTTTCGTGCAGAGTGTCGGGACCGCCGCGTCGCTGCGCGGCATCGCCGACGGCTTGCGACGGCGCCGACCTGAGATCGCGATCGTCGCGGTCGAGCCGGCCGAGTCGCCGGTGCTGTCGGGCGGCAAGACGGGCGCGCACAAGATCGACGGCATCGGCGCCGGCTACGTGGTGCCGCTGTGGCGCCCCGACATCCCAAACGCGATCGAGCGCGTCTCGACCGCGGACGCAACCGCAATGGCGCTGCGGCTCGCGCGCGAGGAAGGCCTGTTCGCCGGCACATCAACCGGCGCCAACGTCATCGCGGCGCTCCGCCTTGCCGACCGACTCACGCCCGACGCGACGGTCGTGACGGTGATGTGCGATACCGGGATGAAGTATCTCAAGAGCTTCGGGGCGCAGCCAGCGCCATAATCGCCTCCGTCGCGGCGCGGGCGCGCGCCTCGATCTCCTCTTTGCCCGGCGCCGCGCGCAGGCGCATCAACAGCTCGATGAGAAGGCTGCCCCACAACACCGCGAAGTAGCGCGCTGCGAGCGCGGCCGGATCGCCCGCGCCGATCAGGCCGCGCGTTTGCGCCGTGGCGATGAGCTCGGTGAGCGCCTTGTGGTTTGCGGCGCGGCCGCTTGCGTCGAGCGTGCGGGCAAGCTCCGGCACTTCGCGCGATTCCGCGATGGTGAGCCGGTAGACCATCAGCACCTCGGGCTGGCACACCGTCTGCAGCACCGCCCCGCCGAGCTCGATCAGCGTCGCCATCAAGGCCTCGCGGCTTTCCGGCACGCTCTCGGGCCCGAGCGGCCGGCGCATCGCGCGCGCGCGCTCGCCGATGCAGTCGGCGAGCAGCGCATGCTTGTTCTCATAGAGCGCGTAGACGTCGCGCTTCGACAGCTTCGCCCGCGTCGCGATCTCGAGCATGCTGGTCGCCGCAAAGCCGCGCTCGGCGAAAAGGCCGAATGCCGCGTGGATGATGCGGCCGCGGGCCGACCCGTCCGCCTCCGTCGCCGCCGCGCCGCGCCTGCTGGTTCCCCGTATCGTCATCTCGGTAACATAGTCCTTGCGCTGGTACGCCATCGTACCATATGCTCGCAACAGCGGTACGCAATCGTACCAACAGCGTTAAGACAAGCCGAATCTGCTGAAAGGAGTGCTGCCATGACGCTCGTGCTGTTCCAGATCATCGTCCAGAGCGTCAGCAGCACGCTGCACTGGCTCGGCTTTGCGACGGGCATCCGCGGTGCCGTCTCGTCGCGCCCGCACCGCTGGTCCTGGCTGATCGGCTCCGCGGTTTTCGCTCTTGTCTGGCTCTTCGCCATCATGCTGCTTGCCGCGAATGACGCCTTCCGCAGCAATGTCTGGCCGCCGCGGATTCCCCTGGCGCTCGCGCTGACACTGACGTTCGGCTATCTGCTGCTGCTCTCGGCGACGTTCCGCGCTATCGTGGCGGCGATCCCGCAGCACTGGCTGATCGCCATCCAGACCTTCCGCATTCTCGGCGGCCTGTTCCTGGTGCGCTACGCGCAGGGCGAATTGCCCGGCGTGTTCGCGCTGGCGGCCGGCATCGGCGATGTCGCGGTCGGCCTTTCGGCGCCGCTGGTGGCCTACTGGTGGTACGCCGGCAAGCCTTACGCGCGCCGCGCGGCGATCGCCTGGAACCTGTTCGGCATGGCCGACCTGATCAACGCGGTCGCGATCGGCGCGCTCATCGGCGGGAGCGGCATCGTGTTTCCGGTCGTGATGATCCCGATTTATGCGGTGCCGCGCGCATTTCTGATGCACTCCTATTCGCTGATCGGCCTGTTGCGCCAAACATCGCGACAGCCGGCGGCGCAGCCTGCGCTTGGGCTTGAAGCACTGCCGTCATCGCGTTGAGCTAGGGCTGTTTCCGGTCGAATTCAAACAAGACCTATCAGTCGTCATCGCCAGGCTTGACCGGGCGACCCAGTAAACACCGAGGGATCGGTGAATACTGGGTGCCCCGCTTTCGCGGACCTCTCCATCGTCATCACCCGCGAAAGCGGGTGACCCAGTAACTATTGTCGCCGCGACATCGCTCGGATTGCGTTTACTGGGTGCCCCGCTTTCCATTAGAACGTTTGCGCCCGTCTTCGACGGGCTATGGGGCATGACGAACGAGAGGAATGTGATCCAAATCGAACGGAATTTGCTCTAGCGAGCACGCGCGACCCGTTTCACGCCGCGCCGCCGATCCGCAATCTCATGATCTTTGCGGCGAAGTCCGCGCTCACCGCCGCGGTCGCGATCCGGCCCGCCCTGCGCGACACGCTCGCCCCCTACGACATTGCGGTCTCCGGGCGCGCAGCCGGCTATTTCATGGGTTGGCTCATTCAGCTCGTATCGGCCTTCCTCGACGGCAGCCGCCGGCGCAACGCGTAGCGGCCAGCGCGCCAGCAACTCGTACCTTCCCTCCCCGCGCCGGCTGCGCACCAACACGAACTCGGCGACCGTCCAGCGGATCGGTTCAATGGCATCCTCCGCCAAGCTGCGTTCGTCGTAGAGCAAGGTCACGTGCGGCAGGAACTGCGGCTTCACGCCGCCAAGACCCTCCCGCGCGAGCGCAGCAGCAAGGGAGCGCTGAAACGCGATCAGCTCGGCATTGTCGCCACAGAGGACGCGTGGATGCGGCCGGCCTTGAAAGCTCATCGCACGATCGAAGGTCGCGTCGAATGACGGCAGCGCGACGCTCGCCGCCGCGGCTTTGAGGGCCGCAAGAAGGTCAGCCGGCACACCCGCATGGGCGCCAAAACCGATCAGCGAGACGTGAAAGCGCGCGGCGCGGATCGGCCGCCCGCCGAGCCGATGACGAATGCACTGCTGCGCCGCGACCGTCGCCAGGCGCGCGGCGGCCGCCGCATCGGGAAACAGCGCAAAGAACAAACCGTCGGTGCGAGGCGTCGTAAAGCCGAAGCAGGACGGTTCTGCACGCATCAGCCGGCCCTCCAATTGGGGAAAACTCGCTCGAGCATCGAGCCCGGAGGCGATCAATCTTAGCGAGAACATAACAAGAACGTCTCTAGGCGGCAAGCGGTAAATGGGTGCCTCAGCGCTCCGTCGTATCACATTCTTTCGGTGTGATTTTCTAAGGACGCTTCGCCCGTCGTCGCCTTCATCAGCGCCCTCACCCGCTCGGCGTCCGCCGGCGTCGCCGGATTGTAGATCACCATCGTGAGATCTGGCCGGCCGTCGACCGCGAAGGTCGAATAGTCGAACGCGAGCGGGCCGGCGATCGGGTGCGCGATCTGCTTGACGCCCTCGCCGTGAATACTGACGTCGTTGTCGCGCCACATCACGGCGAACGCCGGACTCGATTGACTGAGCTCGTCGACGAGCGCCTTGGCGGCCTCGCTGGCTCCGGCGCGCGCCGTCTCGAGCCGAAACGCCGCGACCGCGAAGCGCGCGTCGCTCTCCCAGTTCGGCATCTTGGCGCGAACGCGCGGATTGCAGAACAACAGGCGCAGGACGTTGCGCTGCTCCGGCATGAGCGCCGCATAGTCGATCAGCACCGCCGCGGCGGCGCGATTCCACGCGACCACGTCCCATGCGGATGTTCTGACGAGGGCGAGGCTGAACTCCATCGCGTCGAGCACGCGCTGCAGCCGCGGCGTGACGCCCGCGGCCGCCTGATAGCGCACCTCGGGCGGGCGGCCGAGCGCAAGCAAGAAAAGATGCTCGCGTTCGGCGTCCGTCAGCATCAGGGCGCGGCCGATGCGCTCGAGCACATTGGCCGACGGCGCGCCGCCGCGGCCTTGTTCGAGCCACGTGTACCAGGTGGGGCTGACATGGGCGCGTTGCGCCACCTCCTCGCGGCGCAATCCCGGCGTCCGCCGCCGCGCCAGCGAAAAGCCGAACGCCGCCGGGTCGAGCCTGGTGCGGCGATCCCGCAGAAAGGCGCCCAAGAGATTGTCGTCAGCTGCCGGCATGCCCGTCCTGTTAGCGATTATACCCGTATAACGTCACTACTTTACCAGGATAAGCCGCGCGCCGATAGAGCAGACGTCGAAACCTGGAGACTGCTCATGCGTGTGTTTGTGACCGGCGCGACCGGATTTGTCGGATCCGCCGTCGTGGAAGAACTGATTGGCGCGGGACATCAGGTGCTCGGGCTCGCGCGCTCGGACGCGGCGGCCGCGTCCCTTACGGCAGCAGGTGCCGAGGTCCATCGCGGTGCGCTCGATGATCTTGCGAGCCTACGCACCGGCGCAGAGGCGGCTGACGGCGTGATCCACACGGCGTTCATTCACGACTTCTCGCGGCTGAAGGCGAGCTGCGAGATCGATCGGTGCGCCATCGAGGCGCTCGGCGCCGCGCTCGCCGGGTCCAGCCGTCCGTTGGTCATCAGCTCGGCGACCGGGTTGCTCGCCTCCGCGCGCCTCGCAACCGAGGACGATATCCCG
>Ga0081539_10000434_pt2 | contig 18080 bp, 16 predicted proteins | sample TabmetS4T2R2_FD_71023 | JGI IMG/M metagenome (GOLD analysis project Ga0081539, IMG submission 71023) | Tabebuia heterophylla rhizosphere microbial communities from the University of Puerto Rico - S4T2R2 | ecosystem: Host-associated > Plants > Roots > Rhizosphere ...
GTGCAGGGGGAGCGGGCGGGTGCTCTGTGGGGTGACGGGGGATCGAAGAGGGTGGCACGCTTGACCCTTGATGAAAGGGGCAGGCACTGTCGTTTGCGCTCCATTATGCCGGTGACCGCGGAGGGTGCCTGCTAGAATGGAGAGCAGCGAGAAGGAAAGGTGAGACGATATCTATCTGTGAGGCGGCTAGGGGATACGATGGCATTACGAATTCGCTACTGCCATTGTGAACAGTGTATGAAGCACCCCGAGCCCTCAGGAAGTGCTGTCCGCATGCGGACCCATGCTCCCTACGTATGGGAGGAGGCAGGGGTAGTAAAGGCAGGCACGCTTTAGCCTGTCCCTACTGTGGGAACGATCTTACAAGGACAGAACGCTGCAGACCGTGCAGAATAGGTGGCAGGGAGGGCGTCGTCACGGCCTGTGACTCCCTCCCTCTCTTCGCGTTCCCCAACCAGTGTCATTGTCTGCGCCTCAGTATGCGAGAGAACGGGCGCTGCGCAGTTTAGCGGCCCTCCATCCACAACACGGAGGCGAGAGCCAAGGACACCGCTCCCAGCGACCCCATCAGCAGTGCGGTCCCCCGCAGCTCGGGATTGTGACGATCTTGGAGACAGAGGACGAGGGCGAGGCTACACAACGAAACACTGCTAAAGCAAAAGTAGGCAGCAAGCAGAAGTAAATCCAGCATAGGTGCCTCCCGGAACAGCAACTCTGCGCTGGTGCGTCGGTTTGTGTCAGCGGACACAGCCAAGGAAGGCGACGCCACACAGCACAACAGCGACGGGGACGAGCATACTCGCCCCCGTCGGCAGAACAGAGGGAAGATGGGTGCTACCGTTGGTTAGTGCGCCTTTTTGCGGCGAGCAGCTGCACCCAACCCGAGGAGCCCAGAACCGAGCAGGAGGAGGGAAGCCGGTTCGGGGGTGGCGCTGAGTTCGGCGTCAAAGCTCGTGCTGCCACGCCCACTGTGGGTGATATACGCGCCGACCGTGCCGGAGAACGGGCCAGTGACCGCCGCCAGAGCGCTCGTCGTGTACGCAAAGGCCCCACTCGTGGCAACCGTAGTCGAGCCGATCAAGCTCCCTTGCCCAAAGAGGCTATTATCCGCGTTCAGCCACGCGTTGAACTGCACCGTGCTGCTGCTCTGCCCATTGAGGGTGCCACCCACCTGGAAGAGGGCGGGGACAAACCCGCCCAAGACTGGCCCCGTATAGCCACTATCGCTGGCAAAAATCGTGAGGCTGCCCCCCGCCGCACTCGTCACGTTCACACTACTGAGATCAAGGACGATATTGTCCGGACTGCCGACCTCGGGATAGGAGAGCGCGGTGGTGACGTTGGTGGTCCAGGTGCCAAGGGTGCCCACATAGGTCACCACGCCGGTATTGGGATTGCTGTCGCAGCCCTCCCCGTCGTTACAGGTAACGAGGGTCGTGCCATCGAACAACGACAGCGATACGGCCTTGGCGGTGGAGGGCGAGCCACACAGCAGGCTCACCGCGAGCAGAGCCGCCATCGAGAGAAGCTTCGCATATCGCATACGTATCATATCGTTCCTTTCGTTTCTCACAGACATCTAGGATGAAACGAAAGAAGAGCGAAATACGTGCCACTTGGACAACGTCTTCGGATGCTAACCTAAAGGGGGAAATATCGAATCTTATCACGAGCTTCCGCGTTTTACCGATGTCGTTAGCATAAGGAATAGAGTCACCCATCGTCCGCTGTGTAAAATTTTCCGACAAGAAAAATGACAGACTGTGATGCGCTCGTAACAAAAGGATGCGGAATCGCCAGAATACAAAGAAATAAGAGGAGATACTGTTAGTGAGCAACAGTGTAAAATTTATCGACTCCACTGTCGGAGAAAGCAACAGTCAGTATCAGAGGGGGAAACACAAGAATGAAGGAAGATTTGCTGTTCACGCGGCTCAGGCAAGCCGTGGCACCCCGTGTTCGCTGCGCTCTTCGGCAAGTTTAGAATCAACTTCGCCTCTAGTTCGAACGTAAAGTAGGCGGCGAAGTACCTGGCCGAATAACCTCAACCGAACGAGACTGTCATTCTGAGTCCCTTTCGACAAGCTCAGGGTAAACGAAGTCGAAGGCCGCTCAGGATGAACAGATCCGAAGGATAGGTTTTGGCCCCTACCCCTTTTCGATCCCTAGCTTCTCCATCAGTTCGTACAAGGTAGGTCGGCTGATCCCAAGATCGGCTGCGGCCTGCGTAAGATTCCCCTTACTTCGCACGAGCGCGCGCTGGACCAGGTCACGTTCCAAGACTTCACGCGCTTCTTTGAGTCGTTTACCCGAGTACGGGTCAGCAGGTTCTGTCAGTTCAAGATGCAATGGGGAAATCTGGCTGCCCTCAGCCATAATCACTGCTCGTTTGATACGATTCTCTAACTCGCGAATATTCCCTGGCCACCCATGACCCTCAAGGGCATGGAGGGCGGCCTGATTGAATTTGACCGCTTTTTTCTTGGTCTCAGCCGCATAGCGTTGTAAAAACAAATTCGCCAACAGCAAGGCATCGCCTCCGCGGCTCCGCAAGGGTGGGATTGCGAGCACGACAACCCCCAAACGATAATAGAGGTCTTCACGGAACCGATTCTCACTCATCGCCTTTTTGAGGTCGATATTGGTCGCCGCCAGCACACGTGTATCAATAGGGATTTCTTCGCGTCCCCCGACACGTTCAATCACATGCTCTTGCAGAAAGCGTAACAGCTTGACTTGCAGCGCCAGCGGCATTTCTCCGATTTCGTCGAGAAACAGCGTGCCGCCCTGCGCTCCTTCGATTCGACCTTTGCGCTGCATATGGGCATTGGTAAATGCACCTTTCTCGTGCCCAAAGAGTTCACTCTCTAAAAGAGTTTCAGGAATCGCTCCGCAATTGATCGCCACAAACGGACCATCCTTGCGTTCGCTGAGGCGGTGAATTGCCCGCGCGGCTAACTCCTTGCCGGTCCCACTCTCCCCCTGAATCAGCACCGGCACATCGGTAGTCGCTACACGACGAATGGTGGCAAAGACCTCTTGCATTTGCGTGCTGGCCCCCATCATTCCTTCAAACAGATCGGTCGCGGTGTGCTGTTGTAGGGTGCGGTTTTCTCGTTCCAGCTGGGACACATAGAATGCGCGGCGTAGTATCCCACGTAAGTCGTCAACCTCAACTGGCTTACACAAGAAATCGTACGCCCCTTGGGCGATCGCCTGCAGGGCATTATTTCGCTCGGTTTGGCCGGTGATCACGATCACTTTGATCAGAGGATCCTGCTCTAACATCCCGCTGAGCGCAAGCATTCCCTCATCAATACCACCGGGATATGGGGGCAGTCCAAGATCAAGCGTTACCACTGACGGGTGCTCTTTACGTATCGCCTCAAGAGCGCTTTGGCGATCTTCGGCAAGCACAACCGCATAGTCTCGGGCCAGCGCCCATTTCATCTGGGTACGGATATTTTCATCGTCATCGACGATGAGAAGTTTTTGCTTTGCAGTCAGGCGGGGAGAATCAGGCGGTACGGGCTGCGGCATACAAACGATCACTCCTTGTTTACTCTCGGCAGAGGCTTGTAGTATAGCATGATCAACAGCCGAATTCACTGGACAATCGGCAAGAGCACACGGAAGGTACTTCCTTTCCCTGGCGCACTTTCGACTTCGATGCGGCCGCGATGCGCTTCAACGATTTTCTTACTGTGAAACAGTCCAATACCTAAACCTTTGCTTTTGGTTGTTTGGAACGGTTGGAACAACGAGCGCTCAAGGAACTCCTGCGACATCCCAGCCCCATTGTCCTTGACTGCCAGAACTGCCCACTCGTGTCGCTGCTCAGTGGTTACAGCGATTTCCCCTTCTGCCCCGGTTGCATCATTGGCGTTCAACACTAAATTCACGACGACTTTCTGTATTTGCTCGGAATCTATGAGGAGGGCGGGAATCGCATGTAGGTTCTGGGTCACCGTCGCACGCACAGCCCCATTCAGCTCAGTCAGTGTGGCCGAGACCACAGTATTAAGGTCAACCCGTTCTTTGCGCAAATCTAGGCCTTTGGTGAGCAGTGACAGACGACTACACATTGAATCGATCTTTTGTACGCTACTGGTGATCACCCGCAGCGCATCGGCACGAAACTCCGGATCATCAAAGTACACGGGTAAGTTCTGCATAGTCAGAGACAGGGTCGACGCCAGATTTTTGAGGTCGTGAATAAAAAATGTCGACAACGTCTGAAACGCTTCCATTTCCTTGGCCTTAAGTAACTGCCGAGAGAGCTCAAGATTCGACAGGCTCGCTGCCGCTTGGTCGGCAACCGTCTTGAGCAAGTCTGCATCTTCCACAGACAAGGGTTCACCAATCACTCGCTCATTGAGCGTTATCACTCCCAGCAATTCACGGCCGGCATTCAAGGGAACACAGTAGCGGATACGTGCTTCGCTAAGACTCGTGGCATAGCGCCGGGCAAATTCACCGGTCCAATCATCTTTTCGCGTATCGAAATCAATAGGGAATTGTTTCTCTTGCATGACGCGAATCAAATTGCTCCCGTCATCGGAGGTCGCCAGCAGCAACTCACGTGCGTGCCCTTCCGGGAATACAGTCGACCCACCAAATACACACTGTTGGCGCGTTTCGTCTAACAGCCACAAGGTGACACACGAGACCCCAAAGGCTTCGGATACCATCTTCACTATGGCATCACACAGATCTTTACTCTCTAAGAGTGATGTCGTGCGCTGAGTAAACACCATCCACTCTTTCCGATAGTCGTAGCGTGGGCGTTGAAAATGGCGGCTGATGAACAACCGGCTGCGGTGTCGCCATTCATCAGACATCCAAAATACGGCCAAGAGCAAGCAGGCGAGAAACACAAATAACGCTTCAAACGGCAAGATGTCTTCGCCTCCGAAATACGTCACAACCTTGGCTAACAGACCGACGAGGAGGAGATAGCCGCCCATCGCTAAGACGGTCAGCGAGTGATAGAGCGCCGTCTGCGACAAATAAAAATTCACTTCAACTAGGCGCGAACGGGAAAACGAGAGGAGGATGAAAAGTGCCCCGACCACTAGCACGCCGGCATTGATGGTCTCCGCCGTCGTTGTCAAGCGGGAAAACAGCAGTGCTTGACTTCCGGTGTACACTCGGACGGCAAAAAAACTTCCCACGCCAAGAATCATAAATTTGATTTGCCAGCGTAAGTCGCCGGTGGCTGTACGTAGCGTCCGCTCGAGATTCATGAGAATGCAGGCGGCTTCCAGAAGAAAGAGCGCAAAAAAGCTATAACCAACCCATCCCAAGCCAAGACTCCAACGTGAGGCTTCATCCAAAAACGGAACATCAACAAAGAGCGCATCAAAACCAGTCATGACTACGTAGAGCGGCGGGAAAAAGGTACCCGCTATCGCCCATCGCCACTTGGAGAGGAATTCATGGTAATTGCCGCGGGCAAAGCTCAAGCTAAAAACCAGCCACACGCCCGGCAACAGTGTTGCGGCAAGGAAGCGCCAGTGTTGCCAATACACGACATCGAAGTAGGTTTCGGCTTGGACACTGCTCGCATTCAATACGGCCTCGACGGCGAGCATGGCCATGCCCACAGCAAAGATACGCGAGACGAACGAGCGCGCGTCGCGCAGGAGCATAGCGGCAGCCAATCCGCTACAGAGCACCGCCCCGATATACAATAGGACAACCGCAGCAGTCATGACGTCGTCGTTTAGTGCTGAGGATTCTCGTTACTACCGTAGGCGCCCTACGCTAGGTTCACGGACCCTCAGCGTTTCGCTCACACCGCTTTCGGTGCTCATTAGTGGAGTTCAGCGAGGGCACGTTTTGCCTCTTCGGCTTCAGCAAAGGAGTCGCCTAATTTGAGAGCCTTAGTCAAGGATTCTTTGGCTGCCGGCGTATTCCCAGCTTTCAGGTACGCCATGCCTAAGTGGTAATGGACTTCGGCATTGTCGGTCAGCTTCTCCGCACTTTCTCTTAGCAGCGGCACCGCACGTTCGTACACGCCTCGTTTGTACAGTATCCAGCCTAAGGTATCAGACACGCGCGGATCTTCTGGCAGAACTTCCTTGGCCGTTTGTGCAAGCTGTAGAGCCTTTTCTTTATCGCCGTTATGTTCTGAGTAGAGGTAGGCGAGATTGTTCGCCGCCGGGCCGAAACGCGGATTCAAGTCGAGGACTTTCTCGTAGGCTGCTTGCGCAGCGGGAACATCTTTACGCATTTCATGGATCATGCCGATTAACATATGGACACCGAGGTTCTGTGCGTTGACTTTCCTGGCTTGTTCGAGCTTTTCTAACGCCTCCTCGTAGCGTTTGGTTTGCGCGTAAAACCCCCCAAGTGCCACGTACGGATCAAACAGTTGGGGATTGATCTCTATCGCCTTGAGAAACGCTTGTTCGGCTTGCGTTCCCTCGCCGCGCGCAAGATAGACCCGCCCTAACAGCATGTGCAGTCCAATCGATTGTGGATTGAGGTCAAGCTGCTTCTTCACCCGGGCCAGTGCGTCGTCTGACCGTTTCTCTTTCAAGTCTAGTGCCACCAGCTGCCCAAGCGGCTCAACAAATCCTGGCATCATCGTGACCGCCTCGGCAAACGCAATGCGGGCTTCTTTCTCCTTCCCTTGGTCTTTCAACCCAAGCCCAACGAGGTAGGGACCCTGCGGATTCTTAGGCATGAGTCGAGCAAATTGGCGATAGGTTTCCGTCGCCTTTGCCGCTTGTTTCTTGGCCAGATATGCCCCTCCGAGCAACACGTAGGCGCGTGCAACCTTCGGTTGCTTCTCGATCAGCGCCTCTAATTCTTCAATGGCCGGATCCGTATTCCCGGTGCGGATATTGAGCTCAGCCAAGAGTAGCTGTGCGTCAACAAAGCCGGGCGCGTTGGCTTTCGCTTCTTGCAGCTCCTGCTTGGCTTGATCAACATTGCCCGCTTGCAGCCGTGCGAGTGCCAGTTGGTAATGAGCCGGAGCTGACTTAGGCTCCTGGTGAAGAACACGTTGAAATTCCTCGACGGCCTCTGATGTTTGTCGCTGAGCCAAGTGAACCTGCCCACGCAGGAGATGGCCATCAACGTCCTCTGGATTCTTTTTGAAAATCACGTTAATCGCCTTGACGCTGTCGTCATACTTTTTCTCGGCCAACGCGATCTGGGCCGTGCGACGCCACGCCGGCAGGAAGTCTGGCGCTTGTTTATTAATATCAGCCAACACTTGTTTGGCTTCCTCAGGACGATTGAGCAAGAGATAGAAATCCGCCAGTGTCACTCGTGCCGGTGAACCCGCCGGAGCGATAGCCGCGGCAGCCTTAAACTCTTGTTCGGCGTTTGGCGAGTCGCGTTTGGTGAGGTAAAAGTTTCCTAACAAAGTGTGCGCTTCAATCGACTTTGGCTCGACGGTCACTGCACGTCTGAACGTCTGCTCTGCTTTGGGCAAATCTTGCTTGCGCAAATATAATGCCCCGAGCGCAAGATATGGCTTGGCACGGTCCCCAAAGTCAGCCTGCGCCCGTTCGAGTCGCTCGACCGCCTCGCCCACTTCTTGTGGAGTCTCAGCCGCACCAGCCCACAATAACAAGGCATCAAGGTTGTTGGGAGTCCGTTCTAGGATGAAGGTCGCTTCTTCACGCGCTTCGGTATTTTTGCGCCCAGCTAGATACATGGTTCCTAACCTGAGCCGCGATTCGGTATCATCGGGGAGTAATTCTTTGGTTTTTAGCAAAAACGGAAATGACGGGCCAAGTTCTCCCAGTTGATAGTAGGACAACCCCAACCGCTGGATGGCATGCGCGTTGCCGTTGTCAATACGCAGTGCATTCCGATATTCGATGACTGCTTCACGATAGCGCTGTTGACTGTAGTATTGATCTCCGCGTTGTAGGTGACGGGCCTTCCGCTCTGCCGGCGAGCGCGTACAACCAATCATCATTGCAAGCACGATGACCCACCCTATCACCGTCACATCTAGGATCCTTCTCTTCATGCCTCTCCTCATTTCGTGTGAATATGTGTTTATTGCGGCAAAAACTCGCGTAAGACCGGCCGCAGTGCGCGAATATACTGCACTTGGCGGGCAAACGTTTCCTCAACCGAGGTTTTTACCGGACTCGTCACCCGCACCAATGCCCCGTCAGTTCGGTTATATCTGATGGCATTGCTGATCAACTGGAGTTTGGCGTCAATCTCTTTCGCTACCACCTCACCGCGCGACTGATACCAGTAACTCACAACCTGTTGTAAGTTATCTTTCTGGAGCACATAGCGATTGACCATTAGTCCCGGAGACGCGTCACCAAAGGAAATCGGTACAACCGCAGCCTCTAACGGTTCCCATCCTCCTCCGGGCAAGCAGTGCTTCGGCGAGTGAATCTGCGCCCCTTTACGTTGCGTATCCCAATAGCCAATATAGAGCCACAGATCTTGGCCAGCGGTATCACGGTAGTGACGCAGAAGATAATCATTCAACTTAAGAATATCGAGAACATCCGGCTCAAGCGTCGCATCCGTTTGCCCACTCCACTCTCCTACTGTCTGCGGGAACTGCGCTAACGGCTTATGGATAGGAACTGCCTCTCCATATGACCGCAAGTGAAGAAAGAGCAGCGCCGCCAACAGGAGACCGCAGGAGAGACTTGCACGTCCCCAGATATTCATTGTCTACAACCTCTCTCGCTTTGCTATCATCGTACTCAAAAACGTGTGTACTCCTAAGAGACCAGCGAAGGCCACCAAAAAGATAATCCATCCCGAAAAGGAATGAAAAGCGCCCTGCGCATACTTGACACCGAACCATTGACCAATCAACCCGGTCACCACGACCCGCGCGGCGTTTGCGATAATGGTAATTGGGACTGCGGAAGCAACAAGGAGCACCCGAGGCCATCTCCCCGGCAAGGTGAGATATACCCAGGCTACGGCTAACGCCACGAGCGAGACGAGCGAACGGATACCACTACACGCTTCTGTCACACCAAGAGAGATTTGGCTGAGGTGAATGACGTTGCCATCACGCAAGACTGGAATTCCCAAGGTGTCTAAAATCCATGTTGCGTTCCGCGCCGCCAATCCTTGGAGGGGGAAAGCAACCGCATTAAAAATAATCGTTGGTAAGGGCACCATAAAGAAGAGAAACCCTAACGGAAACAAGAGAGCGCGAAACACGTGGCTGCCTAGATGGAACAGAATTAGCCCCGCAAGAACGGTAATAAAAGAACTCCTGGTGAGAAAATCTTCGGCCCCAATATCTCCGAGTATCATAGCCGCGATTCCTACACAGAGCACACCCAACCCGAACCAGCTCCCGCGCAGCGGTAGGCGTCTCAACTGCTCCCAGTTCTTCCACACGACGTAGCCACTAAAAAGCGGGACGAGAAACCCATGCGAATAATTGGGGTCGTTCCACCAATCTGCAAAGAGCCCCGGAAGCACAGGCGCGTAGATGCCACCAAGCAGGACAGCTAACACCAGCCCAAGGATGGCTAGACGGCGTGCACTGTCGTCAAGCGTGGCAGGCGCAGAAGACTCGAGGCTCATAGATACTATTTTCTCCACGTCAGGTTCTCCATGTTCGTACGTATTGGTGAACAACCCACAAGAGCATATCACAGCACCGCATTCCCTCTGTGCTTGGGGCGAGGTCATTGTACCATAGTCAAAAACCAGGCGCAGTGAGCAGTATACCAAAGTCTCCCATTCGACACATAACAAAACCTCTCTCGGTTACCCATTAAAGATTTTATCAGCATGCCGATACCTGCAAGCAAGCGAGAACAGTGGGTTCTGCCCAAAATATACCGTAAATTATGAAGAATCGGCTCATGTAACTGATTTGTGCTGCTAAAGTAAATTTCCTGTAACCTTTTTATGATTGGCACAAATTGATCACATGAGCCGAAGAATTATTAGGTCGAGTATGCACAAAAACCCGTAGCCACAAAGATCATTTCGTACGCTCGTCAAGGGCAAACCACTTGAAAGGGTGGGACGCAAAACTACTGGCCTAAATCCCTCTATCCAGGGACACGGTCGCAGAGTCGCCGGGTGAACACAGACCTCCTGCTTGGCTGTGTTTCCCATTCGGCCGCAGGAGGCATCTTGAATACTTCACGGAACTTCCCTTTCCGCCTTCATTTCTTTCTTGGTTTCCTGCTGGTGACCTGCTGGTATGGAAACACTGTCCGGGCTGAAGCCCAGGTAATTCCACAGAACCAGTTGCTCGTCGCCGGGGTTGATAGCGAAAACAGCAGCTACTATGCCGCAAAAAGAAGCCTTGATGGCAACCCGGCGACTATGTGGCACACACGCTGGTCGCCCTCGGCAGCCCCTTTTCCTCACGAAATAAAGCTGAAACTGCCTTCGTCCTACATGGTAACCGGACTGCGCTATTTGCCCCGTCAAGATGGAAGCCGCAATGGTATCATTACCGCATACGCCATTTATGTAAGTATCGACGGAACCTCTTGGGACACTCCAGTTGCGAGTGGGACCTGGGCAGGCACCTCCGCACTTAAAGAAGTGACCTTTTCCGGCACCGAAGGTCGCTATGTTCGTCTGGTCGCAACGGCTGCGGCAAACAAGAACACGTATACCAGTGCCGCAGAAATCAACGTGCTCGGCACCCCGGTCGCTCCCCCAGCTCCTCCCTCCTTACCAGCAAGCAAAAGCCTCTCGTGGGTCGACAGCTCAAGCAACGAAGATGGATTTAAGATCGAGCGCAAAGTCGGCACTGCCGGTACGTTCGTGCGTCTGGCAGTAGTTGAGGCAAACACGACATCTTATAAAGATACCGATATCGCGCCCGGAGCGACATACTGTTATCGCGTCCAAGCTTTCAATGCGGCAGGAGATTCTCCCTTTTCGAACGAAGCATGCACGACAAGCCAGGCGAGCACAACTTTCACCAGCGCGCCGGTGAACAATCAGATCAACAGTACCAATAGTCAATCGAATACCAGCCCTAATCTCACTTCTCCTCCAGCACAGGCCATGAGATCCAATAACCATCCAGCAGACAAGCAATATCCGCTTGGTGTACAAATTGGCGTTTTTCGTCCCAGTACCGCCACCTGGTATCTTGACCGCAACGCCAATGGACAATTCGATGGTTGTACAGTCGATACCTGCTCAACTACTTTCGGAGTGGTTGGTGACCTCCCAGTTATCGGTGATTGGAACGGCACTGGGATGGAACAGATTGGTGTCTTCAATCCGGCTACGCAGATGTGGGATCTCGACAAAAATGGAGACATGATATGGGAAGCGTGTGACACTGACCTGTGTTACGGCCCATCCGGCAGCGTCGAAGATCTGCCCATCAGCGGATTTTGGCGGACTGGAAGCAAGATCGCGACAATTGGCGTATACCGTCCGCGGACTGGCCAGTGGTTCCTCGACCTCAATGGCGACGGTCGGATGGATTTACATGCAGGGGACACTGTGCTCGGGCCCTTTGGCACGCCGACCGACCTGCCAGTGGCAGGAGACTGGACCGGCACCGGCAAAACGCGCATCGGAACCTTTAACCCCCGCACCGGGCAATGGCGACTTGACCTCAATGACAACGGCGTCTTTGATGGATGTACTATCGATCGCTGCGTGACCGCTTTTGGGCGAGGACAGAACTATCCAGTCGTCGGCGATTGGCTTGGAAGCGGAGTTTCACAGATTGGCATCTTCGACCCGACTTCTGGTATCTGGCAGCTTGACCTCAATAACGACGGCATCTTCAACGGATGCGAGAGCGATCGTTGTGTAGGATCCTTCGGTAAGGTTGGCGACCTGCCAGTCGTCGGCCACTGGTAACGAGCCACCGAGGCAGTAGGCGCGTTCGCCTTGTCTGCTGCCTCGGTAAAAATGACCTACGGAACTATATCACTGAAAGTGTTATTCTCCGCCTGTACTATCTCCTCACGCAGAACCTTCACTCCTACCGCGTCGGCCCTGAGCGTTGCGCGAGCTCCCAAGAGCGCCATTTTTCTGGTCGGATCATCAGCCGTACACACGGCTCACTACGTAAGCACTGCATTCGCGTGGCAACTTGAGCCGAATCAACATACTTCTCGTCACTGTGCCGTGTCAGGCCCCAGATGTCTGTCGCTATGATTTCCGCGCGTCCTTCTACAATAAGGGTTTTGTATCCAGTCGCATCGTCGATACAGAGAGTGACGCGCGACACGCGCTTGAGGTGGGTGTACTTAACACGAGTCCGGGTAGTCGAAATGTAAAAGACTTCTCCCGTCCAATCCAACCACATCGGATTTAACTGCGGAGAACGATCTTTGCAAATCTTCCCCAGTACCGCGTTCCTGCGTTCGGCCAAGAAACGGTTAATCTCCTCACGTAAAAGTGCCATGGTTATCCTCCGCCCTCACACGAGGGCGCAGGTTTGCGCCGCTGTAACCTCACCCTGTAGCGCAGCGAAGGCATAGACAATGGCAAAGTCAGCCGTCCCATGAGGCTGTTCGCCCTAGGAACGGAGGGCCATCGTGCGAGTCGTAAGCAACGAAGCTTTGCTTGCCTTTTACGGCCCTCACCCTGCCCTGCGGGCTTTCCTCTCTCGCTCAGCGAGTGGGAGAGGAAGTGAAAGTGAGGGGCAAGCAGCAAGTGACCCTACGCGAGGTGAGCAGGTATATTTCAAACGGAGCGACATCGCCTCGGCAGTGAAAATTTACCAGATAGTATTGGGACGAGTCGCTAGTGGCACACAAACAGAAGGTGAGATCAATCCAAATCTTGCTGCGGCAGTTCTCTGCAGTAGGCGAAGAAACGGGCAGAGATTTGTTTCAGGAGGTCGACCGCCGCCGTGGCCGTGCTGGATTAAGCCAATTGGGCGGTGTGGTCGTGCCGTCAAAGACACTCTGCATTCCAGCTTTCATCGCACCGTCGCTCCGGAACGCTCCCCAGCAGGCACCTTGTGCTCCTTCGGCTGTCGCCGCCTTCCAGGTTTCATCAAAGGCTGAAAAGTAAAAGTACGGAACGCCATACGCACGTGCCCAGGAGACGAAGTTCAGGAAGTATGTATTCGCGTTGGTAGGCGATGGAACTGCGGCACCAACAGGACTCCCACAACTCGGCCATCCAGTCTCTGCGACAATGACTTGTTTGCCACCAGCTGCCGCCACCACTCCTTGGTGCGTAGCATGGATCCACGTCAAGGCTTGCTCAAGCGACGTATCAGCCCAATACGGATGATAGTTCACTAAGAGCACATCGACAGCCTGAATAACCGCGGGATAAGCCAGGAGTGTTCCATCTGTCTCTGCCGTAGAAACAGGAACACCTGGTATTTGTTGCTTAAAATGCATGAGATAAGAAAGCAGCTGAGCCTCTGAGAGGTCGCCACGGAACAATACTTCTCCCCCAACGATGGCTAAGTCCTCAAAGTTGACAGGATGACAGATGTTCTTACGCAGCCAGCCGCAATGGGGGCGGTTCAGCCGTCTGGTGCCGTCGGATCTCCTTTCGGGTTTCTTGTTGGATAGTCCGGTGCAGTTGGCGAGTGCCCCATTCCCAGGCCAACTCCTGTTTGAGGGTAAACGCGCTCCAGGCACTGCCGGGGTTGATCTGCTTCGCCTGCAAGCGCAGCAACAGCAGGTACGCCATTACCGCCACAGCCACCGAGCGCTCGACGCGAACGGCATCCTTGGTCACCTGGTGTTGGCCCAAGCCCCGACACTTTTTTGAGTTCCTTGATGCAGAGTTCCACCGGCCATCTTCTGAGGTAGAGCGCCACGATCAGGGGTGCAGTCGCCGGCGGCAGATTGGTCACGAGCAGTTTGGTGTGTTTGGGGCTGTCGTTGCGCCGCCGGCGACTCAACACGACCGTAACATCTCCCACGTGCGCCAACTGTGCCTGCTTGGCAAACGCCCAGAAGATCCGGCGTCGGGCCGTGGGGACCACCAAAGGGACACGGATTTGACGATAGTGAGGGATGGGTAAATGGGTCACTACATCACGCAGATACTGCCCGTTGGCCAGCTTCCACGTGCGGGGGAAGGCGATCACGAAGCACCAGCCGCGCGCTTGAATGGCGTGCTGGTTGGCCCGCGACGGATACGCGGCAGCCGCGATCACAACGACGGTCTTGCACCACGCTGGCAAGCTGACCGCCTTGAGCATCGCCCGCACCAACGCATTTTCCGATTGATAATCCGGGTGCGCTTTGGGTTTGACCAGGCGAAAGGCCAGCGGAATCCGATAGACATCCCACTGGGCAAGGAGGATGACCATATGCAACCCGAAGGTAAACGGCACGTACTCGTTGAGTCGCCCTTTCTTGGCCAGCGGGTTCTTCTTTCCGCGCTTGCCTTTCAAGGTACTGTCGGCCACCAGATACCGCACCCCATCTTTGGGCGGGGGAAATGCGGCCAGGGCTTCGCTCACCACCCACTGCAACCCCTGTTCCCACTGCCACCGGCCCGCTGCCAACAAGCGGCGCAGATGCCGGCTCGCGCCATGTGTCGGGGTATACCGCGCCAGCCCTTGTATCGTAGCTTGGCCAAAACAGACCAGAGGCGCGACCAGCAGCCAACAAAACACCAAGTAATGGCGGTAGCTGAAATAGGGCTTGAGCGGCGGGAGCAGACGCGCTACTGCCTCGGGTAGCCGGGTCATCCGGATCATGGCGGGCCTCCTGAACAGGGAGGGTCGATGAGCTTCAGTCACCCATCTGCCTACCTGTCTGGTGGTTCGCCAGCAAGCACGCCGTTGGTACAACTCTGGGAGCGGAAAACCCCGCAAAGCCACGACTATCACGCGGCAATCCCTCTCAACCTGTCAACTTTGAGTTAGTCGCAATCACCATTCGTGGCCATCGTCAGGAGACTATTGAACTCAAGCTCATTGGTTGTGGTATGCGTATCTATCCACGCACCGCATGCAACTTTCAAGCCCAGACTATGTGCGATACGCCCGGCGTTCTCGAGTCCGTTGCGACTACCAAAGAGACGCACCGATTGGGTATATGGGGCAATGTTTGACAACCGCATACGTACTTGGTCTTCACTCACTTGTGCATTTACAGTCGGATCTTGGCCATCAATGAAGGCGCTGAAATTAAAGCCGAAGGCCTTATACTTGACTCCATTAGGAGGGGCCACGACGAAGTCTAGGCCGGCTAGCGACTGGTTGGTAATCGTCACTGATCGCGACACCGGCGTGAAACTCAATCCGGATTTACTCGGCGCAATAGTAATAGATACGCCCTGCGGGAGATTAGCACTGCTTCGTTAGAGTGGAGAAATGTGCCATAACCGTCGTCCATAAGCAAGAAAACGGCACGGACAGTGGAGCGGTTGCCACAGGCACCACGGGAACCTTTGCCGGAATTAGCCGAGTTTTTGGCGTCCATGCGGGTGCAGTTTACGCAAGGGCCGAGTCCGGAGACGTTACGGCGGTATCTGACGGGCTTGCTCACCGAGCACCCGAATAAGAACTGCGACACGGTGGCAGCGGTAATTCCGGAGACGAGTGAGCAGCAGTTGCAATATTTACTGACGGATATGGTGTGGGATGAAGGAGCGCTCAATCGCCAGCGGATCGCGCAGATGCAACAGTTGCCGAGTGAAGGTGATGGGGTGTTGATCGTAGATGATACGGGCTTTGCGAAAAAAGGGCAGCATTCCGTGGGCGTGGCGCGGCAGTATATGGGGACGGTGGGCAAGGTAACGAACTGTCAGGTGACGGTGAATTGTCACTATGTGGAGCGGACCCTAGCGTGGCCGGTGGCGACGCGATTGTATCTGCCTGAAGAATGGGCCAACGATGCTGAACGCCGCAGACGGGCACGGGTGCCAGCGGCGATCGATTTTCAGACCAAAGCGGTGATCGCCCTTACCCTACTTGATGAGGCCAAGGCCTGTGGGGTAGCCCATGCATGTGTGACGGGCGATGCCGACTACGGCGACAATCCCCACTTTCTCAATGGTTTGGAGGAGCGCCACGAGCGGTATGTTCTGGCGGTGCGGACTAGTTTCAGTGTGACGCTGGGGCGGAGTCCGAGCAGTCCCGTGCAACAGGCGGATGCGGTGCTGGCGGCACAGCCGTTGCAGGCGTGGCAAACGATCACCTGGAGTGAAGGCAGCCGAGGTTGGCAACGGGCCAAGGGGCTGGCCCTGCGGTGTTGGCGGGTCGATGGGGAGGGGACGCGACATGTCGGCTGGTTAATCGGCCAACGTCCGGGTCGAGACCAGCAGGGGGACTGGAAGTATTTCTGGAGCAATTACCCGCCCACGATGCCGCTGGTCGTGAGGCTGGAGTATGCGCATCGCCGCCACTGGGTGGAGCAATATCATGAAGACGCGAAAACGGAGTTGGGCTGGGATCAGTATCAGGGGCGGCGCTGGGATGGATTTCATCTGTAAAAGTTCTATGAAAGGGGTTGTCAAGAGCAGACTTCACTATTGCTGGTTCAAGCGATGGATCTTGGCAACCAGCCCCTTGGGGGAATGTTCCCGCTTCGGTATGAGCCTGCACTACGAGTGAACGAGGACAGACACTGGAGTTCTTGTGCTCGTGTGTGGACCACCAAGCTTGGATCGAGACGGTGTTCCCTGTTCGCAAACGAGCCGGTGCCGAGTCAATGGAGCAACGAGTACCGAAAGTGGTAACCATAGTTCTATCTGAGACTTTGCGCCTACAGCTTTATGTGGTTGTACGAGGGGGCATAGAGTCAAGAAGTGAGCCTTGAGGGACACGCCCTCGGCGGACTACTTTTACAGTCGATACTCTCCCTCGAACCTGTGGAACTCGGTGTGCTCTCGCGCGGCCTTGGGGCCGTCACTCCTCTCAGCTTGAGAGTCGCGGGGTCCCTTTATGCGGCGTGCGGCATCACCAGCTCAGCATCAAAGCGGACTCCTTTCTTCCAAACTGCGAGCGTAATCGCGGCGATCTTGCGAGCAACCGTTAGGCGAGCCAACGCGGGACGCATCCCTTGCGCAATCAACTGATCATAATAGGGCTTCAGTGCGCCGCGGGTACTGGCCAATAAGGCCGCATCCTTGAAGACATGTTTCAAGGTGCGATTGTAATGGGGATTGAGCCCGCGCGTGACCCGGGCAGGAACCGCTTTGCACAGTTCTCCTCTCACCCTCCGATAGTCGGCACTCGACTTGGTCATCACCGCCAGTCCACTATACGCCCACAGTTGGCGCTTGGTGCGAAAGCGGTGCGGGCTATCGATTGCGGCAATCACTTGCGCCACCCGTACCGGGCCCAAGCCGGCAATACTCTGCAGGAGATGGTTCGCGGGATGTTTGCAACTCTCGGTCACCATCGCTTCTCGGGCGGTATCGCGCAGCGCAACGAGCGGATCGAGTTCCTGATACAACCATTCGGCCCGGTGCCGTACTCCAACCTCCGTCAACTTCCCCAGCCACTGCTCCCGCTCCTCCTTCTGATAGACTTTCTCGCCAGGACAGGGAATCGCGCGAGCGCGATAGAGCGCTTTGAGGCGATTCATGACCCGTGTGCAGTCCTCCATCAGCGCTGCATAGCTCCGCGCGAGTTCTTTCAGCGTGCGCGTTCCATGCGCGCCGTGATATACGGGCGTTAATAAGTCGGCGCGCAGCAACTGCGCAAGTTTGTGCGCATCGACCCGATCGCCTTTATTCCCCGTCAGTAACAACGTGTTCTTGCGTGGATCACAGACCACGACCTTGGCAACCAAAGGACGGAGAATGTCATACAGCCACGCGGCTTGCGTACCCGCTTCAAAGGTGACGTGCACCGTTCCCCGGATTCCCTGAATAAAGTCGCGCGCTGCGGGAGCGGTCGTCTCGATAACCGATTCCATCACTTGTTTGCCGCGCGCATTGTGCACAGCGATCACGATTGTTTCCGTATGGACATCCATGCCAATGTATTTGAGCGCTTCCATAGGTCCTCCTAGCGAATGTGCCTTCTCCACCTCACCGCACCACCAGGGGCGCCCTTTCATAATGCGTCAAGCCGAGCTGTTGAAAAACCTCTTTCCGCCCATAGCACTACCTGTTATACGCACGAAGAGAGGGACCTGAAGAGACAGAAGACGGCCAATTGATGCCCGCAGGGACCACAACAAGGCACAAACGCG
>Ga0081539_10003745_pt1 | contig 18080 bp, 19 predicted proteins | sample TabmetS4T2R2_FD_71023 | JGI IMG/M metagenome (GOLD analysis project Ga0081539, IMG submission 71023) | Tabebuia heterophylla rhizosphere microbial communities from the University of Puerto Rico - S4T2R2 | ecosystem: Host-associated > Plants > Roots > Rhizosphere ...
GCGGTCGGGGCTCCGGTGTCCGGCGGCTTCCTGCTCGAATATGGTTTGTTCTCGGCAGCCGCGCAGCTGATGGGCTGGATCGGCACGCAGGCGCTGACCGCGCATCAGATCGCGCTGCAGATCGCCGCGATCCTGTTCATGGTGCCGTTCGGCATCAGCATGGCGGCGACCGTGCGGGTCGGTCATGCGGCCGGACGGGTCGACGCCGCCGCGGCGCGGCGCGCCGGCTTTTCGGCGATCGGGCTCGGCGTGATCTTCATGGCGGTGATGACGCTGATCGTGATCGCGACGCGCGACACGTTGCCTCTGTTCTTCCTAGGCCGCGACGCGCCCGATCCGGGAACTGTCGCGCTTGCCGCGTCGCTGCTCCTGTTCGGCGCGAGCTTCTTCATCGTCGATGGCGCGCAGACAGTCGCGGCCGGCGCCTTGCGCGGGCTGAACGACACGCGCGTGCCGCTGATGTTCGCCGGCTTGAGCTTCTGGGTGATCGGCTTTTCTGCCTGCTGGCTATTCGGCTTCACGCTCGCCCTTGGCGCACGCGGCATCTGGATCGGCTTCACGCTCGGGCTCGTCGTCTACGCGGCGCTGCTGATCGCGCGCTTCCATCGGCTCACCGCCCGGCATTATCTTCCGGAGATCGTAACAACCCCGCCCTCATGACCGAACGCCTGACGATCACCCGGCTTGGCCATCGCGGCGACGGCATCGCGGAGGTGGGCGGCGAAGCGGTGTTCGTGCCGTACACGCTGCCGGGCGAGGTGGTCGAGGTCGAGGCGTTTCCGGGTCATCCGGACCGGCGGCATCTGCTGCGTGTGGACACCGCGAGCGCGGAGCGCATTGCGCCGATCTGTCCGCATTTCGGCATTTGTGGCGGCTGCCAGACGCAGCATTGGGATTTTGCCAGGTACCGGGACTGGAAGCGCGGCCTTGTCGTCACGGCGTTGCGCCAGGCCGGCCTCGACGCGGAGGTCGGCGAGTTGATCGACGCGCACGGGGAGGGGCGGCGACGCGCGACCTTTCACGCGCGGCGCAGCGACCGCGGCGTGCTCGAGGTGGGCTTTGCGGCCTACCGGGCGCACCATGTGATCTCGATCGACCGCTGTCCGGTGCTCAGCCCGACGCTCGATCGTGCGATCCAGGCCGCCTGGGCACTGGCCGAAGCGCTCGGGGCGCTGAAAAAGCCACTTGATATTCAAGTCACGGCGACCGACGCCGGGCTCGATGTCGATCTGCGCGGGTCCGGGCCGCTACCGCCTCAGCGGATGGCGGCGCTCGCACGCCTTGCCGAGGCGCACCGGCTGACGCGGCTGACGCGGCATGGCGAGCTGGTGGTGCAGCGCGCCGCGCCGACGCTGCGCATCGGCAAGGCCAATGTCGTGTTGCCGCCCGGCGCATTCCTGCAGGCGACCGCCGAAGGCGAGGCCGTGCTCGCGCGCCTGGTGGGCGACCACGTCGGCAACGCGAAATCGATCGCGGACTTGTTCTGCGGGGTGGGGCCATTCGCGCTGCGGCTTGCCGAGCGTGCGCGCGTCTATGCCGCCGATGGTGATGCGGCCGCGATCGCCGCGCTCAAGCAGGCCGCGCCCGCGAGCGGCCTGAAGCCGGTCGAGACCGACGCGCGCGACCTGTTCCGTCGCCCGCTCGTGCCGCTCGAGCTCAAGCGGTTCGACGCCGTGGTGTTCGATCCGTCGCGCCAGGGCGCCGAGGCGCAGGCGCGCCAGCTCGCCGCCTCCAAGGTGCCGCTGATCGTGGCGGTCTCATGCAATGCGGCGACCTTCGCGCGCGACGCGCGCATTCTGGTTGACGGCGGTTATCAGCTGACCGACGTGGCGCCGGTCGACCAGTTCCGCCACTCCGCGCATGTGGAGATCGTCGCGCGGTTCGGGCGCGGGACCTGATCCCGTAGGGTGGGCTGAGCACAGCGAAGCCCACCGGCCCGAAACGCAAACCAAACCGTGGGCACGGCGCGTTCCGCGGCTTTGCCCACCCTACGGATCGCCACGAGGTCTCAGCGAAAATCGATCCCGCCGCTGCCCCAGCGGCGCTGCCACATCACCTCGCCGATGGTGCAGGAGATACGCGGCTCGGCCGCGGAGGCGCGGACAATCCGAGGCGTGGGCTCGAGGCCGGCGACCTCGAGCACGAGCTTGGTGCGGATCGCGTCCTTGAATTTGTCATACTCACGCATCGGCACCACGAAGGCGCCGGGGCCGCCGATCACGCAGTCCTCGTAGTAGATGTCGAGATCCTTGATGTCGATCGAGTTCGGCTGCGGCTCCTTCAGCATGATCGGCAGCCCGTTGATCACGATGCCCTTCGCGACCACCTCGTCGCGCGTCGGGGCGACCAGCGGGCCTTGATTGTTGGTGCCGTCGCCGGACACGTCGATGACGCGGCGAATGCCGGCAAAGCCGTTGTCCTCGAACAGCTGGGCCGAGAAGAGCAGTGCGCCGGAGATCGAGGTGCGAAACGCGCGCCGCACCGGCGCCGCCGCCATCTCGGCGGCCATCGCCCGCGCGCTCTCCGGGCCGTCGATCAGGCGCCATGGCACCACGACCCGCTGGTCGTTCGCGCCGGCCCATTCGACCAGCGTGACGGCGATCTTGCCGTGCATGCCCTGCTTCAACGCATTGAGAAATTCCGAGGACTGGATCGCCTCGACATAGCCCTCGCGCTGGAGCTTCAGCTCGTCATAGTCCATCGAGTAGGAAATGTCGGTCGACAGCACGAGCTCGACGTCGACTGCGATGGTCCCCGGGGCGGCCTTGCCGGGAAGGTCGGCGACCTTTGGCGCCGCCAGCGCCACGAAACTTGCGCCGAATGCAGCGAGCACGGCCGTGCCGAGCGCTCCGATGAACAGCTTGTCGCGCCGGCGCATCATCGCCTCCGTCGCCCCCGCCGGATCGTGGCACGGCGGACGGCGCCTGCAAAGCGCGGTTCAGACGACGCGCTGCGGGTTTTTTTGCATGAATGCCGGCAGCCTCAGCCCAGCGCGGACCAGCGCCGGCCAGTCATTCGCCGTCACCCGGCCGCGACAGCTCTTGGCCCCGCAGCGGCAGGTGAAGGCATGGTCGAACGAGAAACTGAACGTGCCGTAGTCCATGCGGATCTCTTCACCCGTGGCGATCTCGCGCAGCGCCACGATCGCGTCCGCGCCATCATAGCCGGCGTTCGGATCGCAGGAGTGATTGGTGAAGTTGGTCGGATGGCGCACCTTGCCGGGCTCGAACGTCCCGGTGATCGCGTCCGGCGCGGTATTGTAGGCAAAGCGCGCAAACATCGCGCGCCGCGCCGGCGGCAGGGCGTCGAACTGCGCCGTCGTGAGCGTGACGAAGCTCTGCCGCTCGGTCTCGTCGGCCCAGTCGTCCTCGCCGAACAGCACGGTGCCGGCCGCGATCGGGCGCAGTGCGAACAGCCCTTTGCCGGAGGCGAGGGGCCGTACCTTGTAGAGCGCGTCCGCCTCAGGCGGCGCTGGTCTTGGCGCCGACGAGCGGGGCCGCGCTGCGCCGATAGGGCCGCTTGCTCTCTTCTCGCTCATTCTTCAAGGCCCGCGCGATCCGGCTGTGCAGGTAGCGCGGCATGTTCATGCCGTAGGTCGCGACCAGCTTCTTCCAGTCCTGCTTGCGGATGCGGCCGCGGCAATTCGGCGCCCCGCAGGCACATTCGAACGGCTCATCGAAGTTCACAATGAAGCAGCCGTAATCGATAAAGACTTGCTCGCCCTGCGCGATGAAGCGCGCGGCCACGACATTCCCGGCGGCATCGTAGCGCAGGTTCGGATCGCAGGAGTGATTGATGAAGTTGTCCGGTGTGGTCACGTAGCGGATGTCGACCGGACCGATGATCTGGTCGAAATCCTGGTCGAGCCCATAGCGAAGGAAGAGCTTCTTGGCGTCGCGCGGCAATTGCCGCACTTGCCGGCGGTCCAGCCGGACCCAGCCTTCCATCCCGTCGTAAAAGGCTTCATGCCAACTTGGGACGACGATCGTGCCTTCTTCCAGATCTTCGGCAGCAAAGGCACCGGTGTCAGTACCGCTGGGCCGTGGGACCAGCGGGGTCGAACTCCAAAGTGTCGCGTCCATCTTTCGTGTGTGGGTTGGGTGGGTGAACTTCACGCCAGGCGAAACGCGGCGCGACGCAACAGGCAAGAGAGGAGAGCACCCGGCATGCGACTCAATTCAACTCAACAAAGATGAACGAACCCTGACTGATGTCGAGATCAATTTGGGTGCAGCTCATCTGTGGGTGCAGCTCGCATTCAAGCCTGCCGCCCGTGATCGGCACAGCTGACCCGATCCGGACCCTCCCGGTCTCGTCGCTCCCTCGATCGGCCAGCCGGGGGCATCATGACGTTATTGTGCTGGTCACGATTCGCAAGTGCGCAATGCATGTGTGGATAAGAAATCTGCGGGGCGGCCGGTCCCTGCTGGACCGGACCATGCTCAATGGCCGACGCCGAGCGCCTCCTCGCCACGCTCGAGGATCAGCGGGATGATCAGATCCTCCTCGTCGCCGAGATGCGCGTTGAGCTGCCGCATCAGCCGCCCGCTCGCGCCCGCATAGGCGTCCCCGGTCCTGCCTAGCGCGTCGGCGTCGTTCACGGCCGCGCGCAGGAAGGCGTTGGCGGCCGCGACAGTCGCGTCGATCGACTGGTGGATCATGCCGTGGTCGGCTTCGAGCACGTCGAAACCTCGCGCGAGGCGAGCCTCGGCGGCCTGAAACAACGGAAAATAATGCAGGTCCTCGACCTGATGGTGGGCATTGAGCTGCTGCAGGAAGAACTGCAGCCGCGGCGGAAAATAGACGCGGAAGTCGCTTGCGCCGAGGCGGCCGTCACGAAACGCCGCGGTGGCGTCGGAGAGGGCGGTTGCGATATCGCGAAACATGTCGTGGCGCTGCAGCCAGAACCGCGCCATCGCGCCGAGATTGGCGTGGGCCTGCCAGGCTTCGCGCGGGTACCGCTCAAGGAGCAGGCGCAGCTCGGCCGGCCAGCCGGAGCGGGCTTCGAGCATGAGCGCGGCAGGAATGATTTTCGGCGCGGACATTGCGGCTAGATAAGGCGTGGGGGCGGCGAGGCAAGCATCTGCCGTCATTTCCGGCGCGCGGCGGCGCGCCCGAGCGAGAGCCACTCCCAGACCCCGACCAGAATGAGCACGGCCGTCGTCGCGGCCGAGAGGGCGAGCGGCGCGAGATAAGGCGAAGCCGGGATGAGCGCCGCCAAGAGGGCGAGGCCGACGCTGTGCGAGAGCGGCAGATTGCGGGCGGAGAGGCGCTTGAACGCCGCATTGCCGGCGAGATAGAGCGCCGGCCCGACGAGGATCACGGCCGCGGTCGCGCGGCTTGTATGGCCGAGCGGGTGCGTGAGGACGAGCTCGTCCGCGACCGCCGCCACGATGATGCCGGCGACGATCGGGATGTGCAGATAGGTGTAGCCGGCGCGCGCGATCCGTCCCGGGTCGGCCGAAGCCGCAAAGGCCTGGCCCGCGCGCTCGGCCCCGATATTGAAATAGATGACCCACATCGCGACGCTGGCGGCGAAGCCGTTGGCGAAGGCGGCGAGCGTGATGCCGGTCCAGGGAAGCCCCGCGAAGGTCGCGCCGGTAATCAGGATCGACTCGCCGAGCGCGATGATGACAAACAGCGCGCAGCGCTCCGCCATGTGCCCGCCCTCGACGGTCCAGTCGGCGGTGGTCGAGCGGCCGAGCCCCGGCACATGGAAGCCGACGAGCGGCGCGGTGGTGTCGATCGCGAGCGCCAGCAGCCACACGGCGAGCCGCGCCTCGCCCGCCACGAAGCCGCCCGCGATCCAGCAGGCGGCACCCGCGGCGCGCCAGATCGTGATGCGCAGGAAATTGCGGTGATTGCGCGGGTCGTGGCGCTTGAGCACCCAGAGCATGAACGGCTTCGGGATGATCTCGAACGCCCCATAGGCGAGCGCGAAGGCAAGCCCGCGTGCCTCGAACGCCTTTGGGATCGCGGCGGCGATCATGAGCCCGAGCAGCATCAGCACGAACAGCAGCAGCCGCACCGGCGCGCGTTCCGGGTCGAGCCAGTTGGTGATCCAGGCATTGTCGATCCAGGCCCACCACACCGCGAGCATCAGCACCGCGGTCTCAACCGCGCCGAGCAGGGTCAGATGCTCCAGCAGTCCGTGCGAAAGCTGCGTGACCGCGAACACGAAGACGAGGTCGAAGAACAATTCCACGTAGGTGACGCGGGCGTGGCCGTGCCGGACGCGCAGATAGCTGGTGCGGGCGGAGAGCATGGTGGTTGGGCCTTTGCGGTCCGTGATAGCGATGAAGTGCGCCGCTAGCGAGGGGGCTTGTCGCAATTCCGACGAAAGATCGCCGTAGTTGAAAACTGCGCAGAACCAAGGAGGCACGCCATGGGACTGTTCGACCAGATTATCGCAGGCGCCGTGCGCGGCGCGCTCGGCGACGCGGAGCAATGGGCGCTGCCAGGCGTGCTCGGTCAGCTGCTCGGACAGTCCGATCTCGGCAGCCTCGGCGGGTTGTTGCAGCAGTTGCAGCAGGGCGGTCTTGGCGGCGAGGTCGCCTCCTGGCTCGGCAACGGCACGAACCTGCCGGTCTCGCCGGATCAGCTGCGCGCCGCGCTCGGCAATGACCAGCTGCAAGACCTTGCGCGCCAGGCCGGTCTGCCGGTGGATCAACTGCTCGGAATGCTCTCACAGCACCTGCCGCAGACCGTTGACCGCATGAGCCCGAGCGGCAGCTTGCAGGAGCCGGAGATCGAGGCCGAAGTCGATACAAACGATGGCGAGGCGCAGGCTGGCGGTTCGCTCGCCGCGCAGGCGGGGCTTGAGGATATCGGCAGATAAGCGCGCGAGCGCGTAACCCGGATCACGCCTCAATCGCATTTACGCGCGTGCATAGCCCGTCGAAGACGGGCGTAAACGCCCTTTAGGACGCACTATGAGGGCGAAGATCCGGCGCACGCGTCGTCACACGCGCCGCGCGGCCGAGGCCGTGCAGCACGTCGATCGATCAAATCGCGAGCGAGAGTCGTTCGCGCGCCCGCGTCGCTACAGCGCGACGAGCTCGCCCGTCACCATCGGCTCGTGCGGCGCGAGGCTGGTCAGGTTCGCATCGGTCCAGTTCGCCAGATGAACGACCTGACATTCGGTGCGCCCTGCGCCGTCACGCGGGGGAGGCTCGATGATCGTCAGCCCTTCGCCATTGAGGAAGTAGGTGTGCTCGCCGAACAATCCGTTGAGCTTTGGAACCATCGGATGGTCGTCCGGCACTACCGCTGCCTCGATCTGCGTCAGTGCTTGTTCGACCTGAGTGGGCGTCAGCTTCATGGCGTGCTCCATGGTTGCTGCGCGCTCGCCGGATTGTTCCCCGCTTGTCGCGCGGGCTCGCATCGGCGCGCATTGCGCGGAAGGTAGGGGGCATCAACCGACGATCAACCGCGGCGTCGAGAAAAATTCGCGAGATCCTGCTGCTGCAATTGCGCCGCATTCGCGTCGCCGCACGCGACATCGCGGCGAGTTTTTTTCGGAACGATATACGGCAGCATCAGTTGGCGACCGATCGGCGCAATCAAGCAACAGGATTTCTCGAATGTGGAACCAAGCTCGCATCGCGGCGGCCGCGCTTGCAATTGTCCTGCAGGCTCCTGTCGCAGGCGCGCAAAGCAATAATTCGCCGCAGCCCCAGATTGAGAAAGACGCCAAGCCCGAGACCAATGTTCCGGACGAGAAGCTCGACAAGGCCGCTGTCGCGATCGGACGGGTGGCGGCGTTGAAGGAGACCTACGCGGAGCGCTTGCAAACCGCCTCCGAGGCCGAGCGTCCGCAGATCATCAATGAGGCCAAAACGGCATTGACCAATGCGGTGACCGACCAAGGGCTTTCGGTCGAGGAGTATTCCAAGATCCTGCAGGTTGCCGAGAATGATGCCGGGATACGCGAGAAGATCATTCAGCGCTTGAAGTCGAAGGAAGAGGATTAGCGCTAAGCAATCTCCCACGATCGTGCGGCCGCCCGATCCGCTTCGGCGTCGGTGATCGTTTTCAGCTCGAGCAGCGCCCGGCGTACGATCTCGATCGCCGGGCCGTTCGGCTTGTGACGATGTTCGATCAGCGCGAGCGTGCAGGGGACCGGCGGGTCGAGAGGGCGCACGATGTAGTCGGGCGTCGGCGCCGCAACGGAGATGTTGGGGACGATCGACATTCCAAGGCCCGATGCCACCGCCTGCTTTGCCGCCTCGACGATGCCGACATGCATCGGCGCATGCGTGAGTGGCATCTGGTGCTCGAGCCATTCCATGGCCAGCCGGTGGACCGCGCCGCGTTCGTGCTCGAGCACGAGCGGCAGCTGCGCGGCATAGCCCGGCGTCACGACATCAGGGACGTTCTTTGTTTCCGCCGGAAGGATCGCCACCAGCATCTCGGCTTGGAGCGGTGTGATTTTCAGTTGTGCGGACTTCACCGGCAGCGTCACCAGGGCGAGATCGAAGCTGTTCTCGATAACGCGCTCGACCGCATCGACCGTCGCCATGTTGGTCACCACCAGATCGATATTCGGATGAGTAGAGCGCAACTCCCGCAGCACTGGCGGCAGCTGGTACATCAACGCCGTCAGGGTCGTGGCGATACGGACCTGCCCAAGCCAGCCGTCATGGAAATGGCGCATCGACTCTTCGGCGGCGTCGCACTCGCGGAAAATCCGATGCGCGCGCTCGATCAGTTCGCGTCCAGGCGCGGTCGCGAGCGCCCGTTTGCCGACACGCTCGACCAGCTGGACACCCCAGCGCGCCTCAAGCTCGCGAATCTGCAAGCTTACCGCCGGCTGGGACAGGCTGAGCTTGCGCGCCGCCGCCGAGAAGCTTCCCTGCGCGACCACTTCAACGAGCGCGCGCAGATGATCCAGGTTCAGCTGGCGCATATCAAAACAATCCTTATCGAATAGGGGGCAACGATAAGCCTAGCTCATAGAGACCAGTGAGCCAATTCCTCCTTGTGGCCGCGCGCTAGCCTTCCAACCCTTCCGTCCCGGTGATCTCGATCCCGAACCCGCTGAGGCCCACATAGGTGTGCTGGCTGGACGACAACAGCTTGATCGAGCGCACGCCGAGGTCCTTGAGAATCTGTGCGCCGAGGCCGACCTCGCGCCATTGGCGCGTACGGGCGGCTTCCGCCTCGCTTTCGTCGCCCTGCGGCAGCTTTTGCGCCGGCACGCCGGCAGTGCCGTCACGCAGCACGACGATCACGCCGCGGCCGATCTGCTTGATCCGCTGGAGCGCCGCTGTGACACTCTTCGCGCCGCCAAACATGTCCTGGATCACGTTGGCGCGATGCAGCCGGGTCGGCACATCGGACCCGTCGCCGATCTTGCCGTGCACCAGCGCCATGTGGTGCACCCGGTCGAATGGCGTGATGTAGGCATAGCCCTTGAGGGAGCCGATGACCGTGTCGACACAAAACTCGCCGACGCGCTCGACGAGCTTTTCGCGCGCCTGCCGATAGGCGATCAGCTCGGCGACCGAGATGTGCTTGAGGTTGTGCTTCTCGGCGAACATTTTGATCTGCGGGCCTCGCATCACGGTGCCGTCGTCATTGACGAGTTCGCAAATCACGCCGACCGGCTCGAGATTGGCCAACTTACAAAGATCGATTGCCGCTTCGGTATGCCCGGAGCGCATCAGTACGCCGCCATCCTTGGCGATCAGCGGAAAGATGTGGCCGGGACGCGCGAAATCGGCCGGACCCGCATTGTTGTTGGCAAGCCCGCGCACGGTCGCGACACGGTCCTCGGCCGAGATGCCGGTGGTGGTGCCGTGCTTGTAGTCGATCGAGACCGTAAACGCGGTGCCGTGCGGCGCGTCGTTCTCGGCGACCATCGGGGCGAGCCGCAATCGGTGCGCGGTCTCACTCGGTAGCGGCGTGCACACGATGCCGCAGGTGTTACGGATGATGAACGCCATCTTTTCCGGCGTCGCGTGTACCGCGGCCATGACGAGATCGCCTTCGTTCTCGCGGTCGTCATCGTCGGTGACCACCACGATTTCGCCGCGCCCGAAGGCTTCGACCGCGGCGGTGATGCGCTGCTGTGTGTCGGTCATCAGGCTGTTGATCCATTGTTGGCTCGGCACCAGGCCGAGGAAGTCGTTCGGGGTGACGGCGCCGCCGGTCTCTTTCGCGATGCGCTCGGCAAGCTCGAGCGAGGGCAGTTCGCCCTCGCAGATCTGAGTGATACGGCCGGGCGAGACGCCGACCGCGCGCGCGAACGTGCTGCGGGGCGTTTTGCTGCGCTCAAGCCAATCGGAAAGTTCCATTTCCGGTGTATTTAGCGTGGCTAAAACGCTGCCGCAAGCTGCTGGCAGATTTAAAGAATTAATCGATGCAATCAATCCGCGTGGGGCGAACGGAATGGCCAGGGCACGCCGTCGCCGACCTGCGCCCGATGGCGCAGGAAATGGTCCGCGATCACGCAGGCGACCATCGCTTCGCCGATCGGCACCGCGCGGATGCCGACGCACGGGTCGTGGCGGCCCTTGGTGACAATCTCGGTCTCGTTGCCGTAGCGGTCGACGGTCTGGCGCGGGGTCAAGATCGACGAGGTCGGCTTCACGGCAAAGCGCGCCACGACGGCCTGTCCGGTCGAGATGCCGCCGAGAATCCCGCCAGCATGGTTGGAGAGGAAGCGGGGACGGCCGTCATTGCCCATGCGCATCTCGTCGGCATTCTCTTCGCCGCTCATGGCGGCGGTCGCAAACCCGTCGCCGATCTCGACGCCCTTCACGGCGTTGATGCTCATGAGCGCGCCCGCGAGATCGGCGTCGAGCTTGCCATAAATCGGCGCGCCGAGGCCTTCCGGCACATTCTCAGCCACGATCTCGACGACGGCTCCGACCGAGGAGCCGCCTTTGCGCACATCATCGAGGAATTGCTCGAACAGCGACACGCTGCCGGCGTCGGGGCAGAAAAACGGGTTCGCTTCGACCTGCGCCCAATCCCAGCGCGTGCGATCGATTCTGTGCGGGCCGATTTGCACCAATGCGCCGCGCACCTGCATGTTGGGCAGGATCTTGCGTGCGATCGCGCCGGCCGCAACGCGCGCCGCGGTCTCGCGCGCAGACTGGCGGCCGCCGCCGCGATAGTCGCGCAAGCCGTATTTGACGTCGTAGGTGTAGTCGGCGTGGCCCGGCCGGTAGGTGTCCTTGATGTCCGAATAGTCTTTCGAGCGCTGATCGACATTCTCGATCAGCAGCGCGATCGGCGTGCCGGTCGTGACTTCGTGGCCGCTCTCGTCCGGAAACGTGCCGGAGAGGATTTTCACCTGATCCGGCTCGCGCCGCTGCGTGGTGAAGCGCGATTGGCCGGGGCGGCGCTTGTCGAGGAACGGCTGGATGTCGGCCGCCGTCAGCGGAATCCGCGGCGGACAGCCGTCGACCACGCAGCCGAGCGCGACGCCGTGGCTCTCGCCGAAGGTCGTGACCCGAAAGAGGTGGCCGAACGTGTTGTGCGACATGACAAACCCGGGGGTTCACGATCTCGTAGCCCGCGTCCCCATGGGGGTCAAATTGGTCCGCAACGAGGTCCGCTCCGGCCGCTGCGGCAGCGTCACGGCTGCGCGAGAGTGCGCAGCCGAGAGGCAATCGCCCTGTCGCGCCTGTCACAAACTAAACGCTCATTCATCAGACTGAACGCAAATTAATGCGAACCTGAACGGTCGTTAAGCTACGGATTTTTCTAGTGTTTTTCCATTGAAACCATTTGAAAGCGGCACGCCGGAAGAGTATGGATGAAGGCGTGAAGAAGGGGGGCGGCGCGGGTGCATTCTTGCCCGAGCAGCCCGAAGGCCAAACCGGTTTACGTCTGCAACTCACCCTACCTCGTACGAGCATCCTGAAGGACACCTCATGAAACAGATCACCGCCATCATCGCAGCGTTGGGCCTGCTCGGCTCGACCATGCTGACGCCCGCTCTCGCGTCGACCAGCAACGGCATCACCACCTCCGACGACTTCTCGGCCGCCAAGAAGAAGAAAAAGAAGAAGGCCAAGAAGAAGATGGAGAAGAAGTCCGGCCTCGTGACCGACCTCGCGGCCGCGAAGAAGAAGAAAAAGAAGAAGCCCGCTGACGACAAGAAGTCCGCGCTGACGACCGATCTCTCGGCTGCCAAGAAGAAGAAAAAGAAGAAGATGGAAGAGAAGAAGTCCGAGCTGCTGACGACCGACCTCTCGGCCGCCAAGAAGAAGAAGAAAAAGAAGAAGATGGAGGAGAAGAAGTCCGAGCTGCTGACCACCGACCTGTCGGCGGCGAAGAAGAAGAAAAAGAAGAAGAAGATGGAAGAGAAGAAGTCGGAGCTGAGCGCGTCCGACCTGAGCGCCGCGAAGAAGAAGAAGGCCAAGAAGAAGATGGAGAAGAAGTCCTCCATCCTCTACACGATCGCGGCCTGATAACGCGATTTTCCGGCACTTCGGTGCCGCGGCGGACGGCCGGACCTTGGGTCCGGCCGTTTCGCTTTTGAATAGCGCGGAAAGATCAGGCGTAGCGCGCGATGCTGCCCGGCTTGATCGCGTAGACGACGCCCTGGCTGACATCGAGGAAGGGCGCGTCGTCCCAGGGGGCGATATCGAGCTGCACGACCAGCCCGCGCAGCGTCCCGCCATGCGCGACCACCACGCTGTCGCGGGCGAGCGTGTCGTACCATTCGCGCATGCGCACCGACATGGTCGCGTAGCTCTCGCCGCCCGGCGGCGTGAAGCGCCACTTGTCGCGCTCGCGTTCGGCATAGACGTCGGGCCAGCGTGCGCTGAGTTCCGCGGTGGTGAAGCCTTCCCATGCGCCGAACGCAACCTCGGCAAGCCGCGCGTCGACCCGATAGGCGGTGGGCTCAAGTCCTAGCGTTGCGCGCGCAATTTCCATGGTTTCGCGGGCGCGGCCGAGCGGGCTCGCGACAAAGTCGAGCGCGGCTGGATCGAGCTTGTCGCGCGCAAACAGCTCGCGCAGGATCTCGCCGCACTGGCGCGCCTGCGCGCGCCCGCGCGCGTTGATCGGAATGTCGCGCTGGCCCTGCAGGCGGCCCTCGACATTCCAATCCGTCTCGCCATGGCGGATGTAATAGAGGCGGGGAGGCGTCGTGACCCGCGCATCACCCGATGCCAAGCCCACGAGCGGCGCGGTTCGCATCAGTCTTTCAGCTGCCCGATGTCGGGCGCCTGCGGGTTCTTCATGCCGACGATGTGGTAGCCGGCGTCGACATGATGCACTTCGCCGGTGACGCTGCGCGAGAGATCCGACAACAGATAGACCCCGGCGTCGCCGACCTCTTCGATCGTCACCGAACGCCGCAGCGGCGCGTTGTACTCGTTCCATTTCAGGATATAGCGGAAGTCGCCGATGCCGGCGGCTGCGAGCGTCTTGATCGGCCCGGCCGAGATCGCGTTGACGCGGATGTTCTTGGCGCCGAGATCGGCCGCCATGTACATCACCGACGCCTCGAGCGCCGCCTTGGCGACGCCCATCACGTTATAGTGCGGCATCCACTTCTCGGCGCCATAATAGGTGAGCGTCAGCAGCGAGCCGCCATTCGGCATCATCTTCTCGGCGCGCTGCGCGACCGCCGTGAACGAATAGCAGGAAATCTGCATCGTCCGGGCAAAGTTCTCCGCCGTCGTGTCGACATAGCGGCCGACCAGCTGATCCTTGTCGGAGAACGCGATCGCGTGCAGCACGAAGTCGAGCGCGCCCCATTTCTCGTTGACGGCGGCGAACGCCGCGTCGATCGAGGCCGGATCGGTGACATCGCAATGCCCGGCGATGATCCCGCCGACGTCTCCGGCAAGCGGTTCGACCCGTTTCTTCAGTGCGTCGCCCTGGTAGGTGAACGCAAGCTCCGCGCCATGCTGATGCGCCGCTTTCGCGATCCCCCACGCGATCGATCGGTTGTTCGCAACCCCCATGATGAGGCCGCGCTTGCCGCGCATCAGAGCCGTGGCATCCATGCGTGTCCCTCAGACCGCCGCGTCCCCGGCGGCGGCCGTCTCCTATGGCATAGGGCTTCTGGGCCAGCAAGCTGACGTCCAAGGCCCGCAAGATGCGGGAGAATCAGGGAATATGGCGGGAAACGGCGGTGTTCCCTGAGGTGTAGCGCCAGACGGCCGTAACGGCCCGGCGCGGGGGACGGACAGGTGAACGGATTTCGTCAGGGCATCCAGGCGGCGATCCCGGCGTTGCGCCGCTATGCGCGCGCGCTGACGCGCGACGCCGAGATCGCCGACGACCTGGTACAGGACACGCTGGTGCGCGCGTTGCGATCCGAGCATCTCTTCCATGGCGGCGACATCAGGAGCTGGCTCTACACCATCCTGACCAACCTCAACCGCAACCGGCTGCGCTCGCTCGCACGCAGGCCGGCCTTCGCGCCGATCGAGGAGAACGAAACGCCGGACGCGTCCAGCCCGGAGTCGGGCGCGCGCGACATCGGTCGGGCGATTGCTTCCTTGGTGGACGATCAGCGCGTGGCGCTGTTGCTGGTGGTGCTGGAGGGCTTGAGTTACCGCGAGGTGGCGGAAGTGCAGGGGGTGCCGATCGGAACCGTGATGTCGCGCCTCGCGCGGGCGCGCGCGCAGATCAAGGCCTATCTCGACGGCGAGCGCGTGCCGCTGCGCCGGGTGAAATAGGCGAGATAAGAGTAAGGTGAGCCTCGATGGTCGATCGTGAACCAGCCGTCAGCGAAGAAGAGCTGCACGCCTATGTGGACGGCGAGCTTGGCGCCGACCGGCGTGGCGCGGTCGAGGCTTGGCTCGCGAGCCACGCCGAGGACGCCGCGCGTGTCGCGGCCTGGCGCGCGCAGGCCGACGCGATCCGCGCCAAATACGGTCCGGTCGCCGACGAGGTGGTGCCGGCGCAGTTCGATCTCGACAGGCTCGCGCGCTCCGGCACCCGCTGGTCGCGGCTTGCCGCGGCCGCGGTGCTCGTCGCGCTGATCATCGGCGCGGCGGCGGGCTGGTTCGGGCGCGGGTTGTGGGAGGGCACGGCGCCGACGCGCAACGTCGCGGCCGAGGCGCTCGATGCGCATCGGCTCTATGTGGTCGAGGTGCGCCATCCGGTCGAGGTGCCGGGCTCCGAGTCCGTGCATCTCGGCCAATGGTTGACGCGCCGGGTCGGCTATCCGCTGCGCGCTCCGGATCTCGACGCCAGCGGGCTGAAGCTCGTCGGAGGTCGCTTGCTGCCGAGCCCGGCCTCTGGACCGGCCGCCGCCTTCTTCATGTATGAGGGCACGACCGGCGAGCGCTTCACCATATATTGTCGCCGCGCGATGGCACCGGCGAGCGCGCTGCGCTACCGCGCGGTCGGCACAGTCGGCTCGTTCGTCTGGGTGGAGGACGATGTCGCCTTCGTGGTGAGCGGACCGCCGGATCAGGCGCGACTGAAAAAAATCGCCGAAGCCGTCTATGAGCAGCTCGATCCACGCCAGCAGTCCGGCGCGCTGCCGCGCAGGCTGTCGGACGCGCGTCGTCGACGCTGATTTCGCTGGCGCTGCACCTGGGCGCCGCACGCCCAATAGGGGCGAGCAACCGCCACGCCGTGGCTGACTGACGGCATCTTCCGCTGACATCGCGTGAGGCGCGGAACGCAGCGCAATTCTCGCGCGTTTGCCCCTCGGGGCTCGTGAAGGACGACGCCCATGCTTTCCGCCCAACTGAAACTCTTCTGCGGCCTCTCGCTCGCCTTGTTCCTCGCCGGCTGCGGCGACTCCGCCAATCTTCCCGCGCAGCAGACCAATGGGGCGAATCCGACGCTGCCGGAACCGAACAAGACTCTGATCCCGACCGTGCACATCGCCAAGGCCGAGGGCTGGAAGGTGGGCGAGAAGCCGACACCGGCCCCAGGCTTGAGGGTGACGGCGTTTGCGGCCGGCCTCGATCATCCGCGCTGGGTCTATGTGCTGCCGAACGGCGACGTGCTGGTCGCGGAGTCGAATGCGCCGCCGCGCCCCGAAGAAGGCAAGGGCATCAAAGGCAAGATCTATCGGTTCGCACAGCAGCGCGCCGGCGCCGGTGTGCCGAGCGCCAACCGCATCACGCTGTTGCGCGACAAGGATGGCGACGGCGCCGCCGAGACGCGCACCGTGTTCATCAAGGATCTCAATTCGCCGGTCGGCATGGCGCTGATCGGCAGCGACTTCTATGTGGCGAACGCCGACTCGATCATGAAATTCCACTACGACGAAGGCGCGACATCGCTGTCCGGTGGCGAGAAGATCGTCGATCTGCCGGGCGGGCCGCTCAATCATCACTGGGTGAAGAACATCGTCGCGAGCCCGGACGGCACCAAGCTCTATGCGAGTGTCGGATCGAACAGCAATGTCGGCGAGAATGGTCTCGACAAGGAAGTCGGCCGCGCCGCGATCCACGAGATCGATCTCAAGAGCGGACAGCAGCGCGTGTTCGCCACGGGCCTGCGCAATCCGAACGGCATGGCCTGGCAGGGCGATACGCTCTGGACCGTCGTGAACGAGCGCGACGAGCTCGGCAGTGATCTCGTGCCGGATTATCTCACCTCGGTGCAGGACGGCGGCTTCTATGGCTGGCCGTACAGCTATTGGGGGCAGCACGTCGATTCTCGCGTGAAGCCGCAGGATCCCGACAAGGTCGCAAAGGCAATCGTGCCCGATTACGCGCTCGGCAATCACACCGCCTCGCTCGGGCTCGCGTTCTCGACCGGCAACTTGCTGCCGCAGCAATTTCGCGAGGGCGCGTTCATCGGCCAGCACGGCTCGTGGAATCGCCGGCCGTTCAGCGGCTACAAGGTGGTGTTCGTGCCGTTTGCGAACGGCAAGCCGTCGGGACAGCCGATCGACGTGCTGAGCGGCTTCCTGCGCGCCGACGAGACCGCAGCGGGCCGGCCGGTTCAAGTTGCAATCGACAAGGCCGGCGCGCTGCTGGTCGCCGACGATGTCGGCAACACGATCTGGCGCGTGACGCCGACGGCGCAGACCGCGGCGGCGCCGAAATGACGACTACTTAATCTGGGTTAGCCGCGCGCGGCACGTTCCAACCGGAACCCCGCGACAGACCGGCGCGTTTGCTGCGCAATGAACAAACGCGCGGCGCCGCCGCGTCGTGGGGAGAAGCATCCATGGCCACGATCGATCTTGCGGGGCGGCAGACTCTTTCCGACACCGAACATCAAAGGCAGCTGCGCCGCGCCGTCATCGCGGCGACCATCGGCACCGCGATCGAATGGTATGACTTCTTCCTCTATTCGACCGTCACCGGCCTCGTCTTCGCCAAGCTGTACTTCCCGCATTCCGATCCCTGGGTCGGCACGCTGGAGGCGTTCGGAATTTATGCGGTCGGCTTTGTGGCGCGCCCGATCGGCGCGGCGATCTTCGGTCATTACGGCGACCGCATCGGTCGGAAGTCGACGCTGATCGCGACGCTCCTGCTGATGGGAATTGCGACCTTCGCGGTCGCGCTGGTGCCGACCTACGAGACCATCGGCATTTGGGGCGCGGTACTGCTGACCGTCTTGCGCTTCATCCAGGGCATCGGTGTCGGCGGCGAGTGGGGCGGCTCGGTGCTGCTCTCGATGGAGTGGGCGCGTTCCGACCAGTCGCGCGGCTTCATCGCCTCATGGCCGCAGTTCGGCGTTCCGTGCGGGTTGTTCCTCGCCAACCTCGCGGTGCTCGCGTTCAGCCAGATGTCCGGCGAGCAGTTTCTGAGCTGGGGCTGGCGCGTGCCATTCCTGCTCTCGATCGTGCTCGTCGGTGTCGGCCTGTGGATCCGGCTCGGCATTCTCGAGACGCCGGTGTTCGCGAAACTCGCGGCCGAGAACAGGATCGAGAAAGCGCCGATGTTCGAGGTGATCAAGCGCCACCCGCGGGAGATCATTCTCTCGGCCTTCGCCCGCATGGCCGAGCAGGCGCCGTTCTACATCTTCACGGCCTTCGTCTTCTCCTACGGCACCGGCACGCTGAAGCAGTCGCGCGACTTTCTGCTCACCGCGGTGCTGGCGGCCTCGGTTCTCTCCTTTGTGTCGATTCCGCTGTTCGGGCATCTCTCCGACAGGATCGGACGCCGCAACATGTATATCATCGGCGCGAT